>Ga0187815_10001520_pt1 | contig 10946 bp, 12 predicted proteins | sample NC_S_5_FD_132962 | JGI IMG/M metagenome (GOLD analysis project Ga0187815, IMG submission 132962) | Wetland sediment microbial communities from Neuse River Estuary, North Carolina, USA - ASW-S_5 | ecosystem: Environmental > Aquatic > Freshwater > Wetlands > Sediment | place: USA: North Carolina...
CCATGGGCGCCCTGGCGCTCACCGGCCAGCCGGCCAAGGCCGACCCGTTCCGCCCGCTGCCCGGCGACGTCACCCACGTCCCGTACGGCGAGACCGCCGCCCTGGAAGCGGCCGTCAGCGACGCCACCGCCATGGTGATCATCGAGCCGATCCAGGGCGAGAACGGCGTCGTCGTACCGCCGCCCGGCTACCTGGCCGAGGCCCGGCGGATCACCGCCGCGCACGGCGCCCTGCTGGTGCTCGACGAGGTGCAGACCGGCATCGGCCGTACCGGGCACTGGTTCGCCCACCAGGCCGAGGGCGTCGAGCCGGACCTCGTCACCCTGGCGAAGGGGCTCGGCGGGGGCCTGCCCATCGGCGCCTGCCTGGCCTTCGGCCGGGCCGCCGAGCTGCTCGGCCCCGGCTCGCACGGCACCACCTTCGGCGGCAACCCGGTCAGCTGCGCCGCCGCTCTGGCCGTGATCGCCACCATCGCCAACGAGGGGCTGCTCGACCACGTCAAGCGGATCGGGGAGCGGCTGCGGCGGGGGATCGAGGCGCTCGGCCACCCTCTGGTCACCGAGGTCCGCGGCGCCGGTCTGCTGCTCGGCGTGGTGCTCGCCGAGCCGGTCTCCGGCGTGGTGGCGAACGCGCTGCGCGAGGCGGGCTTCCTGGTCAACCCGGTGCAGCCCGACGTGCTCCGGCTCGCGCCGCCGCTGATCCTCACCCCCACCCAGGCCGACGCCTTCCTGACAGCCCTCCCCACCACCCTCCCCGCTGCGGCACCCGCCGCAGATCCTGGAAGGAAACGGCCCCTGGAGGGGCCGAAATCCGCCAAGATCTCGCCAGAGGCGGCGCCGAGCCCGATCACGACGGAGGCGAACGCATGATCCGGCACTTCCTGCGGGACGACGACCTGACCCCCGCCGAGCAGTCGGCCGTGCTCGACCTCGCCGCCCGGATGAAGGCGGACCGGTTCGGCCACCAGCCCCTGGCCGGGCCACGGTCGGTCGCGGTGCTCTTCGACAAGCAGAGCCTGCGGACCCGCTTCTCCTTCGATGTCGGCATCGCCGAACTGGGCGGGCACCCGCTCGTGGTGGACACCCAGGTCACCCACTTCGGGCGGGGCGAGACCCTGGCCGACGCAGGCCGGGTGCTCTCCCGATACGTCGCGGCGATCGTGCTGCGTACCCACGGCGACGACCGGATCGCCGAGGTGGCCGCGCACGCCACCGTGCCGGTGGTCAACGCGCTCACCGACACCTACCACCCCTGCCAGCTCCTCGCCGACCTGCTCACCGTCCGCGAGCGGTTCGGCGCCACCGCCGGACGGACCCTGGCGTACGTCGGGGACGCGGCGAACAACATGGCGCACTCGTACCTGTTGGCCGGGGCGACCGCCGGGATGCGCGTCCGGATCGCCGGGCCGGTCGGGTTCCAGCCCGATCCCGAGGTGGTCGCCCGGGCCGAGAAGATCGCCGCCGGCACCGGCGGGTCGGTCCGCGTGGTCACCGACCCGGTCGACGCGGTCCGGGGCGCGGACGTGGTCGCCACCGACACCTGGACCTCGATGGGGCAGGAGGCCGACGGGCTGGACCGGACCACGCCGTTCCTGCCGTACCAGGTCAACGACGCGCTGCTCGGCCACGCCGCGGCGGACGTCATCGTGCTGCACTGCCTGCCCGCCCACCGGGGCGAGGAGATCACCGACGAGGTGCTCGACGGGCCGCACAGCGCGGTCTTCGACCAGGCGGAGAATCGCCTGCACGCCCAGAAGGCGCTGCTGACCTTTCTCCTGGAGGCATCAACCCCATGACCGCCCCGCTGACCCGTGCCGCCCGGCACGCCCGCATCGTCGAGCTGATCCGCGACCGGGCCATCCACTCGCAGCCCGAACTGGCCGACCTGCTCGCCGGTGACGGGATCCAGGTCACCCAGGCCACCCTCTCCCGGGACCTCAAGGAACTGGGGGCGGTCACCGCCCGCGGCGGCGACGGGCGGGGCGTCTACCTGATCCCCGAGGACGGCCACCGGCCGCTGCGCGAGGCCGAGGCCGCGCCGGCCCGGCTCGTCCGGCTGCTGAGTGAGCTGCTCAACGGGGTCGACGCCAGCGGCAACATCGCCGTGCTGCGCACCCCGCCGGGCGCGGCCCACTATCTGGCCAGCGCGTTGGACCGAGCGGGCCTGCCCGAGGTCGTCGGCACCATCGCCGGCGACGACACCATCCTCGTCGTGGCCCGCGAGGCCGTCGGCGGCGCCGCGTTGGGCGACAAGCTCGCCGCGTGGGCCCGCCGGGAAGAATTCGTTGAAGGGAGCACCACACCATGACCGAGCGGGTCGTCCTTGCGTACTCCGGAGGTCTCGACACCTCCGTCGCCATCCCGTACCTGGCCGAGCAGACCGGCGCCGAGGTGATCGCGGTCGCGGTCGACGTCGGCCAGGGCGGCGAGGACATGAACGTCATCCGGCAGCGCGCGCTGGACTGCGGCGCGGTGGAGTCCGAGGTGGTCGACGCGCGCGACGAGTTCGCCGCCGGGTACTGCCTGCCGGCGATCCGCGCCAACGCCCTCTACATGGACCGCTACCCGCTGGTCTCGGCGCTGTCCCGGCCGCTGATCGTCAAGCACATGGTCGCCGCCGCGAAGAAGTACGGCGGCACCATCGTGTCGCACGGCTGCACCGGCAAGGGCAACGACCAGGTCCGCTTCGAGGTCGGCCTGGGCGCGCTCGCGCCCGACCTGAAGATCATTGCGCCGGCCCGGGACTTCGCCTGGACCCGGGACAAGGCGATCGCCTTCGCCGAGGAGAAGGGGCTGCCGATCGACGTGTCGGCCAAGTCGCCGTACTCCATCGACCAGAACCTGTGGGGCCGCGCGGTCGAGACCGGCTTCCTGGAGGACATCTGGAACGCGCCGATCGAGGACCTGTACTCGTACACCGACGACCCGGCCGAGCCGCGGGACGCCGACGAGGTGGTCATCACCTTCGACGCGGGCGTACCGGTCGCCGTCGACGGTGAGACGGTCACCCCGTACCAGGCGATCCTGGAGCTGAACCGGCGCGCCGGCGCCCAAGGCGTCGGCCGGCTGGACATGGTCGAGGACCGGCTGGTCGGCATCAAGAGCCGCGAGGTGTACGAGGCCCCGGGCGCGGTCGCCCTGATCACCGCCCACCAGGAGCTGGAGAACGTCACCATCGAGCGGGACCTGGCCCGGTTCAAGCGCGGCGTCGACCAGCGCTGGGGCGAGCTGGTCTACGACGGCCTCTGGTTCTCGCCGCTGAAGCAGGCGCTCGACGCGTTCGTCGAGGACGCCCAGCGGCACGTGTCCGGCGAGGTGCGGCTCACCCTGCACGGCGGCCGGGCCACCGTCACCGGCCGGCGTTCCGAGGCCAGCCTGTACGACTTCGGCATGGCCACCTACGACACGGGCGACACCTTCGACCAGTCTCTCGCCAAGGGCTTCGTGCAGCTGTGGGGCCTGCCCAGCAAGATGGCCGCCGCGCGGGACGCCCGGCTGGGCGGCGCCTGATCGTGGGCACTGCCACAATGGGTGGGGTGGACGACAAGAGCCTGACCGAGAACAGCGCCGCCACCAACCGGACGAGTCTCTGGGGAGGCCGGTTCGCCGGCGGACCCGCCGAGGCGCTCGCGCGGCTGTCGGTGAGCGTCCAGTTCGACTGGCGCCTCGCCCCGTACGACATCGCCGGCTCCCGGGCGCACGCCCGGGTCCTGGCCGGCGCCGGCCTGCTCGACCCGGAGGAGCTGGGGCAGATGCTGGCCGCGCTGGACGACCTGGAGGCCGCCTGCGCCTCCGGGGCGTTCCGGCCGACCGTCGACGACGAGGACGTGCACACCGCCCTGGAGCGCGGCCTGCTGGAACGGCTCGGCAGCCTCGGCGGCAAGCTGCGCGCCGGCCGGTCCCGCAACGACCAGGTCGCCACCGATCTGCGGCTCTACCTGCGTGACCACGCCCGCGGCGTGGCCGCCCGTCTGGTGGAACTGGCCGAGGCCCTGGCCGAGCAGGCCGAACGGCACGTCGACACGGCAGCGCCCGGGATGACCCACCTCCAGCACGCCCAGCCGGTCACCTTCGGGCACTGGCTGCTCGCCCACGTGCAGCCGCTGCTGCGTGACCTGGAGCGGCTGCGCGACTGGGACCACCGGGCGGCGATCAGCCCGCTCGGGGCGGGTGCCCTGGCCGGCTCCGGGCTGCCGCTGGACCCGGTGGCGGTCTCCAAGGAGCTGGGTTTCCGGACGTCCTTCGCCAACTCGATGGACGCGGTCGCCGACCGGGACTTCGTGGCCGAGTTCCTCTTCGTCACCGCGATGATCGGCGTGCACCTGTCCCGCCTCGGCGAGGAGGTGGTGCTCTGGACGTCGCACGAGTTCGGCTGGGTCGAGCTGGACGACGCGTTCGCCACCGGGTCGTCGATCATGCCGCAGAAGAAGAACGCGGACATCGCGGAGTTGGCGCGGGGCAAGTCCGGGCGGCTCGTCGGCGGGCTGATGAGCGTGCTCACCATGCTCAAGGGCCTGCCGATGACCTACGACCGGGACATGCAGGAGGACAAGGAGCCGGCCTTCGACGCGGTCGACACCCTGGAACTGCTGCTGCCGGCCCTCGCCGGGATGATCTCCACGATGACGGTACGCGTCGACCGTCTGGTCGCCGCCGCACCGGTCGGCTTCTCGCTCGCCACCGAGGTGGCGGACTGGTTGGTCCGCCGGGGCGTGCCGTTCCGTGACGCGCACGAGATCACCGGCAAGCTGGTGGCGCTCTGCGTGGCCCGGGACTGCGCCCTGGACGAGGTCTCCGACGACGACCTCGCCGCGGTGAGCCCGCACCTGGACCCGTCGGTGCGGGACGTGCTCTCGGTCCGTTCCGCCCTGGCGGCCCGGACGACCCCGGGCTCGACCGGCCCCGGGCCGGTGGCCGACCAGCTCGCCGCCGCCGCGGACAAGCTGGCCGGCTGGCGGGACTGGGCCGCCGAGCGGGTCGTCCCCCGCTGACCGTCGAACGGAATAAGGCCCTCGGCAGTACGCCGAGGGCCTTATTCCTGCTGTCTTTGGACGGCTTGCTGTTTGAGGGCCGCTGGTCAGGGCCGCTTGGCGAACTCCACGAACGAGCGCCAGGCCCGTGGATCGAAGGCGAGCACCGGACCGGCCGGGTCCTTGCTGTCGCGGACGGCGACCACATCGGGCCTGTCGAGCGGACGTTGGCCCAGCTCCACAGCAGACACCTGCGACCCTGAATAGTGGACTCTCTTCCCGAACTCCTCCTGGCTCAGGCCGGCGGCGATGCGCATACGGCGCAGTTGGGCCCGGATCAGGTCGACGGTCGGTTCGCTTTCCACTGCGCCTCCACGACTCTCCTGATGGTCCCGATGAGCGAGCCGGCCCAGGTCCGGTGATCGGGCGTCACTCCCGGCCCGGCAAGCATTCCGAGAGTAGTGGCGGCCTTACTTGACGCGACGGATCGTGGGGGCGTGTCTCAGCGCGGAAGCGGTCACGTCGTCGGGCGCTCCCGCTTCGGCAGCTTCGCCACCACCGCGTCGTACGACCCGTCGACCGCGTCGATCAGTTCCTCGTCGGGGATGTCCCCGTCGAGTCGCAACGTGTTCCACCCCGACCGCCCGATGTAGGGGGAGGGGCGGGCGTCGTCGGGGAAGCGGTGCAGCCACTCGTCGGCGACCTCCCGGGACGGGCCGCACTTCAGACCCACCCGCGCCTCGCCCTCGGGGGAGCCGAGGAAGGCGAAGATCCTGCTGCCCACCTTGATGACCTCGTCGCCCTCCCACGGCTGGTCCAGCCACGCGCCCGGCTTCGCCAGGCAGTACGCCAGCATCTCGTCGCGCGTCATCGCGTCCTCGTCCGGTCCACCCGGCCAGTCTCGCCGGGCACTGTGACAGTTTCCGCCGATCAGTCGGCGGTGCCGGTGCGTACCGTGAGCCGCTCGTAGCGCTGGCGGGCCGCCTGGGCGCTGCCCAGCCCCAGCCCGAAGGCGATCGCCTGCCAGGTCATCCCGCGGGCGCGGGCGACCTGCAACAGCCCCGCCTCGAGCACGTCGACCTCCGCCCGTACGTGCGGGATCAGGGTCATCGCGGCCATCAGGTCGGCGTGGTCGACCGGCTCCTCGCCCGCTTCCAGCTCCGCCCCGCCGGCCAGGGCCATCACCAGGGTGGCGGCCTCGTAGGCGTCCGGGACGTCCGGGTGCGCGTACCGCCGCCGGCGGGCGTTGGTGCCGGCGTGCCGTTCGGCGATCCGCAGCAGCGCGGCGTAGTTGCGATGAGCTCGGGCCTGGGCAGCGTCCGGAGCGGTGAACGGGTCGTTGTCCATGGTGACCATGTCGTCCATCAAAGCCGCTTGAACACCACTTTGTCAACAGGATATTGAAAGCATCCCGTACCAGGTTCGAGCGCCGCCGGATAGGGTTTGCGGGTGACCAGCACCGACCTCGCCGCCCTCGCGGACCTGCTCCCCGGGCCGGTGGTCCCCGCCGCCCGGGGGCTGCTCGGCTGCCGGCTCACCGGCCACGGGGTCACCGTCCGGATCACCGAGGTCGAGGCGTACGCGGGCACGGCCGGGGACCCGGCGTCGCACGCCCACCGGGGGCGCACCCCGCGCAACGCGGTCATGTTCGGGCCCTCCGGGCACGCCTACGTCTACTTCACGTACGGCATGCACTGGTGCGTCAACGTCGTCACCGGTCCGGACGGGGAGGCCTCGGCGGTGCTGCTGCGCGCCGGCGAGGTGGTCGACGGCCTCGACGTCGCCCGGTCCCGCCGACCCGCCGTACGCCGGGACGTGGAGCTGGCGCGCGGGCCCGCCCGGCTCTGCGCGGCGCTCGGCGTCGACCGGTCCGTCTACGGCGCGGACCTGCTCGGCGACGGTCCGGTCCGGCTGCGGCCCCCGCTCGACCCGGTGCCGGAGGCGTCGATCGTGGCCGGCCCCCGGGTCGGCGTGACCGGTGCCCACGACGTGCCCTGGCGGTTCTGGGCCGCCGGCGATCCGACCGTCAGCGCCTACCGTCGGCACGTGCCCCGCGTCCGTCGCTGAGTGTGCGGTCGGCGCGGCGGGGCGGAATCATGTCGGTGGGCGTGGCCATAATCACCACACCCGCTCGCCGACGGATCGGAGGACCGGCATGACCACCTTGCTCGCGATCGGCACCGGCAAGGGACTCTTCCTCGCCACCAGCACGGACCGGCACGCCTGGGAGGTGAGTGGCCCGCACTTTCCGATGACCGGCGTCTACGCGGTCGCCGTCGACAAGCGTCGTGGCCGGCCCCGGCTGCTCGCCGGCATGACCAGCTCGCACTTCGGGCCGAGCGTGGCGACCAGCGACGACCTCGGCGCCTCCTGGCAGGAGCCCGACCAGGCGCCGGTGGCCTTCCCGGCCGACACCGGAGCCAGCCTCGGCCGGGTCTGGCAGCTCACCCCGGCCGGCGCCGACCAGCCCGACGTGGTCTGGGCCGGCACCGAGCCTTCGGCGTTGTTCCGCTCCGACGACGGCGGGCGCACCTTCCAGCTCGTCCGGGCGCTCTGGGATCATCCGCACCGCGAGTCCTGGGCCGCCGGCTTCGGCGGCCAGGCGATCCACAGCGTGCTGCCGCACCCGGGCGACCCGGCCCGGATGGTGGTGGCCATGTCCACCGGCGGGGTCTACCGCACCGAGGACTCCGGGGCGAGCTGGACGCCCGGCAACACCGGCATCCGGGCCTACTTCCTGCCCGACGAGTGGCCCGAGTTCGGGCAGTGCGTCCACAAGATCGCGCGGGACGCCGGCAACCCCGAGCGGCTCTACGCGCAGAACCACCACGGCGTCTACCGCTCCGACGACGACGGCCGCACCTGGACCTCGATCGCCGCCGGCCTGCCCAGCGACTTCGGCTTCCCGATGGTCGCCCACCCGTCCCGCCCCGGCACGGTCTACGTCTTCCCGCTGGCCGCCGACGCCGAGCGCTTCCCGGTCGACCACCGCTGCCGGGTCTACCGCTCCGGCGACGCCGGTGACAAGTGGGAGACGCTCTCGGCCGGGCTGCCCGACTCGCCGTTCTACCCGTCGGTGCTGCGCGACGCGATGTGCGCCGACGACGCCGAGCCGGCCGGGGTCTACTTCGGCACCCGGTCCGGCGAGGTCTACGCGAGCCGGAACGAGGGCGACTCCTGGTCGCTGGTCGCCGCCCACCTGCCCGACGTGCTCTGCGTCCGCGCCGCGGTGATCTGAGTGGTCACCGTGCTGCTGCCCGGCCCGCTGCGCGGCGAGGCCGGCGGCGCGAGCCGGCTCACCGTCGCCGCCGGCGGCACGCTACGGACCGTCCTCGACGAGCTTGACGGCGTCTGGCCCCGGCTGGGCCGCCGGATCCGCGACGAGCGCGGCGAGCTGCGCCGCTACGTCAACGTCTACGTCGACGGGGAGGACTGCCGGCACGCCGGTGGGCTGGACGCGCCGGTCGGCGACGGCGCGGAGGTGCAGGTGCTGCCGTCGGTGGCCGGCGGCTGACGCAGCGGCAGTGCCCCCATGCGGGCGTCCGGCGGTGGCCACGGTCCCGCCGCCGACGGTCTGCCGGACTCCGCGCGGGTCCCGCAGCCCGTCGCGCACGGAAGCCCCGGTACGAAAGCCCGGCCAGCGCCGCCGACCGCCTCGTCGTACGCCGGCTGGCCCGGTTGCCCGGCTGGTGAGGTGGGCCACCCGACGGCCGACGCCTGGCGGAATAGTTGACTCGTCAAATATGTTGTGCGGTGCGATCCGGGCCATCCCGGCCCGGGCGTCACGCGAGGAGCTGGTCATGCAGTTCGGAGTCTTCACCGTCGGCGATGTCACGGTCGACCCGACCGACGGGCGGCGGCCGTCCGAGCGTGAGCGGATCAAGGCCATGGTGACCCTCGCGCTCAAGGCCGAAGAGGTCGGCCTCGACGTCTTCGCCACCGGCGAGCACCACAACCCGCCGTTCGTGCCCTCGTCGCCGACCACCATGCTCGGGTACGTCGCCGCCCGTACCGAGCGGCTGCTGCTCTCCACCTCGACCACGCTGATCACCACCAACGACCCGGTGAAGATCGCCGAGGACTACGCGATGCTGCAACACCTGGCCGACGGCCGGGTGGACCTGATGATGGGGCGCGGCAACACCGGACCGGTCTACCCCTGGTTCGGGCAGGACATCCGCAACGGCATCCCCCTCGCGATCGAGAACTACGACCTGCTGCGCCGGCTGTGGCGGGAGGACGTGGTCGACTGGAAGGGGCGCTTCCGCACCCCGTTGCAGTCGTTCACCTCGACCCCGCGCCCGCTCGACGGGGTGCCGCCGTTCGTCTGGCACGGCTCGATCCGTAGCCCCGAGATCGCCGAACAGGCCGCGTACTACGGGGACGGCTTCTTCGCCAACCACATCTTCTGGCCGAAGGAGCACACCCAGCGGATGGTCGGCCTCTACCGGCAGCGGTTCGAGCACTACGGCCACGGCTCCGCCGACCAGGCCATCGTCGGGCTCGGCGGGCAGGTCTTCATGCGGAAGAACTCCCAGGACGCGGTCCGCGAGTTCCGGCCGTACTTCGACAACGCCCCGGTCTACGGGCACGGGCCGTCGCTGGAGGAGTTCACCCGCGAGACCCCGCTGACCGTGGGCAGCCCGCAGCAGGTCATCGACCGTACGCTGGGCTTCCGCGAGTACGTCGGCGACTACCAGCGTCAGCTCTTCCTGCTCGACCACGCCGGGCTGCCGCTCAAGACCGTCCTGGAACAGCTCGACATCCTCGGTGAGGAGGTCGTACCGGTGCTCCGCAAGGAGTTCGACTCGCTGCGCCCGGCGCACGTGCCCGAGGCGCCGACGCACGCCTCCCTGGTCGCGGCCCACGAGGCGAGCCTGGCCGGCGCGGAGGAGGGCCGGTGACCCGACGCACCCTGGCCGTGGTCTCGGCCGGCCTCGGCCAGCCCTCCTCGACCCGGCTGCTCGCCGACCAGCTCGCCACGGCCGCCCGTGACGAGCTGGTCCGGCGCGGTGCCGAGGTGGAGATCCGCCCCGTCGAGCTGCGCGAGCACGCGCACGACGTGGTGAACCACCTGCTCACCGGCTTCCCGTCGGCCGCCCTGCGGGAGGCGCTGGACACGGTGGCGAGCGCGGACGGGCTGGTCGCGGTGACCCCGATCTTCAACGCCTCGTACAACGGGCTGTTCAAGTCGTTCTTCGACGTGGTGGAGAAGGACGCGCTGGCCGACCGGCCGGTGCTGATCGGGGCCACCGGCGGCACCGCCCGGCACTCGTTGGCGCTGGAACACGCGGTCCGGCCGATGTTCGCGTACCTGCGGGCGGTGGTGGTGCCGACGGCGGTCTTCGCGGCCCCCGAGGACTGGTCCGGAGACGGCGTCGAGGGCGCACTGCGGGCCCGGATCCGCCGGGCCGGCGGCGAACTGGCCGAGCAGGTGGACCGGCGCCCGACCGCGCCCGGTCCGGCCGACCCGTTCGCCCTCACCACCAGCTTCGAGGACCTGCTCGCCGGCCGCGACCCGGCCTGACGCCGGCCCGTCGGGCGGGCCTCAGCCCGCCGGATCGTACGGGTGGGCGACCAGCACCGGGCAGTGGGCGTGCTGTACGAGCGCCTGGCTGACCGAGCCGAGCAGCAGTCCGGCGAAGCCGCCCCGGCCCCGCGACCCGACCACCACCAGCGCCGCCTCCCCACTCGCCGCGACCAGCGCCTGCTCCGCGGAAGCGGCCTGGACCGGCCGCTCCGCGACGGTCAGCACCGGATGGTCCGCGCGGATCAGGGCCGCCGCCCGGGCCAGCAGCTCCGTCGACTCGGCCTGCTCGGCCGCCACGGCCCCGGCCGCCTCCGCCGGCGCCGCCCCGGCCCGCTCCGGCGGGCGGACGTGCACCAGCACCAGCTCGGTGCTTCGGCGTACCGCCTCGTCGGCGGCGAGCCGGACGGCCAGGTCGGCCGACTCGGAACCGTCCACCCCGACCAGCAC
>Ga0187815_10001521_pt1 | contig 10945 bp, 10 predicted proteins | sample NC_S_5_FD_132962 | JGI IMG/M metagenome (GOLD analysis project Ga0187815, IMG submission 132962) | Wetland sediment microbial communities from Neuse River Estuary, North Carolina, USA - ASW-S_5 | ecosystem: Environmental > Aquatic > Freshwater > Wetlands > Sediment | place: USA: North Carolina...
GAGCGTCGGAAGCGCCGCGGCGATCTGCTGGGTCTTGTCGCCATTGTCGAAGGTCTTGCCGTTATAGAAATAGCCATCGACCGCGAGGATCAGCTTGGGCTCGATCTGGCCGAACCGGTCGAGCACGCCTTTGACGCCGAAATCCGGCGAGCACGACGACCAGGCTGCGCCGAGCGACGCGGCGGCCAGCATGCCGATGACCGCTTCGGGCATATTGGCGACGATGCCGCCGACGCGGTCGCCGGGGCCGATGCCGTCCGCCTTCATGGCTTGGGCCAGGCGCGACACCTGGTCGTAAAGCTCGGCCCAGGACAGGCGGCGGCGCACTTTATCCTCGCCGCGGAAGACCAGGGCGTCGCTGCGGTCACGCTTGCGCAGCAGATTCTCGGCGTAATTGAGCCGCGCTGACGGGAAGAAGCGCGCGCCCGGCATGCGGTCGCCAGCTTCCAGCACCGTCGCACCGGGCTCGCCGATGACGCGGCCCCAATCCCAGATCAACTGCCAGAACCCTTCGCGATCGTCGATTGACCAGCGATGCACGCTGGCGAAATCGCCGAAGCGGCGGCCGGTCCGGCGACCGGCTTCGTCCATGAAGCGCCGCAGATTGGTCGCGGCGATGCGCTCCTGTGTCGGCTCCCAGAGGGCCGCGTCTTGGCGCGCGTCCATCGTTGCCTCCCAAAGCGAAACTCTACCGCGGCGGCTTGCCGGCGGCCAAGTCCGCCTACTTGTCCTTGATCGCGTCGAGTGCCGCCTTGACGGTGTCGCGTTCGGACGCGTCGGCTGGCATCACCCGCAGCAGGTGCGTCCACTCATCGCGCGCCTGGACAAAATCGCGCTGCTGCGCCGCCGCCAGGCCGAGGAACCACAGCGCCATCGGCTGGTCGGGCTCCTGCGCGGTGACGGTCTTGAGCAGCGCCACCGCGCGCACCGGCACCGGATCTTCGACCTTGCGGTCCGCAAGCATCGCCGCGGCCTCGGCCAACGCGATGGCCGGATCGTCCGGCTTGAGCCGGTGGGCATGCTCGTAGGCGTCGATGGCCTTGTCGGTGTCGCCCAGTACCGCATAAGACCGGCCGAGCATCGCCCAGCCCTGCGCATCTTGCGGATTGTCTTTCAGCTTGGCGGCGAGGCCAGACACCATGTTTTGGATCATCGCCTGCTGTGCCGCCGGCGAGACACGATTGGCAAACGGCAGATCGGGCAGGCCGGGCGATCCCAGCGCCAAGTATGCGGTGAGCGCGAAGGCGGCGACGCAGGCGGCGAGAATGGCCGCAAGGCCGCGCCGCGGCGCGTTGGGCGCCGTAGCGTCAGGCTCGTCCACGGCGGCGAGGATGCGGCGCTCGATCTCGCGCCGCGCCGCCGCGGCGTCTTCGGGCCGCACCATGCCGCGCGCCAGATCACGCTCGATCTCGTTGAGCTGGTCGCGATAAACCGCGCGGTCGTAGCGGCCGCGCGTCATCGCCTGGCGTCCGCGCTGCCACAGCGGCGACAGCACGGCGCTGAGCACCGCGACCGTGACGAACAGCAGGACGAGCGCGAAGATCATTGGTCGTCGATCAGCAGCCGCTCGAGCTGGCGGCGCTGGTTGAGATCGAGCGGCTCGTCCGGTGGCGTCGGCCGGCGGCGCAAGTAGAACCAGGCACCGGCGGCGCCAACCGCCAGAATCACGAAAGGCGAGAACCACAGCAGATATGTTGCAGGCTCGACCGGCGGCTTGAGCAGCACGAAATCGCCGTAGCGGTCGGTAACATATTTGATCGCCTGCGCGTCGCTGTCGCCGGCTTTCAGGCGCTCGCGGATCAGCACGCGCAGATCGTGAGCGAGGTCGGCGCCCGAATCCTCGATCGATTCGTTCTGGCAGACTAAGCAGCGCAGCTGCTTGCCGATGGCTTCGGCGCGGGCCTCGAGCGCGGGATTGGCCAGCATCTCGCTCGGCTCGACTGCGAACGCCGCCTGTGCGACGCCGAGCAAAATCGCCGCGGCGATGAGCGCGCGGATCACGACGCCCCCAGTTCCTGCAGCAGCGGCATAATCTCTTTCTTTACGACATCCGCCGTCAACGGCCCGACATGGCGCCAGCGGATGTGTCCGGTGCGGTCAATCGCATAAGTCTCGGGGACGCCATAGACGCCGAAATTGATGGCGGTTCTGCCGCTGTCGTCGACGCCGATGCGGCGATAGGGGTCGCCATATTGCTGGAGGAATTTCTCGGCGTCTTCCGGCTTGTCCTTGTAGTCGATGCCGTACAGCACGATGACGTTGCGCCGCGCCAGGTCCATCAGCACGGGGCTCTCCTCGCGGCACGGCACGCACCACGAGGCGAAGAAATTGACGAACACGATCTCGTCGGCGAAGGCGCGATTGCTTAGCCGCGCCTCGCCTTTGAGGCCGACGAGGTCGAAGGCCGGCGCCGGCTTGTCGATCAGCGCCGACGGCAGCAGCTCGGGGTTATAGCCGGGCGCAAGGCCGTGCGAGAGATAGATGGCAAGCGCGGCGAAGGCAATCAGCGGCAGTAGATAGGCCGCGCGGCGCCAGCTCATGCGCGGCTCCGGTTCGCCGGCAACGCGGATTTGGCGGCGCGGCGCACGGCGACGCCGACACGCCAGCGCCGGTCGCTCAAGCTGACGCCGCCGCCGAAGGCCATGATCACGCCCCCGATCCAGATGAACGGCACCAGCGGCTTCCAATAGGCGCGTACCGCCCAGCCGCCTTTGTTGTCGGGGTCGCCGAGCGCGAGGTAGAAATCGGCGAAGAAATTGGTGTGGATCGCAGTCTTGCTCACTGTCTGCTGTTGCAGCGGAAAGAAGCGCCGTTCAGGCTCGAGCTGGGCAACGACGCGCGTGCCGTCGAGCAGCGTGAAGTCGCCGCGATCGGCGGTGTAATTGACGCCGTCGTGCTTGCCGATGCCGTCGAAGCGCAGCGTGTAGCCTGCCACCGGCAGGGTTTGTCCGAGATGCAGCAGCGCGATGCTCTGCTGCTCGAAGCCCGAGGCCGCGATGCCGGCAACTGTCACCGCCAAACCGAAATGCGCCAGCGTCATGCCATAGGAGGCGCGCGGCTGGGCGAGGGCGCGGCGCACCACTTCGCTCCACGGCGCGCGGAACAGGCGCAGCCGGTCGGCGAGCTCAACCACGGCAGCGGCGCCCATCCACGCGGCGAGGCCGATGCCGAGCACCGACAGCACCGGGCCGCCGTGGCTCAGATAGTACGCGATCAAAATCGCCGCGATGACGGCGGCGAACGCCGCCCACAGCCGCTGCAACGCGCCCAGCACATCGCCGCGCTTCCACGCCAGTAGCGGTCCGATGCCGACAGCGAGCAGCAGCGGAATCATCAGCGGCACGAAGGTGCGGTCGAAGAACGGATAGCCGACCGAAAGCTTGGGGCCGCCGACGGCATCGAGAAACAGCGGATAGAGCGTACCGATGAACACGGTGGCGCAGCAGCTCGCCAGGATCAGGTTGTTGAGCAGCAACGCGCCCTCGCGCGAGATCGGCGCAAACACGCCGCCCGGTTCGAGCGCCGGCGCGCGCCAGGCGTAAAGCGCCAGCGAGCCGCCGATGGCGATGCACAGCAACACGAGAATGAACACGCCGCGGCGCGGATCAAGCGCGAAGGCATGCACCGAGGTCAGCACTCCGGAACGCACCAGGAAGGTGCCGACCAGCGACAGCGAGAAGGTCAGGATGGCGAGCAGGATCGTCCAGCTCTTGAGGGTGTCACGGCGTTCGACCACGATCGCCGAATGCAGCAGTGCGGTGCCGGCGAGCCACGGCATCAGCGAGGCGTTCTCGACGGGGTCCCAGAACCACCAGCCGCCCCAGCCGAGCGTGTAATAGGCCCACCAGCTGCCCATGGCGATGCCGAGCGTCAGGCAGCACCACGACGCCAGCGTCCACGGCCGCACCCAGCGTGCCCAGGCGGCGTCAACGCGGCCGTCGATCAACGCCGCGATGGCGAAGGCAAAGGCGACCGAAAAGCCGACATAGCCCAGATAAAGGAACGGCGGATGGAAGGCGAGACCGGGGTCCTGCAGAATCGGGTTGAGGCCCATACCCTCTTCCGGTGCCGGCGACAGGCGCAGGAACGGATTCGAGGTCAGCAGGATGAAGAGCAGGAATCCGATCGCGATCAGCGCCTTGACGCCGAGCACGCGCGCGCACAGCCGGGGCGGCATGGCGTCGCCGAACCAGGCAATTGCTGCGCCGTAGAGCGCCAGGATCAGGACCCACAGCACCATCGAGCCTTCGTGGTTGCCCCATACGCTGGTGAGCTTGTAGAGCAGCGGTTTGGCGCTGCTGCTGTTCTCGGCGACGTTGGCGACCGAGAAATCCGATACGAAATAGGCGTGCACCAGCGTCGCGAAGGCGAGCGCGATGAGCGCGAACTGCGCCATCGCCGCGAGCCGGCCTGCCGCCATCAGGTTGAGGTCGTTGCGCGCGGCGCCGGTGAACGTCAGCCCGGCCTGCAGCAGCGCCACCGCCAGCGCCAGAATGAGCGCGAAATGGCCGAGCTCGATGATCATTGCGTCGCTCCGGCGCTCGCCGGCGCGGCCGGCGGAATGGGCTTGCCGTTCTCGCCCTCCTGCCAGCGACCCGCCTTTTTCAGCGCCTCGACCACTTCGGGCGGCATGTAGCGTTCGTCGTGTTTCGCCAGCAGCGTCGTCGCCTTGAACGATCCGTCGGTCAGAAGGCGGCCTTCGACCACGACGCCCTGACCTTCGCGGAAAAGATCCGGCACGGTGCCGCGATACGTCACCGGCACGGATTTCTTTCCGTCGGTGACGGTGAAATCGAGCGTCGAGCCGTCGGCCTCGTGCTTGACGCTTCCGGTGGCGACCAGGCCGCCGATGCGCACCAACCGGCCCGGCGGAATATGCTCGGCGTAGAGATCGGACGGGCCGTAGAAGAACACCAGATTGTCGTTGAGCGCCGACAGCGTCAGGCCGACGGCGAGGCCGAGCAGCGCGACGCCGCCGAGCACGAAATAAAGCCGCCGCCGCTTGCGCGTCATCGCCGCTCCTCGGCGTCGAGCGCGCGCTGTGCCCGGCGATAGCCGATCAGGCTGTGCGCCAGCAATCCGACGAGCACGAGCGCGGCGACGCCGTAGGCCGGCCAGACGAAGCGAGCATACCCGCCCATGGCGAAGAACTGCGCCATCAGGTACCGAATCGTAGCGCACGCAGCTTGGCGCGCAACAACGCGGTCCGCATGCGCAGCATGAGCAGGACCGCGAACAGGAACAGGAAGCCAGCGGCGATCACCAGCAGCGGCCACAGCATCGAGGTGGCGATGGTCGGGCCGCCCATGCGGAACACGCTCGCCTTCTGGTGCAGCGTGTTCCACCAATCGACCGAGAACTTGATGATCGGCAAATTGACCACGCCGACGATGGCGAGGATCGCCGCCGCGCGCGAGCCGCGGGTGCGGTCGTCGAAGGCGTTGGCCAACGCGATGAAGCCGATATAGAGGAAGAACAGCACCAGCACGGACGTTAGCCGTGCGTCCCACACCCACCAGGTGCCCCACATCGGCTCGCCCCAGAGCGAGCCGGTCGCCAGGCAGACGAAGGTGAAGCACGCGCCGATCGGCGCGGCGCTTTCGGCGGCGATATGCGCCAGCGGATGCCGCCAGATCAATGCCACCGCGCTCGCCACCGCCATCACCGCATAGACCAGGCTCGCCAGCCAGGCCGACGGCACGTGCACGTACATGATCTTGACCGCTTCGCCTTGCTGGTAGTCGGGCGGTGCGATGAACAGCGCGCCGTAGAACCCGATCGCGATCAGCACCGCGGCGGCGATGGCGCTCCACGGCAGCAGCATTGCCGACAAGCGCATGAAACGGGCGGGATTGGCGAAGCGCTGCATGGCCGGTTTTTCTGCTATTCGAACGCCTGACGCAAGGCTGCCGCCGCCGCCCACGGCGCCAGAGCGAGCGATCCCGCGAGCAACGCCGCCAGCAAAAGCAGATGCGGCCGCGATTCGAGACCCAAAGCGGCGGCTTCGCTGGCGGCGACGCCGAAGATCAGCACCGGGATGTACAGCGGCAGGACCAGCAGCGACAGAAGCACGCCGGCGCGGCGCGCACCCAGTGTCAGCGCTGCGCCGATGGCGCCGATGAGGCTCAGGACCGGCGTACCGAGCAGCAACGCCGCGATCAGCGCCGGATAGCCGGCGGCATCGAAATGCAGCACCAGCGCCAGCAGCGGCGCGATGATCGTCAACGGCAGGCCAGTGGTGAGCCAGTGCGCCGCGCATTTCGCCAGCACCTGGATCTCAAGCGGCACCGGCATGAGCGACAATGCTTCGAGGCTGCCATCTTGATAGTCAGCATCAAAGAGCCGTTCGAGCGACAGCAGCGCCGCCAACAGCGCCGTCACCCAGAGCACGCCGGCGGCGATGCGCGCCATCAGATCGGGATCCGGCCCCACGCCGAATGGAAACAGGATCACTGCCAGTGCGAAGAACGCGACGACATTGGCGACGTCGCCGCCCTGACGGAACGCCAGCCGCAGATCGCGCGTCAGCAGCGCGGCGAAACCGCTCATGCCTGCCTCCAGGTCGTGTGCGCGGCGAGCGACAGGGTCTGCGCGCCTGGCAGAGGCAGCGGCGCGTGCGTCGCGAGCGCGACGCAGCCGCCGGCGCTGCGATGCTCGGCGATCGCCGTCAGCAATATCTCGGTCGATTCCGCATCGAGACTGGTGATCGGCTCGTCGAGCAGCCAGAGCGCAGCGGCCGACGCAAGCAGACGCGCCAGGCCCAGCCGTTTGCGCTCGCCGGCCGACAGATAACGCGCCGGCCAGGTCGCGCGCGCATCGAGTTTGAAGCGGCGCAATGCATCCGTCGCGCCGTTGGCTGTGCCGCGCATATCCGCCCAGAATGCCAGGTTCTCCTCGGCGGTCAGCGCCAGCTTCACCGCCTCTTGGTGGCCGATGTAATGCAGACGGGTCCGGTGCACGGCCGGATCATCGGCGATGGCGCCACCGTCCCAGGTGATCACGCCTTGTTCCGGTTGGGCGAGCCCGGCCATTAGGCGCAGCAGGCTGGTTTTGCCGCTGCCATTGGGTCCGCCGAGCAGCAGGGCACCACCTGGCGCCAGCGCGAAGGCAACGCCCTGGAACACCCGGCGCTCGCCGCGGCGGCATGCAAGCCCTTCACCGGTAAATGATTTCTGCAATTCCCGGCCGGCCATGGCGCGGCACTATGCCATGCGCCGGGCGCGCCGGCTCCGGCAAAACGCCGCGGCCGGGTTAAAAAAGTGACGGCCTCGGTGGGGGAGGTACCGAGGCCGTCGAATAAGAGCGGTCGGGGGGCGACCGCTTCATGGAGATGCGAGACAAGCCAAAAGCCAGATGTCTCTCACCGGTCGCGATGAAAGCCCGGGAATGAGACCCGATTTGGATCGAAATGTGGCGAAAGCAAGATTTGTGCGCCGACGCGGCGCGGTCACCGATTTGGCTCTCAAACCTTTGCCACGGTGCCGCTGATTCGATTGCGTCCGGCTCAATGGCCGTTGTTTGCATCGGCGGCGCGGATCGCAGTCAGGCGGTAGTAGCGCGCCGTCCAGCGGTTGATCCAGAACTTAGCGTCGCCGCGGATGTCGGCATGAAAGACGTAGGAACGCGGAAAGTCGGTCTTAGGGATCACCGGCAGGACCGCATTTGCGGTGCCCGTACCTTGCTGACGGCGCAAGGTGGCATCGCGCGCCGCCATGAAGGCATGAAACGATTCCGCCGGTCCGCGTAGATCAGCGATGCCGACGACGACATTGCGGCTTGCCAGTAGCGCCAAGGCCAAGGCGACGAGCAGCCAGCGCACGGCGTGGCCGCCGTCGATCCGCCATGCCACCATGCCGCGGACGGCGCATGGAGCCCAGGCGCTGACGACGATCAGGCCGCCACAAAGGAACGCGAGGTGGATGCCGGCCAGTGTCCGTGCTGGCACCGCGCCGCCCAGCGCCACCGCGGGCAAGACATAGAGCGTCACCAACACGGCAACGAACAATCCGGTTAACGCCCACCGCGCTCGCGCTGTCAGCCGTTCGCTCCAGCGCGGCGCAACGTTGACACGGGCGCGCAACGCGATCAGCAAAGCGGCGGCCACCAGCGTCTTGGGATCGACGATCCAGAGCGCGGTTTGGATGCCTATCTGTTTCAATGCGGCGCCGAGAACGTGTCCCAATGCGGGCGCGGCGCCGACCGCCGCTTCACGTGCTCCATTGCCGGGTGCGGCGACGACCACCGCAAGGCCGATCAGCCCGGCAACCCATCCGACGATCGCCGCCGGCCGCCAACGGCCGCAAACGATGCGCGCGGCGATGGCGACGGCGGCGAACAATCCGGTCTCAAGCGCCGCCGCAAGTTCGTGCAGGCCGCTGACGAAGAACACGACCGCCGCCAGCGCCGCCAGCCGTAGAACGCCGGCAGGTGCTGTCGTCAAATCGAGCTGGCAAGCGGCGAAGGCTAATACGATCGCCGCCGACCAGCCGAGCTGGTATTCGACCTCGGCGGCGCGCCAGAAGAAGAGCTCGTTGACGCTCGGCGATTCCGCCCACCATAGCGCCGCGAAGACTACGACGACGAATAAGGTCCCCCGCGAGCGCCAGCGCAGGCCCAGCACGCCAGCGATGAACGGCGACAGGATCGCCAGCGACAGCAGCGTGATCGCCATCAGGCTGGCGCCATAGAAGCGCGTCAGCGGCAATAGCGCGGCGACGACGAAATGCACGAAACCGGCCGCCCAGCGGCACGACCAGGTCGTGTATTCGATCCAGACTCCGCCAAAAATACCGTAGTCGCGACCTTCGACGGCGCGGACGAAATCATCGGCAATCGGCCACGTGAACAGATACAGGCCGATAGCGACCGCCAGGACGAACGTAACCGACAGCGCCAGCAGGATGGCGGGGAACGTAATGTTCTGCGTCGCCGCGGGCGCGGTCGCACGGTCGGCCGGCAGCGCCATGGGCGGAAATCGCCTCGCTCGACGTCGGTAGCGGATGCGTGCCGATCATAGTATGTGGCGATGCTACCGCCAAATCCGGGCCCAACCGGCAATCCGTCGCCTGCGCGGCATGCATGGACGCCGTGCCGCGCTTGATCTCGCGGGCCGGACGCGCTAGCAGCAACCGTTAACGCCGTGCCCCGTTAGCGAAGAAGAGGGAGGCAGCCTCGTGCCGGTCACCGGTCAGGATTCGTTGAAGGCGCGCCGCACACTGCAGGTCGGCGGCAAGGCTTACGATTATTTCAGTCTCGAGGCGGCGGCCCAGGCGGCCGGGCTCGGCGACATTTCCCGCCTGCCATTCTCGCTCAAGGTCCTGCTTGAGAATTTGGTGCGCTTCGAGAACGGCCGCACCGTCACGGTCGACGACATCAAGGCGGTCGCCGCTTGGCTCAAGGCCCGGACCTCGGACCGCGAGATCGCCTTCCGGCCGGCGCGCGTGTTGATGCAGGATCTGACCGGTGTGCCGGCGGTGGTCGACCTTGCGGCGATGCGCGAGGCGATGGCGCGGCTCGGTGGCGATCCCAAGCGGATCAATCCACTCAATCCGGTTGATCTCGTCATCGACCATTCGGTGATGGTCGACAATTTCGGCACCGCCGACGCGTTTCGCAAGAACGTGCAGATCGAATTCCAGCGCAACGGCGAGCGTTATGCCTTCCTGCGCTGGGGCCAGGATGCGTTCGACAATTTCCGCGTCGTGCCGCCGGGCACCGGCATCTGCCACCAGGTGAACCTCGAATATCTCGCGCGCGTGGTGTGGACCACCGAGGAGAACGGCAGGACCGTCGCCTATCCCGACACGCTGGTCGGCACCGATAGCCATACGACAATGATCAACGGCCTATCGGTTCTCGGCTGGGGCGTCGGCGGTATCGAGGCTGAGGCAGCGATGCTCGGCCAGCCAATCTCGATGGTGCTGCCGGAAGTCGTCGGTTTCCGTTTGCACGGCGCCTTCAAGGAAGGCGCCACCGCGACCGATCTGGTGCTGACCGTGACGCAGATGCTGCGCAAGAAGGGCGTCGTCGGCCGGTTCGTTGAGTTCTATGGTCCCGGCATCGCCTCGCTGGCGCTCGCCGACCGCGCCACCATCGGCAACATGTCGCCGGAATACGGCGCGACCTGCGGCTTCTTCCCGGTCGATGCCGAGACCTTGCGGTATCTCACGCTCACCGGCCGCGATGCACAGCAGGTCAAGCTGGTCGAGGCCTACGCCAAGGCCCAGGGCCTATGGCACGACGAGCATGCGCCCGATCCCGTGTTCACCGATACGCTCGACCTCGATCTGGCGACGGTAGAGCCGTCGCTCGCCGGTCCGCGCCGGCCGCAGGATCGCGTCGCGCTGTCGGGCGTGGCGCAATCGTTCAAGAGCGAGCTGCCCAAGCTCGCGGCGACGCGCGACAAGGCGAAGACTGGCGGACCGGTGAAGGTTGACGGCGCCAACTACGAGCTCAAGGACGGCGATGTGGTGATCGCCGCCATTACGTCGTGCACCAACACGTCGAATCCCAGCGTCATGCTCGGCGCGGGCTTGCTGGCGCGTAAAGCGGTGAAGCGCGGCGTCAAGGTGAAGCCTTGGGTCAAGACCTCGCTTGCGCCCGGCAGCCAGGTGGTGACCGATTACTACGCGGCGTCGGGCCTCCAGCAGGATCTCGACGCGCTCGGCTTCAATTTGGTCGGCTACGGCTGCACCACCTGCATCGGCAATTCGGGTCCGCTGCCCCCGCCGATCGCCGAAGCGGTCGAGGACGGCGATCTCGTCGTCGGCGCCGTGTTGTCGGGCAACCGCAATTTCGAAGGCCGGATTTCGCCGCAGGTGCGGGCCAACTACTTGGCGTCACCGCCTTTGGTGGTCGCCTACGCCATCGCCGGCTCGCTCAACGTCGACGTGACCAAGGACGCGCTAACCCAGGACCGCGACGGTAAGCCGGTCTACCTCAAGGA
>Ga0187815_10001522_pt1 | contig 10941 bp, 17 predicted proteins | sample NC_S_5_FD_132962 | JGI IMG/M metagenome (GOLD analysis project Ga0187815, IMG submission 132962) | Wetland sediment microbial communities from Neuse River Estuary, North Carolina, USA - ASW-S_5 | ecosystem: Environmental > Aquatic > Freshwater > Wetlands > Sediment | place: USA: North Carolina...
CCCCGCGCGGGGATTGCGGACCTGATCATCGTCTCGGTGAAGAAGGGCACTCCCGAGATGCGCCGCCAGGTACTCCACGCGGTCATCGTGCGCTCCCGTGCCCCGATCCGACGACCGGACGGCACGCGGCTCCAGTTCGAGGACAACGCCGCGGTCATCACGACCGAGACCGGCGAGATCAAAGGCTCCCAGATCAAAGGACCCGTGGCGAAGGAGGCCGCCGAACGCTGGCCGCGAATCGCGGCCGCGTCGTCGATCATCCTCTAGGAGGGAGCATGACGCGCGTTTCTCCTCATTCCCCGCGGCGCCAGCGCAAGGCACTCTACACCGCCGACGCCTTCGAGCGCCGGCGGCGGATGACCGTCCTGCTCTCTCGGGAGCTCCGGGGCCGATTCCACCGGCGTTCGGTGCCGGTGCGCAAGGGGGACACGGTACGGGTCCTCGCGGGCAGCTTCGCGGGTCGGGAGGAGCGGGTGGCCAAGATCGACCGGCGCGCCTACTCGGTGACGCTCGACAACGTCACGCTCAAGACGGCGGACGAGAAGCTGAAGCCCCTCGGGCTGCGCCCCGGTCGGCTCGTTATCACGCGCCTCAACCTATCCGACCCGTGGCGACGCCGTTCCCTGCGCGTCCGCGAGGAGGATGTCACCCCCGCGGAGCGAGGCGAAGCGCCCGAGACCGAGGAGCCGACCGAGGTCGCGGCAACTCCCGCTGAGGTGCCCGCGCCCGTCGAGGAGGAACCCAGGGCCGCTCTGCCGCCGGACGAGGGGACGCCCGCGCCCGAACCACCGGTACCTGCGTCCCGCGCCCGGCGAAAGCCTAAGGCGGAGCCGAAGGAGGACGCCGCATGACGTTCCGGTTAAAGCGTCGCGCGGCCCCGCGGTCGTGGACGGTCCCGCGCAAGGGAACGAAGTGGCTGAAGCGTCCCGGGCCGGGCCCGCACGCTCAGGACCAGTCGATCCCGCTCCTGCTGGTCCTGCGCGACGTTCGCCGTATCGTCTCGAGCGCGCGCGAGGCCCGCATCCTGGTTCGCTCGGGCGCGGTGCGGGTCGACGGCAAGGTCTGGAAGGACCTCGACCGGGGCCTGGGGCTCATGGACACGCTTTCGTTCGCGCCCCCGCTGGACGCTCACTTCCGGGTCGTTAAGGACCGCCGTGGCAAACTCGCGCTCGTGCCGATCCCATCGGCGGAGGCGACCGTCAAGATCGGCCGGGTCCGGTTCAAGCATGCGGTGAAGAACGGTCGCGTCGAGGTGACCCTCCACGACGGCCGCAACCTCCTCGTACCTGCGACGACTCCGTACCGGGTCGGCGACTCGGTCAAGATCGCGGTCCCCGACCAGAAGGTCGTCGAGCACCTGCCGCTCGCGCCCGGGGCGCTCGCCTTCGTCGCCGGCGGGAGCCATGTCGGGGAGCTCGCGCGGGTCGACCGAGTGGAGGTCCGCAATTCCTCGCAGCCGAACCTCGTCCATTTCAAGGAAGGATTCTCGACGATCAAGGAGTACGTTTTCGTGGTCGGCCAGAACACGCCCGAGGTCACGCTCGGCGAGGCGGTCGACCGATGAGCGCACCGACGGCGACCGTCCCCGAGCCCGCCCACCCGGCCCCGCCGACCAATCCCCACCGCGCCGTACGGGTGATCAAGGTCGTCGTCAACGCCGGCGTCGGAGAATCGGGGGAGGCCCGGACCAAGGCGGCCCGGGTGCTCGAGATGGTGACCCGCCAGAAGCCGATCGCGACCCGGTCGCACTCGACCAACCGGGACTTCGGGATCCGCAAGGGTCAGGAGATCGGCGCCAAGGTCACTCTTCGAGGCGCGGTCGCGCTCGATTTCCTGGGTCGCGCGTTCGATGCACGCGACCGTCAGCTGGACGTGGATTCGATCGACCGGAACGGGAACTTCTCGTTCGGGATCGCGGACTACACGGATTTTGCCGGTATGAAGTACGACCCCCAGATCGGGATCCATGGGATGGACGTCTCGGTCGAGATGGGTCGGACCGGCTTTCGCATCCGTCAGCGGCGCGTCCAGTCCCGACCCTTGCCGAAGGAGCTTCGGTCGACCCGGGAGGAGACGCGCGCCTACCTGACCCAGTCCCTCCGAGTGACGCTCCTGGAGTGAATCGATGAAGCCGAAGAAGATGTTCGGGCGGAAGGACGGGTGCCTGCGGTGCGACCGCAAGCGCGGCATCGTCCGCCGCTACGGCCTCCACCTATGCCGTCAGTGTTTTAGGGAGGTCGCGATGGACCTCGGCTTCCGCAAGTACCAATGAAGGAGGGACGATGCAGCAAGACCTGTTGAACGACGCGCTCGTGACCCTCCGGCACGCCGACCGGGATGGTAAGCCGCTGGTCGAGATCGCCCCTACCTCGAAGCTGATCGCCGAGGTGCTGCGCATCTTCCGCGAACACCGCTACATCGAGGAGTTCACGTTCGTCTCAACGGGTCGGGGCGGCAAGTACGACGTCCGACTGTCCCGGCGGATCAATTCCTGCGGGGTGATCAAGCCGCGGATCTCGGTCGCCCACGACCGACTCGAGCGGTACGAGTCGCGTTTCCTGCCGGCTCAGGACTTCGGCCTCCTCGTGCTCTCCACCAACCGCGGGGTCCTCTCTCACCAGGAGGCCCGCGAGCTCAAGATCGGAGGTCGGCTGCTCGCCTATGTCTACTGAACAGGACCGCAGCCGCGAGGTGGTCGAGGTGCCGAAGGGGGTCTCCCTCTCCCTGCACGGGCGGTCGCTTCGCGCGAAGGGCCCGCTGGGCTCGGTCGAACGACCGTTCCCATCGGACGCGCTCAGCCTCTCGCTCGAAGGGTCGGTGGCGACCCTCACGCTCCGCCTTCCCGCGCACCGCAAGCGTTCCCAGGCGCTCTTGAAGACCTGGGCGGCGCATGTGCGCAACATCGGCGGCGGCCTCACCCGCGGCGTCGAGGCCCGGATGAAGGTCGTGGCCGCCCACTTCCCGATGAAGGTCCAGGTCCGCGGCGAGGAACTGGTCATCGAGAACTTTCTCGGCGAGAAGCACCCCCGGGCCACCCGCCTCGTGGCCGGTACGAAGGCGGCGGTCGAGGGCGACATCGTGACCCTCTCGGGCCACGACGTCGAGCAGGTCGGCCAGAGCGCGGCCAACATCGAACGAGCGACCCGGATCCGTGACTACGACCCGCGCGTCTTCCAGGACGGAATCTACCTCATCGAGCGCGCCCACCTCAAGGAGGCAAGCTGATGGCCGACGACGCGACGACCGAGTCCCCGCCTCCGCCGGCCGTGAAGAAGCGCACGCCGCGCGCCCGCCCGAAATCCGCCTCCAAGCGCGAGACCCCGGAACCCAAGGAAGGGCCCGCGAAGGCGACGGAGAAGCCCGAGGGGCCTCGCGTCCCGCGACGGGCCGACTTGACGGAGGAGACGCGAACTCTGCTGCGCCTGCGGCGATCGCTCGACAACCGGCGGCCGATCTTCGGTCGGCAGGCGAGGTATCGGTACTTCCGCATCGGCCGGGACAGCGTCTGGCGACGGCCGAGGGGACTCCAGTCGAAGCAGCGACGTCACTACGGGTACCGGCCGAAGGTCGTGCGGATCGGCTATCGCTCGCCGGCCGCCGTACGGGGACTCGTGCCCAGCGGCTTCCGACCGATCCTCGTCCATACGACCGGCGACCTCGAGGGGATCGACCTCCACACCCAAGCCGCGGTCATCGCACGGACGGTCGGGACGCGCCGCCGCATCGTGCTCGAGGAAGCGGCCCGCAAGCTCGGCATCCGCGTGCTCAACCCGATCCTCAAGTCCGAGTCGGAGGCGTAAGCGGATGCCCGACCTTTCCAATCAACGGCGACTCGCCGCGGCGCTGCTGAAGTGCGGCGAGGGGCGGGTCTGGATCGACCCCGCGAGCCAAGAGGAGCTCGCGGATGCGGTCACTCGCTCCGACGTGCGCTCGGCGATCAAAGCCGGCGTCATCCGCCGCATCGCGATCCGGGGGATCTCGCGCTCCCGGGCTCGCCGCCATGCGGCCGAGGTGAAAAAGGGCCGGCACTCCGGTCCGGGCTCCCGCCGCGGTACGCCGCAGGCTCGGGTGTCGAAGAAGGAGCGCTGGATGCGACGCATCCGCGCCCAACGCGCCCTCCTCAAGGAGCTGCGCACCGGTAAGAAGATCCCTGCCGGGGTCTACCAGGAGTTCTACCGGCGTGCGAAGGGCGGCATGTTCCGCAGCCGGGCCCACCTGCTCGTCAACCTGCGCCTCGCCGGCCACCTTCGGGAGGCGCCCCCATGAGCACCGGCCCCCGTTACCGGGTCCACTTCCGTCGACGAAGGGAAGGGAAGACCGACTATCGGGTGCGACTCCGGCTGCTCAAGTCCGGGTCGCCGCGCGCGGTCGTGCGCCTCTCGGACCGGCGGGTCCGGGTCGCGATCGTCACCTTCGACCCCGTCGGCGACCGGGTCGTGGCCGCCGCCGACTCGCGCGAGCTCGGGGGGATCGCGTTCCCGTCGACGAGTCTCGCCTCGACCCCGGCCGCGTACCTCACGGCCTACCTCGCGGGCCTCCGAGCGAAGTCGACCGGCGCCGATGCGGCGGTCCTCGACGCGGGGCTGCGCCGCCCGACGGTCGGTAGTCGACTCTCCGCCGCGTTGAAGGGCCTGCTGGACGCCGGGATCGAGATCCCGCACGGCGAGGAAGGCTTCCCCGCCGCGGACCGGCTGAACGGTACCCATCTCGCGACGCCGCTGCCGCAACCGCTCGAGGCCTACAAGCTCAAGTTGCCGTCGCTGGTCGCCTCTCCCGGAGGAGCGTCGTGAGCGCGGTCGCCCAAGGTCCGTCCTACTCGGCCCGCAGCGGCCCGTCGGGCCCGGCGCCCCCGCCGCCGTGGGTGCCCCGGACGGAGCTGGGCCGCCGGGTCGCAGCGGACGAGTTCACGACGATGAGCGCCGCGCTCGAGAGCGGCCTGCCGCTCCGCGAGCCGCAGATCGTCGACAAGCTACTGCCCAACCTGCACGATGAGGTGCTCGACGTGAACATGGTGCAGCGGATGACCGATTCCGGCCGTCGGTTCAAGTTCGCCGTGACGGTCGTGGTCGGGAACGGCGACGGCTTCGTCGGACTCGGCCGGGCCAAGGGACGCGAGGTCGGGCCGACCATCCGCCGGGCGATCGACCGGGCGAAGCTCGAGGTCGTGGAGGTGCTCCGCGGCTGCGGTAGCTGGGAGTGCGGCTGCGGCCGTGCGCACACGCTGCCGTTCCAGGCCAGGGGCCGCGCCGGGTCGGTCGTCGTGTCGTTCCGGCCCGCGCCCCAGGGCGTTGGCCTCGCGGTCGGGGAAGTCGCGAAGCCGATCCTCCGGTTCGCCGGCATCACCGACGCCTGGGGGTTCACGGAGGGCCACACGAAGACGACCGTCAACTACGCGCAGGCGGCCTACGCCGCGCTGGTCACCCTCGCAGAGCTCAAGGTCCCTCCCGAAGACGCCCAACGCTTGAAGATCGTGCGCGGCCCCATCGGCACGTCCATCCTTCCGCCCAAGGAGGAGGGCGCCGCACGCCCGATGCGGGGCCGGGGTCGTGGGCGCGGCCGCGGCCCCGGTGGGCGACCACCGGGCCGTGGAGGCCCTGGCGGGCGACCGCCGGTCGGCGGCGCCCGCCGCCCCCCTCCGACGGGAGGTCGGTAAGCCATGGCGTGGATGGTGGTTCGGGTGCGCGGGACGATCCATGCGCGCCACGACATCGTGGAAACGCTACGGAACCTTCACCTGACGCGCGCGAACCACGCGACCATCGTGCCCGAGGCCGCCTCGTTCCGCGGGATGCTCTACACGGTGCAGGGCTATGTGACGTGGGGCGAGGCAGAACCCGAGACCGTCGACCTGGTCCTGCGCGAACGGGGGGAGACGATGGAGGGTCGCCGGCTCACCCGGGAGACGGCGAGCGGGCTCCTGAGCACGAAGGACCTGACCGAGCTCGTCCGCGCGGTCGCCCAGCAGGGCCTGGTCAAGGTCGCCGGTCTGAAGCCGCTCCTGCGGCTCAAGCCTCCCAAAGGCGGATGGAAGTCGACCAAGAAGCCGTTCTCGCTCGGGGGGGCGCTCGGCTACCGGGGCCGGTCGATCAACGAGCTGGTCCGCCGGATGATGTAAGAGGACGTCCATGCCGAGCCGAACGAAGAAGTTCCGGGGTTCGCGCACCCACGGCCGCGGCATCAAGGCCGGGCGGGGCGCGGGAAAACAGGGCGGTCGGGGGAACGCGGGCCTGCACAAGTACAAGTTCAAGTCGATGCTGATCTACGCGCCGGACCACTTCGGCCGTCACGGCTTCAAGCGACCTCCCGGGATCGTCGACCACCCCACCTCGCTGAACGTCGGCGAGCTCGAGGCCTTCGTTCCGTTCCTCGAGGCCGCCGGGGCGCTCACCCGGGACGGGGAAGCGTTCGTCGCCGACCTCGCGAAGGCCGGGGTCGCGCGCCTCCTCGGCGGGGGCGCGACCGGCCGGGCCTGGAAGGTCTACGTCGCCCACGCCTCGAAGCATGCGCGCGAGAAGGTCACGGTCCTCTCGCCGCCCGCGGCGGCCCCCGGCTCCGCCGCTCCGTAGACTATATAAATCGGCCATCGGCTCGGCGACCACTTCATGGCGGAAGAGGAGATTCCCCGTGACCGTCGCTGGGCCCTTCCGCTCGCCCTCATCGGGGGACTCCTGCTCGCGGTCCTCTGGTTCTGGGAGGCGCCCACCATCGTCGCCTTCGCCGTCATCGCCCTCGTCGTGTTCATCGTGCTGGGGCTCCTCTACCTCGGCCTCTCCTACAACGGCACGCGCTCCAAGCTCTACGGCCTGAAACCGATCACGACGCGGATGCCGGCGGTGGCCCAGCCGAAGGGCCACGTCCACTTCCGCACGAAGCTGTTCTGGACGCTCGGCGTCCTGCTGATGTACTTCCTGCTGACCAACATCTACCTCTTCGGCGTCGACCAGGCGACCGTCATCGACCTGTTCGCGAGCTACCGGGCGATCCTGGCCGGCGCCCAGGGCACGCTCATGCATCTCGGGATCGGCCCGATCGTCACCGGGTCGATCATCATGCAACTGTTCACCGGCGCGAAGATCATCAACCTCGACTTAACCGACGACGAAGACAAAGGGATGTACCAGGGCTCCCAGAAGGTCGTCGTCGTCGCGATGATCTTCGTGGAGGCGATCCCGCAGGTCTACGGGTACCTCACTCCGTCCGCCTCGCTCGTCTCCTCGTTCGGTCAGGCCTCCGCGGGGAACGGCGTCCTCCTCGCGAACTCGGTGATCGTCGCTCAGCTCGTCTTCGGCAGCTACCTCGTCTTCCTGATGGACGAGGTCGTCTCGAAGTGGGGGATCGGGAGCGGCATCTCGCTGTTCATCGCCGCGGGCGTTTCCCAGCAGATCATCCAGGGAACCCTCAACTGGGTCCCGCAAAGCCCCGGGGCCCCGCTCTCACAGTCGAACCTGCCGAGCGGCACGATCCCGAAGACGCTCTGGATCTTGACGCACTACACGGCGTCCCAGATGGCGGGCGGCGGTTGGGAACAGGTGATCTTACGTCAGCCCAATCCGATCGTCGCGCTCGTCGGGACCGCCGCGATCTTCTTCCTAGTCGCCTGGACCGCGTCGACCCGTATCGAGCTGCCGCTGTCGCACGCGGAAGCCCGGGGCGCGCGTGGGCGGTATCCGCTCCGCCTGATCTACGCGTCCAACATCCCCGTCATCCTGATGTCGGCCTTGCTTGCGAACGTGTCGATGGTCTCGATCCTCCTGTGGACGAACCCGACCCTCGTGCACTTCCCCGTGCTGGGCCATCAGTGGTGGGTCGGGGCGTATCCTGCGAGCGCCTCGGCAGCGCAGCTGATGGGCGTGACCCAGACGACGCCGATCAGCGGCGGCGCGTACTATCTCTCGACGGTCAACGGTCTCGAAGCCTGGCTGCTCCCGATCCTGAACTCCCAGGTGTACGGCGGCTACCTCGTCGGCCACAGCGTCTGGCAGGGCCTCCTGCACGTCGTCGTCTACTTCGGCGCCATGGTGGGCGGGTCGATCCTCTTCGCGAAGTTCTGGATCCAGACGACCAACATGGGTCCGGAGGCCGTCGCCCGTCAGATCGAGGCCTCGGGCATGCAGATCCCAGGGTTCCGTAGAGAACCGCGCGTGCTGCGGCGAGTGCTCGAACGGTACATCCCGGTCATCACGGTGATCTCGGGCGCCGCGGTCGGCGCGCTCGCGGCGGGCGCGGACCTCATCGGCACGCTCGGCAACGCGAGCGGGACCGGCGTGCTGCTCATGGTCGGTATTATCATCAACCTCTACGAGGCGATGGGCCGCGAACAGCTGATGGAGATGAACCCGCTGCTCCGTCGGTTCCTCGGAGGCGAGAGCTGATGAGCGACGACCCGAAACCCCTGCCCTCGGCGACCCCCGACGAGACCGCGGAGGACGAGGGCGAAGAGGAGAGCGAGGAAGAGGGCGAGGCGGAGAACGAGCCGGCGACGCCGGCGCGTCCCCCGATGCCGACGTTCAAGTTCGCGACGTTCCTCTACGTCTTCCTCGGTCTGCTGGGCCTCTGGATGCCGATCGCCGCGTAGAGCGGGCCGGGTTGGGTCGGGCTCGTGCCGAGAAGGCCCGCTCTACGCGGCGATCGGCTTTGGCTCGGACTACCTCCTCGCCACCATGGCGCTCGCCGGCGCGATCGAGATGCTGATCACCTCGGTCGCCTACAACTTCACGACCAACTGGATCAAGGCTGCGAAGGTCCAGAAGTGGAGCGCGGCCTTCCGCAAGGTCCAGATGGCGGCGATCCGCTCCGGGAAGAAGGACCGCATCGCCGCGCTGAAACCTCACCAGGAGCGCCTGACGCGCCTTTCGAGCGAAGTGTCGATCGCTCAGTTCAAGGGCATGGCGATCACCTACTTCCTGCTGATCCTGATCTACACCTGGGTCGGCCTGGTCATCGGCAACGCCAACTCGGTCCAGCAGACCGTCAGCCTCGGCGGAACGCAGATCAACATCTTCCACAACATCTCGGGCCTGCCGGTCCCCTGGTGGTTCGTGATCTTCAGCCTCTACACGGTCCCGTTCTCGCTCGTCTTCCGCCGGGTGCTGAAGCACCTCTGGTTACGGCGGTACGAGGCGGAGCATCCGCTCGCCCCCATCGCCCCGGCGCTGGACTCGGGCCGGGGTTCGGCGTGATCCGGACTGTCGTCACGATCGGCGGTCCCCCCGGGAGCGGCAAGTCCACGGTGGGCCGGTTGGCGGCCGAGCGCCTCGACCTCGAGTACCGTTCGGCCGGCGAAGCGTTCCGCGCGGAGGGCCGCCGACGCGGGATGGACGTCGAGGCGTTCGGGCTGTACGCCGAGGCGCATCCCGAGGTCGACCGGGCCCTGGACGACGCGATGCAGGCGCTCGCGACCCCCGGCCACCTCCTCGACGGTCGGATCCAGGGAGCGCTCTGCCGACGGAACGGCGTTCCGGTCCACTACATCGTCGTCACCGCGGCGGAGGACGAGCGGGTCCGCCGGGTGGCGACCCGGGACGGCCAGCCGATCGCGGAGGCCCGAAAGCGCGTCCATCGCCGCGAGCTGAGCGAGCGCGACCGGTATCGCCGCTTCTACTCCATCGACCTCGACCGCGAGGTCCCCGACCTCACCGTCGACTCGACCGTTAAGCCGGCGCGCGACGTCGCCGAAGCGATCGTCGCGTTCGTCCGGGCCCGCGAGTCGAAGAGCCGCGCATGACGCCCCCCTCGACCGACCCGGTCGCCGAGCGGTTCGCGGCGGGCGCCTTCATTCTCCTCGACAAGCCGAGGGGCCCGTCCTCCCACCAGGTCACCGCGTGGGCCCGCGACCTCCTCGGAGTCGACGTGGCCGGGCACGCCGGGACCCTCGACCCGAACGTCTCGGGGCTCCTCTGGGTCGGCGTCGGTCCGGCGCTCAAGCTCCTGCCGCTCGTCCTCGAGTTCCCGAAGCGCTACGTCGCCTCGGTCGTCCTCCACGGAGAGGTGCCGGCCCGCGAACTCGATCGGGTCATCCAGGAGTTCACCGGCCCGATCTACCAGCTCCCGCCCGTGCGCTCCGCCGTGAAGCGGGAGCGCCGGGTCCGGACCATCCACCGGTTGCAGATGGTCGAGCGTGACGGGCCGCGGATCCTGCTCGACCTCGTCGCCGACTCCGGCACGTACGTCCGGACCCTTGCGGTCGACCTCGGCGAGGCGCTCGGGGTCGGCGCGCACATGGAAGAGCTGCGCCGCGTTGCGACCGGACCGTTCGTCGAGCGCCAGTCGGTGCCGCTGACGACCCTCGCCGATGCGGCCGCGGCACGCCGAACGGGAGACCCGGCCCCCCTGCTCGGCCTCCTCCACCCGATCGAGGAGGTCTGGGGAGAGTTCCCCCGGGTGGTCGTCCGGGAAGGGGCGGCCAGCGCTCTGGCGCACGGCGCCGGCCTCGCGAGCGGCGGGATCCTCTCCCTTCCTCGTTCGTTCGCCCGAGGCGCCCGCGTGGCGCTCGTGACGCGGGCAGGCGAGCTCATCGCCACCGGGGTCGCGTACCACGACTCGAGGGAGGTCTCCTCCGTACCCCACGGTTGGGTCGTCGGAGAGACCCGTGTGTTCGTCGACCCGGCGCGTTTTCCACCGCTGTGGAAGCGGCCATCGGCCCGCCCGACCGCTCCCGTTCCGGAGAGCGGACGTTAGGGTTATCTTGGCACCCCGTTCGACCGGGCGATGAACTCCCTCGTCCGCGAACGCGGGATGGGGGGCGCTCGTCTCTTTGGCCGCCTCGGCCAGTGGATCGTCCGCCACCCCTGGCATCCGATCGTGTTCTGGGTCGTGCTCCTCGCGGTCGCCGTTCCGTTCCTTCCGCTGCTCGGGACGGTCACGACCAATTCTGCGACCACCCTCCCTTCGAACGCCCCGAGCGCTCACGCCAGCGCCGAGCTGGCGCGACTGTTCCCGAAC
>Ga0187815_10001523_pt1 | contig 10940 bp, 10 predicted proteins | sample NC_S_5_FD_132962 | JGI IMG/M metagenome (GOLD analysis project Ga0187815, IMG submission 132962) | Wetland sediment microbial communities from Neuse River Estuary, North Carolina, USA - ASW-S_5 | ecosystem: Environmental > Aquatic > Freshwater > Wetlands > Sediment | place: USA: North Carolina...
ACGGTGATCTCGTCGCCGCGGGCGATCACTTCCACGTCGACGGGAATCTCGGCGTGGTTTCCGTTGCCGTGCTCGATGGCGTTCATGGTGGCCTCGGCGACGGCGGTCTTGAGCCGCTCGAGCCGCCCGGCCGACAGGCCGGCCGACGACAGGATCGCCGCGACCCGGGTGATCGCGAGGCGCTCGTTGCCTGGTTCGCTGGCGACCGCGAAGGCGTCCAGCCGCCGGGGGCGCCCGGGCGCGGGCTGGGCGATTGATGTCATGAACCGCCTCCTTCGCCGGCGGCGCGGGGCCACGCCGACGGAGAGCGCTGGAGTGATACCAGGGTGATGTCGTCCTCTTGCTCGTAGTCGGCGCCGGTGAAGCCGCGCAGCTCGGTCAGGCACAGGTCGATGAGCGCCTCGCCGGAAGGCCCCTTGCCGACCAGTGCGGAGACGCGCGGGAAGCCGAACATCTCGCGGTCGGGCCCGTGCGCTTCCGCCAGGCCGTCGCTGTGCAGCAGCGCGCAGTCGCCGGGCTGGAACTGGAAGGACTTCTCCTCGTACGGCATGCCGGGCATCAGCCCGAGCGGCATGCCGCGCGCCCGCAGTTCCGCCACCCCGTCACGGGTCCGCACGTACGGGACGTCGTGTCCCGCGTTGGCGAACACCGCCGCGCCGCTGACCGAGTCGATCACCAGGGCCAGGCAGGTGACGAACATGTGCGCGGGGATGTCGGCGCACAGCAGGTCGTTGACGTGGCCGAGCACCGCGCCGGGAGAGATCAGCCGGGGGGCCGCGTCCCTGAGCAGCGCGTGCGTGCTCGCCATCACCAGCGCGGCCGGCACGCCCTTGTCGGTCACGTCGCCGACGACGAACATGACCCGGCCGTCCGGCAGCTGCATGAAGTCGTAGAAGTCCCCGCCGACCGTCCTGGCCGGGCGGTAGAACGCGGCCACGTGCCAGGACGGCAGCTCGGGCAGGCTCTTCGGCAGGAACTGCTGCTGGATGAGCTGCGCGACCTTCAGTTCCTGCTCGATGCGCTCCCGGTTCCTCGCCTCGGCCTCCTGCTGGCGCACCAGCTGGCCGACCCGCATCGCGGGGGCGGCGTACCCGGCCAGCGAGTTGAGCAGCCGCAGGTCGTCGGAGGAATAACCGCGCTCCGACATGCGCGGGCCCAGGCTGAGCAGCCCCACCAGGCTGCCGGACGAGATGAGCGGCACGACCAGCACCACCCCGGCGGCCTGCAGCGCCTTCAGCGCCGGCGAACCGAGCCGCAGGCCGCTGATGTCGACCGCGCCCGCCGCGCCGAGCAAGTACGCCACCAGCGGGTCGTTGGCGCTGAGCTCGAGATCGATGCCCGTCGGCACCACGCGCGGGGCCGGCGCCTCGACCGCCGTCCCCACCTGCGGCTTGCGGCGCAGCCAGCCGCGCACCCGGAGGGCGCGGCGTCCGCCGCGGTCCGCGGCCTCCTGGTCCGTGGCTTGGCGGTCCGCGGCCTCGTGGTCCCAGCCGGCTCCGTCCGCGGGCTCAAGCTCACTTGCGGGCCAGGCAGCATCCGGCACAGTAGCTTCCCGGGACGGGACCTCCTGCGACTGCCCCGCCGCCCCGCTGCCCCGCTGACTCCCCGTGTCCGTGCGCTGCGGCATGTGCTTCTCCGGATCGTGTCGATTTCCGACTTGATGCCAGCGTAGAAACAAGGCGGTACGGGATCGTTACGGAAACCGTGCCTGCGCGAATGACTTTCACGAATTAGCGTTACGGTGTCGGCTGGGGCTCTGGAGGGGGGACCCGACGAACGAGTTGAGCCTTGCGCTGCTCGGCGCGCCCGCGGTCAAGCGCGACGGCGTGCCAGTGACCTTTGACACCAGGAAGGCCGTGGCGCTGCTCGCGCTGCTGGCGGTCACCGGCCGCGAGCACACCCGTGAACAGGTGGCCGGCCTGCTGTGGCCGGACGCCGACGAGGCCAAGGCGCGCGGATCGCTGCGGCGCACCCTGTCGGTGGCGGCCGCGGCCGTCGGCCCGGCGCTCACCATCACCAGGACGACCGTCGGCCTCGAGCCGGACGCGGTCGACGTGGACGTGCGCGAATTCGAGAGCCTGCTGGCGGCGTCCCGCCCGGACGCCGCCGCACTCGAGCGGGCCGTCGGCCTGTACCGGGACGACTTCCTGGCCGGCTTCACCCTGCGCGACTGCCCGGACTTCGAGGACTGGCAGGCGTCGGTGCGGGAGGAACTCAGGCAGCTGCTCGCCCGCGGGCTGCAGCGGCTGGTCGCCGCCTGCGTGGCGGCGGGCGAGCTGGAGCACGCGATCGGGCACGCCCGCCGGTGGCTGCAGCTCGACCCGCTACACGAGCCCGCCCACCAGGCGATGATCAGGCTGTACGAGTGGACCGGGCAGCGGTCGGCCGCGATGCGGCAGTACCGGTCGCTGGTGCGCGTGCTCGACCGCGATCTCGCGGTCCGCCCGCTACCCGAGACCACCCAGCTCTACGAGGACGTGCGCGCGGGCAGGCTGGCCTCGCCGCCGCTGCCGGCGCCCGAGCCTGCGGCCGCCGCCGACCAGGTGCCGGCGCTTGACTGGCCGCTGGCCGGCCGGACCGCCGAGCTGGCGGTGCTGCGCGATGCGTGGCGGTCCGCCGGGGATCACGGCCGGGCGGTCGCGATCGTCGGGCAGGCCGGCAGCGGCAAGAGCCGGCTCGTCGAGGAGCTGCGCGCCGAGGCGCTTGCGGGCGGCGGGATCGTGCTGCTGGCCCGCTGCCATGACGGCGAATCCGCGCTGCCGTTCGTGCTCGCGGCCGACCTGCTGCGCAGTGCGCTCGACGTGTGTCCCGACCTGCCCGACCTGCTGCCCGCGCAGACGATCGCGATGGCCGGGCGGCTGGTTCCCGGGCTGGCGGACCCGCAGCAGGACCCGAAGGCCCCGGCGCTCGACAGCCCGGCGGCCGTGGCCCGGATGTACGCGGCGATCGCGGACACCCTGCTCGCCGCCACCGGGGCTGCGGTGTCGGCAGGCCGCCCCGGCCGCGCGCTGGGCCGGCCGGGCGACGGCGGCGGCCGGCGCGGCGCGGGCATCGTCGCCGTGGAGGACGTGCACTGGGCCGACAATTCCTCGCTCGGCTTGCTCGCTTACCTGGTTCGCCGGCTCGCGGGGTGGCCGTTGCTGCTCACGCTCACCTGGCAGCCGGAGCAGGCGGGCCGGCTGCGGGGATTGCGCGCGGCGTTCGGCGAGGCGGGAGCGTCGGGCGAGACGATCGAGCCGGGCCCGCTCGGGCCCGACGCCATCAGGGGCCTGCTGAGCCTGCCGGGAACGCCGCAGGTGGACGTGGACCTGCTGCTCGCCGAGACACACGGTCTGCCCATGCTGGTGCGCGAGTACGTCGAGGCGCTGCGCGCGGCCGAGGAGTCTGGGGCGGCTTCTGGTGCGGCTGAAGCGTCCGGGGCGGCTGAGCCCGCGGTTCCGGCGGACGGCCCGCAGCGCGCCGGCTGGTGGCCGCCGGCCAGCGTCCGTGAGCTGTTCCTGACCAGGCTGCGGGCGGCGAGCGAGCCCACCCTCCAGGTGCTCACCGCCGCCGCGGTGCTCGGCAGCGACGCGGACGCGGACCTGCTCCAGGCGGTCAGCGGGCGGGGCGAGGACGAGATCGTCGACGCGGTCGAGGAGGCCCTCGCCCGGTCGCTGCTGACCGAGAACCCGCCGCCGGTCAGCGGCGGGGCACCGTCCTACCGGTTCCGGTACGAGGCGATGCGCCAGACGGCCTACGACTCGGCGTCGCTGGCCAGGCGGCGCCTGCTGCACGGGCGCGCGGCGGACGTACTGGCCCGCCGGCATCAGCGCGACCCGGTCGGGACCCCCGCCGGGACGGTCGCCGAGCACCTGCAACTGGCCGGCCGGGACGCGGCGGCGGCCGAATGGTGGTGGCTGGCCGCCGCCCGGGCCCGCGAACTGTACGCGCACGCCGAGGCGCGCGGGTACCTGGCCCGCGCCCTCGCGCTCGGCTTCCCGCAGCTGCCCGGGCGGATCGCCCTGGGCGAGGAACTTGTCGTGCTCGGCCGGTACCGGGAGGCGCTCGCGGAGTTCGAGACCGCCGCAGCCATCGCCAGCGGCCAGGACGGCGCCGACAGGGACACGCTGGCGGGCATCGAGCACAAGCTCGCGGACGTGCACCACCGGCTGGGCGACTGGGACCTGGCCGACGCGCACCTGGCCACGGTCGCCGAACTCGCCGACGACCCGGGTCACCTGGCCCGGGCGGCGGCCGACCGCGCGGTCGTCGCGTTCCGGCGCGGTGACGCCGGCCAGGCCGCCGCCCTCGGCGAGGCGGCGCTCGACTCCGCGCGCCGGGCCGCGGATCCCGGCGCGATGGCCCAGACGCTCAACGTGCTCGGCATGCTGGCCGCCCGCGGCGGCGACGCGGGCGCGGCGGAGAAGTACCTGCGCGACAGCCTGGCCGAGGCCCGCCGGCTTCCCGAGCTCGGCGCCGCCGTGGCGGCGCTGAACAACCTCGCCCGGCTGCTGGCGGAAACCGACCGCGGCACCGAAGCGCTCGCGATGGCGACGGAAGCGCTCGAGCTGGGCAGCGAGCTCGGCGACCAGCACCGGGTGGCGGCGCTGCACACGAACCTGGCCGACCTGCTGCACGCGGCCGGCCAGCGCGAGGCGGCGGTGGCCCACCTCAAGGAGGCCGCCCGCCGCTTCGCCGCCGTCGACGCCGACGACCACCCCCGCCCGCAGATCTGGATGCTCGTGGAGTGGTAAAGGCCACCCCCAGCACAGGGTTACTCGGTGAAGGGGTTGAGAACGAGGACTCCGGCAAGCTCGAAGTCCGTGACATTGCGGGTGACCACGGTCATGCCATGCACCCGCGCCGTTGCCGCGAGAAGCGCGTTGATCACAGGGAGAGGCTGTGCGTACTGCTGACGGCCCCAGGCGGCGGCGACCGGGAGGTTGACCGGAAGTATCCGGCCTTCGAATCCGGTCTCCACATCCCGGAGCCAGCGCTCCAACGCGGATGCTTGCTGCCGGTCTCCGCGGCCGCGAACGCGCGCGATGCCCTGCTCGATCTCGCCCAGCGTTAGCACAGAGACATGCATCCGCTCCGGCGGCGTGGCGGCGATCCAGTTGGCCACCCCCGGAGCAGGCTGTCGCTTGCGCGTCTCAGACAGCACGCTGGTGTCGAGCAGGTAGGTCACGTGCCCGCCTCAAAATCCACCGCCCGCCCGAAGTCCGTCCTGCGCTCGGCCTCGATCTCCGCGAAGACATCAGCAGCTTCATCGTCGAGCTTTGGGCCGCCGAGCAGGATGCCCGCGAGGTCTACGGCAGGCCTGGTCAGCCTGCGATACTCGGCTATGTCGACAACGACCGCGACATCCTCCCCGTGCCGGGTGATGACCTGCGGTCCCTCGTTCGTGACCGCGCGAATCATCTCACTGAAGCGCTGCTTGGCGTCCTGGATCTGCCAGTGATCTGGAGTCGGTGAGGTCACAACACATCCCTCGTATTCCGTCTAGCCCTGTCTAGACAGAATACGAGGGATCGTGCCGGGCGTCCACCGATCAGCTTGCCGGCAGTTCGCCGAGTGTCAGGTGGATCGTAAGCTCCTGCGTGCCGCGCAGCACGTCAAGAGCAAGCTGCTCTCCCGGGTGCGCGGCGGCCAGGACACCGGCAAGGGCCTGCGGGGCGGGTGTGGCCGTGCCGCCCGCCGCGCGGATGATGTCCCCGGGGCGCAGCCCGGCGTGGTCAGCGGGGCCGCCGTTGGTGACGGCGACGATGCCGGTCCCGGCGGGCGTGCCGTCCTGGCCCGTGACCGCGCCGATCTGGGCGCCGATCGCGGCGCGGTGCGAGTTGGTCACTTTGCCCGAGGTGATGATCTGCTGCGCGATGTCCCTGGCGAGGTTGGACGGGATCGCGAAGCCGATGCCCTGCACCTGCGTGCCGCCCTGGGTGCCTCCGGCGGTCAGCGTGGGGATGCCGATCACCTCAGCGCTCGTCGTGACGAGCGCGCCACCGCTGTTGCCCGGGTTGATCGGCGCGCTGGTCTGGATGGCGTCCGGCAGGGTCGCGCCTTGTGTCCCGGCGCTGGCGGGTTCGGCGACGACCCGCCCGGTCGCGGAGATAATCCCGCTCGTGACGCTGCCGGACAGGCCCAGCGGGTTGCCGACCGCGAGGACCACGTCGCCTGCCTGCGCCGCGGCTGAGTCACCGAACCGGGCCGGCTCCAGTCCGGCAGGGTCGCTGACCCGGATAACGGCCAGGTCGTCAGGCGGGTAGCTGCCCACTAGCGTGGCGTCACGGGGGACGGGATCGCCGGGGATCTGCACCTTGAACGTTGTCGCGTTCCCCGTCACGTGGGCGTTCGTGACGATGTTGCCTGACCGGTCGAGCACCACTCCAGAGCCGAGCCCTTCGCCGGTGCTGATCAGCACCACCGAGGGCAGGACCTGGCGGACGACGTCCGCGTAGCTCGCCGCCGTGCCGGCCACGGCGGCCGGCGCGCTGGTCGCGGCCTGGACGGTGGTGGCGGCCGGGCTCGGTGTCGCCGTGGCCGCCCCCACGGCGACACCGCTGCCGCCGATCACTGCCGCCGCCGCCACGGCCACTCCTGCACGGCGCGCACGCTGCGTGATTTTCATTTCTGCTTGGCTCCTTCTCGAGGCTGTCTGGAGCCAGCTAAACCGCCGGTGGTGCAGGCCTTGTAGCGCCGTCATGGCGGTCATATGGAGGTCGTCAGGCCAGCGGCAGGGTGAGGGTGAACCGTGCGCCCTGTCCCGGCTGGCTGTCGGCGGTGAGCGTGCCGCCGTGTGCCCAGGTCAGCTCGGCGGCGATGGCCAGGCCGATACCGCTGCCCGAGGTCTGCGCGGCCGCCTGGCCGCGCCAGAACCGGTCGAAGATGCGGGGCAGTTCGTCGGCGGGGATGCCGACCCCCGTGTCCGCCACCTCAAGGATCGCGTCCTTGCCGCGCGACGTGGTGCGGATCGTGACCGTGCCGCCGGCCGGGGTGAATTTCAGCGCGTTGCCGAGCAGGTTGGTGACCACCTGGTGTATCCACCGCTCGTCGGCGAGCACCGGCGCCGCGGCGAGCTGGCGGTCAAGGGCGACCTCGGCCGCCTCGAACCTCCTGGCCAGGCTGTCGGCGGCGGTCCCGGCGATGTCCGCGAGATCGCAGCGCTCGCGCGTCAGGTGCAGCACCGCCGCGTCGGCGGCCGCCATCGTCTGGAGGTCATCGACCATGCGGGCCAGCCGGAGCACCTCGTCGCGGAGCGACCCCAGTTCCTCGGGGCCGGGGTCGATGACCCCGTCCGCCAGCGCCTCGTGCCCGGCCTGCAGCACCGCCACCGGCGTCCGCAGCTCATGGGCGACGCTCGCCACCAGGTCCCGGCGGATCTGATCCTCGTAGTCGAGGGTGTCCGCCATGTGGTCGAAGGCGGCGGCGAGTTCCCGCAGTTCGCTGGGCCCGCGGAGTTCCCCCGCGCGCGCGGACCTGTCCCCGCTGGCCATGGCGCGGGTCACCGTGATCAGCCGGCCAATGGGGCGGGTGATCCGCCGGGCCACGCCGAGGCCGGTGAAGAGCGCGAGCAGCGCGGCGAGCCCGGCCGCCCCGGCGATGGCACGGAGCAACGCGGTCCGCAGCACGCTGTCGGCGGCACCGAGGCCGAAGCCGGTGAGTTCGAGCATGACCGTGCCGACCTGGCGGCCGTGCACGAGGACGGGCTGGGTTGACCGGGCTCCCGCCGCCGTGAAGCCGGGCGTGGTGGCCACGGCCCGGCCGGTCGCGTCCCGGATCTGAAGCTCCAGGCCGCTGCGCGCCGCCAGGTCGAGGACGGGCGTCAGGTCAGCGCCATCCCAGCCCTGGTGCTGGTTCCACGCGACCGCCGCCGCGACACCGATCGCGCTGGCCAGGTCGTCGCGCTGCCGGTTCGCCAGGTTGGACACGTCGACAGCGGAAAAAACCGAGGCAAGGACGGCGAGCAAGGCGATCGCCGCCAGCGCCACGCCGAGGAATGCGAGGGCGAGCCGCGGCCCCAGCGTGTTACCGCGCTGGCCGCCGCTGGGTAGGTCACCCCCTGGTGGGCCGCTCCCGGGAAGGCCGCCCCGGGCCGGGCCGCCCCGGGCCGGGACGGGACGGGCGGCGGGCGGGTCCTGGGGCGCGTCAGCCATCGCGGGTCAGGCCGAGACGGTAGCCGCCGCCGAGCACTGTGAGGATGATGTTCGGGCTGGCCGGGTCCTCCTCGATCTTCCGGCGGAGGTTCTTCACGTGCGAGTCAACGGTGCGCTCGTACCCCTCGAACTCGTACCCCCGCACCTTGTTGATCAGCTCGAACCGGGAGTACACCCGCCCGGGGACGGTCGCCAGCGTGCCGAGTATCCCCCACTCCGTGGGCGTGAGCTGGGCGGGCGTGCCGCGTACGGTCACGGTGCGCCGCGGCTCGTCGATGGCGAGGACCCCTCCGCCGAAGCTGGCGACGCCATGGTCGGCGGCCCCCGCCCCGCCGCGGCGCAGGATCGCCTGCACCCGCAGGGTCAGCTCGCGCGGGCTGAAGGGCTTGGTCACGTAGTCGTCGGCGCCGAGTTCGAGCCCGCGGATCCGGTCCTCCTCCGCTGCCTTGGCGGTCAGCATCAAGATCGGCACCGCGGACGTCGCGCGCAGCTCGCGCGCCACGGTCTCCCCCGGCACGTCCGGCAGGCCGAGGTCAAGGACCACCAGGTCGGGCGCGGTGTCCATCGCCATGGTGATCGCCTCCGCGCCGGATCCCGTGGAGAGCACCGTGAAGCCGGCTCGCTCCAGGTATGACCTGATGAAGTCCCGCAGCTTGCGCTCGTCCTCCACCACCAGCACTGTCGCTGCCATCGCGCCTCCGTCCGCCGTCGCTGGACGCGCCTCCACACCGTCACCACAGCGACTTCACCGGGCAGGCACGCTCGCGGGGTGCACTGGGTACCGCACAGCGATACCGCTAGAAACGCAGCATAAGGCAGGACCGATGACCGGAAGCGACCTGATCGTGGTGACCCCGTGGGTCATCTTCGGCGTCTGCCTCGCGGTCCTGTGCGTCCGCCTGATCCGCGCGCGGCGGTCCGCTCAGCGGCCACCGTCGGCGCGGCAGGACCACGACGAGTAGCCCGAGCATAGGAGCGACGGCATGCGACGAGAAGATGCCGGGGAGGGCGCCCCGCGCTGGCGGGCCATCCTCGAGGAGCGGTGGCGAGACCGGGTAGGCGAGATCACCGAGCTGTCCCTGGCGTATCACGGTGCGGCGGACACACCACGCGGCATCGACGACAAGCAGGCTCGCCGGCTGCTGCGCCGCGCCACCGCCGCGCGGCAGCGGCTGGCCGACACCGAGGATGCGCTTGACCGGCTGGCGGCCGGGGACTTCGGCGTGTGCGAGGAGTGCGGCGCGCTGATCCCCATCCCGCTGCTCGCGGCGGCACCCGAGTCGAGGTACTGCGCCGACTGTGCCGCGGGCGCGGAGGCGGACCCCCGGCCCGTCTCAGGTGCGATGGCGCCCCCTGCGCGGGAACACAGCCACGCCGACGCAGGACGCTACGCGTGAGCGTGTTCGCCAGCCTCTTCGCCAGCCTCCAGGTTGACTCGGTCGTCTCGTACCTGGTCGCGCTCCTCCTCCCGGCGCTCGACGCGGTCATCCCCGCGCTGCCGAGCGAGACGGCCGTCATCACGCTCGGCGTCGCCACCGCGGGCAGCGCCGATCCGCGCATCGCCTTGCTGGTGGCGTGCGCGGCCGCGGGCGCGTTCCTCGGCGATAACCTCTGCTACCTGCTCGGCCGCCGCTTCGGGCCCGCCGTCGAGCGCAGGTTCTTCACCACGCCGAAGGGCAAGGCCACGCGCGCGTGGGCGGAGCGGTCGCTCGCCCGGTTCGGCACCCAGCTGATCCTGGTCTGCCGCTTCATCCCCGGCGGCCGCACCGCGGTGACCCTCACCTGCGGGCTCACCGGCTACCCGCGCCGCCGGTTCGTCGCCGCGACCGCGGCGGCGGGCGTCGTCTGGGCGCTGTACGCGTTCTTCATCGGCCGCCTCGGCGGCCGGGCCTTCGAAAGCAACCCCTGGGCCGGTCTCCTCATCGCCTTCGCGGCCACGATCGTCATCACCGGGATCATCGAGATAGGCCGCCGCCTGTGGCGCCGCCTTCGCAAACCCGCCACCCAGCAAGCAGCCCCCGCCAAAGAAAGCGTGACACCAGGGATTTAAGGGATCTGGAGCGATTCTGTCCAGTTGATCCGGGCGCGGACGGTGTCGAGGTAGCCTTCGCGGACCCAGGTCGCCTGAGGTTCGATGCCCTGATGGGCCAGCGCCTGGCAGTTCTCCATGACGAGGCGCTGCTGCCAGGCGACGCGGCCGGTGATGTCGGTGGGCACGGCGACGCCGTAGGCGTCGCAGAAGATCTCGATCCGCCGGTGCCGGTCGGGCGGCTGCGGGTAGCGCAGCCAGCGCAGGCATTCCTGGTCGTCCCGGAACGGCGCCGCGTACTCCAGCGCGTAGGCGATGTCGAAGATCGGCGGTGCGGGCCGGGCGTGGTCGAAGTCGATGAGGCCCACGGGCCGCTCGCCGTGCCAGACGCCGTTCCAGGGCCCGAAGTCGCCGTGGCAGATGATCTCGCCGGGTGCACAGGTACCGGGCCCGCTGGACCACGTGCTGTCGGCCGCAGGGCGGTAGCCGGCGAGGGCGTCGTGGTAGCGGCGCAGGAACGCCGCCCAGCGCCGGAGTCCGCTCTCGGGGACGATCTTGGCCCACCCGGCGGGACCGGACTCGCCGTCGATCCAGGTGAGCAGCTCTATGTCGTCCTCGGTGCCCAGCGGGCGCGGCGCCGGGAAACCCGCGGCCTGCAGGTGGCGGAGCAGGCCGTGGACGGCCGGCGTCCAGAAGTCCGCGGGTCGGCGGACGACGGCTCCGCTCCGACGGATCCGGCTGGCGTCCCGACCATGATCATGGGTAGTTTTCCGTGAATA
>Ga0187815_10001524_pt1 | contig 10936 bp, 10 predicted proteins | sample NC_S_5_FD_132962 | JGI IMG/M metagenome (GOLD analysis project Ga0187815, IMG submission 132962) | Wetland sediment microbial communities from Neuse River Estuary, North Carolina, USA - ASW-S_5 | ecosystem: Environmental > Aquatic > Freshwater > Wetlands > Sediment | place: USA: North Carolina...
CCCGCTGGGCCGTGACACCGGTCACCGGCCCTGCCCGGCCGCGGTCACCCGCCTACGATCGGATTACCGGAACGGCCAAGGCCCCGTGACGAAGGAACGGGGCCTCAGGCCACCGGGGGGTTCCGGGGGGTCGCCCCCCCCGGGCTAGCGGGGCGGGCGGATGCCGCGGAACTCCCAGTCCCCGCCGAGCGCGGTGGACCTGACCTCCTCGCTCTCCGTCGGCTGCGCGCCCACCCGCTGGGCGAGCAGGCCGCCGTGATCGGGCACGTCCGCGCCGAGCAGCCCGGGATCGTCCAGCTCAAGACGGCGTTCGGCGGCACCAGGATCGTCGACCTGCTCGTCGGCGACCCCCTCCCCCGCATCTGCTGAGGCAGGCGTCTCGGGCGAGCCAGCGGGCGCGGGGCGGGTCAGCGGAGCCGGTCGCGGGCGCCGGCGATGACGGCCTGGCCGAGGCTGATGCCGCCGTCGTTGCACGGGATGCGCGAGTGGACCAGGACGCGGAATCCGCGGGCTTCCAGCCGGGCGACGGTGTCGTGCAGCAGGAGCAGGTTCTGGAACACCCCGCCGGACAGCGCCACCGTGGCCAGTCCGTGGCGCTCGCGCAGCAGCAGGCAGCCGTCCTCGATCAGCGCGGCCACGCCGTGGTGGAACCGGGCCGCGACGATCGCCCCCGGTATCCCGGCCGCGGTATCCTCGGCGGCCGCGCGGACCAGATCACAACCGCTTATCCCGAACGGCGTCTGGTCCCCGATCCGAGCCTGGTACGAGCCCGCTTCGCCGGGATCAGCCAGTTGCTCGAGCTCGACGGCGGCCTGGCCCTCGTAGTTGATCACGTCCCGGACGCCGAGCAGGGCGGCCACGGCGTCGAACAGCCGCCCCGCGCTTGAGGTGACCGGCGAGTTGATGCCGCGCCTGCCCATGGCGACGACGGCGGCCCAGCGCGCCTCGTTGCGCCGGACGACGCTCAGGCTCTCCGGCGGAGCGCCGGAAAACGCGGCGTCGAGGTAGGCGGCCGCCATCCGCCAGGGCTGCCTGACGGCGGCCGCCCCGCCGGGCATCGGGACCGGCGCGAGGTGACCGCCGCGCTCGAAGGTGGCCAGGTCCGCGAGCAGGAACTCGCCGCCCCAGATCGTGCCGTCGGCACCGTAGCCGGTCCCGTCGAAGGCCACGCCGATCACCGGGCCGTCCGCCCGGTTGTCGGCCAGGCAGGACGCGATGTGGGCGTGGTGGTGCTGCACGCCGCATAGCTCGATCCCGTCCAGGTCGAGGGCGTACTTGGTGGACAGGTACTCGGGGTGCAGGTCGTGGGCGACGACCTGCGGGTCGAGGTCGAACAGCCGGCGGAAGTGCTCGATGCCCTCGGTGAACGAGCGCAGGGTCTCGGCGTTCTCCAGGTCCCCGATGTGGTGCGAGACGAAGGCGTGGCGCTGTTTGGCCAGGCAGAACGTGTTCTTCAGCTCGGCCCCGCAGGCCAGGACGGGGCGCGGGAACTCGCGGTCCAGCGTGACGGGCTCGGGGACGTACCCGCGGGACCGCCTGATCAGCATCGGCCGGGCGCGGAAGACCCGGGCCACCGAGTCGTCGGTCCTGATGTGGATGGCCCGGTCGTGGGTGAGGAACGCGTCCGCGATCCCGCCCAGCCGGGCCAGCGCGTCGGCGTCGTCGTAGGCGATCGGCTCGTCGGAGACGTTCCCGCTGGTCAGCACCATCGGCCGGGACAGGGCCCTGGTCAGCAGGTGGTGCAGCGGGGTGTAGGGCAGCATGATCCCGAGCTGGCGGTTCCCCGGGGCCGTGGCCTGCGCGACCTCGGCGCCGGGCCTGCGCGGCAGCAGCACGATCGGCCGGCTCGCGCTGGTCAGCAGGTCCGCGGCGGCCTCGTCGACCTCGGCCAGGAGGCGCGCCGCGGCCAGGTCCGCGGCCAGCACGGCGAACGGCTTGTCCTCGCGGTGCTTGCGGGCCCGCAGCGCCGCGACGGCGGTCTCGCAGCCGGCGTCCACCGCGAGGTGATAGCCGCCGAGCCCCTTGACGGCGAGCACCCGGCCCCGCCGGAGCAGGTCGGCGGCGCCGGCCAGGGGCTCGGCGGGCAGCGGGTCCCCGGCCCGGTCGGCGGGTAGCGGGTCCCAGGCCTGGTCGGCGGGTCGCGGATCCCCGGCCTGGTCGGCGGGTAGCGGGTTCCCGGCCTGGTCGAGCAGCGCGAGCCGGGGCCCGCAGGCCGGGCAGCAGGTCGGCTGCGCGTGGAAGCGGCGGTCGGCGGGGTCGTGGTATTCCGCCGCGCACCGCTCGCACATCGCGAACCCCGCCATCGTGGTCAGCGGCCGGTCGTAGGGCACGTCGCGGACGATGGTGAACCTGGGCCCGCAGTTGGTGCAGTTGATGAACGGGTACCCGTACCGCCGGTCGGCCGGGTCGGCAAGCTCGCGCAGGCAGTCGGCGCACGTCGCGGTGTCGGCCGAGACCAGGGTCCGGCGCGGCCCGGCGGACCCGCTAGCGGCGATGGCGAACGACGCCGATCCGCTCGGCGGCAGGGGCGCGGTGGTGATCCGCTCGATCCTGGCCAGCGGTGGCGCGTCCCGCTCTAGGAGCATGAGGAACTCTCTGACCGCCGCGGGTGCCCCCTCGACCTCGACGAACACCCCGTCGGTGTCGTTGCCGACGTGCCCGGCCAGGCCCAGGCCGGTCGCCAGCGTGTACACGAACGGGCGGAAGCCGACCCCCTGGACGACGCCCTCGACCCGGATCGCCGTGCGGATCACCGCGGTCACCGGCTGCATCACCTCCCGCCCGGTGCTGATCCTACGGCGCGGCCCGGGCGCGGGGGTCACATGGTCCGCAGCGCCTCGGCGGGCGCGAACCTGGCCGCCCGGAGCGCGGGGTACAGGCCGGCCGCGGCCCCGACGGCCAGGGCGGCGGCGATGGCCAGGAGCAGGGCCGGGACGGGTACCGCGGCGTACCAGTGCCGGACTTCGGCGAAGGTGGTGGTGGCAAAGCCGCCGCCGATGGCGCCGGCCGCTCCACCGATCAGGGCCAGCAGGCAGGACTCGGCGAGGAACTGGACGCCGACGTGGGCCCGGCGGGCACCCAGCGCGCGGCGCAGGCCGATCTCGCCACGGCGCTCGAGAACGGCGATGACCATGACGTTGGCGATGCCGATGCCGCCCACGGCCAGGGCCACGGCGCCGAGGGCCAGGAACAGGCCGCTGAACGCGGTGGACGCGTCGGCCCTGGCGATCAGCGCGTCGGACGGGTTGGTGACCTCGACGCTCTGGGGCGAGGCGGGATCGACGGTCGCCGCGAGCACGGACTCGACGGCGCCGGTGCGCTGGGGGTAGGTGCGCACGTACAGCCCCGAAGGCGGCACCGGCTGGCCGGCCAGCCTGGCGGCCTCGGCGAACCCGATCAGCGCGGTCCGGTCCAGCTCCGGGGCGAGCGCGAGGGGCTGGATGATCCCGACGACGGTGAACCACCGGCCGCCCAGCCACACCTGCGTGCCCGGCTGGTCGATGCCGAGCGCGCTGGCCGCGTCGGAGCCCAGGACGACGGCCGGGTACCGCGCGGACGCGGCGTTGAGGAACCGGCCGCGGGACAGGTGGCCCTCCACCGTGCCGAGCAGGCCCGGGTCGGCCGCGTCCACGGCGACCGACTCGTTGTCGGCGGCCGGGATGCGGTCATTCTTGTAGACCGAGACGCCGACCTGGCCGACGGCCCCGACGGAGATGACCGGCCCGATCCGGGCGGCCATCGCCGGGGCGACGGCGGGCAGGGCGGCGTTCTGCGGGCCGAGCAGCGCGCTGGGCCTGACGGTCAGCATGTTCGTCCCGAGCGAGTCGATCTCCGACACTAGCTGCGCCCGGCTCGAGGCCGAGATGCCCAGGACGGCGACCATGGTGGCCACGCCGAGCGCGATGCCGACCGCGGACAGCACCGCCCGGACCGGCCTGCTGCCCAGGCCGGTGACGGCCAGCCTGGCCACGTCGGCCGGACGGAGGCCGGATTCGCGGCTCATGACGGGCTCCCGGTGTCGTGCTCAACCACGCCGTCGCGCAGCCGGATCGTCCGCGGCACGCGGGCGGCGATCTCCACGCTGTGAGTGACGATCGCCACCGTGGTGCCGTCCGCGTTGAGCTGGGTCAGCAGGGACAGGATGGCGGCGCCGGCGGCCGAATCGAGATTGCCCGTCGGCTCGTCGGCGAGGATGATCGCGGGCCGCCCGACCAGGGCGCGGGCGATGGCGACACGCTGGCATTCCCCGCCCGACAGCTCGGCGGGCCGGTGACCGAGGCGGTGGCCCAGGCCGACCGCCTCCAGCGCGGCGCGCGCGGCGGCCTGCCTGCGCGGCGCGGGTACCGCACGGTACAGCAGCCCGGTCGCCACGTTGTCTACCGCGGTAAGGGTCGGCAGCAGGAAGAACTGCTGGAAGACGAAGCCGATCCGCGCGGCGCGGAACGCCGAGAGCTCCCGGTCGGATAGCTGGTCGACCGACTGCCCGGCGACCGTGACCCGGCCTGCGGTGGGCCGTTCCAGCGTCCCGGCGATGGCCAGCAGGGTCGACTTGCCCGAGCCCGACGGCCCGGCGATGGCCACGAGCTCGCCCGGGTCGATGCTGAGCGAGACGCCGCGCAGCGCGGCGACCTGTCCGGCGCCCAGACGGTGCCGCTTGCAGACATCCTTCAGGACCAGAGCAGTCATTGCGCCGTCACCACCCGCATCCCGGCGCGCAGGCCGGGCCCGGACACCTGGACCAGCGTGTTCGCGAACAGGCCGGTGGTGACGCCCAGTAGCTGGCGTCCGCCGGACGGCCCGGCCACCTCCACCCCGTAGCCGCCGCCCGCCAGCGCCAGCAGCGCTGAGACCGGCACCGCGAGGACGTTGCGCACGCTCTGCGCCACCAGGGAGATCTGCACGGCGACGTCCTGTCCGGTGCCGGTCGCGGCCGGATGCGCCGGCGTGATGGTGAGCTGCAGCGACGCGCCGGACGAGCCTGACGAGGGGCCCTGCCCCGACGAGCCGGACGATCCGGAGGTGTTGCCCGGGGGGACGGGGCCGACGGCGGTGATCGTGCCCGGGGTCGTCGTACCGGAGGGCAGCACGATCGACACGGCTTCCCCGGTGGCCACGGAGGGTAGGTCGGGGCCGAGCGGGACGGTGACGGTGCGGGTGGCCGCCGTCACCTGGTACGGGATCTGCCCCGGTGTCGCGGGCTGCCCGGGGCTCACCTCCAGGCCGCCGACGATGACGCTGGCGGGGAGGAAGGCCACCTCGCCGAGGGCGATCTGCCCGGTGAGGGGGTAACCAGCCGCCTCCTGCCAGCGGAACACCGCGTCCTGGGTCGGTGCGTCGAACTGGCCGCTGGGCGCGGCGAGCAGCCCGGCGGCGTAACCGAGCGCGATCAGGTTGCGCTGCAGCTCGGTGACGTCGGGGCCGCCGGTCATGCCGGGCGCGAACGTCCGCCAGGCCGGGGTCGCGCCCGCCAGCAGCACGACCGGCGTGTCGTCGACCCGGTACAGCACCTGGCCGGGCCGGACGGCCCGGCCCGGTGCGGGCAGCGCGGTATACGTGCCGGCGAGCTCGTTCACCACCGGGTCAGTCGGCGCGTACCCGAGGGTCCCGGCGGTCAGCACGGTCGTGGCCAGGTCGGTCCGCACCACGGTGGCGAGCGTCACGGGCGGAGGGGCCGGAGGCCCGGCCGGGGCCTGCCCGCCGCGCACGGCGACGGTGGCGACCACCCCGGCGGCCGCGGCGGCCAGCAGTCCCGCGGCGATCGCGGCGCGGCGGTTCACGGCCCGGTCCCGTCGTCGTGCACCCCGGCGGGCAGCAGGGCCCGGCACGCGGCGTCGGCCGCGCGGAACTGCGGTGAGTACCGGCCGAAGTCATTGTTGATGCCGGGGACCTGGCCCAGGTTAAGCGCGCCGAAGGAGTTCGGGTCGAGCATGGCGATGTCGTGGGCGCGCATGCAGCGGGCGTAGGCGATCAGGTGCGGCAGTTCGGCGGCGAGCCCGGGATTCGGGCCGCCCGCCGTGCCCGCCTGCAGGCTCGGCAGCCAGTGCTGGCAGGCGCTCAGCGCGGCGGCGGTGGCCGGATCGGTGGCCACCGGGATCTGGAACGAGTCGGGTTGCGGGTCGGGAACGTCGATTCCGTGACTACGCATGCACTCGGTGAACTGCACCAGCCGCTGGAACTGCTGGGCCTGGGTCAGGTGCGCCGGCGGATGAGCCGAATGGCTGGGCAAGCTGGCCACGCCGGGGGCCGACCCGCCCGACGAGCACGCGCAGATCACCAGGGCGAGGGCAGCCAGCCACGCCGGCAGGCCGATCAGTAGCGCCGCCCGGCCCTTCAGGCCTGGTCGTGAGGTCACGGCGGTCCTCCTCAGTTAGCTGGGTTCGCGGCGGTCGGCCGCCAGGCCAGTTGTACGCAACGGGGCGTAACCAGGGCGTCAGCCAGCGGCTTATGCTCGCGTTACACGCGCTCAGGCAGCATGGATCGCGTGGGCCGGATAGCTCTGGAGGTCGCCATGCGCGTGCTCGTCGTCGAGGACGAACCACCCCTGGCCCGGGCCGTGGCGCGCGGCCTGCGCGCCGAGGGCATGGCCGTCGACATCGCCCTGGACGGCGGCGAGGCCCTGGCCAAGGCGGCCGTCTGCCCGTACGAGGTGATCATCCTGGACCGGGACCTGCCGGTCGTGCACGGCGATGAGGTCTGCCGGCAGCTGATCGCGGGGGACGGGAACGGCCGGGTGCTGATGCTGACCGCGGCGCGGGAGATCACCGACCGGATCGAAGGGCTCAACCTCGGCGCCGATGACTACCTGGCCAAGCCGTTCGCCTTCGGTGAGCTCCTGGCTCGGGTCCGGGCGCTCGGCCGGCGCGCCCATCCGGCGCATCCGCCGGTGCTGGCCAGGGGTGACCTGACCATCGACACGGTGCGCAGGCTGGCTTACCGGCGAGGCGAGCGGCTGGACCTGTCCAGGAAGGAACTGGCCGTGCTCGAGATCCTGCTGGCCGCCGACGGGGCGGTGGTCAGTGCCGAGGAGCTCCTCGACCGGGCCTGGGACGAGTTCACCGACCCGTTCACCAACGTGGTGCGGATGACGATGAGCAAGCTGCGGCGCAGGCTCGGCGAGCCGCCCGTGATCCAGACCGTGACCGGCACCGGGTACGTGATCCCGTGACCGCGCTGAACGCGTTCAGGGTGACGCTCGGAGTCCGCGTGGCGCTCACCTTTGCCCTGCTGTTCCTCATCGCCGGCGCGGTCCTGCTGGCGGTCAACTACGTGCTGTTCGCACACGGGCTGCTGGGCTATACCGGAGCCTCCGTGTCGCCCTATTCGGCCTCATACATCGCTAACTACGACCGGGGCCTGATCAGCAACCCGCAGACTCCCGCCCTCATCGTGGCGGCGGCCCGGGGGCAGCTCGCCCTCGTCCTGGCCCACCCGACCGAGCGGTTCTTCGGCGGCGGGCTGCTGCCGACGTCCGCCGGCCTCCCGCTGGCTCAGCAGCACGGCGTTGACCCGGCGCTCAGCCAGCTGCTCTGGCAGTCCATGCTGATCCTGGTGCCGTTCGCGCTGCTGACCGTCGTGCTCGGCTGGCTTACCGCGCATCGGATGCTCCGCCCCGTGCGCCAGCTCACCGCGACCGCGCGGCGGATGTCGGCGGCGAACCTCGGTCAGCGGCTGCGGCTGGCCGGTCCCGACGACGAGCTGAAGGAACTTGGCGACACCTTCGACCAGATGCTGGCCCGGCTCGACGCCGCCTTCGAATCCCAGCGGCGTTTCGTGGCCAACGCCTCGCACGAACTGCGGACGCCGCTCACCATCATGCGCACCGAGCTTGACGTGACGCTCGGCGGGCAGGCCGCGGACGTCGGCAGCCTGCGGGCCATGGGCCAGGTCATCGGGACCGCCGTCACGCGGTCGGAGCGGCTGGTGGACGGCCTGCTCGCGCTGGCCGAGAGCGAGCGCGGCATAGACAGGACCGAGCGCGTCGACCTCGCCGAGCTCGTGGGCCGCGCGCTCGACCACGTGGCCGGCGACGCCCGCGAGGCGGGCGTCAGGACCGCGGCCACGCTGCAGGCCGCCCCGGTGACCGGCCGGCGGGTGCTGCTCGAACGGCTCGTGGAGAACCTCGCCGACAACGGCGTCCGGCACAACCGGCCCGGGGGCTGGCTGGCGGTCCTGACCGTCAGCCGCGACGGCGCCGTCACGCTGATCGTCGAGAGTAGCGGGCCGCCGGTCACCGCGGACCAGGCGGCCTCGCTGTTCGAGCCGTTCCGGCGGCTGAACGGCGACCGGACCGGTTCGGGGCGCGGCAGCGGACTCGGCCTGTCGATCGTGCGCGCCGTTGCCCGGGCTCACGACGGCGAGGCTACGGCCGCGCCGGTCCCCGGCGGCGGCTTGCGGGTCACCGTCACCATTCCCGCCGCGACCGCGGACTGACCGCGCGGCTCCACCGCTCGCCGGACGGGTCGGGGACGGCGCGCCGGCCACCGGGGACTCGGGCGGGCGCGGGTGATTAACCACCTTCGTTCGGGATGATGGAAGGAGGTCAGGCGGCGGGGCGAGCTCGCAGAAGACCACGTAGTTCACCGCTGGCCGCCCGCCGCGGCGGCCAGGCGCCCGAGGATGAGCGTCCAGCCCTGGTCGTAGGAGCCGTCCAGGTAACCACCGGGCAGCACGCAATCCCGTTCGATCTGCTCCTGCGTGAGCCGCTCCCAGCCGCGGTGCTCGACGGCGACGCGGGTGAGGTCCGGACCTAGTTCGGTGAACGTCAGCTCGATCTCGGTCGGCACCGGCGTCATGTTCCAGGACATGACGAACCGGGCGGGCGGCTCCCAGGCGGTCACCTCGCCCCAGTCGACCTCGGTGCCGTCCTGCCAGGTCTCGTAGACCCGGCCGCCCACGCGTCGCTCGAACGTCACGTCCCGGATCCGGTCCTTACCCGCCGAGAACGGGGTCACCGGCCACCACGCGCCGAGGGTGCGGACGAAGGTGTCGAAGGTGTGCTGCCGGTTGCTGCGGACCATGACCGACTGCCGGACCGGCGGGCGCTTCAGCGCCAGCACCGTCCCCGCCCGCTGCGCCCGTCCCTCGTTCGCCATGCTTACCCCCTGTCCTGCCGGTCTTCTATCCTCGCAGGCCGCGTAGCTGGTCCGCGTGCGGAGGCAGGTGGGTCTCGCACAGGCCGGCGAGCAGGGACCCCAGCGGCCTGGGCGTGTCCACGAGGAGCTGGTCCTTGGAGACGATCAGCACGTGCAGGCTGCCGCCCAGTTCGCGCTCGGTCAGCCCCGCGGCCACCTCGCAGAGCAGCTCGCCGTACCGGCGGACGAGATCGACCAGGCCGGCCAGCCCGCCCGCCTCGGCGGTGATCCGCTGGAGGTTCCACTCATCCAGGCTGACCCGGTTGTCGTAGACCAGGCGCTGGCCGGAGGCGATGGCCAGGGCGGACGCCGCTCCGCTGGCCAGGGCCGACGCGACGTGGGCGAGGATGCGCTCTGCGTCCCACTCCCCGGCCGGCGGCGGGCCGAAGCCGCCGCCTTCCGCCACCGCGAGGAATTCCCCGATGGACTTGCGCATGCTCGTGACGTCCATGACTCCAGCTCCCCACTAACGTTCGTAATCGCTAACGTTAGTGACTACTTTCGCTCACGGTCAAGTGGGTGGCCACTCCGCCGGGCTCTGGAGCGCGGCCACCGGGAACTGGGGAGGATGCGGGGGAGAAACCACCGTCGTTCGGATAAATGGAAACGGTGCGGGCGCGAGCTACTTTCGCTCAGGCCTGGTCGTCTTCGCCCTGGCCGGCGGCTTCGCCGGCCGCGGCCCGGCCCTCGCTGACGCCGCGCTGGAATCTCGTGAGCCGGTCGCGGATCTCGGCCGCCGACCGGGTCGGCGGGGCGGAGGGCGGTGCGCTCGGGATGGCCCCGGGGATCAGGTTCGCGGCCGGCGTCCGCCTGGGCAACCCTTGCGGCGTCGAGCCCGCCGAGGTCGGCACGTCGGCCGCCCGGGCGGCCTGCCAGCCCGCATCGGCCGGCGACGTCCAGCGGCCGCCCGCCTCGGTCCGGCCGGGTCCCGCCCAGCCGGCGCCGAACCAGCGCGACTCCATCTCGTCGAAGATGGGCAGCCTGCGACTATCCGCGTGACGTTCCGCGGGCGGTACGATCACATCGGAGCTGGCGGAATCCGTCCATTGGCTCCCGGGCGCCGCGGTACCGAGCGAAGGACCGGACAGCGGTAGGCCGTTGGCCTCGCTCGCCATGGGCGCGCCCGGGGCGGTTCTGCCGGTGCTGGTCCCGGCCTCCTGGGGGCGCAGGCTGTTGGCCGCCCACGCGGGATCGGGCGAGGGGACCGCGTTACCGGCCAGCTGCCAATCGCCCGACCCGCCGCGCGCCGCCTCCCCCCGCGGAGCCAACTCGGTCGCCGTCACCGCGGCGGCGCGGTGCCCGGCGGGGGCATAGCGCGGATCGACCGCGGTCTGGCTTCGTGAGCCTGCGGTGGCGGGCGGTGGCGCGGCGAGCTCGCCGAGCCGCAGGGACGCGGTGGCGCCGCCGCGGGTGAGGATGTCATCGGGCAGCCAGACCAGCGCGGTCAGACCGCCGAACTCCGCCGGCTGCAACCGGACCCGGATCCCGTGCCGGGCGGCGAGCCTGGCCACCACGAACAGGCCCATCCACTTGGGCACGTTCACGTCTGGCTCCTGCGCGTTCTCCAGTTGCCAGTTCGCGTACGCCATGTCCTTGGGGGCCATCCCGATGCCGCGGTCGGTGATCTCGACCAGGGCGCCCCCGGTCGTCAGGAGCCTGCTCGAGACGTCGACCGGCATGTCCCCCGCCGAGAACGACGTCGCGTTCTCGGTTAGCTCGGCGAGCAGGTGCGCCACGTCGTTGACCGCGGGCCCGCGCACCGCGATATCCGGCTGTCCGCTGAGCGAGACGCGTTCGTGGTCCTC
>Ga0187815_10001525_pt1 | contig 10934 bp, 7 predicted proteins | sample NC_S_5_FD_132962 | JGI IMG/M metagenome (GOLD analysis project Ga0187815, IMG submission 132962) | Wetland sediment microbial communities from Neuse River Estuary, North Carolina, USA - ASW-S_5 | ecosystem: Environmental > Aquatic > Freshwater > Wetlands > Sediment | place: USA: North Carolina...
AGGAGTAAGAACCGTGGCCGTCCCCAAGCGCAAGATGTCGCGCAGCAACACCCGGGCCCGTCGGGCGCAGTGGAAGGCCGCGGCGGTCGCGACCGTGGCCTGCCCGCAGTGCAAGTCGGCCAAGCTGCCGCACACCGCCTGCTCCGTCTGCGGCACCTACAACGGCCGCCAGGTCCTCGAGGTCTGACCTGGACGCCGAGTGACGTCCCCGACCGCGGGTCGGGTGGCGCGCACACCCTGGCTCTCGCCCGGTGTCCCGGCTCCCTCCACCGCCGGCCGGTCCCCGGCCGGCACCCCGATGGAGCCGGGCACCGCGCGGATCGCCGTCGACCTCCTCGGCGGGGACGATGCTCCCGCCGTCGTGGTTGACGGCGCTCTGCGGGCGGTGCGCACCGACCCAGACCTGCACCTGCTGCTCGTCGGACCGACCGAGGTCGCCGGCGGGCTGATCGGTGCGCTGAACCCGGAGCAACGCGCCCGGGTCACGGTCCGCCCGGTGCGGACCGCCGTCGGCATGGCCGACCATCCCACCGCCGCGCGCGCGGAGAGCACCGTCCGCGCGGCGGTCACCGCCGTCCGCGACGGGCTCGCCGACGCGATCGTCTCCGCCGGCTCGACCGGCGCCACCGTCACCGCCGCCGCGCTCGGCCTCGGCCGGTGGGCCGGCATCCGCCGCCCGGCCCTGGTGGCCACCCTGCCCGCCGTCGCCGGCCCGGTGGTGCTGCTGGACGTCGGCGGCACGCTGGAGTCCGGCCCCGCCACCCTCACCCGGCACGCCGTGCTCGGCGCCGCGTACGCCGCCGTGGCGCACGCCGTCGCCGCGCCCCGGGTCGGGCTGCTCTCCGTCGGCACCGAGGCGGGCAAAGGTGACCGGCTGCGCCGCCTCGCCGACCCCGCCCTCGCCGCCGTGCCGCTGCCCTGCGACGGCCGCTACGTGGGCCTCGTCGAGGGGTTCGACATCTCCCTCGGCGCGCGCGCCGACGTCGTGGTCACCGACGGGTTCACCGGTAACGTGCTGCTCAAGGCCATCGAGGGCGCGTACGCGATGGCCGGCGGGCCGCCGGCCAGTGGCGGTGCCCCGCGCGCCGCGGCCCTGCTCGGCGTGGCCGGCACGGTGGTCGTCTGTCACGGGGCGGCCCGGCCCGCCGACGTCGCCTCCGGCATCGCCCTCGCCGCCCACCTGTGGCGACGTGGCGCCACCAACACCGTCTCCACCCTGCTCGACGCTGTCCCGCACGATCCCGCACCTGACCGTAACGACACCGAGGTAGCACCATGACCAACGACAAGCGGCGGCGTGCTCCCGTCGGCCACCTGGAGGCGGCCTTCGGAGTGTCGCTCGACCCGGAACTGCTGGAGCGCGCGCTGACCCACCGCTCCTACGCGTACGAGAACGGCGGCCTGCCCACCAACGAGCGGCTGGAGTTCCTGGGCGACTCGGTCCTCGGCGTGGTGATCACCACGGCCCTGTTCCACAACCACCCGGACCTGGCCGAGGGACAGCTCGCCAAGCTGCGCGCCAGCGTGGTCAACATGCGCGCCCTCGCCGATGTGGCGCGTGGCCTCGGTCCGGGCGGGCTGGGCGCGTACCTGCTGCTGGGCAAGGGGGAGGAGACCACCGGCGGCCGGGACAAGGCCAGCATCCTGGCCGACACCCTGGAGGCGCTGCTCGGCGCGATCTACCTCCAGTACGGCCTGGACACCGCGGCCGTCGTGATCCACCGCCTCTTCGACCCGCTGATGGCCGAGTCGGCCGGCCGGGGCGCCGCGCTGGACTGGAAGACCAGCCTCCAGGAGTTGACCGCCGCGCTGGGGCTGGGCGTGCCGGAATACCGGATCGAGGGCACCGGGCCGGACCACCTCAAGACGTTCACCGCCTGGGTGGTGGTGGCCGGCAACCGGTACGGCGGCGCGGAGGGGCGCAGCAAGAAGGAGGCCGAGCAGCGGGCCGCCGAGTCGGCCTGGCGGATGCTGACCGAGCAGGCCGAGCAGGAGCAGGGCGCGCTGACGGCGGGGGACGCCGACGGGGCGACCGCGGACGGCGCGGGCAGCGGATCCACGGCCGACGCGGCCGGTGCGGGTGCCGGCCGTGCCTGAGCTGCCCGAGGTCGAGACGGTCCGGCAGGGCCTGGCCCAGTGGGTCATCGGCCGGACGATCAGTTCCGTCGAGGTGCGTCACCCCCGGGCCGTACGCCGGCACCAGCCGGGCGGGGCGCACTTCGCCGACGTGCTGGCCGGTCGGACCATCACCGACGTGCGGCGCCGGGGCAAGTACCTGTGGCTGCCGCTGGACAGCGGCGACGCCCTCGTCGGTCACCTCGGCATGTCCGGTCAACTGCTGCTCCAGCCGGTCGGGGCGGCCGACGAACTGCACCTGCGGGTCCGGTTCCGGTTCGCCGACGACGGCCCGGAGCTGCGCTTCGTCGACCAGCGCACGTTCGGCGGGCTGGCGGTGTCCGAGGGCGGCGCGGAGCTGCCGTCGGAGATCGCGCACATCGCCCGGGACCCGATGGATCCGGAGTTCTCCGACGCCGACTTCGTGGCCGCGCTGCGCCGGCGGCGTACCGAGGTCAAGCGGGCGCTGCTGGACCAGACCCTGGTCTCCGGGATCGGCAACATCTACGCCGACGAGGCGCTGTGGCGGGCGAGGCTGCACGGCGCCCGCCCGACCGACGCGCTCACCGGCCCGGCGGTCGGCCGGCTGCTCGGGCACGTCCGGGATGTGCTCGCCGAGGCGATCAAACAGGGCGGCACCAGCTTCGACGAGCTGTACGTCGACGTCAACGGCGAGAGCGGCTACTTCGACCGGTCGCTCAACGCGTACGGCCGGGAGGGGGAACCCTGCGGGCGGTGCGGTGCGCCGATCCGCCGCGAGGCGTTCATGAACCGTTCGTCGTACAGTTGTCCGCGCTGCCAACCCCGCCCCCGAGGGGCGCTGCGGGGATGACCCTGAGCCGCCTCGGGGTTGCACCGGTGTGCCTCCCCGGGCGGCTTGCGGCGCGTCCCCCGGCCGTACCCTGAAAGTCCCCTTCTGTCCGGATGGTTGAGCCGATCCGGACCGACCGGCCGGGACCGGACGGATCGGGGACGAGCCGGGGCCGTTCCCCGATGTCCGGGCATCGCCCGCTCCCTAGCGTCAGCACCGTCGGCACGGGGCCGACGTGTGGAGGGGGAACCCGGGTATGGGCAGGCGACCGGTGACGGTGCGATTGGCGCGGTGGAGTGCGGAGCATCCGTGGCGGGCCATCGCGCTGTGGGTGGTGTTCGTCGCGGTGTGCTTCGTCGGCGGCAACGCCGCGGGCCTGAACGAGGCCAGCCCCGCCGACCAGGCGATCGGCGAGGTGGGTCGGGCCGAGCTGATCGTCGACGGCGGCGGCTTCCACGATCCGGCGACCGAGAACGTGCTGATCACGTCCCGCTCGGGGACGCTCGACCAGTCCGCCGCGAAGGCCGCCGCCGACGACGCGGCGGCCCGGCTGCGGCAGGTCGAGGGGGTGGCCTCGGTGGGCACGCCGCTGCCGTCCCGGGACGGCAGCGCGCTGCTGCTGCCGGTCACCATGTCCGGCGACCCGGAGACCGCGTCGGACCGGGTGCAGCCGCTGCGGGACGCCACCGCCAAGGTGCAGGAGGCGCACCCGGCGCTGCGGATCGAGGAGGTCGGGGGACCCTCGATCAACAAGGCGCTCGACGAGACCCTCGGGAAGGACTTCAAGCGGGCGGAGCTGCTCAGCCTGCCGGTCACCCTGGCCATCCTGATCATCGCGTTCGGCGCGCTGATCGCGGCCGGCGTGCCGGTGCTGCTCGCGCTCTCCTCGGTGGCCGCGGCCATGGGGCTCTCCACCCTGGCCTCGCACCTGGTGCCGGCCAACGACACCACGGCCAGCGTGATCCTGCTGATCGGCATGGCGGTCGGCGTCGACTACTCGCTGTTCTACGTCCGCCGGGAGCGGGAGGAACGGGCGAAGGGCCGGTCCGGGCTGGACGCGGTGGAAGTCGCGGCGGAGACCTCCGGGCACGCCGTGGTGGTCTCCGGGACCGCCGTGATCATCTCGATGGCCGGGCTGCTGCTCGCCCAGGACGCGATCTTCTCCTCGCTGGCCGTGGGCTCGATCCTGGTGGTCGCGGTCGCGGTGCTCGGCTCGCTGACCGTGCTGCCGGCGCTGCTCGCCAAGCTCGGCCGCTGGGTCGACCGGCCCCGGGTGCCGCTGCTGTGGCGGCTCACCGCCCCGCGTACCGGCCGGCCCGGCCAGCCGGCCCGACCCCGGTTCTGGCCGGCCGTGCTGAAGCCTGCGCTGCGGGCGCCGCGGACCACCCTGATCGTCTCGGTCGGGCTGCTGCTCGCCCTGGCCGCCCCGGCGCTGGGCATGAAGATGAAGTTCCCCGGCATGGAGGACGTACCGCGCACCACGCCGGCCATGCAGGCGTACGACCGGCTCACCGCCGCCTTCCCGAGCAACGGCACCAGCCACACCGTGGCGGTGCGGGCGCCGGCCGAGCAGGCCGACCGGGTGCACGCGGCGTTGACCGACCTGGCCGGGCGGGCCGCCGCCGAGCCGCTCTTCGCGCCGGCCGAGGGGGACGGCGCGAAGATCGAGGTGTCGGCCGACCGCCGGGTGTCCGTACTGGAGGTCGCCACCCCGTACGGCAGCCGCACCGACGAGGCCACCCGCTCCCTGCACGAGCTGCGCGAGGACCTGGTGCCGGCCGCGCTGCGCGGCATCCCCGGGATCGAGTACGCGGTCGGCGGCGCCGTGGCCGCCAACGAGGACTACGCGCAGCACATCCGGGAGAAGCTGCCCATCGTGGCCGCCTTCGTGCTGGCGCTGACCTTCCTGGTGATGGCCTGGACGTTCCGGTCGGTGGTGGTCGCGCTCACCTCGATCCTGTTGAACCTGCTCTCCGCCGGCGCCGCGTACGGCCTGCTGGTGCTGGTCTTCCAGGGCGACTGGGCGGAGCAGTTGCTCGGCTTCACCTCGATGGGCGCGATCGTCACCTGGCTGCCGCTGTTCCTGTTCGTGGTGCTCTTCGGGCTCTCCATGGACTACCACGTCTTCGTGGTCAGCCGGATCCGCGAGGGCGTCCGTGCCGGCCTGCCCAACCGGGACGCGGTGGCGTACGGGATCACCTCGTCGGCGGGCGTGGTGACCAGTGCGGCGATCGTCATGGTCGGGGTCTTCTCGATCTTCGCGACGCTGAGCACCATCGACATGAAGCAGCTCGGCATCGGGCTGGCCGCGGCGATCCTGCTGGACGCCACGATCATCCGGGCCGTGGTCCTGCCGTCCCTGATGACCCTGCTGGGCGACGCGAACTGGTGGGCTCCGCGCTTCCTGCGCCGCCGGGCCGCCACCCCGCCGGCCGAGCCGCCCGCCCCCACCCCGGAGCTGGTCGGCGCCCACTGACCTGCCGGCGTCACCCCCGAGGGCCGGGCCGCACGAACGGCCCGGCCCTCCACAGCTTCCCGCCTCGCGCGCGCGGGGCGGCGGCGGATCAGAGTTGGGGGCAGGGGTCGCGCCACGCGTCCAGCTTCCGGTCCTTGAGCATCGAGGCGAAGCCGTAGCCGACGGTGGTGACGCAGAAGGCGGTCGGGTCGCCGGTGTACTCGACGTGGAAGACCGGCTTGTCGGCGTCGGCGAAGGGCAGCAGCTTGGCGCACTCCCGCCGGCGTACGCACTCCTGGTTGACGGCGAAGTCGAAGTCGGGCGCGAGCGCGGCCACCTGCGGCACGTCGTCGACCAGCCCCGGCGAGAGATCGAGCCGGCGGGCCAGGGCGGCCAGCCGGCGGTTGAACCGCAACTGGTCGTCGAAGTCGAGCGGGAAGCCGGTGCGATGCCGGTAACCGTCGGCGTCGTCGACCGCCACCGCGCCGAAGCCCTTGCCCCGGCACAGCCGGAACCGGTCGGCGAGCACCGGCTCCAGCACGTCCCACCGGCGTACGTCCAGCCACTGGCTGCCCGGCCGACCCGCCACCGCCACGCCGAGTGCGTCCGCCGGGAACCGGCTCGCGTCCGGGTCGGTGGACGCGTACGTCCCGACGCGTATCTGGCAGACCAGCCGGCGGTCCCGGGCCCGCAACGCGGCGGTCTCGGCGGAGGTGGTGCGGACCGGGTCGAGCAGGTACACGTCGGCGTCGACCGTGACGTCCACCTGGCCGGTGAGCTGCCACTGCCACCGCCACCGGTGGGCCAGTTCCGCCGGCCACCGGGTGGGCGCGCCGGGTGGGACGACCGGGGTGTGGCAGCCGGCCACCGGGGCGAGCACCAGCACCGCCGCCAGTGCCACCGCGCCGCGGCGCGGTCCGCGTGGCAGGACGCGGACCGACCGGCCGCGCGGCACGGGCCACGCCGGCCGCATCCGCATCGACAGCTCCCGGGTCGCGGGCGGCACGCCGCCGCCCTGCCGGTACGTCGAGCCGACCCGGGTCACCGGCCGTGCCGGCACCATGGGACGACCCCGGCGCACCTCACCCGGTCAAACGAGCGCGGACCCGGTCACGACACGACGGCGGCGCGACGTCGACCCGTCCGTTCAGCGGGGGGTGCCGAAGTCCTGCGTCCAGTATGGCCCGTTGCTCCGCGCCACACCCACGCCGATCTGGGTGAACGAGCAGTTCAGGATGTTGGCGCGGTGGCCCGAGCTGTTCATCCAGGCGTCCATGACGGCGGCCGGGCTCTGCTGGTTCCAGGCCACGTTCTCCCCGTACGCCCGCCAGGCGTAGCCGACCCGGTCGAGCCGCTCGCCGACGTCGCTGCCGTCGCTGCCGTCGTGGGTCATGGTCTGGTGGTCGGCCTGGTCCTGGCTGTGCCGCTGGGCGGCCAGCGTCAGCTTGTCGTCGACGGTCACCGCCTTGCAGCCGGCCTTGGCCCGTTCCTGGTTGACCAGGTCGACGACCTGCTGGAGTTCGGCACTCAGCCCGCTGGTCGAGGCGGTCCGGGTGGCGGTGCTGCTCGGCGCGGCGGTGCGCTGGAGTTGGCGGGAGGGGGCGGTGGTCCGGCTCGGCTTCGGGGTGGCGGTGCGGGTCGGGCTCGGCCGGGCGCTGGTCGGGGCGGCGCTGGGGGAGCCGGTCGGCGAGCCGGTGGGCGAGGCGGGGGCGAGGGCGTCGCCGGGGGCGGTGTCGGTGTTGTCGGGCGCGACGGGGGCGGCGGCCACCGCGTCGGTCGCGGTCGAGTCGGTGTGCTGGCCGTCGCCGGGCAGCATCAGGGCGGCCACGCCCAGGGTGGCCACCAGCGTCGCCGCGGCGGCGGCCCCGCCGACCAGCAGGGGGCGCGGGAAGCGGCGCGGCTGCCGGTGCCGCCCCGCCTGCTCGAGCGAGGAATCGAAGGCCGGACGACGGGTGGTGGTGGACTGCTCCTCGGCCGGCCAGCCGGCGGCCCGCTCGAACTCGGGGACCGGCGTGCCCGGGTCGGAGGCCGCCTGCTCGGCGGTCCAGTCGAGGTGCCCGTGGGGCTGCCACCGGTCGTCGGGGCCGTCGGTCCGCCAGGCGTCGTCCGGGCCGTGGGTCGGCCAGGCGTCGGTCGGCGTGCCGGTCCGCTTTGCGCCCGAGTCCTCCGGTTCGTCCCCGAAAAGGTACGTCGACCGAGGCTCCGGCCGGTCGGTGAGCCAGGCCGGCCCGTCGGCGGCCGGCGGCTGTGGGTGCCGGGCGGAGCCGTCCGGTTCGATCGGGTCGGTCCAGCGGTACACGCCTGTCCCCTCCACGGGTCGGTTGTCGGCCCGGCTGACGCTACGGTCGCGCCGCGAGCTGCGGCAACGTGGCTAAGAAAGAGTTAAGGGGAACCTGACGGCGAGGGTGAGACGTTCACGCATTCCCGGGCGTACAGTTATGGCGTCCGGACAGAGCGTGTCCGCGCCTCACGGCAGCCCCCCGACAAGTGGACAGGTCGACGTGGAGATGATCTACGGCCTGCGAGAACTTGACGAAGGAGGGGTTTGCGGCTCAATATATAGGTGTCGCCAGTCGCGCCCAGCCATGCCCGCATTTTGCTGGGATGGCAGCCGCGAACATGATGGGCGCGCGTTGGCCGGCCTTTCCGGCAGCGCATATCAAGGAGTCAGCATGGCGAAGGCCCTCTACGGCCACGTTGGTGCAGCGCCCGACCGGCGCCTGCTCGACGAGGTCACCCGACTGCGTGCCAGGGTTCAGGCACTGGAGTTCGAGATCACGCGTCTGCGCGCCGACAATGATCGGCTGGCGGCGGCAGCGGCGGAGGCTGACGACCTCCTCCGGCTGGCCGAGCCCGCGTTGACCTGATCTCCGGTTGTCGGAAAACTGAATCGCACCACACGAAAACGCGCGCCGACACCCAAGTGCCGGCGCGCTGCTTTGTGCGTACGCCTTTTGTTTTCGCGGCGCGTCTTCCGATCGGGTGAGCCCGGAATTGCGCGACGGCAACCGGGGCCACGAATAAGATCTTGTGGTTTTCCACACTCTCCTCGGGGGCACGCCGAAACCGGACACGACGGGCCGCGCGGTGGGTCGCTTGCCGCGGCTTCCCCGGCCCCGGGTTAGTCTGCGGGTCTACCAGGTCCGCGCAGCCGGCGACGGTACGGCGGCCACCGGACGAGGATCGAGAAGGTGCATCTCAAGAGCCTGACGGTGAAGGGCTTCAAGTCCTTCGCCTCCGCGACGACGCTGAAGCTGGAGCCCGGGATCACCTGCGTGGTCGGCCCGAACGGCTCCGGCAAGTCCAACGTCGTCGACGCCATCGCCTGGGTACTTGGCGAGCAGGGGGCCAAGGCGCTGCGCGGCGGCAAGATGGAGGACGTCATCTTCGCCGGCACCGCCGGGCGGGCGCCGCTGGGCCGGGCCGAGGTCACCCTCACCATCGACAACACCGACGGCGCGCTGCCGATCGAGTACACCGAGGTCTCCATCACCCGCCGGATGTTCCGCTCCGGCGAGAGCGAGTACGAGATCAACGGCGACTCCTGCCGGCTGCTGGACATCCAGGAGCTGCTGTCGGACTCCGGCATCGGCCGGGAGATGCACATCATCGTCGGCCAGGGCCGGCTCGACGGCATGCTGCACGCCAAGCCGGAGGACCGGCGGGCGTTCATCGAGGAGGCGGCCGGGGTCCTCAAGCACCGCAAGCGCAAGGAGAAGGCGCTGCGGAAGCTCGACGCGATGCAGACCAACCTCAACCGGCTCACCGACCTCACCGCCGAACTGCGCCGCCAGCTCAAGCCGCTGGGCCGGCAGGCCGAGGTGGCCCGCCGCGCCGCCGCCATCCAGGCCAACCTGCGCGACGCCCGGCTGCGGCTGCTCGCCGACGACCTGCACACCCTGCGGACCACGCTGGACAAGGAGATCGCCGACGAGACGGCGCTGCGCGAGCGGCGGGAACAGATCGAGGCGGAACACACCGAGGTGCAGTCCCGCCTCGGCGAGCTGGAGGCCGCCCTCGCCGAGGACGCCCCGCTGCTCGCCGCCGCTCAGGACACCTGGTACAAGCTCTCCGCGCTCCAGGAGCGGTTCCGGTCCATCGAGCAGCTCGCCCGGGAGCGGCTGCGCCACCTCAGCGCCACCCCCGACGACGAGCGCCCCGGCCGCGACCCCGACCAGTTGGAGGCCGAGTCGCGGCGGGTCCGCGAGCAGGAGGAGGAGCTGCGCGCGGCGCTCACCGAGGACCAGATCCGGCTGGCCGAGGCGGTCGAGCACCGGCAGGAGCTGGAGCGGCAGCTCGCCGCCGCCGAGCGGGAACTGGTCGCCGCCGCCAAGGCCATCGCCGACCGGCGGGAGGGGTTGGCCCGGCTGACCGGCCAGGTCAACTCGGCCCGGGCCCGGACCACCAGCGCCGGCGAGGAGATCGAACGGCTCGCCACCGCGCACACCGACGCGCTCACCCGGGCCGAGAAGGCGCAGGCCGAGCTGGACGCGGTCGCCGAGCAGTCCACCGAGGCGGACCGGGACAACGCCGACCTGGACGCCCGGCACGCCGAGGCGGTCACCGTCCACGAGCAGGCGCAGGCGGCCGTCCGCAGCCTCGCCGACGCCGAGCGCGCCGCCGAGAAGGACGCGGCCACCTGGAAGGCCCGCGAGGAGGCGCTCGCCCTCGGCCTGCGCCGCAAGGACGGGGCCGGGGCGCTGCTGGCCCGCGCCGACCAGGTGCCCGGCCTGCTCGGCAGCCTCGCCGGGCTGCTCACCGTCGCACCCGGCCACGAGGCGGCGCTCGCCGCCGCGCTCGGCGGGCTCGCCGACGCGGTCGCGGTCAGCGGCGTGGACGAGGCGGTCGAGGCGATGCGGCTGCTGAAGATCTCCGACGCCGGCCGGGCCGGCCTGCTGGTCGGCAGCCCCGCCGGGCCGGGCATGGACGGCCCGGCCGACGCGCTGCGCCCGAAGCTGCCCGACGGCGCCCGCTGGGCGCCCGACCTGGTGGAGTGCTCGGCCGAACTCCGGCCGGCGGTGTACCGGGCGCTGCGCGACGTGGCGCTGGTCGACGACCTCGCCGCCGCGGCCGAGCTGGTCGCCGGCAACCCGGAGCTGCGCGCCGTCACCCCGGACGGCGACATCGTCGGGGCGTACGCGGCGGCCGGCGGGTCGGCCAAGGCGCCCAGCTTCATCGAGGTGCAGGCGGCCGTCGAGGAGGCCCGGACCAACCGGCTCGCCGCCGAGCGGACCGGCGCCGAGCTGCGCGAGCAGCTGGTCGAGGCGCGCGCCGAGGTGGCCGCCGCGAAGGAGGCGGTGCAGCACGCCGCCGCGGCCAAGCGGGAGGCGGAGAGCCACCGCAACGCCGCCGCGCGCCGGCTGGCCGAGCTGGGCGCGGCGGCCCGGTCGGCCAAGGCGGAGACCGACCGGCTGGGCGAGTCCCGGGCCCGCGCCGAGGCGGCCCGGGAACGTGACCTGACGGCGCTCGCCGAGCTGGAGGAGCGGCTGCGGCTGGCCGAGGCCACCCCGGTCGACGCGGAACCGTCCTCCGAGGAGCGCGACCAGCTCGCCG
>Ga0187815_10001526_pt1 | contig 10925 bp, 9 predicted proteins | sample NC_S_5_FD_132962 | JGI IMG/M metagenome (GOLD analysis project Ga0187815, IMG submission 132962) | Wetland sediment microbial communities from Neuse River Estuary, North Carolina, USA - ASW-S_5 | ecosystem: Environmental > Aquatic > Freshwater > Wetlands > Sediment | place: USA: North Carolina...
GATCGCGATGGCCACCGCGGTGGCGCTGTCGCACGACATGTTCGACGCCGCGCTGTTCCTCGGCATCTGCGACAAGATCGTGCCGGGCCTGATGATCGGCGCGCTGAGCTTCGGCCACCTGCCCGCGGTGTTCGTGCCGGCGGGGCCGATGCCCAGCGGCATCAGCAACGACGCCAAGACCGCGGTGCGGCAGCGCCATGCCGAGGGCAAGGCCACGCGCGAGGAACTGCTGGAAGCCGAGGCGGCCTCCTACCATGCGCCCGGCACCTGCACCTTCTACGGCACCGCCAACTCCAACCAGATGCTGATGGAGATCATGGGCCTGCACCTGCCTGGTTCCAGCTTCGTCAACCCGAACACGCCGCTGCGCGACGCACTGACCGAGGCCGCGGTGCACCGCGCCGCGGAGCTCACCGCGCTGGGCGACGACTACACCCCGCTGGGCCGCATGTTCGACGAACGCAGCGTGGTCAACGGCGTGATCGGCCTGCACGCCACCGGCGGCTCCACCAACCACCTGCTGCACCTGGTCGCGATCGCCCACGCGGCCGGCATCGTGCTCACGCTGGAGGATTTCGACGCGCTGTCCGGCGTGGTACCGCTGATGGCGCGCGTGTATCCCAATGGATCGGCCGACGTGAACCATTTCCACCAGGCGGGCGGCATGCCGTTCCTGATCGGCTCGCTGATCGACGCCGGCCTGCTGCACGGCGACGCGCACACGGTGTGGGGCAAGGGCCTGGACGCCTACCGCAAGATGCCGGCGCTGGATGCGGCCGGCAAGCTGGCGTGGCACGAGGTGACCGCCAGCGGCAACCTCGACGTGCTGCGCCCGGCCGGCGAACCGTTCCGCGCCGACGGCGGCCTGCGCGTGCTGCAGGGCAACCTCGGCCGCGCGGTGATCAAGGTGTCCTCGGTGCCGGGCGACCGCCTGGTGATCGAGGCGCCCGCGGTGATCTTCCACGACCAGGACGACGTCAAGAAAGCCTTCGACCGCGGCGAGCTCAACCGCGACTTCGTCGCCGTGGTGCGCTTCCAGGGGCCGAAGGCGATCGGCATGCCCGAGTTGCACAAGCTCACCCCCACGCTGGGCGTGCTGCAGGCGCGCGGGCATCGCGTGGCGCTGGTCACCGACGGCCGCATGTCCGGCGCTTCCGGCAAGATTCCCGCGGCGATCCACGTCACGCCCGAGGCTATCGACGCCGGCCCGCTGGGCAAGCTGCGCGATGGCGACCTGATCAGGCTGGACGCCATCGCCGGCACGCTGGAGGCCAAGGTGGAGCCGGCCGAATGGGCGGCGCGCGAGCAGGTGCATGCGGATCTTTCCGCCAGCCACGTGGGCATGGGCCGCGAACTGTTCGCCAGCCTGCGCAACGCGGTGGGCCCGGCCGACACCGGTGCCACCATCTTCGGCCGGCGCGACCGCCACCACGCCGCCGACGCCTGATCCATCCCTGCAGGAGCGGCTTCAGCCGCGACCGGCTGTGGATCGCGGCTGAAGCCGCTCCTACGAAAACGCCAACCCTTCCGCGAGTCAGCCCATGAACAGCAACGACCACAAGCAAACCGTCCTCGCCGAGATCCTCGCCCTCGCCCCGGTGGTGCCGGTGGTGATCATCGACGAGCTGGCCCACGCCGTGCCCATGGCGCGCGCCCTGGTCGCCGGCGGCATCCGCAGCATCGAGGTGACGCTGCGCACGCCGGTGGCACTGGACGCGATCCGCGCCATCGCCGCCGAGGTGGAAGGCGCCGTGGTCGGCGTGGGCACCGTGCTCGACGGCCAGCAACTCGAAGCCGCACGCCAGGCCGGGGCGCGCTTCGCGGTATCGCCCGGCGTCTCGCCGAGGCTGCTTGACGCCGCCGACGCGAACGCGTTGCCGCTGCTGCCCGGAGTGGCCACCGCGGGCGAGGCGATGACCTTGCTCGAACGCGGCTACCGGCACCTGAAGCTGTTCCCGGCCGTACCCGTGGGCGGCGCGAAGCTGCTCGCCGCCTGGGCCAGCCCGCTGCCGCAGATCCGCTTCTGCCCCACCGGCGGCATCAGCCTCGGCAGCGCGCCGGACTTCCTCGCCCTGCCCAACGTGGCCTGCGTGGGCGGCTCCTGGCTCACGCCGAAGGACAAGCTGCAGGCCGGCGACTGGGCCGGCATCGAGCAGCTGGCACGCGAGGCGGCGGCGCTGCGCTGAGCGTCGCCCGACGCGGTCAGCAGCAGCGGAAGCGGCCCTCGATCACGCTGACGCAGGGGCCGCCGATCCAGATGCGGCCGTCGGGGTCGTGGTCGATCGCCACGCGGCCGTCCCGTTGCAAGACCGTGCCCTGGCGCACCGTATAGCTCGCCGCAGGGCGGCGCCCCTGTGCCTCCAGCAGGCAGGCCAGCGCGGCGTTGGCGCTGCCGGTGACGGGATCCTCGCCGAAGCCGAAGTCGCCGCCGGTCATCAGGCAGCGCATCTCGAAGTCGGTGGGGCCACCGGCGGCATGCGGCCCGTAGATGGCCGCGCCATGGGTCCCTGCCGCAGCGGTGACTGCGGCGAGCAGGGCATGGTCGGGCCGCAGCGCCAGACAGTCGGCCGCCGTGTCCATGCGCACGAGCAGCCAGGGCGCGCCGTTGTCGACCGTGCAGGGGGCGGCATCCGCATCGATCGCCTCGCTGCCCAGCGCGCGCGCCAGCGCGGCCCGCTGCTCCGCCGGCAGCGGCACGATGCGCGCCGGCGGCGCCGCGAAGGCCCAGCGGCCCTCTGCCCGCTCGGCCAGCTCCACCAGGCCCACCCCGCATTGCTGTACCAGCCGACCCGGCCGGCGCGGCCGGTAGCCGCTTTCGCGCAAGGCATGCGCGGTGCCCAGGGTGGGATGCCCGGCGAACGGCAGCTCGCCGGCGGTGGTGAAGATGCGTAGGCGGTAGTCCGCGTCCGGGTCGTCCGGCGTCAGCAGGAAGGTGGTTTCGGACAGGTTGGTCCAGCGCGCGATGGCCTCCATCTGCGCGGTGTCCAGGCCGTCGGCGTCGAACACCACCGCCAGCGGGTTGCCCTTGAACGGTACGGCGCTGAACACGTCGACCTGGCGGAAACGAACGGTATGCATGGCCTCCATTAGACCGCGAAAGCCCCGATGCGCGCAGCTGCCGCAACCTCTTCCGCGCGGGAAGATGCCCGACGATCAGGCCGCATCCGGCACGCGCAACGGCGTGCCGATGCTGCGCAGGGCAGGGTTGCCCATGCAGGCCAGCGCAATCGCGGTCAGCGCCAATCCCGCCGCGGCGAACATCGCCGGCAGCGGTACCAGCTTCAGCAGACTGCCGGCAAACGCGGCGGACAGCGGCCCCAGCCCCAGGAAGGCGAACATCAGCACGCTCATCGTGCGGCCCATCATCGCCGGCGGCACGCGACGCTGGATCCAGCTCACCACGGCGACCTGCGCGATGCCCGCGAATACGCCGGTGCAGGCCAGCAGCGCGGCGCCCATCACGGTGGAGTGGTCGAAGGCCAGTGCGGCCAGCGCGAGGCCAGCAAGGCCGTCGTTACACAGGATCATCAGGCCGAGCCGGCCGCGCGCCAGCCGGCTGGCCCACCCCGACAGGAAGCCGCCCAGCAGCATGCCGCCGCCGTTCGCCGTCATCAGGATGCCCAGCGAGGCGGCGCCGTGGTCCAGCCGCGTGTCGGCCAGCACCGGCAGACCCACCTGCAGCGGGCCACCCACGAATACCGATACCCCCGCCACGTAGAGCATGAAGGCGCGCAGCGGCACGTCGCCCCAGATCGCGCGCAGGCCGCCCAGCACGTTCGCCAGTACATGGCCTTCCGGCGCGCGGGCGTGGGTGTCGTCGCGCGTGCGCATCAAGAGCAGTGCCGCCAGTGAGCAGACGAAACTGACACTGTCGACCGCGAACGCCGTGCCGAGGCCGCCCGCATCGACCACGGCATGGGCCGCCGCGGTCGGCGCCGCGCCGGCGCCGATCACCAGGCCCGCCAGCGCCGGCCCCACGAACAAGCTCAACTGGCGCATCCCCATCATCAGCGCGTTCGCCGGCTGCAGTTGCTGCGGCGACAGCAGCCGCGGCAACAGCGCGGAAGCAGCCGGATAGGCGAACGCGGTAGCCAGGCCGATGCCCAGCGACAGCGCGTAGACCACGGGCATGCGGATCGCGCCGCCGAACACCAGCAGCGTCAGCATGCCGATCAGCAGCGCGTTGATCGCGCGGGCCCACAGCAGCACGCGGCGCGGCGAAAGGCGATCCACCACCGCGCCGCCGATCAGCATGAAGGCGGCGCGCGGCAAGGCCATCGTCGCCAGCACCAGGCCCAGTGCGGCCGGGCTGCCGGTGAGCTTGAGCACCAGCCACGGCAGCGCAACCAGGGTGAACTGGTCGCCCAGCGCAGAGATCGAGCTGCCGACGAACAGCAGGCGGAAATCGCGGTGGGCGAGCGGAGAACGGCGGGGTGGCGTATCCATGCGATGTTCCTGAGTGTCTGTCGGCGAAGCTCCCGGCTGCACCGATCATGGTCCCGCGCGGCGGACGCGTTGCGGGTCGCGAAGCCTCAACCGGCCTCGGCCTGTGCGTCGCGCGCGATCGCGGCGAGCCGGCGGGCATGCTCGCGCACATCCTTCGGCCAGCCGCGGGTATGCCGGTTGAGCGCATCGCGGTCGCCGCGCCACAGCGCGCGCGAGGCCTCCTCGTAACCGGCGAGGTCGCCGGCGACCACGCGCATGAAGCGGTCGGCCGCCTCGCCGGCGAGGCGGGCACGGTCCTTCGCGCTGCCGCTGCGCCGCGCCTCCTCCACCAGGCGGCGAAGCGTGGCCGACGCGCCGCCTGGCTGGCTGTTCAACCAGTACCAGTGGCGCGGCAGCAAGGTCACCTCGCGCGCCACCACGCCAAGCCGGGGACGCCCCGCACCACGCGGGGCGTCGCCGTCCGCGGCCGGTTGCAGCCGGGCCAGCACCTCCTCGGCACTGCCGCGGAAGTCGATCTCCACCGGCTGGCCAGTGGCATCGTCGAAGATCAGCGGCGTGCACGTCGGCGCCTTGCCGAGCAGGCGCTTCACCGCCAGCGCCACGTCGGCGAGTGCGCCGGAGGCGACCAGCGTGTGGCCGTCGAAGGCAGTGCAGGTGGGAGCGTCGTGCGGGGACATGATTTGATCCGGGTGAAATATGTCGCCTATTTTGCCCGGATCAAAAGCGATGTCAATATCACCCGGGCGAAACATGCGCATTGCCCGATGCTGCGCTCCGTCCTGGCCACCGGCCTCGCTCAGTGCGCGCCGACGTCCCGCCGCCGGCGGTAGAAGTAGTACATCGCGGCGCCTGGCTTCAGCGGATCGGGGCAGCCGTAGCGTTCGGCCATGGCGGCGCTCCGGGCATCGTCGTCGTCGACATGGTTCGCGATGCGCTCCTGCACGGTCATGCCGTTCGCGGCGTCGAGCCGGAGGCAGTGCGGATCCACGGCACCGAACTGGCGGCCGATGAAACGCACCACGCCGGCGATGCCCTGCATGCGCGGATCGGTCATGCGGAACACCGGCATGCCGCGCACCGGCTGGCCGCTGCCGGGCACGCGGACGTTCTGCCGTCCGTAATCCGGACCGGACAGCCGCCCGCCGCCGGCAACGTAGCTGGGTGGAGTCGTGGCGATCAGGCTGTCGATGGCGCGCGGCGCCGCAGGCGGTGTCGGCGCCGCTTGCGCCGTTGCGTGGGTGGGCTTCGCCACGGGTTCCGGACGGCGTGCCGGATGCGCGGCGCGCGCGGGCCTGGGCTGCCGCGGCATGGCCGGCGGCGCTTGGGCCGGCGCGCTCCGCGGCGGCAGCAGGCGCACGACGAGCGCATCCGGCGTGTCCGCGACCGGCCAGCGCCAGCGTGGCGGCGGCGCGAGCAGGAAGGCGAGGAAGCCCGCATGGATCAGCAGCACCAGCGCCAGCGTGCCGACGTGCATCCAGCGCAGGCGATCGCCGTGCCGCGCCGGCGCCTCCCGTTCCGCCGATGCCCTGGGTGCGCTCATGCCGCGAGGTTCCATCCCGTCCATGCGGCGCCGGACGGCGCACACGCCAAGGCGGAGACCGGCTGCGCACCGCTTTGGTTCCATGCCGGCAGGGGGCGCGGCTTGCGGGCGCCTCCGACGAACGCCTCAGCCGGTGGCGTCGAAGCGCAGCAGCATGCGCTCCTCGTCGTGGAACACGCCGTCGACCTGCAACGCCTGCGGCTGCACGCCCCAGCCCACGAAACCGGCCGAACGGTACAGCGCCTTCGCCGCGGCGTTCGTCGCGTTGACGCCCAGCCCAAGCTGGCGCACGCCGCCGATGGAACGCGTGTGGGCGATCACCGCGTGCAGCAGCGCGGAACCCAGTCCGCGCCGGCGCCAGACGGGCGCCACGTACATGCCGGCCAGCTCGACGCCATGGCACAGCTTGGCCCGTTGCGGATGGATCAGTGCCACGAATCCGGCCAGCTCGCCCTGCTCGAAGACGCCGAACATGCGCACCGAGCCGTCCGCTGCCGGCGCGATGCGGGCCGCCACCTCGTCGAGGCTGCGGCCCGCTTCGTCCTCGAAGCTGGCGCTGAAGGCGTGCGGACTGTCGCGCAATGCCTGCAGCCGCAACGCCTGGTAGGCAGGCGCGTCGTGGCGGTCGAGCAACCGGATTTCCATGGAGGGTGCGCTCGCTGGGCCTGCGGATCGGGCGAGCATCGTTCCACGGCGAGGATGCCGGCGGCAATCGGCGGCAGGAGCCTGCCCGCGATCTCCGCACGGCCTGCGCCTAAACGGCTTCCGGCGCGAGCCATGCAGAGATCGTGGACAGGCTCTAAGCTCGCCCGCTTTCGACAGCCGGAATCCTTCGATGATCTACGTGCTGGCAAGCGCGGTCTGCAGCGTGCTGGTGTCGGTGCTGCTGAAGCTGGCGCGGCGTTTCGGGCTGGATGTCGGCCAGATGGTGGCGTGGAACTACGCGGCGGCGCTCGCGCTCGCCGCGTTGCTGCTGCAGCCCTCGCCGGCGCCGCTGCAACAGGCGGGCGCGCCGTGGTTCGCGCTGGCCGGGCTGGGCGTGCTGCTGCCGACGATCTTCCTCGCACTGGGCGCCTCGGTGCGCCACGCGGGCATCGTGCGCTCGGACACGGCGCAACGGCTGTCGCTGCTGCTCTCGCTGCTGGCCGCCTTCCTGCTGTTCGGCGAGCGGATGGACGGCATCAAGGCGCTCGGCTGCGTGCTCGGCCTCGCCGCCCTGCTGGGCATGGTGTGGCGCGCGGAAACGGGCCGCGGCGAAGGCGGCGGCGCGGCGTGGCTGTGGCCGCTGCTGGTGTTCGCCGGCTTCGGCGCGATCGACGTGCTGTTCAAGCGCGTGGCGGCCGCGGGCGTGCCGCTGGGTACCTCGCTGGCGGCGATGTTCGCGCTGGCACTGCCGGTGGCGTTCGCGCTGGCGGCCGCACGCCGCTGGCGCGGCGGCGCACGCTTCACCCTGCGCAACACGCTTGGCGGCCTGCTGCTCGGCCTGTTCAACTTCGGCAACATCCTGTTCTACCTGCGCGCGCACCGCGCCCTGCCGCAGCACCCGGCGCTGGTGTTCGCCAGCATGAACCTCGGCGTGGTGGTGCTGGGCGCGCTGGCCGGCGTGCTGCTGTTCCGCGAGCGGCTGGGTCGCGTGAACGTCGCCGGCCTGCTGCTGGCGCTGCCGGCGATCGCGCTGCTGGCATGGGCGTGAGGCGGCGCAGGATATTGCAGGCGCCGCAGTGACTTCCGGGGCATGCGGGGCCGCGCGGGCGCTTCCTATGCTCGCCGCTTCGCGAGGCGCCGCGCGCCTCGGCCACCCCGAGGAACCATCCATGCGCAAGCTGCCCCTCACCGCGGCCGTCGCCGCCCTGCTGCTCAGCACCGCCGTCGCCGCCGACACCGGCGGGAAGCACGAAAAGGAGCAGCCGGCGAACGCGCCCGACGCGGCCCTGGTCCAGCCGCAGTCGTCCACCAGCGAGGGCTCGGTGTCGGTGGAAGGGCACAGCATCAGCTACAAGGCGGTGGCGGGCACGCTGGTGCTGCACGGCTCGGGCGACAAGGAGCACGAGCCCACGGTGAGCATGTTCTACGTCGCCTATTTCAAGAAAGGCGCGAAAGCCAGCGCGCGGCCGGTCACCTTCATCTACAACGGCGGCCCCGGCTCGGCCACGGTGTGGCTGCACATGGGCGCATTCGGGCCGAAGCGCGTGGTGACCGCCGACGACACCCACACGCCGGCCGCGCCATACCGGCTGGTGAACAACGACTACAGCCTGCTCGACGCCTCCGACCTGGTGTTCATCGACGCGCCCGGCGCCGGCTTCAGCCGGCTGATCGCCGACGACAAGGACCCTGCCAAGCGTGCCGAACAGATGAAGGATCGCGAGAAGGCGATCTACGGCGTGGACGGCGACGGCCACGCCTTCGCCCAGTTCATCACCGAATTCCTGTCGAAGTACGGCCGCTGGAACTCGCCGAAATACCTGTTCGGCGAGAGCTACGGCACCACCCGTTCGGCGGTGGTGGCCAACATCCTCACCAACGAGGACAGCGTGGACCTGAATGGGGTGATCCTGCTGTCGCAGATCCTCAGCTTCGACAACAGCATCGACGGCCCGGAAACCAACCCCGGCGTGGACCAGCCCTATGTGCTGGCGCTGCCCACCTTCGCCGCCACCGCGTACTACCACCACAGGCTGCCCTCGCCGCCCGCCGACGTCGAGACCCTGCTCGCCGAGGTGGAGCCGTTCGCCACCGGCGAATACGCGCAGGCGCTGATGGCCGGCTCGCAGCTCGATGCCGCACGCAAGCAGGCCATCGCCCAGAAGCTGCACCAGTACACCGGCCTGCCCGCGGCCTACTGGATCAAGGCCGATTTGCGCGTCTCCGGCGGCATGTTCGAGCACGAACTGCAGGCGAACGACGACACCACCACCGGCCGCCTCGACAGCCGCTTCTCCGGCCCCTCGCTCGATCCGCTGGGCAAGGAGTCGGAATACGACCCACAGTCTTCCGCGATCAGCTCCGCCTACATCGCCGCGTTCAACGACTACGTGCGCAAGGACCTGAAATTCGGCGACGGCCGGCGCTACCGCGAGTATGCCGACATCCACCACTGGGACATGGCGCACAAGGCGCCGGGCAGCCACGAGGCGCTGCAGCAGTCCACCAACGTGATGCCCGACCTCGCGATGGCGATGAAGACCGACCCGGACCTCAAGGTCATGCTCAACGGCGGCTACTACGACCTCGCCACGCCGTTCTACGCCGCCGAGTACGAGATGCACCACCTGCCGATCCCCGACTCGCTGCAGCAGAACATCTCCTACCACTGGTACCCGTCCGGCCACATGGTCTACGCCCACGAACCCTCGCTGAAGAAGCTGCATGACAACGTGGCACGCTTCATCGGCAGCACGGACAACGTGAAGCGCTGAGCCGGCATGGCAGCAACGGCGGGCGCGTGCTGAAATGCATGCCCCGCCTCAAGCCGGAACGGACATGCGCGCCCTGGTCGACCGCTACCTCGATGCCTACAACCGCATGGACGTCGCAGCCATGCTGGCGACGATGCAGGACGAGGTGGTGTTCGAGAACTACACAGCGGGCGTGCTCAGTGTGCGCACGACCGGCATCGCCGAGCTGCGCCACCTCGCCGAAAGCTCGCGCCACCTGTTCGCCATGCGCCGGCAGACCATCACCGCATGGCGCGAGAACGGCGACCACGCCCATGCGAGCATTCACTTCGAGGGCACGTTCGCGCTCGACCTGCCGAACGGCGTGCGCGCGGGGCAGTCGATCGCGCTCGAAGGGCGCAGCGAGTTTCGCCAGCATGACGGGCGGTTGATCTATATCGCTGACTACAGCGAGTGAGGGTTGGCGCGGTGGCGTCGCGACACGCCTTCTCCTTCTCCCCTTCGGGGCACGCGGGGAGCGGCCATGGATGGCCGCTGCTTTGAGGAGCGAGGAGAGGGTCGGGGTGAGGGGCTGGTGCTCGCGATGAGCTTTCCTGATTCGAGTTTTCTTGCTCTTCTCACACTCGGCAAAGCGGTTTCGGACGCCTGCCGGCGCCCGAGTCACTTTCTCTCGCGTGCCCGAGAGAAAGTAACCAAAGAGAGGGGCACCCCGAAGGCGCGCCCTCCAGGCATCCTGCCTTCCGGGTACGCGGCCGGGTTACGGGGTTTTCCGACGGCACGCCCCTGTACCGGCGGAAAACTGGCCCGCATCTCTGCGGGCCATCCTGCGGACTTTCCTCCACCCGCCCGCCGCGCCATAGGGGCCCCGGGCAGAGCAGCGCGCTCCCGGCGCGCACTCGGACGCAGCCGCTGCGTGGCTGCGCAAGCGCCATGCGCTGCACTTTTGATTGGGACCATCAAGGGGTTGGCGGAATAAGCTGTTCGTGATTAACGCTGGAGTTAAGCGGCGGCGAGGCCGTCCGCCTTGAATGAATGGTTAGGGCTCGAACACCGCCCCGTGGCAATGCGGGCATCGACCACTAGTCGCTGCCTTGCGCCATGTGAACAACCCTGCCGGCTTTTGGCATGCAGAGCAATGGGGTGCGTTGCGGGAAAACGCTTTACGCATTTGAATTGCCCAGAGCCATATCGCTGCGATGCACGCGGGTGCAGCGATAGCAAAGTAGGTAGGCGCGCGCTCAGGGTATGACTGAAGAACGATAAAGCCTGCGATGATGATGGATAGTTGAACAATCGAAAGGGGCGCGCCGTACAAAACCAGCTTGCGGCGTGTATGAGCCAAAGCGACTCTTGTCTGTTGGATGTACGAGGTTCTGTCCATAGGGCCCCAACGCTGGAGTTGAGCGGCGGCGAAGCCGGAGAGTTCCTACGCAAAAGTGGACACCGTCGGTCAGACACATTGGGCCTCGAACTCGATGGGCGAACGATAGCCCAAGGCTGAGTGTAGGCGGTGCTGGTTGTAGAAATCGATGTAGCTGCGA
>Ga0187815_10001527_pt1 | contig 10924 bp, 9 predicted proteins | sample NC_S_5_FD_132962 | JGI IMG/M metagenome (GOLD analysis project Ga0187815, IMG submission 132962) | Wetland sediment microbial communities from Neuse River Estuary, North Carolina, USA - ASW-S_5 | ecosystem: Environmental > Aquatic > Freshwater > Wetlands > Sediment | place: USA: North Carolina...
GCAGATAGTACTGGCCACCGCCCGGGTACTCGGTTAAGTGCCAGGGCGAGGGGCCCCCTTCGGCGAGCGCGTCGAGCACGCGACAACCTTCTCGGATCACCTCGGGTCCCGTGCCGTCGCCCGGGTAGACCGCGAGCTCGTAGCCGGCGTCCTTCACGGGGCGCCTCCCGCGGGAGAGCGGGCCGCGAGCTCCCGTCGTACCTTCTCGACGAGGCCGCCGGCCTCGAGGAGGTCCAGGAGATGCTTTGGAAGCGGAGGGAACGTGACCGACGCGCCGGTCCTCAGGTTCGTGACCCGACCCGCCGCCATCTCGATCCGGGCGGTGTCCCCTTTCTCGAAGAGCGCGCGGACCCCCCGGGCCTCGACCGTGGGGATCCCGAGGTTGATCGCGTTACGGAAGAAGATGCGGGCGAACGAATCCGCGACGACCGCGCCGACCCCGAGGGCCCGCATCGCCTGAGGGGCATGCTCTCGGCTCGACCCGCAGCCAAAGTTCTCGTCCGCGATGATGATATCGCCGGCACGCGCCTCTTTCGCGAACTCGGGCAACGCGATCTCGAAGACGTGCTTCTTGAGCTCGTTCGGGTCGATGATCGTGAGGTATTTCCCCGAAATGATCTGGTCGGTGTCGACGTCGGCCCCGAGCGTCCAGACCCGGCCCTCGATGACGGCCTGCATCGCGCCCCCTAGATCAGCTCCCGCGGGTCGGCGACCTCGCCCCGGACGGCGCTCGCGACGACCGCCGCGGGCGACATGAGGTAGATGCGCGCGTCCTTCGCCCCCATCCGTCCGGGGAAGTTCCGGTTCGACGAAGAAGCGCAGACCTCGTCGGGGGCGAGGATCCCCATGTTCCCGCCAAAGCAGGCGGAGCAGCTCGAGTTGGTGAACACCGCGCCCGCTTCCGTGAACGTCTCGATGATCCCTTCGTGCAGGCACTGGTCGTAGATCGGGGTCGATGCGGGAGACACGATGAACCGCACGCCGGGTGCGACCTTGCGGCCCTTCATCAGTGCCGCGCCCTCCCGGAGGTCCTCGATCCGTGCGTTCGTGCACGAACCGAGGAACGCCTGGTCGATCGTGACGTGTTCTTTGACGACGTCGGGAAGCGGACGGACGTTGTCGGGAGAGTAGGGGCAGGCAACCATCGGAGGCATTCCGCCGACGTCGATCTCGACGGTCCGCTCGTAGCGGGCATCGCGGTCCGACGTCATCGGGTGCATCGGGTGCTTCGCGATCTTCGCCAGGTACTCCTGGGTCGTCCCGTCCGGCCCGACGATTCCGGTCTTGGCTCCCATCTCCGTGGTCATGTTGCAGATCGTGAACCGCTCGGGCATCGAGAGGCGTTCGACGGTCGGACCGGTGAATTCGACGGCCTTGTAGGTCGCCCCGGTCGTCTTCACCTCGCCGAGGATCCGGAGGACCAGGTCCTTGGCCGTGACCCCGGTCCCGAACGACCCTTGTACGTGGACCTGGATCGTCGGCGGGACCTTGAGCCAGAGGCGGCCGAGGGCCAGGACGGCGGCCATCTCCGTCGGTCCAATGCCGGTGGCGACCGCGCCCATTGCGCCGAGCATGTTCGTGTGGGAATCGGTGCCGACCGCGAGGTCGCCGGGAACGACCCAGCCGTTCTCGGCGAGGATCTGATGGCAGATGCCGTGGCGCCCCACGTCGTAGAAGTGGGGGAGCCCGGTCTCGGCCGCGAACTTCCGGAGGATTCGGTGGAGGACGGCGGCGCCTTCGGTAGAGGCGGGCACCCAGTGGTCAATCGCGATGACCACGCGGTCCGGGTCCCAGACCTTCACCGCTCCCATCTGGTGGAACGGGGCGACGGTCTGCGCCCCCTGCTCGTGCATCATCGCGAGGTCGACGGTCCCCTCGACGATCTGGCCCGGAGAGACCTCCTCGAGCCCCGACGCGCGAGCGAGTACCTTCTCCGCGAGGGTCGCACCGTGGCCGTTCGAGGGTCGGTCGCTCATGAGCTCGAAGGACGGATCCCCATCGCCTCCACGATCGACCAGAACTCACTGTCGCTGAGCCCCGGGGCCTCGAACATCGAGCGATAATAGTGGAGGAACTTCCGGAGACCGGATTTCGATTGCGACTCCGTCTCCACCTTGACGCGGCGAAGTAATTCGAGAAGCAGCGGGTCGGGGGCCGAAATCCCGCGCTCTTTGAGCTTCTCCGCGACCGCCGCCTTCCCGGTGTGCTTTCCGAGAATCATCTTGCGCTGCCGGCCGACAAGGCCCGGCTGCAGTGGCTCGTAGGTCAGCGCATTCGCGAGCACTCCGTGCGTGTGGATGCCGGCCTCGTGCGAGAAAGCGTTGTACCCGACCAGAGCCTTGTTCGCCGCGACGGGGACGCCCGACAGCTCCTCGACGAGGCGGGAGAGCTCGTGGATCTTCTGGGTCTTGATGCCGGTCCGGATCCCGTAGAGCGTCTCCAGTCCCAGGACGACCTCCTCGAGGGCCGCATTCCCCGCTCGCTCCCCGATCCCGTTCACGCAGACGTGCGGAGCACGAGCGCCGCACTCGATGGCCGTGAGCGTGTTGGCGACGGCGAGCCCGAAGTCGTCGTGACAATGTACCGAGAGGTCTTTCGGCTTCACGCGGCGCTGGAACTCCGTGAGGTACCAGCGGAACGTGAGCGGCGTCATGATCCCCACGGTATCGGCCACGACCAGGCGGTCGGCCCCGGCGTCCTGCACGTCTCGGTAGAGCCGCTCCACGAAGTCGAACGGGGCGCGCACCGTGTCTTCGGTCACGAACGCGACGTGGAGGCCCGCGTCCTTCGCCTGCTTCACGCAGCGGATCGACGCGGCGTGGACCTCCGCCTCGGTCATCTTGAGCTTGAACTTGAGGTGGACGCGGCTCGCCGCGACGAAGATCGCGATGTGCGTGGCCCCGCTCCGGATAACGGCGTCGACGTCCGACGGGACGGTGCGCGCGGCCGCGAGGATGTGCGCTTTGAGCCCCGCCGCGGCGACCATACGGACCGCCCGCGCCTCCTCCTCGGAGACGACCGGGATCCCGGCGTTGATCACGCTCACGCCGATGTCCGAGAGGGCCGTGGCGATCCGAAGCTTCTCCTCGGGCGAGAAGTGGACCCCCGGCATCTGCTCCCCGTCGCGGAGCGTCTCGTCCCAGATCTCGATGCGCGGATGGATCCGTCGCTCGTGGTGCGTCGCGACGTGGTAGTTCTCGACGAGACGTGCCCTGGCCATTTCGCCTTCTACGAGCCGAAGTGAATTAACCTTTGTTAGCGCCCATTTCGGATTTTCTCCCTGAAACTGACCTCGCTGGGCCGTTGACTTAAATATCCACCCGACCTGAAACTTCGCACAAGTCGGCGACGACCTGTGCCCGGAGAGCTCCATGTCCCCTGCAGCGTCCCAAGTCGCTCCTATCGTTGACCAAGCCGGCCCGGGGGCGACCCGTCCCCCGATCGAGCTCAGCGACCTGAGCGTGATGATCGGAGGGCAGGGCGGGGACGGCACGCTGACCGTCTCCGACCTCCTCGGCCGGTACTTCCGGAAGAAGGGACTCTACGTCTATACCTCGAGGAACGTGCTGTCGCGTATCCGGGGCGGCCACGCGGACGCCTCGGTTCGGGCGAGCCGCGACCCGCTCCTAGCGGTGAAGGCGCACGTGGACGTCCTGGTCGCCTTCGACAACGAGGCGGTGGAGATGGGCAAGGCGGAGCTCGCCCCCCACGGATTCATCCTCTACGATTCCACCACCTTCCACATCGCGGAGGCCCACTCCGCCGGCTTCCCGTTCGCGACCCTCGTCGGCGGACCGCTCGGGCAACCGATCTTCAAGAACACCGCTGCGTACGGGGCGCTCTCGGTTCTCTTCGGCTTCGACCCAGCCCAGACCCGCGGCGTCATCGAGGAACGGTTCAAGCGGCGCGGTGGCGATGCGCTGGAGAAGAACCTCAAGGCGCTCGAGATCGGACGGAAGGCCGCGCTCTCCGCCCCCGGGGTCGAGAACCGCTACTCGGTGACGAGCGGCGACGCGCACAACATGATCCTCACGACCGGAAACCAGGCGGTCGCCCTCGGCTTCGTGGTCGGCGGGGGCCGGTTCTTCGCCGGATACCCGATCACCCCGGCGACCGAGGTGATGGAATACCTCCAGCGGTACCTCCCGGCGTTCGGCGGGGTGGTCCGGCAGGCCGAGGATGAGCTCGCCGCGATCAACATGGTGATCGGCGCGGCGTACGCCGGTGCCCGCGCAATGACCTCGACGAGCGGTCCCGGGCTCTCGCTCATGACCGAGGGGATCGGTCACGCGGGCACCGCCGAGCTCCCGGTCGTCGTGGTCGACTGCCAGCGGGTGGGTCCCTCCACCGGCCAACCGACCCGGCACGAACAGTCCGACCTCTCCCATCTCGCGAACTTGGGCCACGGGGAGTACCCCCGTTTCATCATCGCCCCGGCGGACCCAGTCGACTGTTTCGATCTGACGGTCGAAGCGCTCAACCTCGCGGAGCGATGGCGGGTCCCGGTGATCCTGCTCCTCGACCAAGCGCTCTCCCAGAACACGACGACGAGCGCTCGGTTCGACCTTTCGAAAGTGCACCTCGACCGGGGGAAGCGGCTCACCGCGGAGACGGCGGCGAAGCTGACGCAGTACAAGATCTACGAGCTCACGCCCGACGGGGTCAGCGCCTATGCGCCTCCGGGAACCCCCGGCCTTTGGGCCGAGGTGACGGGGAACGAGCACGACGAATGGGGCCACGTCTCCGTCAACCCGGCAAACCGGCTCAAGATGATGAAGAAGCGGATGGAGAAGATGGTCCTCGCGAAGGGCGAGCTTCCGTCATGCCGCCACTTCGGTCCCCCGTCGGCGAAGGTCGGTCTCATCGGGTTCGGCAGCACCTCGGGACCGATCTTGGAGGCGCAGCACATCCTCGAGCGCCGGGGCGTGGCGACCCGCTACCTCCAGGTGCGTACGGTCTACCCCGTGCCCGTCCACGAGATCGCTCCGTTTCTCAAGGAGGTCGACGTCGCGTACGTCGTGGAGCACAACTACACGGGCCAGCTCGCGCGGCTCCTGCGCGAGACGATGCCGGCGTACCACGACAAGCTGCGCTCGATCCTCAAGTACGACGGTTTCACTTTCCGCGCGCCGCAGATCGTGGCCGCGATGAAGGAGGTGTCGTGAGATGGTGCAGTCCGCGAAGCCGGTCCAGCCGATCTGGTGCCCCGGGTGCGGAGACTTCGGCGTTCTCGCCGCGGTGAAGCGCGCCGCCGCCGAGCTCAAGATCCCGACCCACGACTTCGTCCTCGTGGGCGGGATCGGGTGCTCCGGCTCGATCCACAACTTCCTCGAGGTCAACGGAATCCATGCCCTCCACGGCCGGCTTCTCGCGCAGGCCGTCGGGGTGAAGCTCGCGAACCCATCGCTCACGGTGGTGGCCGCCGGCGGGGACGGGGACGGCTACGCGATCGGGATGGGCCACTTCATTCATGCCTTCAAGAAGAATGTCTCGATCCTGTACATCGTCATGAACAACGAGACGTACGGTCTCACGAAGGGCCAGGCCTCCCCGACGAGCCAGCTTGGGTTCGAAGGGAACGTGGAACCACCGTTCCACTCGATCCTCACGGCGCTCTCCATCCCCGCGCCGAACTTCATCGCGCGGACGTTCTCGGGCGACCCCAAGGGAATGACGGCGATTCTCTCCGAGGCGATCCGGTTCAACAAGGAGGGCCGCGGGTTCGCGTTCGTCGAGGACCTCTCTCCGTGCGTCACGTACAACGATACGTACAAGCTCTGGCGGGAGAAGGTGGTCGACGTCGCCACCCTTCCGGGGTACGACCCGACCGACCGGAAAGCGATGTTCCGGCTCTGCCTCGAGACGATCGACTCGGGCCGAATCCCGACCGGCGTGATGCACCGGCCGGAGGTCGTCGGCCGGGACGGGCTCGAGGTGAAGCTGGTCGGAGACGGTCTCGGACCCGTTCGGTCCGACATCGGGCTCGACACGAACCTCGAGGCGTACCAGAAGCTCCTCTCGGGGCTCGCCTAGTCCCAGAAGGGTCGGTTCGCTCCGGGTCGGGGCGGGCGCACGCAGGGGGTGGCCACGATCTGGGTCGGGATCGACGACACGGACAGTCCTCGGGGCGGCTGTACGACGTGGGTCCTCACCGAGCTCCTCACCCTCGCCCGGGACGAGGGGGTCGACCTCCTGGGAGAGCCTCGGCTCGTCCGGCTCAACCCGAACATCCCCTGGAAGACCCGCGGAAACGCGGCCCTTGCCGCCCGGTTCGGCCGGGGTCGAGGCTCTCGGCGACGCGTCGGAGAGGCCGACGGTCGTCCCCTATGGAGCTTCTCGACCGGTGGTCCACTCCCCGCGGCCCGCGAGCGGGAGTTCGTCGAACGAGCGTGGGAGCGCGTGCTGGCCGGCTCACGACGGGGCGAGCCGAAGACCGACCCGGCGCTCGTTGCCGTGCGTCGCCGCCTCCCCGCGCATCTCTACTACCGCGCGGTCCGGGAGATCGTTCCGGTCGAAGAGACCCGTCACTTCCTCGAGTCCGTTGGGGCCACCGTTCACGCCGAAGGGGACGGCCGCGGTGTTGTGGGGGCGAGCGCGGCGATCGCATGGCCGGGCCGCCGTGTTACCTGGGAGCTCCTCGCGTACCGACCCGTGGAACGCGAGGGAGCCCGCCGAACGGTCGACCGGGAGTCCGTCCGACGGACGGCGCGTCGCCACCCCGAGTTGTTCCTGTGCCACGACCCACGAACGCGTCGGCTCCTCGTCGCCCCGCACACGCCGTGCCCCATCCTGTTCGGCCTGCGCGGCATTCGACGGGCTTCGCCCATGGCGGCCCTTCCAGAGGTGCGCTCGGAGCCGGTCGACCGGTGGGTGCTGTTCCGCACGAATCAAGCGACCGGCGACCACCTCGTCCCGCGCCTCGCCAGCGAGGTCGTCGCGTATCAGTCCGCGCGCGTCACGGGCCGGCTATCGGAGGAACCGCGGGTCCTTCGAGGCGGCCACGTGAAGGTCCGGCTTATCGACCGGGAAGGGACGCCCCTGGAGGCGATCGCCTTCGAACCGACGAAGACGCTCCCGCACGTGCTCCAGCGGCTGACCGGGGGGGATCGAGTCGAACTCTGGGGAAGCTGCGGCGCGAACCCCGTCCTGAAGGTGGAGGGAGTCAAGGTCTTGGCTCTCGCTCCCCGCTGGACTCGCGGCGACCCGCCGACCTGCCCCGCCTGCGGCCGGGCGACCCATTCGCTCGGCGCGGCACGAGGCTACCGCTGTCCCCGGTGTCACCGCCGGCTTCCCCCCGAGGCGGCCCGCCGCGCCCAGCGCCCCGCGACGGTGGAGCTCGGGGAGTATCATCCGACCCCGTCGGCCCGTCGGCACCTCGCCCCCCTCGGCCCCGAACCGTGAGTCGACGCCCCATGGCCACCGAGAGCTTTTGAGCCGGCCCAGGGTATGCAGGACAAGGTCCGGTCCCATGGGCGCCCGCGTCCGCACGGCGATGCTGTTCGCCGTCATCATCGCCATTTTCATCGTCGTGGGCGGCCTCGTCGGGGAGGTCGTATTTCAGTCGTGGATCGCGGGTCTCGTCATCGCGCTCGCCCTCGCGATGGTGCTGAACCTCGTCTCCTACTTCTTCTGCGACCGGCTCGTCCTCTGGTCGACCCGGGCGAAGATCGTGAGCCCGGCCGAGGCCCCGCGCCTCGCCAAGATCGTCGATGAGCTCGCCCCGGAGTTCGGGCTCGTCGCCCCGCGGCTCGCCATCGTTCCCACGCAGACCCCGAACGCCTTCGCGACGGGACGGGACGAGCGACACGCGGTGGTCGCGGCGACCGAGGGGATCCTCCGGATGCTGAACGACCGGGAGCTCCGGGGCGTGCTCGCCCACGAGCTGGCCCACGTTCGCGACCGGGACGTCCTCGTCATGACGTTCGCGGCGACCGTCGCGGGGGCGATCTCGTACGCGGCGAACATCGCCTTCTTCTCGATGTTCTTCGGAGGGTCCGGCAACCGCAACAACGTGAACCCGATCCTCCTCCTAGTTGCCCTCGTCACCGCCCCGATCGCCGCGATGCTGATCCAGCTCGCGATCTCGCGCTCGAGGGAGTACCGGGCGGACGAGGTCGGGGCGTTCACGATCGGCGACCCCGAGGCGCTCGCGAGCGCGCTCCAGAAGCTCGAAACGGCGAACAAGCAGCATCCGATGAACGTCGGCTCCCCCGCGCAATCGAGCCTGTACATCGTGAATCCCTTCCGCGGAGCGTCGTTCGCCGCGATCTTCTCGACCCACCCGCCCACCCCCGAGCGGGTCCGCCGGCTCCGTGCGATGCGGACGGACCCGTCGTACCGGCCCAAGGTCAAGAGCCCGTCGTTCTCCGGCGGCTCACCGAACCGCCCGCTTGGGAGCTAGAGGCGTTCCATGCCCGCCTGTCCGGCGTGCGGGTCGGAGATCGGGGGCGATGCGGCGGAGTGTCCCCACTGCCAACTCTCCGTCAAGCTGTTCGCGGCCGTGCGGGAGGCGGCGGGGCCTGCCCCCGACCAGGACCCGGCGTACATTCGTACGATCGGCGAGCTGCTCGCAACGGTCGACCTCGAGAAGCCCGCGGTTCCGGTCGCGGAACCGGCGCCCCAGGGCCTGCTGACTCGACCCCGGCATGGCGCGGGCCGGGGCGCCCCTCCGTCCGAACCGAAGCGGGCCGCGAAGCCGATCGCCCCGCTTCGGGACCTTCCCCAGCTCCCGACCACCGCCTCCGATGCCGAGCTTCGCCGGAGAGTCCGGGAGTATTTCGAGCTCGGCCGGCGACTCGGTGCCGATTTCACCGACTTCGAGACCCGCTCGAGCGCGGCCGCGCTCACGGGAGACGGAAGCTCGCTCACGGTCCTCGCCCGGGAGATGTTCGTTCACCTTGTCAGCATCCTCGCCGAGGAGTTCGAATCGGCGCTCGCCGAGCGCAACGAGATGTCCCAGCTCGTCCCGACCCCGAGCGCGGACGTCGAGCTCGATGCGATCCGGGAGTCGATCCGGCTCGGCGACCTCGCGGGCGCGCTTCGACGGCTCGCCCACGTCCGCGACGAGCTCGTCCGGCTCGAGGAGGAGTGGGAGGTCGGAAAGATCCTCGTGAGCGAGTGCGACCTCCTGATCCAGACGATCCGGGAGCTCGGGGGCGACCCCGGTCCCGCCCAAGGACCCGTGGAGGAAGGCCGCAAGTCTCTCCAGAAGGGCCACCGCGCCGACGCGGAGCAGCTGCTCGCCCGTGCGGCGGTCGCCCTCTGGGCGGTCCTCGAGCCGCGGCTCTTCGAGGACCTACGTCGCATCCGCGACCGGATGAACGACGCTCGCCGCTCGGGAGCCGACATCGCTCCGGGAGTCACCGACCTCCGCGATGTCGCCACCGAACTCCGCCAGCGGAACTTCGTTGGGATGCTGATGGCGTACCGCCGCCTTCGCTCGTTCGCCGAGGGCCTCGGAATGCCCGAGGCAGCGCCCACCGAAACGGCGGTCGCCGCCGCGGCGCTTCGCAACGGCCCTTCCGCATAGTCTAATAGCCAGCCCGAGGTCGCCGGAACGTGCCGACGGAGGCGTTGCGCGGGTTCCGGGACTACCCGCCCCCCGAAGCCGGCGCTCGGTCGGAGATCCGCCGCCGGATGCGGGCCGCGGCCCGCCGGGCCGGCTACCGGGAACTCGAGACCCCCTGCGTCGAGAATTTCGAGCTGTACCAGAAGAAGAGCGGCGACGAGATCGCGGGCCAGACCTGGGCGTTCACCGACAAGGGGAACCGACCGGTCGCGCTGGCCCCCGAGACCACCCCCTCGGTCGCGCGGGTGCTCGCGGCGCGCGCGAAGTCCGAGCCGCTCCCGGTGAAGTGGTTTACCATCTCGAAGCACTGGCGGTACGAGGAGCCCCAGGCCGGCCGTACCCGCGAATTCCTCCAGCTCAACCTCGACATCTTCGGCGTCCCGGGGGTCGAGGCGGAGGCCGACATCCTCGGGACGACCGCGCTCGTCATGGACGAGGTCGGGGCCGGGGGACTCTACGCGTTCCGCGTCAGCGACCGTGCCATCGCCGAGGGGATCGGACGACGGGCGGGGGCGAAGGAGAGCGGCCCGTTCTTCCGGGCGGTCGACCAGTACCGGAAGCTTCCGGCCGCGGAGTTTGCCCGGGAGCTCTCCCGGGCGGGCGTCGGTCCGGACCGGATCGAGGACCTCCGGGCGCTCTTCGACAGCGCCGGGGATGGGGTCCCGCTTTCCGGCCTCGAACCGTTCCTGGCCGAGGTCGCTCGCGGGCTCGACACCCCGGCGCTCGCCGGGGTCGAGCGGATGCGGAAGCTGTTCTCCCTGCTCGACCGGGTCGGGGTCGCCGACCGGACGGTCTTCGACCCGACGGTGGTGCGGGGCCTCGCGTACTACACCTCCACGGTCTTCGAAGGATACGCGAAGCACGGGGAGGGCCGCGCGCTCTTCGGGGGTGGCCGGTACGACCATCTGATCGAGCTGTTCGATGGGCCTCCCACCCCGGCGGCGGGGATCGCGATCGGCGACCAGACGCTCGAGCTCCTCCTCAAGGGCGCCGGGCGGTGGCCGGAAGGGGAACCGGCGCTCGATACGTTCGTGGCGGTCGCCGACCCTTCGCTCTCGGCCGAGGCGCTCGAGCTCGTGGCGGAACTTCGCCGCGCCGGCGTGAGCGCCGACTGCGACCTTCTCGAGCGGAGCCTTTCGCGCCAGCTCAAGGAGGCGGCGCGCCGCCGGAGCCGCCGTGCCCTGATCCTGGGGCTGCGTGAGGCGAAGCCGGGTGCGCTGGTCGAGCGTGATCTCGCGACGGGTGAGCAGCGTGAGCTCGCTCGTGATGCGGCGGCACGACGGGCGTGATCCCTTCGAACGTCTCGCCGTCCCAGAGCAGGATCCCGGGCGGCGACTCGGCGCCATCGACGTAGCC
>Ga0187815_10001528_pt1 | contig 10921 bp, 7 predicted proteins | sample NC_S_5_FD_132962 | JGI IMG/M metagenome (GOLD analysis project Ga0187815, IMG submission 132962) | Wetland sediment microbial communities from Neuse River Estuary, North Carolina, USA - ASW-S_5 | ecosystem: Environmental > Aquatic > Freshwater > Wetlands > Sediment | place: USA: North Carolina...
CAGAATGACTCCCGAACCGCTCGTGCTCATCGAAGAGTTGCCGATGGCCGTCGAGGACCTCTGGGCCCTTTGGACGGAGCCCGACAAGGTGGCCCGGTGGCTGGCCGGCGGGTCGACCATCGACCTCAAGATCGGGGGAACTTACCTACTCAGCGGGCACCTCGCGACCCGGCCGTTACGCCAAGCCGTGGGCGGGCCGATCGTGGGTCTCGAGGAAGAATACGTCCTGAAGGTCGCTTGGCGGCCACCCTCCGAGCTCGGTTCGGCGGTGAGCGAGGCCCTGCCACCCACCACGCTCGGAGTCTGGTTCCAGCCCCTCGGACCCAACCGGACGCGAATCCGTCTCGAGCATGACGGCTGGCGCGACGGCGACCAATGGGCCGCCGCGCTGCAATGGCACCGCGAAGTCTGGACAGCGGTCCTCGCCCGGCTCAAGCAGGGGAACCTGCCCGTTTGAACCAGAGGCTTGCGCCCGCTTTGGCGGGTCCTATGACCAATCGTGGACCCCCAATGGACCACCCCCTACCGCAGCTCGGGCACCTCGTGACGGATCGTTCAACTGCGGATCAGCGGACGAGCCCGAGTACCGTCAGGCGATAAACGTCGACCTGGAAGCCCCGTCGGACCTGCCGCGGGTAGCGCACCGGGTGTGCGTGGGCTTTAGAAGAGGGCAAAGCTACGCCCGCGTCAGGACGGAGCCGAGTGAAAGCGAAAGAGTACGAGCTCTCTATCGACGTGGATTTCTCCCAACGCACCTTCCAGGGAAAGGTCCGTCTTCGGGGGGAGTTCGATGGGCCCGCTCTCCGGCTGAACGCGGTCGGCCTTCAGGTCCAGCGGGCCGGCTCCGGGCCCGTCCCGTTGTCCGTCCAGATCCTGGAAGCCAGCCAGGAAGTCCAACTCGAGGGCCTGCCGACCGGCGCTCGCGAAGTGGAGGTTGAATTTTCCGGGAAGGCGCCCGAACATAGCCTGACCGGGTTCTATCGTTCGGAGCAACCCCCTGGCTACGTGCTCGCCACGCAGTTCGAGTCAACGGGCGCGCGACGGTTGTTCCCCTGCTTGGACCGGCCCGACCAGAAGGCGACGTTCGACGTCGAGATTACGGTCGACTCCGACCTCGAGGTCATTTTCAACACCCCCGCTTCGGAGACCACCGTCCAGGACGGCCGGAAGCGCGTGCGCTTCGTGACGACCCCCCGCATGGCCACCTACCTGGTCTTCCTCGCTATCGGAAAGTTCGACGTGCTTCGGGGTGACGCACCCGGGTCCCGGGTCGCCGTTTGGACCCCGCCCGGGGAGACGGAGAAGGGACGTTACGCGCTCGGGATCGGCGAGCGGGTCCTCAGTGAGTTCGAAAAGTACTACGACGTTCCCTACCCGCTGCCCAAACTGGACCTGATCTCCATCCGGGAGTTCGGAGCCGGGGCGATGGAGAACTGGGGAGCGATCGCCAGCCGAGAGCGGCTCTTGCTGACCGACGAGCACACGACGGCAGGTCTTCGCCGGGCCATCGCCTCGGTGACGGCGCACGAGATCGCTCACCAGTGGTTCGGGGATCTGGTGACGATGGTCTGGTGGGACGAGATCTGGCTCAACGAGAGCTTCGCTTCGTTCATGTCCTACAAAGTGATCGAACGGCTCGGCGACACGCCCGACATCTGGAGCGATTTCCTGCTGGTAGAGATGGCCGGGGCGCTCCTCGGAGACTCGCTGTCCACGACGCATCCGATCCGGCAGGCCGTCGACTCTCCTGACGAGATCGACCAGATCTTCGACGAGATCAGCTACGGCAAGGGGGCGTGCGTTCTCCGGATGCTCGAGGCGTTCGTCGGCCACGAAGCGTTCCGCCAAGGAGTGCACGACTATCTGCTCAAGTTCCAGTACGGCAACGCACGCAGCAAAGACCTCTGGGCCGCCCTCGAGGCCGCGGCGCACCAGCCGATCTCCGATCTGATGCGACACTGGGTGGAACGGCCGGGCCATCCGGTCCTCATCGTCCACCGCGGCTCGGACGGGCTCCACCTCGAGCAGCGCCGGTTCTCCATTAGTGGCGACCATCCCCGGCAGTTCTGGCCGCTGCCGCTGGTGGCTCGGACCGACGGTAAGCCCCTGCGGATCCTGATGGCCGGCCCCGAGGTCACTCTGAATGTTCCGGTGGGGTCCGAGATCTTCCTCAACGAGGAGGCCGTGGGATTCTACCGGGTGCTTTACGACGGCGCGACGTACGATCAGATCCTCGGGCGGTTCGGATCCCTCCCCGCCACCGAGCGTTGGCTCGTCCTGGAGGACCTGTTCGCGTTCTTGCTCTCAGCTGATGTGACGTTTGATCGTTACAAGTCGTTCGTTGAAAAGACGCTCGAAGAGCGCGACCCACTCGTGGTCCAAGGAGTCCAACATCAATTGGTCCTGCTCGCGCTTCCGTTGTCAGGCGACCCGGAGTTTGTCGATCTGTATCGACGCTTCCATACCGCTCAGACCGGTCGGCTCGGCCTCGTGTCCAGGCCGGAGGATACCGAAACGGACCGGCGGCTGCGCGACTCGATCCTGCGGGGCCGGCTGTTGCTCGACCCCGGGTTCGCCGCCGAGCTGGCGCCCAAATTCGCGGAGTTCGACCACCTCGACCCCGACCTCCGTCCGGCGGTCGCGATGGCCTATGCTCAGAATGGAGGGGCCCCGGTGGCCGAGGCGCTCTGGAAACGCCTGCGCGAGGGAAACGACGCGGACCAGCTCCTGATGGCCCGGGCGCTGGGGGCCTTTGAGGAGCCCGCCGCCGTGGCCGAGACGCTCGCGCGAGCGAGTCGGGGTGAAATGCCGTTCTCTCAGCTGCCGTGGGTGGGCTTCGAAGCGCTGCGGCATCCCGGGTCGAGGCCGGTGGTCTGGGAATCGTTCCAAAAGAATGGGGAGCGACTGATAGCAGGGCTGGCGGGGACCTCGTTCCTCCACTACGTCTACGAGGTGCTTGTCGAGTCGGTAGGGACCGACCGTCTGGAAGAGGTTCGCGAGTACTTTGCCCAGCATCCGGTCCCGGGGGCCGAGCGGGGGATCCAAAAGGGCCTCGAGTACGCGACCCTCTATGCCAAGCTCCGCTCCCGGCGCGCCCTCGAGGGCCACGCGACAGCGTCCCGGTAGCGGTCTCGTTCTGTCGGCGGCGAGGGAGGCGCGCCGTCCCTCAGGACCGGATTCGAAGTTAGAGGAAGCCGCTCAGGAGGTCGTGCCGGGAAACGATCCCGACCAGGTTCCCGTTCTCGAGGACCGGGAGCCGGTTGATCTTGTGCTCGATCAGGAGCCGGATCGCCTCGTCGAGAGAGGCGTCGGCGCTCACGGTGATCGGTCGGCTCGACATGGCCGGGCGTACGCGGGTGTTCTCCAGGATCGTCCGGCATTCGCGCGGCAGGTCGCTGCGCCTCGCCTTCGTCGAGTCGAGGATCAGGTCGAAGATGCCTCCGGGGAGGGAGAGGCCCGCGCGTTCGTGCAGGACGCGGACGATGTCCTTCTGACTCAGCACGCCGACGAGCCGGGGGCGCCGGTCTACGACGGGGAGGCCCGAAACACCGTGGGTGCTCATGAGGGAGGCCGCCACCTCGAGAGAGGCCTCCGGACGCACCGTGATGACGGGCCGGGACATCACGTCGCGAACCACGTATCCGTAGAAGCCGAGTCCTCGCCGGGAGCGCTCGGAAGCCGCACCGCGTCGCGGCGAGGGCACCGGGGGCTTGGGGCGGCGATTCGCGGCGGCCATTCGACTACTCCTCTCCCGCTGGCGCCCTTACGGTCGCCAACCGGAATCCACCGGCGTGCATGAGCTAGCTCCCCAAGGCCTCGATCCGGTGGCACCAGGCCTGCGTGCGCCGAAATCGCGATGGGATCCGGTCGCCGACGGCGAACAGGGGAGACAAACCCCCATAGACTCCGAAGTCGGCGAGGCTTGGGCTCTCTAGGAGCCACTCCCGCCGGTCGAGCATTTCCTCGATCAGCTGAATGTGCTTCTCCATGTCGGCGCGGAACTCCTCGCGTCGCAGCTCTAACACCGACCAGGGACCCCGGGCGCGCGTCTGCATCTCCTCGAAAACCCAACGTTCTTGGTCGTCCTTGAGGACCGGCGGTACCCGCGTCACGACGTACCGCCAGACGCGCTCCTCGATTACCTGGTGGCCCCAGTTCTCGAGCGTGTGGGCCAAGCCACGGGCTCCCCCGGGGTAGAGGGTGGGATGGGGTTGCTCTTCTTCCAGGAAGTCCGGGATCTGATCCCAAGGAACGAATCTTCCGTCCCAGACAAGGGCCGGTACGTAGTCCTGCCCGGTGGCCCGGATCAGCTCCCGCTTATCGTGGTAAGGAACGTAGACGGAATCGTACGGGATTCCCTTGAACGCCAGCATGCGTTCCGCGGAAATGCAGTAGTGGCTGATCGGGTATCCGTAGAGCTTCGGACGTGGGGACATGGCGGTCCGAGCCCGCGTTGGAGATGAGCGCTTTGGACGCAGGTGACGGGGACGAATGCGTTGGGGAACTGGCGAGACAATAGGCCCGCAGCCGATGTTAGTGACCACCGAAGGGTCAAAATACCCCGCCCTTAGTGGCCACGCCGTGTACGGCTCACCTGGTGCGACGAATTATGTCCCCCCTTCGGGGTCGACCGCGAAGACTCTCATTCTGGTAGGTCTCATTTTCCAACTCATCTTTGCGCTCTTGTTCCTCTTTGCTTTCGGCGTGGCGGCGGTCTTCCTTGCGAGCGTCGGCGTGTTCCCTGTCTTCGCAATCATTTGGATTGCCTTCGGCGCGCTCGGATTCGTGTTTCTTATCCTGATCTGGTTGCTTTCTTACAAGCCGACCAGCGAACGCCGGTATGAGGCCGCGAGGACCCCCACACTCATCTTCGCGATCCTCTCGCTGATCACGATCAACATCATCGCGGGCATCCTGTACTTGATCGCCTACATCAAGCTCGGAGACGCCGTACGCGAGCAACAGATGCCGCCGCAAGGCTATCCGGGCGCCGCTCCGATGATGGCCCCCGCACAACCCTACGGGGGACAGCCCTACCCTGCGCAGGCCTACCCTGCACAGCCCTACCCCGCTCAGCCGATGGCGCCGATGGCGCCCGCCGCTGTGCCGGCCGCGCCTGCCGCTCCCGCTGCGGTTATGTGTCCGAAGTGTGGCAAGCCGGCGACCTTCGTACCGCAGTACAACCGCTACTACTGCTATACCGACCAGCAGTACATCTGAGCTCGAACGCGCGATGAGCCCGCCGCGGCCTAGGCCCGGGGCCCCACAGGACTGAAGGCGTGGACACTGTAGAACGCCGGGCCGAGGGCCTTGAGCGTCGGCGAAGCAGAAAGCGGAAGTACCGTGTCCGTTATCGACACGTCCGCCCCGCGAAGCGAGGGGCCGGTAGCGCCGGTCGCCGTCGCTCGGGAGGGATTTGACCTCGCATGCCGTGCTCGAAGTGCAACCATCCGGATTCGGACCACGTCCAACGACCCCCGCCCACGGTCCCTTTCTGCGTGCGGTGCCAGACCTGGTGCTTGGACCCTCGGCCCAAGGCGGTCTGGCGTGGCGTGAAGACCTAGGCTCGCCCCCGCCCTAACTGGCTCGGGCCCGAAGCCGCTCGATGACGGACCGAGAAGTCCGGCGAGCCATCGACATGATCGTGATCATCGGGTTCACTCCCGGGGCCGTCGGGAACACGGACGCGTCGGCGACGAACACGTTCTCCGCCGACCAGAGCTCGCCCGTCGGTCGAACGGCGCTGACGCGCGGATCTGCCCCCATCGGGCACGAGCCCATGAGGTGGGCGCTGAACATCATGATCCGGTTGGGCGCCAAGCTGCGTTCGTGGACCCCCTCTAGGAACCGTTGGAACTCCCCTTCCGAAAGCCGGTCGCCGGCCGCCTGGACCTCCACGGGATTCGTGTGGAGGCTCACGAGGCTCTTCGCGCCGGCCGCGGCCAGCACCCTTCCCGTTTCTTGAATTCCTCGCTCGAGCTCCTGCCGGTCCTCGGACGTCAGGGCGTAGCGGATCCGCGGGTTTCCGCGGGAGTCGAGGGACACTTGGCCACGGCTACGCTCGCGCAGGAGAACGATGGTTCCCGTGGACCGACTGTAGCGCTGCCGCATCCAGTTCTTGTGGGCGCGTCCGTCGGGCCACGGCGTGGCCAGCGCGAAGAGCCCGGGATGCGCGGGCGCCGCCTCCATCCAGAATCCATGCCGGGTCCCCGCCCAGTCCAGGAACCGGGTGACCGCCACCGTTTGAGGGGGACCGGCCCACGGTCGCACCTCATGGGCGAACTCGCCCGCGAGGGCGGTGGTGGGATGGAGGCGTAATCCGCGGCCGATCGGACGGGCCCGCAGACCGGAGCGAAGCAGAAGCGTCGGCGTGTGGATAGCGCCGCCCGAGGCGATGGCGACGCGGCATTTCACCCGAACGTTTCGCGTCCGGCCATCGGGCCCAGTGTAGCGTCCACGGACCGCTTCGGCTCGCCCGCCGGTCAGTTCGATGACGTCCGCCCGGGTTCGGAACAGGAACCGCGCCCCCGCGCGGTACGCGCTGGGGAGGAAGTTGAGCATCGTCGATCGCTTGCAGGCGTACGAGCAGCCGTACCCGCAGAAGTCACAGCGCTGGCGGCACCCGACGGCGTTCCGGAACACGGTTTGATAGTCCGGTCCCTCCCGGTAACCCAGGGCCTGGGCCCCCCGCCAGAGGGCGTCGTTGTTGGGGTTCCGTTGGCTTTCGCCGTCGTTGACCTCCAACGCGCGCCATACGTGCTCCACATCCCCGGCGAACTCCGGGCCGGTCAGTCCCCCGATCCCGTACTCGCTCTCCCATTCCCGGAGCACCGGTGGCGGGGGCCGAAGGCACGTCATCCAATTCACGAACGTCCCGCCGCCGCCTCCGTGGCCCGCCAGCAGCTGGAACGATAGGTCGTCGGTGGCGAGCGTTCCCGCCCCCTCGAAGGCCCTCCCTGTCATGGCGAACTCGCTGGGGTCCACGGTGTCGGAGGTGAGCAGCTCGCCGGCCTCGAGCACGATGACCGAGAAGCCTGCACGCTGGATCTCGTCCGCTGCGACGCTGCCCCCCGCGCCCGAGCCGATGACGCAAGCGTCGGCGGAAAGCTCCAGATCAGAGTCCGGAACCAGCGGTACGATCCGGCTCTCGGGAGGCTGGGCGACCGGCGGTTCCGGCAAGGTTCCCGAGTACCCGATGTCCACCCAGTTCGGATTGGGTCCGGCCGGTCCCGGAACCGAGTAGTAGAGGAAGCAGGTCAGACGCTTCAGGGCCTGAAACCCACTTCGTTTGAGGGCGAGCCGACTGTCTCGCCAATGGCCGAGATAGGCGGAGCGGGCCTCGGGACTCAACCGGGAGAACCGGGCGGCGCGGCCATCCAGAAGCAGGTTGAGCCCCGGACTTTCGAAGGTGCGCAGGAGCTGGTGGATCTGGGCGGTTTGTCGGGGGTCGAACTGCTGCCGAACAACGTCGACGATCTGCGTGTCGACGCCGAGGTCCGAGGCCTTACGGGCGTCGAAGGCGGAGGGAGAACCGTTTGCGAGAGCGGGCACGAGCGTGTCGCAGACGTTCCGAAGGGTGGCAAGCTCCTCAGATGAGAAATCGGTCATGGTTGCCGCCTTCCGCCGGGCTCCATCGAGCGGGACGATATAATGCACGGGAGGCTGCGTCCTCCCGGCAGGCTCGACCGTGGCCGAAGGCTGTTCACTACGGGTCTTCTGGGACCCTGCCTTTGACCGATACGACTTCGGTCCCGCCCATCCCTTCACCGAAAAGAGCCGCTGGATGGCGGTCCGGCTCCTGGAAACGTCGGGATTCTTCGAGCGTACGGACCCGGCGGCTCCTCGGCGGATCGAGTCCGTCACCCCTGCCACCCGCGATGAGCTGTTGGGCTTCCACCGTAGCGACTATCTCGCCCTCGTCGAAAGTTCCGGGGAGGGGCGCACCCACATTCCGCTGGACGCCGGGGACACACCCTCGTTTCCCGGTTGTTATGCCGCGGCCTCCGCGATCGTAGGGGGGACCCTAGCGGGGATCCGCTCCGTGGAACACGAACCCGAGACCCATGCGTTCAATCCGGCGGGAGGACTTCACCACGCGCACCCCGGTCGGGCGAGCGGCTTCTGCATCTTCAACGACCTCGCCGTGAGTATCCGAAGCTTCCAGGCAGGTTCCCCTCCTCACCGACGCGTCGCCTACATCGACATCGATGTCCATCACGGCGACGGCGTGATGTACGGGTTCTACGAGGAGGGTACGCTGCTCGACATCGACTTCCATCAGGACGGCCGGACGATCTTCCCGGGAACCGGGTTTCCCTCGGAGACCGGCCGCGGGGACGGCGCGGGTCTCAAGGTGAATGTGCCCCTGCCGCCGGAGACGGGTGACGAGGCGTTCTTGCCGCTCTTCGAGCGGATCGTGCCGACGATGGTCCGAAGCTACCGGCCCGAGCTCATCGTTCTCCAGTGTGGCATGGACGCCCACGTCGGCGACCGGCTTGGAAGTCTCCAGTATACTCCCGCCGCCTACGCCCGAGCCGTCGACCTGGTCCACTCGCTCGCGCACGAGGTGTGCGGAGGGCGGCTCGCCGTGACCGGCGGGGGCGGGTACGCCCCCGAGAACGTCTCGCGAGGGCTAGCCCGGGTCGCAGGTCGCCTAGCTCGTCGGCCGGTAGGAAGGCCGGATGACCCGTCGCTGCCCACGGGATGGCGCGCAGAGTTCGAGCGGACGTTCTCGCAGGCGGCGCCGCGGACGTGGGACGAGATTCCCGCCCCCGAACCCTCCCTCTGGACTTCGGACCGGTCCGAACGGCTCCTGAGCGCACTGGCCGAACGGCTCGGCGTGCGGTGGGACCGGTCCGAGCTCACTCGCGGGACGGAACCGGGGGCCCCAGACTGAGGTAGAGGCGTTTGTTCCGGGCCCCCTTGTTCTCGATCTTCTGGAGGGACACGGGGCCGACCTCTCGGGTGGAATGCACGTGGGTTCCGCCGTCCGCCTGGGCGTCGAACCCCTGGATATCGATGACGCGGAGCTCCGGGACATCGGGAACCAGTTGCGCGTCGACCCGAACCAACCCCGGGTGGTGAGCGATCTCCTCCCGGGGAACGAACCGGACCGCGATCGGAAGATCCCGTTCGACGACCCGATTGACCTCCGCGACCACCTGGTCCGCGACGTTTCGGTCGAAATCGGGGATGGAAAGGTCCATCCGAGCCCGGTCGAGGTAGATCTGCCCGCCGGTGATGTCGGACCCGAACCGATGGTACACGACCCCGCTCAGGATGTGCAGGCACGTGTGATACCGCATGTGGGCGTACCTCCGCTCCCAATCGATCACTCCGTGCACGGCCTGCCCCACCGGTGGCGGAGCGCCTCCGACTCGGTGAATAATGCCCTCCGCAGACTTCGCCACTCCCATGACGTCGCATGCGGCCCCCGAGGCCGACGTCAGCCGGCCCACGTCTCCGGGCTGCCCTCCACCCTCGGGATAGAAGGTCGTCCGGTCGAGTATGACCTGCTCGGCCGAAGCCGCAACCACCCTAGCGTCGAATTCACGCAGATACGCGTCGTGGAGGTAGAGTCCGTCGGTCATTCCACGGAGAGGCCAATGGAGAGGCCACTTAACCCTACAGCTTGTGACGACCAGCCCCGCCCTGGGGGAAGTCTCATGGGGCGGGTGGAATTGGCGAACCCGAGCTGCGCCCAACGGACGCGCGGCCGGGGCGGTCGGGATGGTCACCAAGATTCTCTCGGTCGAGCCGATCGTCACGGGCTCACCCCAAGGAGAGCCGTCGTCGCCGTGGAGCTCGACGATGGTGCTCGTCCGCGTCACCACGACCACCGGACAGGTCGGCTGGGGGGAGGCCCCCACCACGCTGATGACGCTCCCCGTCAAGGAGAGCGTCAAAGAGGTGGCCCGATTCTATGAGGGACAGCCGGTCGACGACCAGCAGCGCTGTTTCTCAGAGTTCGGTCGCTACTCCTTCTATCGAACCCGGTCGATGGAAGCGACGTCCGCGCTGAGCGCGGTGGACATTGCGTGCCACGACCTGCTAGGAAAGGAGCAAGGGGTTCCGATCCACCGGTTGCTCGGAGGGGCGGTACATCAGTCGCTCCCCGCCTATGCGAATGGTTGGTACTCGGACTGCATCGACCCGGCCGACTTCGCCGCGAAGGCCAAGGGCATGGTCCGCCAGGGATTCGCGGCGCTCAAGTTCGATCCCTTCGGCGACCAGTACGGCTCCCTCTCCACGGCGGGGCTGTCCGCTGCATCGGCCCGCGTTCGGGCGGTGCGCGAAGCGGTCGGGCCTGGCGTCAGTCTTCTGATCGAGTACCATGGGCGATTCCTCCCTGACGCGGCGATCCGGGCCGGACTCGAGCTCGACCAGTACCATCCCCGATTCATGGAGGAGCCGGTTCGGCCGGACCTCTGCGACGCCCTCGTCGACTTCCGACGCAAGGTCCGGACCCCCGTGGCCCTGGGAGAGCGACTGCTAACCCCCGCCGACTTCGAGAGTTTCATTCATCGAGGGTTGGTCGACATCATCCAGCCGGATATCACCAACTCCGGCGGATTCACCTCGGGAATGGAGATCGGCCGGATTGCGACGGCCTCGGCGACGCCCGTCGCTTACCACAACGCCTTCGGCCCGGTTCAGACCGCGGCCACGCTGCAGCTCGTCTCCACCTTGCCGACGTTCTTCTTGCAGGAGAGCTTCGAATCGAGTTGGCCTGAATGGAAGCGACACTTCGTCACAGGGTACGAGCTCGAGGGGGGGCAGTTCCGTCTACCCACCGGGCCCGGCCTGGGTGTGACCGTGGACGAACGCAAGTTGGAGGAGGTTCGAAACGACGCGATGGAGCCGGTCGGGCCCGAGCCTCCCTGGGTCATCGCCGGCACTTGGGTACCGCGCCCCCCACCTG
>Ga0187815_10001529_pt1 | contig 10916 bp, 9 predicted proteins | sample NC_S_5_FD_132962 | JGI IMG/M metagenome (GOLD analysis project Ga0187815, IMG submission 132962) | Wetland sediment microbial communities from Neuse River Estuary, North Carolina, USA - ASW-S_5 | ecosystem: Environmental > Aquatic > Freshwater > Wetlands > Sediment | place: USA: North Carolina...
GAGGCGCTGTTCCAAGCGCTGCCGGAGAAGTCAGCGGAGACCAGGGACCGGCTGTACTCCATCCCCGGCGCGCCGCCGGACCTGGTCCACCCGCCGAAGGGCTGCCGGTTCGCGGCCCGCTGCCGGTACGTCGCCGACCGTTGCCGGGCGGAGGACCCGGTGCTGGCCGGCGAGACGACCGCGCACACCTACGCCTGCTTCTTCCCGGTCGGTGCCCAGGAGAAGACCGTGGCCGGCACGCTCCTGGTCCGCGCGCCCGGCGATCACGCCGAGGTCGTGGGTGACCAGGATCACCGACATGCCGAGGCGCAGCCGCAGGCTGTCGATCAGCTCGAGGATCTGCTTCTGGATCGTGACGTCGAGCGCGGTGGTCGGCTCGTCGGCGATCAGCAGCTTCGGCTCACAGGCCAGCGCCATCGCGATCATGACGCGCTGCCTCATGCCGCCGGAGAACTGGTGCGGGAACTCGCCGGCCCGCTCGCGCGCCCGCGGCAGGCCGACCAGGTCGAGCACCTCGATGGCCCGTTCCCAGGCCTCCTGCTTGGTGACGTCCCGGTGCAGCAGCACGGCCTCGGCGATCTGGTCGCCCACGGTGTGCGTGGGGTTCAGCGAGGACAGCGGATCCTGGAAGATCATGCCGACCTCGTCGCCCCGGACCTTGCGCATCGCCTCGGCGTCCAGCTTGGTGAGGTCGCGTCCGCCGAGCAGGATCGACCCGCTGACGATGTGCCCGCCGCCCGGCAGCAGGTTCATGATCGACAGCGCGGTCATCGTCTTGCCGCAGCCGGACTCCCCCACCACGCCCAGGGTCTCGCCCTGCTCGACGTGCAGCGTCACGCCGTCCACCGCGCGGACCACACCGTGCTTCAGCTGGATGTGGGTGCGCAGGTCCTCTATCTGGAGTAGCGGCACTTGAGAGCTCCTCCTACCGGCGCTGCAGCCGGGTCTCGAACGCGTCGCGGAGCGCGTCGCCTATGAAGTTAATTGAGATGCAGGTCAAGATGATCGCGACGCCCGGCGGGTAGATCAGCCACCAGTAGTTGCCGCCCTGGATGTAGGTGAGCCCGCCGGACAGCATCGACCCCCAGTCGGTGGCGGGCGGCGCCACGCCGAGCGTGAGGAACCCGAGCACCGCCAGGATGAGGATCGAGTCCGCCACGGCGAACGTGCCCTGCACGATGATCGTCCCGATCGCGTTCGGCACGATGTGCCTGACCACGGAGCGCAGCGGGCGGCCGCCGATCACCCGGACCGCCTGCACGTACTCGCGGGTGCGCAGGCTGAGCGTCTCACCGCGGACCAGCCGGGCCACGCCGAACCAGTAGAAGAACGCGATGACGAAGATGATCACCGTCTTCGTCGGGTGGAAGATCACCGAGGCGATGATCAGCACCATCAGGCTGGGCAGCGACAGGCCGGCGTCCACGACCCGCATCATGACCGCGTCGACGATGCCGCCGGCGAAGCCGGAGATCGCCCCGTAGAGGGTGCCGAAGAGCACCGACACCACCGCCGCGGCGATCCCGACCTCGATCGAGGTCTGGCCGCCCACCATCAGCCGGCCGAGCTCGTCGTAGCCGAGGTCGTCGCAGCCGAGCAGGTGCGCTCCCGACGGGTGGCACAGGTAGAGCGACAGGTCGGTGCTGGTCTGGTTCGTGTTGTAGATGTACGGGCCGACGAAGCAGAACAGCAGCATGAAGATCACGAAGCCGATGCTGCCCAGCGCGAGCTTGTTCTCCGCGAACACTTCCCACGCGCGTCGCGCCATGCCGCGCGGCTTGGCGGCCTCCCCGAGCCCGATTCCGGTGGCGTCCCCGCTGAGGATCGTCACGTCGGTCATCAGTACCTCACCCTCGGGTCGAGCAGCGCGTAGCCGACGTCCGCCAGCAGGTTCCCGAGGATCGTCGCCACCGTGGCGAGGACCGTAAACCCGAGCAGCACCTCGTAATCCACGTTAAGCGCCGCCTGGTAAAACGCCAGCCCCATGCCGGGATAGTTGAAGACGACCTCGATGAGGATCGCGCCGGCGACCAGCGTGGGCAGCGAGAGGCCGAGCAGGGTGACGATACTGACCAGCGAGTTGCGGAACACGTGGCCCCAGATCACCCGGCGCTCGCTCGCGCCCTTCGCCCGGGCGGTGCGCACGTAGTCCTGCACCAGGTTGTCCAGCACCGACGAGCGCATGTACCGGCTCCACAGCGCGTACAGCAGGAACGCGTACGTGACCACTGGCAGCACGAGCGCTCGCGGCTGGCCCAGGATCGAGATGACCGAGGAGGACTGCGGCGCGAACGGCGGGAACAGGTGCACGTCGACGGAGAACCAGCTGACCAGCACGATCCCCAGGAAAAACGTGGGCGTCGCGTAGCCGAGGAAGGAGACCCCGGTCAGCACGTAGTCGCCGACCGTGTTGCGGTGGACCGCCTGGTAGACGCCGAGCGGGATGCCGAAGATGAGCGAGACGATCGTGCCGAGGAGGACGAGCACGATGGTCTTCGGCAGGGCCTGGCCGATCAGGCTGGCGACCGACTGGTTCAGGTGGTAGGAGAAGCCCAGGTTGCCGTGCAGCAGCTGATCGACCCACTTGATGTACTGCACGTAGAACGGCTGGTCGAAGCCGTACAGGTGGTTGAAGTAGTTGATCTCGAACGGCGTGGCCCGCTCGCCGAGCAGGGCCCGGACCGGACCGCCGGGGAACAGGTGGACCAGGGCCAGCGTGAAGACCGTCACGAGGAACAGGACGATGATCGCCTGCCCGATCCGCCTGATGAGGAAACCGATCACGGTTTCAGTGTCCTTTCTTGCCCCTCATGCCGCCAGACGCGGCCCCGCCCTTTTTGGGCGGGGCCGCGGCCGGGGGTTGCCCGCTGGTTACTTGGTGAAGTACCAGTACTCGGGGAGGAAATCGGCGAGCGGGTTGAAGGCGACGCCGCCCAGCTTGCTCCCGACCGCCTGGACCGCGTACGCGTTGGGCATCCAGATGAACGGGATCTGCTGCGCGGTGTAAGTCGCGTACTGCTGGAAAACCGACAGGCTGTTGCTGGTGTGGGTCTCCTGGATCAGCTTGTCCATGGTCGGGTCCGAGTAGCTGCCCGGATTGGACCCGGCGCCCGTGGCGAACAGCGGCTCGCCGGTGGGCTCGAAGCCGGGGCCGTTGTAGTTCCAGCCGCCGAAGTTGAGGATGTCCCAGGTGCACTTCGGGCCGGGCTGGCACGGGGTCGTCTCGCCGATGATCGTGTTGAACGACTGCGGCACGATGTTGATGGTGATCCCGGCCTGCGCCGCGTCCGACTTGAGCACCGCGACCTCCTGCTGGAAGGACTGGATGCCGGTCGCGTAGTCCATCGTCAGCGAGAGCTTCTCCCCCTGGGTGACGCCCGCGCCGCACTTGGCCGGGGTCTGGCAGGTCATCACGCCGCCGACCTCAGACCAGCCGTGGCTGGTCAGCAGCGCCTTGGCGCTGGTGACGCTGAACGGGTAAGGGCCCTGGCCGTTGTTGCTGTTCTGGATCGACGGGATCCACTGGCTCGGCGGCTCGTTCGGCACCGCGCCCGAGGTCGGGTAGCCATAGCCGCGGTCCACGGCCGTGATCATGCCGTTCTGGTCGACGAGCTCCTGCAGCGCCTGGCGGACGTACAGCTGCTTGAAGACGGCGCCGACCGTCGGGTTGTTGAAGTTGATCAGGTAATACTGGATGCCGTCCGCGTAGTTGGGCTGGAGCGCGAAGCCGCTGCCCAGCGGGTTGGTGCTCGGCAGCACCTGGCTGGTCGGCTTCTGCGGCAGGTCCTGCGACGGGATGTAGCCGACGTCGAGCTGACCGGTCTTCACCGCGGTGTACTCGGTCGTGTCGTCGGTGAACGGAACGAACTGCACGGAAGACAGGCTCGGCTTCGGGCTGCCCGAGTAGGCCGTGTTCGGCACGAACGTGACGTGACCGTCGGTGTTGAAGGCCGACAGCTTCCACGGGCCGTCCACGACCCCCCAGACCGGGCTGGACGCGTAGCTGTTCGCGTTCTTGGCCTGCCCGGACAGGAAGTTGTAGACCGCGACGCACTTGGCCCACTTGTCGGCGGCGGAGTCGGTGGTGCAGCCGCCGCTGCCGGGCGCGGCGCCCGCGCTGGTGACGTCCCACGCCTCAGGCATCGGGGTGATCTCGGCGAGCTGGTTGTAGGTGAACCAGATGCTGGAGACCGCGCTCTTGAGGTTGAGCACCACGGTGGTCGGGCTGGTCGCGCTGTACGAGGCGACGTTGTCCGGGAACAGGCCGGGCACGTAACCGTAGTAGTTGGCCGGCTCGGCCTTCATCATGTTGATCCAGAACACCACGTCCTGGGCGCTGACGGTCTCCCCGTTGCTCCACTTCCAGCCCTTCATGGTGATCGTGACAGTCTTGCCGTCCGCGGAGTAGGTCGGCTGGTCAGCGAGCGAGAGCGGGTAGTTCACCGCGACCGAGTTGTTCTCGCCGCCGAAGTAGTACAGCGGCCGGTACAGGAGCTCCTGGAATTGCAGGGTGTTGTACTCGTTCGCGTCGGCCGCCGGAACGTACGGGAAGATGTAGTTGGGAGTCACGCCCGCCGGCAGCGCCACCCGCGCGGTCCCGCCAGCCACCTTCGTACCCGACGGCGACGAGGACGCCGAGGGGCTGGATGAGCTGCTTCCGCTGCTGCTGCACGCGGCTATTCCGACAGCGAGCACCGCTGCCGCGCCGGCCACCGCGAATCGCGTTAGCCGCGACCGCCGTCTGTTCCGAAACATCAATTGCGCTCCTTGGCTGTGATGTTTTGTGCGCCTCCGACTTAGCCCGGTGGGGCCTGCTCCCAGGCGCTAACTTGCCTGGAGCGTAGGTTAGGCCCGTTAAGGGCTTGAAGCCGAAGAGTCACAATTTGCTATCGATACGCCAATGATTGGATAATCACCCGGCCGGCGCGCCCGGAAGCGCTCTGGTCGGCACGCCCAGCGCCCTTGCTGCAATGGGTGCAAACTACCATAAACCCGACTGATGGTACGCAGGCCGGCCCGCCAGCTTTCCGTTCCCGAGGACCATCGGCCGGATTTTTTCCTGAATGTTACATTCGTCGATTTAATCGCGCCATAGCGGGACTCGCCGGAACGCCTATCACGTCGGCGGCTACCCGCCGTGAGTGCTGCCTTGGCTGCCCTCGTTAGTGCCGTGGTTAGCTACGTGTTAGTGCCAACGGAAGCGCCAGGCCGCGAGCGCGCAGCCGCCGACCGCCCAGACCGTCAGGACCAGAAGGTCGCTCAGCGGGGCGTGCTCGACGGGCGTGTACCCCTGCTGCAGGATCTGCGCGAGCGCGCGGACCGGGAGCAGCCCGACCGCGGCCGACAGCCAGCGTGGCACGCTGAACGTCGGATCGAAGATGCCCGACATGATTGCCACCGGCAGGTAGCTCGCGTTGGCGATCGGCGACGCCGACTCGGCGCTGCGCGCCATCGAGCTCAGGATGAGGCCGAGCGAGCCGAAGCACACCACGCCGAGCGCGAGCCCGCCGGCGATCTCCGCCAGCCCGCTGGCGCGCGGCACGGCACCGAACGCCAGCCAGCCAATCACTGCCGTGCACGCGGTGACCGCGACCGTGGTGGCGGCCGTGCTGCCAAGCACGCCAGACAGATAGGCCCCCGCCGGGAGCGGCGTCGTCCTGATCCGCTTCAGCACCCCGTCATGGCGCAGCGTGGCGAGCTTGGCGCCGAGGTTCACGTAGGCGGCCACGATCACGCCGAACGCGAGAATCGACGGCACGAAGATCATTTGCGCCTTCACGTGGGTGCCCGGCAGGTGGCCGCCGGCGGTCGTCGAGCCGATCAGCAGCAGCAGCGCCAGCGGAAGCGCGAAGGTGAACAGTGCGTACTCGGCGCTGCGCCAGAACGAGCGCTGCTCGAGCAGCGCCTGCCGGACGGCGAGGCGGACGTGTCTGGTCAGCGGGTCCCTCCGTTGACGAGCCGGAGGTAGGCGTCCTCCAGCGTGGGCGTTTCGACCGTGAGGTCGTCCAGGTCGCCGAGGTCGTTCGCCGCGGCCCAGGCGAGCAACTCGCGCAGCGCGACCGCAGCGTTCGGCACCCGGCAGCGGGCGACATCGCCGCGAACTTCGACGTCGAGGCAGCCGGGCGGCGCGACGTCACCGCGGCACAGCCGCCGCGGCGCGGTGAACGAGATCGTCGTCGGCACCCCCGCATGCCTGGCGACCTGACGGACCGACCCGGCTGTCTGGATGCGGCCATCCTGGAGGATCGCCACCCGGTCGGCCAGTTGCTCCGCCTCGTCCAGGTAGTGGGTCGTCAGCACGATCGTCTTGCCCAGTGAGCGCAGGTTCACGATCGCCGCCCAGCACCGGCGGCGCGACTCCGGGTCGAACCCCGTCGTCGGCTCGTCGAGGAACACCAGGTCGGGGTCGCCCGCCAGGGCGAGCGCGAAGTCGAGCCGGCGGCGCTGCCCGCCGGACAGCCGCCGCACCTGGCAGTCGCGGTCGGCCGTCAGCTCGACGAGCGCCAGCAGTTCGGCCAGCGGGCGCGGCGCCGCGTAGTAGGCGCGCCAGATGTCGATGAGCTCGCCCACCCGCGCCTGCCGCGGGAAACCGCACTCCTGCAACACGATGCCGATCCGTTCCCGCAGCCTGGCCTGCTTGCTTCCCGGGTCCAGGCCAAGCACCCGAACGTGCCCCCCGGAGCGCTGCCGGAAGCCCTCGAGAATCTCCACCGTGGTGGTCTTGCCCGCGCCGTTGGGGCCCAGCAGGCAGAACACCTCGCCCGGACGGACGTCGAAGTCGACCCCGCGCAGCACATGCTTCGCACCGTAGGCCTTGGTCAGGCCGCGCACTTCGATCGCGGGCGGCGCCGCGCTGATGGCCTGCGCGGGCTCGGTTGTCAGCTGGGTCATGGTCGTCCTTTGAGGAAATGGGACGGGACGAGGGCGTGGATCAGCGCGTCGACGACGGTTTCCGCGGCCAGGCTGTCCGGGATCGCCGCGCCGTACGGATCGGCGTGCCGGTGCCTGGCGAACCAGGTCAGCGTCTCGAGCACGAGACGGGCCGTCGCCGCCGTGTCCGGCGTGGCGCGCAGCGCCCCGGTGCTCGCGCGGCTGTCAAGGTACTCGGTCAGCGCGGCGAGCACGGGAGCGCGCAGCCCCATGTTGAGCAGGTCGGCGAGTTCCGGCAGCTCGCGGGCGGACCGCTCGATCATGTCCGCGGCTTCCCTGGTCTGCGTCTCCAGCGTGAACAGCTCGCGCATGACCGTCTCAAGCTCGACCGCGGGATCGCCGGCACCGGCGTGACCGAGCGCCGCGGCGAGGGAGCCGAACGGCACCTCGGCGGCCACGAACTCCCTGGCCACACCGATCATCTCGGCCAGCGACGGGGGCTTCAGCGGGAAGTGCTCGCCGATAACCTCGGCGGGCATGTCCTCGAGCAGCAAGGCGTGCCTGATCGCCAGCACGAACAGCCCCTCCTTGCTCTCCACGTACCGGTAGAGGGCGGCCTCGGAGAGCCCCGCCTCGCGCGCCACGTCGCTCATCCGCGCCGACCGGTAGCCCTCCCGCGTGAACACGCGCACAGCGGCGGCGATCACCTCGGGGAACCGCTCATGGGCGGGCCGCTTGCCTGACACAAACAGTGACTATAAGCGTAAGTGAGCCATTCACTTACATTGGCTAGCGGATTGCAGCGCCGGTGTGGCAAGGGTCACACGGTGCCCGTGCGCAGACCTTCTCCTGGGCCGCCACGGAAAACGTGCCGCTGGACAGCACGCATTCGGTGGAGTCGGACATCCGCTGGTGGGTGTTCGGGCTGCCGCGGTAACGCGAGCAGCGACTCCGCCCGGTCCAGGGTGCACCTGAGGTTGTTGGTGCCGACGAGCTCGCGAGCCCCGGCCACGGTGAGCCAGCGCAGCGGCGCGTCCGGGCTCTCTGGCGCGGCGGCGTCCGGATCGCCTGTCGCCAGGAAGAAGCGCAGGTCCGCATGCTGATGTGCGGGCTCGCCCTTGCCGGGCGGCACACGGCACACGACCGCGTGCCTGAGGGCGCCGTCCGGCCACGGGGCCAGATCCGGGAGGCCGGTCTCCTCGCGGGCCTCCCGCAGCGCGATCGCCAGCGGGTCGGTCTCCCCGGGGTCGCCGTGGCCGCCCGCCTGAAGCCACATCCGGTTCCGCTGGTGCCAGCGGAGCAGCACCCGGTCGCTGCCCGGGTGGAGCACCAGCGCCGAGGCGGTGAAGTGCAGCGGCAGCGACCGCGACCACGGATCCGGTTGTCCCCCGGCCAGCCGGCGCATCCGCGCCACATCGGCGGCCTCGGTCTCCCCCAGCGGCTCGTAACTGGCGAGCACATGGCTGATCACCGCACTATCCTGCCACGCGGCCGGGGAGCGCCGACATCGCAACTCCTGTAACGTGGGTCACTTGGTACTTATCGCGGCTGGAAATCGAAATTTAGATAACGATCACTGCAAGTGCTTCCCTCATAGTAGTACGCATGTTCTAATAGTGGCTATGGGAAGGATCCGCGCGGTCCCGAGCCGCCAGGTAACCGCGGCGCACTTCCCCGCGCCGCGGGGGCCGGCCGGCGTCCGCGCGCGGTCGCACGGTCCGTCCGGGTTCGCCACGGCCGGAGTCGCCACGTCCGCCGCGACCGATCGCGGCGGGGACTGACCGCCGCCACCCGGCCGCCCGCCGATCAGCTCCGCCACACCTAGCCGAGCCGCAAAGGGGAAGACGTGAAGCGCGATTTCGAATATAGTACCGATACTGATGACGATCGGCTAGCCATTCTAGAAAACAGGACCGCCGAACTCCTGCGCCGGCTGGAGCAGGTGGCGCTCGCCCGTGGCACGGCCGAATACCACGCCAGCGACCATGGCCCTGTCGAGTTCCCCGCGGTCACGCCGCCGCGTGCGGGCGGCGGCTACGCCGACTCCGGGCGCGGCCACCCCCCCGATACTGGCGGTTACACCGAGGCGGAGGCAAGCGCGTATTCCGACACCGTGCCCGGCGCGTACCCGGACGCCAATCCGGGTACCTACGCGGACACGGCGGCCGGGGCGTACCCGGAGACGGCAACGGCCGGCTTCCCGGAGGCCGGCGGATATGCCGGCCTCGGCACGGCCGGATACCCGGATACGGGAGCGGGCAGGTATGCCGACCCGGGGACGGGCGCCTTCCCGCAGACCGGAGGGAACGGTCCGGGCGGGCCGACAGGGCCCCGGGACCGGACCGAGGCCCTCATCAACCGGGGGCGGCACCACGTCAGGCGCGGCCGGCGGCGCTGGCGGACGATCGCAATCGTCGCGGCCGCGGTGGCCGCTGGGGGCGGGCTTATCGCGGTCGTCCTGCCGGGCGGGTCGGCCAGCTGGCCGGCCAGCGTGACGACCGTGACGAACGAGATCACCATCGCCTGCCAGAACCCGAACGTCGTGTCCGAGCCGAGTCAGGTCAACTTCGCCTGCGCGAAGGAGACCAGCCAAGTGCTGTGGGTGTTCTCCCTGCTGACGAGCGACGACAACCCGGGCTACAGCGACCCGTCGAACGGCAGGACGGGCCTGGAGCCGATTCAGCCCGCACAGGGCGGCGACATCGCCTGGTCGCTCAACCTGCACCACCCGTACAACCCGGCGAGCCCGGTCGACAGCCTGGAGGTGGCGGCGCGGGCGATCAACAACATCATCGGTGGCGCCACCGTGACCGGGTCGAGCGGCGCGCCCGAGGTGCAGGCCGGGCTGGAGAGCAGCCCGGCGAACTGTGCCAAGTACACCGGCTCGTCGGCCCTTATCACCAGGCAGGGGTTCCCGGCCGTCTGCGCGCTGCCGATCTCCACACCGGACGGCGAGGCGGCCCTGGTCACCGACGTGTTCCAGCAATGGATGGTGGGCGCGCCGGCGCAGTACGCCACCGAGGCCGGCGTGCTCTTCGAGAACGCCGATAACCCTGGTGACCCGCGAGTCCAGTCGATCCTGAGCACATTGCGGAGTTCAGGACTGTAACCGCCGGAGGAGGGAAGACGTACCCGTGCAGTCCGTCAGGAAGCCATGGTGGCAGCAGGCAACGGCGCTTGTGACCGTGAGCACCGGCGGCGCGATTTCCGGGTTCACCTTCGTTCCTGGGGCGGCAGCCACGATGACCTCGCCGAGCAGCGTGCCGGTGCACCTGGTAGCGCTCGAAAAGGCGGCCAAACCCGCCGAGACGTCCGATGCCCGGCTCCGCTCGGCGATCGTCAACGTGGCCGGCTACTACCTGCGGCTGGCGCAGACCAGGACGCCAGCGCAGATGGAGGCGCTGATCTGGGGCCAGGACAGCCTGGACGGCGCGGACCACGGCCCGACGTGCGCCGCGTTCGCCAGCCTGACCCTCGAGCTAGCCGCGCAGGCCGTCGGGGAGCAGAGCTGGGTCACCGGCGGATCGACCTATCCATGGCCGTTGCACCAATGGGCCGACGTGCGGGTTGATGAAAACGCCGCCTCGCCGCAGATCACGTCGATCGTGCAGGACGCGCAAGCGCACCAGCGCTGGCACCCGCTCGGCGACGGCTACCAGCCGCAGCCTGGCGACTGGGTCCTGTTCAGCGGGCACGTCGAGGTGGTCACGAGCTACGCCCACGGGGTCCTCGACACGATCGGCGCCGATTCGCTGCCCAACCTGACGGTCAACGCCCACTCATTCAGTGACCCGCTCGCGCAGGCGGGTGTCGAGGGCTTCGTCGACAACGGCCACCTCGGCGGCAGCCCGCCTCCCTCCGCTGGCGGCACCGCCACGCTGCAAGCGGCGCAGGCGCCGGCGAAACAGACGGCCCCGACCGCGCACGAAATGGCCGTCGCGCGGCCGGCCGCACAGCGGTGGTCCGCCGACATTCCCGGCACCGTGGTTACGCCGCCCACGGCGACGGCGCACGCTGGAGAGGCGAGCGTGCCGGGGAGCGGCATA
>Ga0187815_10001534_pt1 | contig 10893 bp, 4 predicted proteins | sample NC_S_5_FD_132962 | JGI IMG/M metagenome (GOLD analysis project Ga0187815, IMG submission 132962) | Wetland sediment microbial communities from Neuse River Estuary, North Carolina, USA - ASW-S_5 | ecosystem: Environmental > Aquatic > Freshwater > Wetlands > Sediment | place: USA: North Carolina...
GGTTTTCGCCGGGAAGTTGTCGTAAAAATCGAAGCCACGATCCAGGCCTGGAGCCAGGGTTCTACTATCGAGAATCACTGCTCCGATGAAGGCGGCCGTGTGGTACCCCTGCTTCTTCAGCAATTCCGCCCAGGTGACATGCTGTGGAGAGAGCGGCACGCCGAAGTCGGTCACGCCATGCACGCTGGGCAGCAGACCAGTCAAAATCGTGGTGTGGGAGGTGTTGGTAATCGGGCTGTGAGTGAAGGCTTGCGTGAAGCGGATGCCATCAGCGGCTAGTGCGTCGAGCGCGGGAGTGTCGATCTGCTTATAACCGTAACAGGCGACGTGGTCGGCACGGAGCGTATCGATGGTGATCAGGAAAACGTCAGGAGCAGCTTCCCGCGCCGGTGCGCTCTGCCCCCAGATTGCGCTCTGAGGCTCAGTGATCCCAATCCAGAGGATGCCAAGTAAAATGGCGAACCATCTCATGTGCGCCCAGCCTATCACAATCATTTGGGGCGATTGGCGGCGGCTCGTGACCTGCATGCGATAAAATCCTACTTGATGTTCTCCTCTTTTCGGCGAGTTTTCCTCGTCTTGATGGCCCTCACCGCGCTTCGGTCGGCTGCGGAGACGCCCGCCAAGCCTGCCGTGAATGTGATCCTGATCACGATCGACACGCTCCGGGCCGACCACGTCGGCTGCTACGGATACAAACAGATTAAGACGCCGAACATCGACAGCTTGGCTGCCGACGGCGCGCGATTCGAACACGCCTTCGCAGTCGTGCCCGTTACGCTGCCCTCGCACAGCTCAATGCTCACCGGAACATATCCGATGCTGAGCGGGATGCACGATTTCAGCGCCAACAAACTCAGCTCGCAGCTTCCAACGCTAGCCGCGGTGCTGAAGCAGGCTGGCTACGCGACTGGAGCGGTGATCGGCTCCGCTGTCCTCGACTCGCGCTTTGGCCTGAACCAGGGATTCGATTTCTATTACGACCATTTTGATTTCAGCCGCCTGGAAGAATCGAACCTCGACGAGATGGAGCGTCCCGGGAACGTGGTCGCCGACCTCGCACTCGACTGGCTCAGCAAAAATTCGCAGAAGAAGTTTTTCCTGTGGATGCACTTGTACGATCCGCATTACCCCTATCGTCCGCCGGAGCCATACTTGCATGAATACGCCGAGCATCCGTATGACGGTGAGATCGCTTTTGCTGATGAGCAGGTCGGGCGCCTGGTGCGCTATTTGAAGGACAAAGGGCTGTATCAGAACACTCTGATCGTGCTTAGCGGCGACCATGGCGAAAGCTTGGGCGAACACGGCGAAAAGACGCATGGTTTCTTTATCTACAACGCGACCATGCATGTACCGCTGATCATCCGTTTGCCGGAAAATGCGGCGGCCCGAACCGTTACCGATCTTGTCTCGCTGGTCGATTTAATGCCGACCGTTTTGGCTGCGCTCGGACTGGAGATTCCTTTGCAGGTGCAAGGACGCAGCCTGCTGCCGGAACTGCGCGGAGACAAAACCGACCGGACTCGCGACCTCTACGGCGAAACCTTTCTCCCGCGCCTGCACTTCAACTGGAGTGAACTGCGTGCGACCGAGAACGCAAAATATCATTTCATCGACGCGCCTCGGCCCGAACTCTACGATTTGGCCAAAGATCCCGGCGAGATTCACAACTTGTTCCCGGAAAAGAAAGCGGTTGCCGAGGAGATGCGCTCCAAGCTCACCGTGCTGATTCGCGAATACAGCGCCGGCAAGGAAATGGCCGAGAAGACGGGCCTGGATCCGGCGCTGATGGAGCGATTGAAGTCCCTCGGCTACGCCGGATTTTCCGGAGGGAGCGATCCGAATGTCGCCAACCGCGACCTGCCCGATCCGAAAGATCGCATCGCCACCTACGAACTTATTTCCGACGCCATCGCCGACAGTCAACACGGCCGTTATCAGGAGTCCATTGAAAAGTTGAAAGACGCCCTCAAGACCGAGCCCAATTCTGTCCCCGCTCATTACCTGCAGGGCCTGAACTACTACCGCAGCAAAATGTTTCCCGAGGCCGTGGACGAGCTGCAGAAAGCGGTGCAGCTGAGTCCGGACTATGCGCTCGCGCTCTTCAACCTGGGTATGGCGCAGGCTCACGCCGGACAGATCGATGCTGCGATCCAAACTCTGCAGAAAACGCTGCAGCTGGACGCCACCAATTTCGAAGCCGCCTACAACCTCGGCGTAGGGTACCTGCAGAAGAAACAATTGGCATCGGCGGCCGACGCCTTCCGGCAATCGGTTACCATCAATCCGGAGTTGGCTCGCGGATACCGCGCCCTGGGCGAGACGCTGCTCTATGAGGATCAACTTGACGAGGCGATCTCGAATTTGCGTCGCGCGGTTGCGTTGGCGCCGCGGGAGCCGAGTATGCACGAATCATTGTCGCGAGCGCTCGCCGCCAAGGGACTTACCGCGAAAGCGGACGAGGAGATGCGAACGGCCCGGCAGCTGGCGCCGAAATAGACCTATGCTTCATCGCGCATGGATTTTTCGACTTGTGCTGGCGGGGCTGTTTTCGACGGAATTTATCGGCATCGCCGACGCGGCGGTGAAAGCCGCGCCTGCAGAGCCGCACCCGCACCCAAACGTCATCCTGATCACGATCGATACCCTGCGCGCTGACCACGTAGGATGCTACGGGGCGCAGACTGTCAAAACGCCAACGCTCGATGCGTTAGCCCAGGATGGCGTTGTGTTCGAGCGCGCCATCTCACAAGTTCCGCTGACCTGGCCCTCGCACGCCGCCATCCTTACCGGAACCTATCCTTTCCAGAACGGCGTGCAGGACTTCACCGGCCAACCGCTCGGGCCGCAATTTCGATCGGTCGCCCAGGCATTCAAGCAGGCCGGTTATGCCACGGGAGCGGTCGTCAGCGCGTTCGTGCTCGACCGCAGTTGGGGACTGGCCCGCGGTTTCAATTTCTATGATGACGCGTTTTCTGCGGAGACGTTCGAGAAGAAAGACATCGGCCTCGTCGACCGTCGCGCCGGGGACAGCGTGACCCATGCGCTTGCCTGGCTGAAGAAAACTCCACGGCGTCCATTCTTCTTGTGGCTGCATCTCTACGATCCGCACAGTCCCTACGACCCACCCGAACCGTATCGCACGGAGTACAGCGGCCATCTCTATGACGGCGAGATTGCCTACGCCGACCATGAACTCGGGAGGCTGATCACTTGGTTGAAGCAGAGCCGGCTTTATGATTCTTCGCTGATTGTTATGCTCAGCGATCACGGCGAGTCGCTGGGAGAGCACGGCGAAGACGAACACGGATTTTTCCTCTACAACGCCACCGTGCACGTGCCGCTGATCGTGAAACCTCCCGTCAGCAAAGGGATCCGGCCCGGCCGTCGTCGTGAGCCCGTCGAGACCGTGGCCGTGGCTCCATCTTTGCTTCAGTTGGCCGGAGTGAAAGACTCGATCCAGATCCAGTTTCAATCGCCTGGCCTGTTCACCGGAAATGCAGCCCGCGGAGATTCCGCCTATAGCGAAACGTTCTATCCTTTCAGTTCGTTCGGATGGAGCCCGCTGCACGCTCTCGAGACTGGACGCTTCCATTACATCGAGTCGCCCAAGCCGGAGCTATACGACTTGGAGAGCGATCCGGGAGAGACTCGTAACATCGTTGCCGAGCAGCCTGCAACCGTCGCCGTTCTGAAAGAGAAAACGCAACAACTGCTGGCCCACAATCCCTTCTCCGAGCATGATCGCGCCGCCAGCAATCTAAATCCCGACGCGCAGGAAAAGCTGCGCGCGCTCGGCTATTTCGGATTTCGCGCTGCTGTGTCGAGTGAATCGCTCAAAGAAGGTCTGGCCGATCCCAAGGACAAGCTCTGGGAGTTCAACGCCATCCTGAAAGCTGAGGACGCTTTCCATCAACGCGATGACGACCGGGCGGAAGCGCTTCTCGGCCAGGTTCAGGAACAAGATCTTGCCATCTATGTGATTCCTTTCCTGCTCGGCGAGTCGGCTTTGCGGCACCGGGGTTGGGAACGGGCTGCAGATCAGTTGCAGCGATGCCTCGATCTCAATCCCAACTTCGACCCCGCCATGACCGGTCTGGCTCGCGCCCTAGCCAAGCTGGGTCGCGTGGAGGAAGCGAGAAGGTGGCTGCGGAAAGCGGTGCAAAGCAATCCAGAGAATTACCGGGCCTGGTATGAAGCCGGGCTGCTAGATGCCGCGAGTGATCCGGCCGCGGCGCTTTCGGCTTACCAAAAAGCGGTTGCCATCCAGCCTAATTTTTCGCCAGGGCAGCGGGAACTTGGGCTGGCGCTATTTCACCAGAAAAACTATGCTTCCGCGGCCGCGCACTTGGAGAGGGCCATAGCACTCGGGTTAGATGATGCGCACATCCGTAATTTCCTTGGGATTTGTTACAGCCAGACGGATCGCTTACAAAGTTCAATCCAGAGCTATCGAGTGGCCGTCAAACTTGATCCGAAGCTTGCGGAAGCGCACCTGAATCTGGCGTACGCATTACGCCGCGCGGGCAGGGTCAGCCAGGCACGCGTCGAGTACCAGACGGCTTGCCAGCTTGAGGCAAAGTTCTGCGCTACGGCTCCCCGATAGGCAAGATTGAACCTGGCAGGCTAGCGATTACCGAGGGCTCTTTCACTTTGCAGTCTGCAGGCTGTTTAATACTTCCCTGGCCTTGGCAGCGGTGGGAGCGCCGGGAGAAGCCTTTAGGAAATCCTGGAGCTGATGGATTGCGTCTTCCTTGCGGTTTTGGTGAAGGTAAAGATTCACGAGTTGCAGGCGGACTTGTGACATCGACGGGTCAAGTTGCAGGGCTTCTCGCAGATTTTTCTCGGCCTCAACATACTTGCCGGTTTTTACAAACAGCGATCCCTGCAGAAAATGAGCAAAGGCAGAGTCAGGACGGCGCTGCAGACCGGCTGACAACGCGGTCTCAGATTCAGTGTAGCGCCCGGACAGTAAAAGCACGTTGCTCAGGTTGAAATAGGCCTGCGCGTCGTTTTGGTCAAGCCGGACCGCATCGCGAAACTGCTCTTCGGCCAGCTTGAGGTCCGATTTGCCCAGATAGAGCGCGCCGAGATTGTTGTGGGCCGGGTAGTAGTCCGGAGCGATCTTCAGCGCGTTGAGGTAGTGGCCCATGGCTTCGTCGCGCTTGCCCTTGCGCTCCGCGTCAAGGCCGCGTTCGTACTCCTTGATGGCTTTTTTAGGAAATTGTTTGTTGTAGCTCGCTGCATTTACGAGGAACGGGTTTCCGCCGGACGGGTTAGGACGGAGCAGGCCATCTTTCTTGGTCTCCTCGCGCGGCTGCAGCAGGATCTGCACGATCGTGTTCGGCGTCTCGGGATGTAAGGTTGCTGCGACGTCCACCGGGTAGTACGCATCGTCGTCGATAACGATGCGGTAAGAGTCCGCGGGCAGGTTGCTGAAGCTGAACTGTCCTCGTTCGTCGCAATATGCGCTGTTTATAGAGGCTCCGCGTAGGCGTAGGTCGACCAGGATCTGATGCGACGGCGTGTCTCCGGGGACAACCCGGATTTGACCGGAGATGTTACCGAGTGTCTCTAGCTGGGCGAGAACCGTGGGCGAGAACAGCAGAACGACAGAAAGGAGCAGCCCGGGACGGAATGGGCGAACCATGGCATACACCGCCAAGAGAAAAAGAGCCTGTTCTCGAATTCGAGAACAGGCTCCTGAAAACGATCTGGCTAGAAACTGAGCTTCAGACCGAATTGCATGACCCGCGGTCCGCCGCCGTTGAGCGTCTCTCCGCCCGCTTGGCCGAACACCGGGTCGGTTATGCTGTTATGTCCCGCGCCGCCTGCGGTCGCCAGCAGAAAGTTGGTGCGGTTAAAGATGTTGAAGGCGGCCGAGTCGAATTTCAGGTTGAACCGCTCCGTCAACTTAAAGTTCTTGGACAGGGTGATGTCGGTCGACCAGTAATTGGGGCCAACAAACGTGTTGCGACCCAGGTTGCCGATACAGGCCAGGCATGGCGCAGAGAGAACCGGAAGACCGGTCTGGCCGCCGCCTCCCCAACCATTCGCCCATGTGTCATGACTGAAACTGCCGAACCTGGGGAGGCTGCTATCTGGCCGTTCGTTCCGGCCGCGAGTGAGGAGGTAATCGCCGCCCGTGTTAGTGCAGGTGATGCCGGCGGAGGTAAAGTCCGCAGCCGTGCATGCGCCCGGAGTAGCAGGATTCGTGCTTTCCAGATGGGGCCCTCCTCCTCGGTAGGGCTGCCAGTGAGCGCCCGTCTGGAACGACCAGATTCCAGCCAAGGACCATCCGCCTGCAACATATCCGAGCGGGCCCTTCATGTTATAGCCGGGTATCTGCCAGACGTGGTTGATGACGAGTCGATGACGGATGTCGAAAATCGAGTTGCCGCGATCGAACCCAGGGTTGGTCGGATCGGTGGTGAAGCCATCGCCGCCGGCTGAACCATTGGCTGTGGTGGCCCCGCTGTGCCAGGTCGAGCCATTGTCGATCGAGTGCGCATACGTGTAGTTCACGTTCAGCAGCAGCCCGTGACTCATCTGGCGTTTCAGCGATGCTTGCATGGAGTTGTAGTTGGAGTTGACCACATTCTCCCAAGCGCGCATGCGTGCGTAGTTTGGGTTGGGCCGTCCGCCGTAGCCGGTGAGTGTCTCGCCCACATTGTTCACCATCGTGACACCGGCCGGCAGAAAAGCGCCGGGCGCCCGGTCGATGTCCTCGGCGCGGAACAGCTTATGACCGGCGGTGCCGACGTAGTCGAGCTCCAGCACTGTCTTCGCCATCACTTCGTGCTGAATGCCGAAGTAGAAGTTATAGACATAAGGATCATCCACGCCCTTCGGCGTGATGATTCCGGTCAGCTTTCCGGTGAAAGGATTCTGCCCATACCAGCCGGTAATGTTGCCGGTGGCCTGAAGTCCAAAGGTCCCCTGGTTGGGGTTGGTTCCCGGCCCGGTATAGGTCGGCGCGACGCCACCTGGGACGAGTGCGCCGCCGGTCGACGTGCAACCGACGCTGGCCACGCAGTTTGATGGACCCCAGATGACCGTGTTAGTTCCTCCTTCCACGGCACCTTGGGCCTGGGCAAAATTGTAGTAGGGAAGGTCCCAGCGCGAGTTCGAGAGCGGGTTATAGAGCGTGCCCTCATAGGAAATGCCGAAACCACCGCGGATCGAGCTCTTGCCATCGCCGAACACATCCCAGGCAAAACCGAGGCGTGGACCGAAATCCTTGTGGCGCCCCTTGCCAAGACTGGACGACGCAGCAAATCCGCCCGGTCCGCAAACTCCGGCCAACTCAGCGAGGGCCGATGCCGAAGCTGATGTGCAGTCGTAGGTCACGCCGTTGATCGTCCCTATAGTTCCGGCCGGAACGTTGGCGTTGATCACCTGTTGCACGGTGCCGGTTCCCGGCCCCGGGATAAAGATGGTTGCCGCGTTGGCCTCTTCGCTGTGACGAGTGTACAGGTCATAGCGCAAGCCTAACTGCAGAGTTAGGCGTTTCGTAGCTTTCCAGTCATCCTGGAAGTAGGCTCCGAATTCCAGGTTGCGCCAGTGCCGCTCGTTGCTTGACAGGGTTGCATTCGGAACCGTTCCGCTGCTCAGGAATTGCTGGATGCTCGAGGCGGAACAAGGCGCCTTGCAGATCCCGGGATCGACGCCGGCATCCTGTTCATAGGGAGTATCCGCGGCAAAGAAAATCGGGTCGGAAAAGTAGTAGGACCCGCGCGAGACGCTGAAAATGCTGTTCTCGATGTTGCGCCGGAAATCCGCTCCAACCTTGATGTTGTGGTTGCCGTGGGTGATCGACACCATGTCAGAATAGGTATAGATGTTCTCCCGGAATGCTTGCGGATAGCCGTTGTAGGAACCGAATCCGACCGACCCGTCATCGAACAGAACCTGCGGGACACCGGGAGTGTTGGAGCCAATCACGTTCACATTTTGTACGTAGCCAGCCCGAAATTCATTGAGAAGAGTGGGGCTAAAAGTGTGGACGTAGCTAAACTGCCCATTGGGGGAGCGAATGAACTGAGGGTTGGAAAAACCGCGGCTACATGCGGCGTCGCACGGTCCAAACGTGTCGCTTTGCCTGTGCCAGTTGAAGCCGCCCGACAGGCGATTGTTGGCATTCCAATTGTAGTCCAGCCGGATGGAGTAATCGTTGCCGTTGAAAAAATTGCCCTGGTATTGCGAGCCAAAAAGGGCAGCGCTTGATTCCTGGAAGTTCAGGTTTGAAACGCCGGTCACAGCGTCACGACCGACCGTGCCCGCCACCGCGCTCGAGAACGGAGTGCTACAGGGAGCCTTCGTATAGGTGAGTTTGACAGCATTGTCCACTGCGGGGCGAACCCCGAGAATAGCCTGCATGCGGGCCGCCATGGCATTGGCCTGCGCTTGGGGCATGCCGAACCCGCTCACATAGCTATCCGGACAAACGAAATCGGCGTAGCTGGCGAAGCCGGCAGTGGTACCCGACTCCCCACCGGACTGCGCATACGGTCCCGTGCCCGTTACAAATTGGTCCAGCGTGCCCAGGGGGGTGCCCGTGATTTTCGGGGTGAAGTTGCTATAGAGCAGGTTGGCCACCGAGGTGACTCCAGTGTTTTTATCCGCTTGGGCGACCGCGTTTCGCCAATCCGCCGTATCCTGGACAACCGACGAAACGCTCGATGTATTGAAACGACTCCCCTGATAGGCGGCGAAGAAGAAGAGCTTGTCCTTGATAATGGGACCGCCCAAGGTAGCGCCGAACTGGTTCCAACGGTAGGGTGGCCGTGCGGCACCAACCTTATTCAGAAAAAAGTCGTTGGCGTCGGCGGCGTCATTGCGCAAATACTCAAACACGCTGCCATGGAGAGCATTGGTGCCTGACTTGGTTACTAGGTTGACCGTGCTGCCGGCGCTGTTACCATATTGCGCTGACATATTCAGTCCCAAGTCCTGAAATTCCTCGACGGTATCGTTAATTGGGGTACTCTCCTCACCGCCGCTCAAGCCCTTGTTCGAAACGCCATTGATTAGGAAGCCGTTGAAGTCTTCGCGGACGCCGTTGACCACGGTGTTGTGGCCCTGTTCAAAATCGGTGCCGGCAACGCTCACGGCGCCTGCGCCCAACTGCATCAGGTCGAAGATGTTTCGTCCCTGCAGAACCGTGTTTTCGATCACGTTGCTGCTGACCGTCGAATAGAGCTTGGCGTCGTCCGTCTGGACCGCAACCGCTGAACCGGTGACTTCGATGACCTCGGTCGCCTTGCCAATCTGCATCTTGAAGTCGATGTGCGCGATGACACCAGCGTTCAGAACGACGTTGGTGGTTGAAGTGGTCTTGAAGCCCGGAGCTTCGGCGGTCAGTTTGTAGGTGCCGATAGGCAACTCTTTTACTGTATAGAGGCCGCTGGTATTGGTTGTGCTGGCGGAAGTTAAGCCTGTCCCCTCGTTAGAGATTGTTACCTTTGCGTTGGCGATCGCCGCGCCGGTTGGGTCGGTCACAGTGCCGGTGAACTGGCCGTTTTGGACCTGCGCGAAGGCGCCTGCGGTCAGGGTCAGAAGGGCAAACACTACGAGGCAAAACTGCAGTCTTTTCATTACCTACCCCCTCGAAACTGTAACGTGTGATTGCGTGATGTGCACGGAGACTCTTGTCGCGGAAACCTGGATGCTCTCGAATCGCATGAACCTGGTATTCGCTGTTGCTGGGAACTGTTAGGCGCGCAAAATTTTGCGCCACGTATGCTGCCTTGTCAAGCTATCTTCCTGATTTTGCTTGCCGCGCACGGCCACTCAGACAGACGTTCTACACCGCCCGACTGCCCTGACAGCAAAATCTTTGGGGGAACAAGGGCACTTGTCGCACCAAATGGGCGCACGTTATTTTTCAGAGACTTACGGGCGAACTGTGCACAGATTCTATGAGGATCGGAAGACAGTTAACAGCGCGAAATACCAAATGTTGTAGGATTTGTTGTGGCATGTGGCGAAACGGTGTTTGATTGTTTGCGAGAGTTCTACGGAGACGCCTGATCAGTGCTTCGCGGTTGTCGGCGCGTGTCTTTCGAGCACGCCACGCCCCTCCTGGATCACGAGTTCCTGGTCCGCTGCTTCCGGTCCGATTTTGTCTGTTTGCCCGCTCGGCCAGCGAATGACAATCGAATCAACTCGCGTCGCCGAGCCGAGACCGAAGTGCGCTCGCGGGTCGTTCGAACTTTCGAAGCTGCCGCCGGCACGCACCTCGGCATAGCGAGTTGACCCCTCGGCGGTGACCTCAACTTTTGCGCCGAAGCCGTCGCGATTCGATTTCGCGCCGATCAACTTGATCTTTATCCAGTGGCCGGGCGATTGCGTTTCGTTGCGCAGCAGAACCGGGGAAGCATCGAGATTCGTGATCAGCAAATCCATACGGCCGCGGTTCCAGAAGTCGGCCGCGACTGCGGCTCGGCCAACATATTTTTTCGTCAGCGCCGCCCCCGACTTCTCGGCAATCTCTTCAAACTTCCCGTTTTTCAGATTGTGAAACAGAAACGGGCGCTCGGCGTAACCGACTCCGAACGACTGTCCCTCCACCTGAGCGTCCACGTGGCCGTTGGCGATGAAGAGGTCCGGCCATCCGTCGTTGTCAAAGTCCAGAAACTTTGCGCCGAAGCCGAGGTAGGGATAACTGATTGGCCCGATGCCGGCGGGCCCGGCCACGTCGGTGAATTCGCCATTGTGATCGTTGTGGAAGAGGTTGTTGGCGTCATCGGAAAAATTGGTCTTCACGATGTCGGGCCAGCCGTCGCCGTCGTAGTCGGCCGAATCGACGCCCATGCCCGCCTGCTCCAGTCCATCGGAACTATAGGCCACGCCCGCGGCGGCGGCGACTTCGGTAAAGCCTCCCTTGCA
>Ga0187815_10001536_pt1 | contig 10881 bp, 9 predicted proteins | sample NC_S_5_FD_132962 | JGI IMG/M metagenome (GOLD analysis project Ga0187815, IMG submission 132962) | Wetland sediment microbial communities from Neuse River Estuary, North Carolina, USA - ASW-S_5 | ecosystem: Environmental > Aquatic > Freshwater > Wetlands > Sediment | place: USA: North Carolina...
ACGCGCGAAGCGCCATCAGCACTCCGCCGCCAGGCCCGGACCCGTAGGCACTCGCCAGGTAGACCCGCCCGTCCGCCGCCTGCGGCTGGATCTCGAACGTCCCCTGGCCCTGGCTCAGCAGGCCGCTGTCTGTCCAGATTTTCGTGCCGGTCGCGGCGCTGAGCGCGAAGACCATGGCCGGCGTGTCCCCGTAGACCACGCCGTCCACCACAGCCACGCCATCGGGCCCGGGCCCCGTCTTCTCGGGAGTGTTCACCTGGTACTCCCACTCCAGCTTGCCGGTGGCCAAAGACAGCGCGTAGACGTTGCAGTACAGGTCCTGCATGTAGACGACGCCGCCGGCCACGACGGGCGCGGCGGCCAGCGAGCCGGCGTACTCGAGGCTCGTCGCCGCCTGGCCGGTGAGCTGGAACGTCCACGCCTCCTTGAGCCGGGACACGTTAGCCGACGAGATCACGGACGCGGCGGCGTCCCTGGTGTTGGCCAGGTCGCCGTTCGGGTACGGCGACGACCCGGACGGCGGGGTGGCCCCGGCAAACGCGCTGGCGGACGGGGCCGGCTGGCCGGAGCCGCACCCCGCGGCGAGCAGGGCCGCCGCGACCAGCAGTCCTGTAGCAGCGATTCGATTGTGTCGATACGGGCGTGCGGTCATCCGGCTCACCTCGCTAAAATGTGATATCATTATGATAGATTCGTGAAATCAGCTAGGTCAACCCGTTGACCGGAACCCGCCCCCCTCGTTACGGTCGCACAATGACCGACCTCGCCTCAGTCGCAGCACGGATCATCGACGGCTCGATCGAGGTCGTCGACCTCACGTCGCCGTTGCACGCGCGGACCCCGATCCTCCAGCTGCCGCCCGAATGGGGCCAGACGCAGCCCTTCCAGCTCGAGGAGATCAGCCGCTACGACGACCGGGGTCCCGCCTGGTACTGGAACAACATCCGCACCGGCGAGCACACGGGCACGCACCTGGACGCGCCGAATCACTGGGTCACCGGCAAGGACCTCGGGGACGTCTCCCAGATCCCGCCGAGCCGGCTGATCGGCCCCGCGGTCGTCATCGACCGGGTCCGCGAGGCCACCGCGAACCCCGACTACCTGCTCGACGTGAAGGACCTCGACGACTGGCAGCAGCAGCATGGCGCGCTGCCGGAAAACGGCTGGCTCCTCTTCCGCACCGGCTGGTCCGCCCGCGGCGACGACCCGGAGAGGTACGCCAACGCGGACGACAAGGGCTCGCACACGCCGGGCATGACCCCGGCCGCGGCCAAGTACCTCGCCGCGACCGACCTGCTGGGGGTGGGAGTCGAGACGGTCGGCACCGACGCGGGCCAGGCTTTCGGCTTCGAGCCCGCCTTCCCGTGCCATGAGGCGGTGCTCGGCGCCGGCAAGTACGGTCTCACCCAGCTCCGCAACCTCGACAGGCTCCCGGTGACGGGCGCGGTCGTCATCGCCGCGCCGCTGCCGATCGTCACCGGATCCGGCTCGCCCGCCCGCGTGCTCGCGCTGGTGAACAAGACGTGACCACCGTCGCCGACGCCGTCGGTGCCGCCCTGGCCCGGGCGGGCGTCACGACGGTGTTCGGCGTGGTCGGCAGCGGCAACTTCCACGTCACGAACGCGCTGACCGCGGGTGGCGCCCGCTTCGTCCCCGCGCGCCACGAGGGCGGCGCCGCGGTGATGGCCGACGCCTACGCGCGGGTCAGCGGCGAACTCGGCGTGCTGTCGGTGCACCAGGGCCCGGGCCTGACGAACGCGCTGACCGGGATCACCGAGGCCGCCAAGAGCCGGACCCCGCTGCTGATCCTCACCCCCACGGCGACAAACCCCCGGTCGAACTTCTACCTCGACGAGGCCGCGCTGGCCGCTGCCGTGGGCGCGACGCTGGTGCGGCTGGACTCGGCGGCCAGCGCCGCCGCCGACCTCGCGCGCGCCTACCGCACCGCCGCCGGTGAGCGCCGCACCGTCCTGCTCACCCTGCCGCTCGACGTGCAGGCCGCGCCGTCCCCGGCGTTCACCCTGCCCGCCGTGCCGCCCGCGTCGGCCCGGGCGCCGGCCGCCGAGTCGATCGCCGCGCTGGCCGACGCCCTTGCGGTCGCGCACAGGCCCGTCTTTCTCGCCGGCCGTGGTGCTCGCGAAGCAGGAAAAGAAATAAAGCATTTGTCCGAACGTACGGGTGCTCTTCTGGCCACGTCGGCCGTCTCTCGCGGGTTGTTCCGCGGCGAGGCGTTCGACCTCGACGTCAGCGGCGGCTTCGCCACCCCGGTAGCGGCCGAGCTGATCAGGAACGCGGACCTGCTCGTCGGCTGGGGATGCGCGCTGAACATGTGGACGCTGCGGCACGGCACGCTCGTCGGCGACGGGACGAGCGTGGTCCAGGTGGACATCGACCCGGACGCGCTCGGCGCCCACCACCGCATCGACCTCGGGATCGCCGGGGACGCGGCGGCGACGGCCAGGGCGGTTCACGACGAGCTGGACCGGCGCGTCGGCGGACCGCCGCCCGCGGGGGAGCGGCCCCAGGGGTACCGCTCCGCCGCGGTCGCCCGGCGTCTCGCCCGGGAGGGCCGCTGGCGGGACGTGCCCTACAAAGAGACGTCGGAAGACCACAGGATCGACCCCCGCACGCTGTCCGTCGCCCTCGACGTCCTGCTTCCCGTGCAGCGGACGGTCGCGGTCGATTCCGGCAACTTCATGGGCTACCCGGCCGTGTACCTCGACGTCCCCGACGCCGACGGTTTCGTCTTCACCCAGGCTTTCCAGTCGGTGGGCCTGGGACTGGCGACGGCGATCGGCGCCGCCGTCGCCCGCCCGGACCGGCTGACCGTGGCCGCGCTCGGCGACGGCGGCGCGCTGATGGGGGCCGCCGAACTCGAGACCGCGGTCCGCCTCGGCCTCGACCTGCTCGTCGTGGTGTACGACGACGAGGCCTATGGCGCCGAGGTGCACCACTTCGGCCCGGGCGTCCATCCGCTGGACCATGTCACGTTCCCGCCCGCGGACATCGCCGAGATCGGCCGCGGCTTCGGCTTTGCGGGCGTCACCGTCCGCGGCCCGGCCGACCTCGAGGCGGTCGCCGGCTGGCTGGCCGGCCCGCGCGACCGCCCCATGGTCGTGGACGCGAAGGTGACCCGCACCGAGCCGTCCTGGTGGCTAGCCGAAGCCTTCCGCGGTCACTGACGACGCCCGGCCGCGTCAGTCGGAGTCGGTCGAGGCCCCCGCCGCGGGTTCCTGTTCGTCGCGAGACGTCTCCGTGCGGGCCGGCGGGAACGGGAAGATGCGCTCGGCCGCGCTGATCAGCCGGTCGGCCCGGTCTCGCATGACCTCGAAGCGCCGGGTGACCTCCTCGACCCGGTCCTGCAACCGCTCAGCGGGATCCCGCTGCCGTTCCGGCCCGTCCGGTCCGTGGTGGCGAGGACGGGGCGGCCAAGGGGGACGCGGCGGCCTTGGCGGCCTTGGCGGCATCGGCGGCACCGGCGGCCCGTAACTCCACCTGGCCCGCCGTTCGCCGAACCGCCCGGCCGAGTCCGCCTCCTCGTCGGCGTCGCGGTCCGCATCCGCGTCCGCGTCGCGGTCCGCCTCCTCGTCGGCGTCGTAGTCCGCATCCGCGTCCGCGTCCGCGTCGGCGTTGTAGTCCGCCTCCTCGTCGGAGTCCGCATCCAGTTCCTCGGCCCGGTCGGCGGCTTCCTCCGCGTGCTCGGCTGCGATAGCCGCCTCGCCGGCCAGGTCCACGGCGCGCTCGGCACGGCGGCGGGCCTGCTCGGCGGCGGCGCGGGCCTCATCGGCCCGGCGCTGTGCCTGCGCGACCTCCTCCGCGGTTCCCCATTCCCTGGTCAGGTCGGCCGCTTCCTGGGTCATGTCGGCGGCGCTTTCCGCCGCCGTCGCGGCCTCATCCGCGCGTTCGGCCCGGATCTCGGCCTCCTCGGCCGCCTCGCGCAGTCGCGCCGCGAGCCGACGGGCCCGCTCGGCGTGCTCCCGCGCGGCGTGCTCATCCGAGGCTCGCTCGCGGGCGGGGTACTCATCCGCGGCGTGCTCACGGGCGGCGTGTTCGTGCGCTTCAGTCTCCTCCGCGCCCCGCTCGCCGGTGCGCGCTTCCCCCTGCGCGTCCCCCGCGCCAGTGCCCGGTTCCCCGCCCGTGCCGGGGTCCCCACCCGTGCCGGGTTCCCCGCCCGTGCCGGGGTCCGCGTCGTCGGGCGGCGGCTCGCCGCCCGGTTCCTCAGCCTCGTCGCGGGCATCCTGCACCGCGCGCCTGGCCACGCTGTACGGCTCGCCGGTCTCCGCCATGCGCTCCCGCGTGGCGGTCTTCCTGGCTTTGTCCTGAGTCATGATCGCTTCTTCCCGGCGAGTCTGCCCGCGTCTGCTCGCCACGGTGAACGGCCATGACTACATGAAGGCACCCGAGTCGCAGACCCTTGTCCTCGTTGCCCCCACGGCGCGGGCCGATCTGGAAGCTCGGAAGCGGGCAGGTGGTGCTCTGCCAACTAGCAGCAGGTTACATCAAGATATAACGCGTCGCAAGGGGCGGCGCACGGAGAAATGTCCGTAGTTAGAGCCCCCATAGGGCGCCTAACTACGGACATTTACCCTAAACGATCATGATCGGTGCCTACATAGCGCATGAGCTGTCGGCGCGCAAACCGCTCTCCACAGGCCAGGGGCAAACCGGGCGCGTTATCCACAGGCCGCGAGTTCCTTTCTCGCGTCCGCATACCCGCTTGCCACGCTGAGCACGTGTCGCTTGACGAATTTCTGGGAGCCGCGGACGGAGTGACAGATACGGCCACCGCTCTCAATTTCCTGACAAAGAAGCAGCTTCGATCACGTGTCGCGTCCGGGCGCTGGCAGCGCCCGTGCCGGGGAGTGTTCGTCGCCCATTCCGGGCCGCTCGAGCAGAGCCAGATCCTGCGCGTCGCGTTGCTGGCCGCCGGTCGGCAGGCGGCGCTTGGCGGCCTGACCGCCGCCTGGCTCGACGGTTTCAAGGGCTTCGGCGATCAAGCGCCGGTTTCCGTCAGACCGGTGCACCTGATCGTCCCCGCTGGTTTCAAGCCGAGAGTAAGACCACCGACGGTGAATGCGGTGATCCACTATTCGCGGACCCTGACCGACCTCGACGTGCACCCGTTGCGGCAGCCGAGACGAACCGGGATCGCACGGTCTCTCATAGACGCCGCCTCCTGGATGCCGACCGATCGCGGCGCGATGGCGATACTGGCGGCGGGAGTCCAGCAGCGGCTCGTGCGCGTGGACGATCTGCGCCGGATAGCCGAGCGGGTAGAGACGCTAAAACGCCGTGCTCTCATCACCAGCACTCCCGGCGATATAGCTGGCAAGGCCGAGGCGCTGTCGGAATTGGACTTCACCCGGCAGGTGGTCCGCGCCTGCCGGCTTCCCGAGCCGAGCCGCCAGGTGCCCCGCCGCGATTCGCGCGGCCGCCGGCGCTGGATCGACGTCTTGTGGGACGAGGACAAGCTTGTTGTCGAGATCGACGGCGCGCAGCACACTGACGATCCGCTGCAACGCTGGGACGACATGGAGCGTGACAACGATTTGCAAATCGCGGGGTACCGGACGCTCCGATTCCCGGCATGGCTGGTCCGGCAGCAGCCGGAACTTGTCGCAAGCGAAATACTTAAGGCACTCCGCCCACGGCCACCAGCCACGCGACGCCCCCAATTACCCGCCGACCGGTTCCTGGCTGGCCGCGATCAGGTCGTTGAGCAGCGCGGCGCCGGTAGCCGCGTCGTCGACCGTGACGGTGAACGCCTTTCCGTCGCGCAGCGTCAGCGAGAGCGCGGGCCCGCGGCGCAAGATCACCGCCGCGCTGCCGAACACCGTCAGGCTGCCCCGGTATCCAAAGCTGAACGCCCGCAAGTCCACCACCTCCGCCCGCGTGATCCGCCGCAGCGGGATCCTGGTGAGCCGCAGCCCGAGTGGCCCGTAGCCGACCGTCACGCCGCGCGCCGCCACGGTTACCCGCACCGAGGTGAACCCGAACGTCGCGACCCCGGCAGCGAACAGCGCCACCGCCGGCCCCCACTGCGCGGCCAGCCAGGCCAGCAAGGCGCCCCCGGCCAGCAAGGCGATACCCGCCAGCGCCGCCCATCCGGCGCGGGCGCGCCCGGTCCAGATGGCCCGCTCGCTCTTCCGCAGTCCCAGACTCGGCCGAGCGCTTCCGTCGTCGGTCGCGCCAAGCCCGCCGAAGCGGCGCAGCAGGTAACTTGCCGCCGCCGTAAGGACGGCCGACCCGCCGACAACGCCGATAATGCCGCCCGCGCCAACGGAGGCCTGCCGCCAGTCGGAGACGCCGGCGTTGGCGACGGCCACCATCAGGCACGACGCCGTAGCGACGGCGATCATGAACAGGCCGGCCGTGACGGGCGTGGCTGTTCCGAGGGAGCCGCCAGGCGGGCGCCTGAGCCCCGGCCCGGGTCCGCCCGGGGCGTGGCGCAGGGCCGCGGCGCCGCCCCAGAGGATCGCGGCGCCGGCGAGCCCGAGGCCGCCGAGGATCAGGAACGGAACCGGCCGGGCCGCGGCCCCGTTGGCCATGCCCGCGAAGTTCCAGTGGTCGGCGATCCGGTCCGGCAGCCGCGACCACGCGGCCGCGGGCACCGCGACCAGGGCGGCGAGCAGCGCCGCGGGCAGCACGCCGTAGACGACCGCCCGGACCAAGCGCTGTCGCCCGTTCATAGCTGCTCCGCGACGAGGTCGATGATCTCCGCCGGGCTGAGCCCGTGGTCCTGCGCCTGCTCGATGAATCCCCGCGCCAGCCTGGCGAGCTGCTGCCGTGGCGGTGCCGCCGAGACCACGACCGCTCCCCGGCGCGGCCGTAGCTCGATCAGGCCCGCGTCGCGCAGCTCGCCATACGCGTGCAGCACCGTGTGCAGGTTGACGCCGATCGCCTCGGCAAGTTCCCTGGCCGATGGCAGTCGGTCGCCAGCGGCGAGCGAGCCGTCGCCGATCGCCGCGCGCACCTGGAGCACGATCTGCTCATACAGCGGCCGCGCGTCGCTCGCGTCGATCCTGATCAGCATGGCGGGGGAGCAGGCATCACATCACGGGACCCGGACATCGTGCACCCGCGCGGCCTCCGCGAGCTCGTCGGGAGTCGCGGCCTCTCTATCCAGCGGAGTGACCGTCGCCCAGTGGTGACCCACGGGGCAGTACTGCCACCGTTCCCAACCGAGGCGCACTGACTTGATCGATGCCATCGGCACCCAGATGGTCGTGTACAGGTGCCCGGCCGAACAGCGCACCGGGCAGTCGAAGCGCTCGAACATCGCCACCTCCTCTTGTACTAAATATTATAGAACAATAGGAGGCGCAGTTGTGAGGGGATCCGGCCGGTCTCAGACTAACGGTCAGCGAGCAGCGCGCGGAGCGCCGCCGCCTGGGCGTGCAAGTCCGCGTCGGGCACGGGCTCAGCCGAGAAGATGTCCTGCCATGCGATCGGTCCTGCCGGTGCGGGATCGTCGAGGTACCGGGGCACGACGTGCGTGTGCAGGTGGGGGACGGTATTGCCCAGGGTCATGTAGTTGATCTTGACCGGGCTGAACCGTGCCCGCACCGCCCGTCCGGTCGCCACGACTTCCGCCCAGTACCGGCTCGCCTGCTCAGGCGCCAGGTCGTCCGGCTCGGCGACGTGCCCGAGCTTCCAGATCACGACGCAGTATCCGGGCAGCCGGGTGCGCCGCTCCAGGTACACGTCGGCGACGTCGCCGGTGAACACCTCGACCGAGAAATCGTTGTCGCCCTGGCCGATCGCGGCGCACAGCGGACACCCCTTGCCAGCCATCCGTTCGGCCCAGTCATCAGGCCAGCTATGTCCCGGTTCTGCCATGGCTGTATTCAACCACTGAGGGGTTGTTTCCCGGCACAGTGCAATGCGGCGCGTTCGGGCGCATAGTGAACAGTATGGATGGTGTCAACGTCGACGCCGGCGCGGGCGGTGTCGAGGCGACGCTCAACTACGTCGCGCCCTGGTCGGCGCGCAACCGGCTGTACGTCGCGCCCGGCGGGCACATGACCACCACGCGGTACGCGCCCAAGACCGTGCCGATCGAGAACGGGCGGCCGCACCGCGACGACTTCGGCCTTGACCGCAGCGGGTTCACGCTGCTCGACCACCACAGCAAGGTCGCCGACTTCGGCGACGCCGCCGAACTCGACGGGGTCTACGTCGAAGAAGCCACCGATCTGGTCCGCCAGGCAACCGGCGCCGACGAGGTCGTCTCGCTCGGCTGGGTGATCCGGCGGGCCGGGAAGGACTTGCGCGGCGCGCAGCCCCCTGCCCCCGACGTGCACGTTGATGTCCACCCCGGCCGGGCCGACGGCCGGCTGACCGCGGCCGCGCCGGGGGGCAGGCCGTTCCGGCGGGCGATCATGACCAGCCTGTGGCGCGCGTTCAGCCCGCCGCCGCAGGACTGGCCGCTGGCGATCCTCGACTACCGCAGCGTCGACGACAGCGAGGGCGTGCCGAACCTGCTGCTGTTCGTCGACTCGCTGCCCGATCCTGACGACGTGCCGGACATCCCCGATCCCGATGCCTCCCCGGCCGGGTCCATCTTCACCTGGCGCCCGGAACACCGCTGGTGGTACTTCCCGGACATGCACGCCGGCGAGGCGCTGCTCTTCAAGCTGCACGACACCGACCAGTCGGTCGCCTGGCGGGCCCCGCACACCGCGTTCCATGACGCGAGCGCGGCCGGCGCCCATCCCCGCGAGAGCGTCGAACTGCGCACGGTCGCGTTCTTCTACTGACCCCGACGGCCCCCATGGCGAACACATGGCGAAGGAGAGACCCATGACCGAGACCCATGCCAGGCCCGATGCGCCCGCCGGCTTCCGCAATACCTGGCTCGAGGGCCCGTTCGCGCCCGTTGACCAGGAAGTCACCGTTTACGACCTGAAGGTGACCGGCGCCATACCGAAGGACCTCGACGGCCGCCTGCTGCGCGTGGGGCCGAACCCGATCGACCCGGAGAACCCGGTGACCTACAACTGGTTCACCGGCAACGGGATGGTGCACGGGGTCCGCATCCGCGACGGCAGGGCCGAGTGGTACCGGAACCGCTTCGTCCGCGACGACGAGGTCGCGCGGAGCAAGGGGATCGACCCGCTGCCCGGCCCCAAACAACTCGGCGGCGGCGCCCAGTACGTGGCCGACAACATCGTCAACACGCACATCTTCCCGCACGCCGGGAAGACCTGGGCGTTCGCCGAGGCGGGCGTGCTGCCAGTCGAGCTGTCCTACGAGCTCGAGTGCCTGGCCAAGTCCGACTTCGGCGGCACGCTCAACGGCTCCTGGACGGGCCACCCGCACCGCGACCCGGGCACCGGCGAACTGCACGGGATGAGCTACTACCACGACTGGCAGCACGTGAGCTACCAGGTGCTCGACGCGGGCGGGCAGGTACGAAGAACGGTCGACGTCCCGGTCGCCGGGCGCCCGGTGGTGCACGACTGCGCGCTCACCGAGCGGTACGCGATCTTCCTCGACGGGCCGGTCGCGTACTCCGACGAACTCCTCAAGCAGGGCTACGACTTCCCGTTCATGTGGGGATTCGAGTACCCCACCCGCTGGGTCCTCATCCCCAGGGACGGCGTCGCGGGCGACGTCGTCTCCGCCGAGGTCGAGCGCTGGGCGGTCTTCCACATCCTCGGCGCCTACGACATGCCGGACGGGCGGGTCGCGCTGATCGGCCCGAGCAACTCGCGGATGTTCGTCACCGACCGGACCGGTCCCGGCGAGGTGCCGGGCTCGCTGAACCTCTACCTGATCGACCCCGCCACGGGAAAGACCGAGGTCAAGATCCTCGACGAGCAGCCGCAGGAGATGCCGCGGCTCGACGACCGGCTGACCGGCGCCAGGTTCCGCTACGGCTACTTCAGCAGCCGGGACCAGGGCGTGTCCACGCTGATCAAGCAGGACCTCGACGCGAAGACCAAGGAGTACTACGCCTACGGCAACGGCCGGTTCGGGATGGAGGCGGTGTTCGTCCCGCGGGCCCCGGACTCCGCCGAGGACGACGGCTGGCTGATGACGTTCGTGACCGACATGACCACGCGTACCGCCGAGGTGGTCATCCTGCACGCCCAGGACCTCAAGGCGGGCCCGGTCGCGACGATCCACATCCCGCACCGGGTGCCGATCGGCTTTCACGGCAACTGGATTCCTGATTCCGAACTAGAAGAACAGCGAAAGGTGCTTGGACTGTGACGGAGCAGACGGAGCAACTGCCGCCAGACGTGATCGCGCAGCTGAAGGCGCTGGATCCGGCGATCACCCCGGAGCTGGCGCAGTCGTCGTGGGCGCTGCTGACGCCGTTCCACGAGAAGGCCGGCTACACGGCGCCGAATGTCGACAGGGACCTGCGCTACGGCGATGACCCGCGGCACCGGCTCGACGTGCACACCGCCGGCGCCGACGACGGCGCCGGCAACCGGCCGGTCTTCGTGTTCGTGCACGGCGGCGGCTTCGTCCGCGGCGACAAGCGAATCCCGGGGAGCCCGCAGTACGACCTGGTCGGCGCCTGGGCGGTCCGGCACGGGTACGTCGGCGTCACGATGACCTACCGGCTCGCCCCCGAGCACATGTGGCCGTCCGGCGCGGAGGATGTCGCCGGAGCGGTCCGGTGGCTCAGACACAACATCGCCGACTACGGCGGCGACCCGGACAAGATCGTGGTCGCCGGCAACTCGGCGGGCGCGGTGCACGTCGCCTCGTTCGCCGCCGGCCAGGCCCCGGGCAGCGACCCAAGCTCCATCAAGGGAGCGGCGCTGCTGTCCGGGATCTACGAGATACGCGAGCCGGTCCCGGGTGAGCCCGAGCACGCCTACTACGGCCCGAACCCGGACCCGGCCACGGTGTCGTCGCTCCCCG
>Ga0187815_10001538_pt1 | contig 10870 bp, 11 predicted proteins | sample NC_S_5_FD_132962 | JGI IMG/M metagenome (GOLD analysis project Ga0187815, IMG submission 132962) | Wetland sediment microbial communities from Neuse River Estuary, North Carolina, USA - ASW-S_5 | ecosystem: Environmental > Aquatic > Freshwater > Wetlands > Sediment | place: USA: North Carolina...
CGCACAAGCGAACAGAATACCGAGATGATGACGCCGCATGTTCTGACCCCCCGGCGAAGCGACCCGAAGATTAAAGCAAGGACGCCGCGCTGCGTCCACCGCCGCTCTATTCACCCGCGCCGCAGCACGCGCTTGGCGATGCCGGCAGCCGCTTCGCGCCACGCCAGCAAGCGGCCAGCGAGCGTGTGCGGATTGGCGATCAAGAGGCCCCAGCGTTCGCGCCGCTGTGCCAGGAACGACTTCTTATAGGCATCGTCGCCGCGTCCGAAATCGATCTCGCGCGGCCTGTCGCGGTCGAGCACGCGTTCCATCATCCGCATTGTCAAAACGGTGCCGACCGATAGTTCGTCGAAGCGCGTCGCATGCGCGAGCTTGTAGATGGTGACGCGGCCACGCCAGGCGAGCCAGCATTGCGCCGCCGCTGGCATGCCGTCGACTTTGAGGATGCCAAGCCGCAACGCGCCGACCGTCGCCGCGGCGCGGATCAGATGCGGCATGAAGTCGGGGAACGGCTCCGCCAGCTTCCAGCTTTCGGCGTAGACCGATTCATAGTCGCGCACGCCTTCGGCGAGTGCGGCTCCATCGTCGTAGAAGACCGTCTCGATGCGATGCGCCGCGGCGAGCGCCTTGCTTTTGCGCCGCCAAGTATTCCGCAGGGCGCTGGGCCGCGTGGCGATGTAGCGATCGAAATCGATGCCGGCGGTTTCCTCGTACCAGGTGCCGCTGTCGAAATAGCGCTGCGGCCGCAGGCCGGCGGCGCTAAACGCGTCAACCAGACCGGCAAAGGATTCGTCGCGCGGATCGAGGCCCGCGAGTTGAACCGCGTCGTATCGCGCGTCAGTGATCGCGCATGCGATTGCGCCGAGCGCTTGGCGCAACACCGTGCCGCCGGTGGCATAAAGCGGACCGTGCTCGGTGCTGTAATAGTTCGACAGGCTCAGCAACCGATGTTGGCCGGGCGACAAGCGGCATACCAACGCGGCCCGCGCTTCGTTGTCGGTGTACAGTCGCACACGGCTGCCGGTCTCGGTTCCGTAGTGCGCCAGGACGTGGTACCAGAGCGGCAGCGCGAAAAAACTCCGTTCCGCCGCGCGCGCGAAAAGATCGGCAAGCGGCGTCGGCAGGCGGCTGAAATCGGGATCGTCGTGAACGGCCATCTTATGTCGGTTTACCCGGGGCCCGACAGCTTACACCGGCGCGGCGTGCGCGATAGCGCGACTCGTCGCTTTGGCGAGGCGCGATGAGCGATTTGACGTTGACGGTTGCGCCCGTCGAGTCGCGAGCGGCGCTCGAAATCGAATGGACGGCGTTCGCCGAGCGCGTATCGCCGGGATTTTTTCTCGCGCCGGAATGGATCGGCACTTGGCTCGCGACGTTGCCGCCCGCGTTGCGGCTCTATCGCGCGGCGGCGAATCGTGGCCGCGCGCTTGCCGGGCTTGCGATTTTGGTGGCCAACCCGCTGCGGCCGCTGCTGCGCGCGCCGTCGCTCAGCATTCATCTCAACGCCACCGGGGACGACCGCTGGGATTGCATCGCCATCGAGCATAACGGCTTCCTTTCGGCGCCGACCGACCAGCCCGCGTTGATCGAGGCGCTCGGCGACTGGTTCGCTGCCGGCGCCGACGGTCTCGGCGATGAGTTGCGCCTGCCGGGTGTGCCGGCCGGCCTGTCTGCCGAGCAATTGGCCCGTCATCGTTTGCTGCACAGCAGCCAGGCGCGTCCAGGATTCTCGGTGAACCTCGAACGGGTCCGCGCCGCCGGCGATTTCACGGCCGTACTGTCGGGCAACGCGCGTCAACAACTGCGGCGTGCGCAGCGCGATTTTGCGCAGGACGGCACGCTCGCCATCGCCGAAGCGCGCGATGCCGAAGAGGCGCTGGCGTTCTTCGACGCGCTCAAAGCGCTGCATGTGCGCTCGTGGCAGCGCCGCGGTCAGCGACACGCTTTCGCCGTGCCTTATTTCGAGATCTTCCATCGCGCCCTGATCGAACGCACGTTCGCGCGCAAGGCAGTCCAATTGCTGCGCGTGAGTGCGGCGCAGAAGGTGCTCGGCTATCTCTATAATTTCCGGCACCGCGGACACATCTATTCCTATCAAAGCGGTTTCGACGATGCTGATCGCAAACGCCGTCCCGGCGCGGTGAGTCACGCGATGGCGATCGCGCATAACACGGCGGCCGGCGCCCAGGTTTACGATTTTCTCGCCGGCGAGAATCAGCTCAAAGCCAGTTTTGCGACGGACCGCTACGAGCTGACATGGCAAGTCGTGCGGCAGCCGCTGCTCAAGTACCGGCTGGAATCTTCGGCACGCCATGTGAAGCAGCGCCTGTTCGGTCCGGCGCCGTCGTAAGCGCAGCAGTGGCGGCGCGCGCCGCTTGTTCGCCCGACATATAGGCCCCGTGCGCGGTGCCGAAATGGGCGACCGAACACGCTTCGCCGGCGAAAAACAGGCGATCGTCGACCGGCGCCGCCAGCCTTGCGCGATCGTCGACGTGGCCGGGCAGTGCCATCGAATAGGAACCACGTGCGCAGGCGTCGAGGCCCCACGACGACGCCGTAATCGGCGATAGACGTTTTCGGATGTCGGCGCCGAATAGGCCGGCAAGCTCGTCCACTGCGAACGCGGCAAACGCCGCGAGACCGCCGCGCTCCAGCTCGGCGGACAGTTCGCCGCCGTAGAATCCGGCGATCATCGGCCATCCGTGCGGCCGGATCTGATAACTGCCGGTCTTGACGCGATCGAGCGCGCCGACGAGATGGCGGTCGGCCTCGCGTGCCAACTCGCGTGCGCCGGTTTCGTCGAGCCGCAGGAACAGTTTGTTAACGACGCCGAGCGGCAGGCCACTGGCGGCCGCGACTTTCTCCGGCAGAGCCGGCAAGAATTTTACCTTCTCCTCGGCGATGATGGTCGTGGGTAGAGTGACGATGACAGCGCGGGCGGACAACGTGCCGCGGTCGGTAACGATGCGGACGCGCGGACCACCGTGCTCGATGCGCTCGACGCGCGTGTTGAATTCGACCGGCAGGCCCTCGCCGTAGCGCGCGATCAACGTGCCGTAACCTTCGAGCACGCGCCAATTGATATAGGTTGGATCGTAGCGACCGTAGTCGCGCACCGAAACCTTGTCGAGCTCGGCTCCGTTGGCCCAATTGCTGATCGCCCCGAGCAGCGCGTTCCACTTGCCGTTCGGTTCGAGCAAGCTCGATGCCGGCATGTCGTCGGGCGCCTCGGCGGCTCGGTCGAGCCGCGCGTAGAACGCGTCCATCGCCGCCTGCCATTCGCGCTGTGCCGCATCGCCTTCGAACCAGGCGACGCGCCGGCCCCAGTCCGGCAGCTTCTCGTCGATCGTGAGGCCGAGTTTTCGGGCGATCGGCACCCACGGATTGATGTTGGCGGAGTGGAGCCATTCGCAACCGAGATCGACGGAAAAACCAAGCCCGGTCGGAACGGTGTAAGCGCGGCCACCGAGGCGTTCGCGTGCTTCGACGACCTTGATCGCCAATCCCGCCGCTACCAAATGCTTGGCGGCGGCGAGCCCGGCCGCGCCGGCGCCAACGATCACGACATCGAATTCGCCGGCACTTTCCGCCATAGTGAGCCCTTCCGTCGCATCTATCGAAAACCCATTGTCACAGATACCCGATCCCGAGGCCGTCGCCCTGCTCATCCGCGAGACCGCGCAGAGCGTCATACTGCCGCGCTTCGGCACGCTCAAGCGCGAGGAAGTGCGCGAGAAAGCGCCGGGCGATTTGGTGACCATCGCCGACCTTGAGACCGAACGCCGGTTGGCGGCACAGCTGAGCGAATTTGCGCCCGGTTCGGCGATATTGGGCGAGGAAGCCGTCGCCGCCGACCCGGGGCGCATGAGCCTAGCTGCCACCTGTGACAGTTTATGGATCGTCGATCCGGTCGACGGCACCGCGAATTTCGCGCGCGGTCAGCCGGGATTTGCCGTCATCGTTGCGTATGTCGAGCGTGGCCGCACACGTGGCGGCTGGATTTACGATCCGCTCGGCGACCGGCTGGTCTGGGCGCAAGCCGGCGCGGGCGCCTGGTCCAACGGAAAGCGTCTGCGAGTGGCGGCGGCGCCGCCGTTGCCGGTCGGTGCCGCGTATGGCCGCACGGCCGGCGGCGTGCGCTCGGCCAAAGCGATCGAGAAGGCGGGCATGCGCACGCGCAACGTCGGTTCGAGCGGCATTGAATATATCAATCTGGCGTTAGGCGAAGCGCACTTTGCGCTGCATTCGCGCTCGCTGCCATGGGATCACGCCGCCGGCATGCTGATCGCCGCGGAAGCCGGCGGCCACGCCGCGTTCCTCGACGAAACTCACTATACGCCCGGCATTCACGACCGGCCGGTTCTGGCCGCCAGCGACGCCACCTGCTGGATGCGCGTGCGCGATGCGGTCACCACGCCAGTGCAGGGGGTGGCGGCGCCATGAGCTCGATGCACGGTAAGATCGTCGTCGTTACCGGCGCGACCGCTGGTATTGGGCGCGTCGTGTGCGAGCGTCTCGCGGCAATGAACGCGACGCTTGCACTGGTGGCGCGCGACCGCGCGCGGGCCGAAGTGCTGGCGAAGGAGCTCGCGCGCGCCGGAGCGCCGCACGTCACCGTTCATATCGCCGATCTTTCGCGTTTGGCCGAGGTGCGGCGGATTACCGCCGAACTCGCAGCGCTGCCGCGCATCGACGTACTGTTGAACAACGCCGGCGCGATTTTCAACCAGCGCCAGCAGACCGCCGATAGCTTCGAGCGCACATTCGCTCTCAATCATCTGGCCTATTTCGCGTTGACTGATCTGCTGCTGGCGCGGCTGAGGGCATCGGCGCCGGCGCGGATCGTCAATGTCGCCTCCGAAGCGCACCGCGGCGCGACGCTGGCTTTCGACGATCTGCAGACGGCGCGCGGTTACAGCGGCTGGCTCGCTTATCGGCGGTCGAAACTTTGCAATATTCTTTTCACGCGCGCTCTGGCGCGCCGGCTTGCCGGGACGGGCGTGACTACGAACGCGCTCCATCCAGGCTTCGTCGCCACCGATTTCGGCAACAATAACGGCGGCGTTTTCCGCTTTGGCCTCGGCATTGCGAAGCAGTTCATGGCGATCCCGCCGGCGGACGGCGCCAAGACGCCGGTCTATCTCGCCTCGGCGCCAGAAGTGGCGAACCTTTCCGGACTTTATTTCGACAAGTGCGCGGTGCGCGAGCCATCGCCTGAAGCGCAGAACGATGAATCGGCCGAGCGCTTGTGGCGCGATAGCGCGCGCATGACCGGGCTCGCCTGACGCTGCTGCCGTCAGTCGAGTGGGAAGAAGTTGACGGCTTCGGCAACGAGGTTCTGGCGCGCGGCTTCGCTCGGCGGTCCGTTCGGATTGGGGGCATAGATGGTGGCGCCGAAAATACCATCGCTGTGAATGCCGTCCGCTGCCAACGGCATGATGACGCGTTCGCCATTCCCATAGCGGCCGGCATGGATGAACACCGGTCCGGTGCCGTGAGCGAAGGCCGGCTCGCCGACGACGCGTTTGTGCCGGGCAAACATCATGTCGTATTGCCGGCCGCGGAAAAATTCCTTCATCGGCTTGCCGCGCAAGCTTTCGCCGAACGCCTCGACGATGAGATCGCCGGCCAGCCGTCCGGTAAACGTGTCGGTGGCGCTGTCGTATTTCCACGACCAGACGATCGGCAGGAACGGCGCGATCGCGGCCGGGTCGATGTCTTTCCAGCCAGGCATGCGTTTGCCGCCGCGGGCTGCAGCCCAATGCAGCGCGATGCTGCGCAAATCCGACGAAAGGATCGCCGCAAAGAAAGTCTGGAAGCTCATCTGCACCACCTAGCCGCGGTGATCGTCGTGCGATTGGGCCCCGATCCATTGGCGGCGCTGTTCTTGGCGCACTCTCGGTGGCAGCATACATCCGTATGACAATCGGCGCGATGCACGATTTGTTGTTCGGTGTTTCGCTCTGTCGTCCGCCGATTGAGGGGGGATCAATGTTCCGCGGGCTGGTTCTATGCCGCCGGCGGCGAGCTCAATATCGCAGAATATTCCGATGGGCGGAGCAAAGTCGCGGTTGTGGGAATCAAGACGGGCCAGCAACCGACCTCGATCACTTTCGCGCCGGACGAATGGCATGCGTCAGTCGCGCTTTGGCCCGAGGCGCGCGGCACGCATGCAGCGATCTGGCAAACCGGCGGGGCACCTTGAGGGGAAATCCAACAGCAATGACATGGCGCTGCGCGGGTAAGCTGTATTTGACGCCGCGTGAAGCGCGTGGTGGGTTGGCGCGTACACTAGTCGGGCGACGGCCAAGCCCTTATATGATGGTGCCATGGCGCGGAACCCGTATGAAGTGCTGGGCGTAGCACGCGATGCGAGCGAAGAGGATATTCGCCGCGCGTATCGTCGCCTGGCCAAGCAGCATCACCCCGATCTCAATCCCGGCAACAAAGAGGCCGAGGCACGCTTCAAGGAAGTGAGCGCGGCCAACGATCTACTGTCGGATGCGGCCAAGCGCGCGCGCTACGATCGCGGCGAGATCGACGAAACCGGCGCCGAGAAGCCGCAGTACCACGCCAACTACCGAGGCTTCGCCGAAGGCCCCGACGGCGCAAAATATTATACGACCGAAGGCGTCGCGCCCGAGGATCTCGAAGATTTGTTCGCGATTTTCGGGGGCCGCGGCGGAGGTTTCCGCGCGGCCGGCGGCGAGGGGTCGTTTTCCCGGCGCACACACGTTCGCATGCGCGGTGCCGATCAGCATTATATGCTGACGATCGATTTTCTCGAGGCAATCAACGGCGCCAAGAAGCGGCTGCAGCTCGCGCCTGACAAGAGCCTCGACGTCACCATTCCGCCAGGCCTGCGCGATGGCCAAATCCTGCGGCTCAAAGAGCAAGGCGACGATGGTGTCGGCGGCGGGCCCAAGGGCGACGCGCTGATCGAAGTGCATGTCGCGCCACATCCGCTGTTCCGGCGCGACGGCGACGACATTCACGTCGAGCTGCCGGTGACCATCGCCGAAGCGGCACTTGGCGGCAAGATTTCAGTGCCGACGCCGAGCGGCGCGGTGACGATGACGGTGCCGGCCGGCTCGAACAGCGGCACGCGCCTACGGCTGCGCGGCAAGGGCGCACCGAAATTGGGCGGCGGCCACGGCGATGAATACGTGACGCTCAAGGTCGTGCTGCCGGAAGGCGGCGACAAGGCGCTCGCCGACTTCCTGCGCGACTGGGCGCCGAAGCATCCGTACGACCCGCGCCGGGAGATGGGGTCGTCATGATTAGTTTCGAGGCCGTATGCCAATTGGTCCGGCTCGAGCCGATCGAACTCGAGCGGTGGATCGCCGAGCGCTGGGTTTTGCCGGAGAGCGAGGGCTCGACTTATGTCTTCAGCGATCTGGACGTTGCGCGGGTGCGGTTGATCGTCGAGCTGCGCCACGACCTTGCTGTCGGCGAGGATGCGATGCCGGTGGTGTTGCGACTGCTCGACCAGCTCTATGCGACCCGCCGCCGGATGCGCGCGCTGCTGCACGCGCTCGAGACGTTGCCGGAGGAACATCGCGCGGCGGTGCTCCGGCGCTTCGGCGAGAATTAATCGCGCGGCAGTAAAGGCGGGTTTCGCGTCGGTGCGGATGACGCTAGACTGCCCGCCGCCATGATCTTCGCACTCATTCTTCATATTCTCGGCGCCGTCATTTGGGTTGGCGGCATGTTCTTTGCCCATTTCATGCTGCGACCGGCGGCGGCGCCACTTGAGCCGGCGCTCCGCCTGCCACTGATGCAGCGGGCGCTGGCGCGGTTCTTTCCGTGGGTATGGGTTTCGATTGCGCTGTTGCTGTTGTCAGGCGGCGGCATGATCAAGCTCGGCGCGGCAGGCCTCCCGATCGAGATCATGATTGGGCTTGGTCTGGTCATGATGATGGCGTTCGCGCATTTGTACTTCGCGCCGTGGCGGCGCTTTCAGCGCGCGCTCGGCGCCAGCGACTTGCCGGCAGCGGCGGCGCAGCTCAACCAGATCCGCTTCATTGTCACCGCCAATCTGCTGCTCGGATTGGTAGTCGTTGCCATCGGCGCCACTGGGCCGTATTGGTGATACGGTCCCATGCTCAAGCTGTTTGATCTCGCCGGCGCGGACGACAATCTCCGGTTCAGCCCGTATTGCTGGCGCGTCAAGCTTGCACTGGCGCACAAACGGCTGCCGGTCGAAACCATTCCCTGGCGTTTCACCGAAAAGGATCGGATCGCGCAGTCGGGGCAGGAACGCGTGCCGGTGCTGGTCGACGGCGACAAGTGGATCGCGGATTCCTGGACCATCGCCGAATATCTCGAGGATACCTATCCGGACCGACCGTCGCTGTTCGGCGGCGGCGCTGGTCGTGCCTTGTCGCGTTTCTATGTCGGCTGGGCGGACACCATCCTGCAGCCCGCGATGGCGCGGTTGATCGTGCGCGATATCCTCGACCGAGTTCACGCTAAGGACCGCGCTTATTTCCGCCAATCGCGCGAAGAGCGTTACCGCAAAACACTGGAAGAAATCGTGGTCGATCGCGACAAGAACCTGCCGGCGTTCCGCGCCAAGTTGGCGCCGTTGCGAACGGTCTTTCAGACCCAGCCCTTTCTCGGTGGTACTGCACCGCTGCAGGCCGATTACATCGTCTTCGGCAGCTTCCAGTGGGCGCGCACCACCAGCGCCTTCGAGCTTCTTGCAACCGACGATCTCGTGCATGCTTGGCGCGGACGCATGCTCGATCTTTACGACGGGCTGGCACGTAAGGCGCCGGCGGAAGCTGCGTAAAACACTGAAAACATGGGCGATTTGACGTTTGGTGCGGGCCGAAAGCCTGTATTATCCTCGGCGTAAGGCCGGCGGCGACGAGCATGAACGCGCGGCTGGAACACAGGGGAGGGGTCCATCCATGAATCGACGTAAATTTCTCGCGGCCGGCAGTGCCGGCCTCGCAGCGACAGCTGTCGCCGCGCCGGCCATTGCGCAGCAGACGCCCACACTCAGCTGGCGTATGACGGCAAGCTGGCCAAAGAGCCTCGATACTATCTTTGGCGGCGCCGAATACCTGGCCAAGCGCGTCGCGGAAATGACCGACAACAAATTCCAGATCCGTGTCTTTGCAGCGGGCGAAATCGTGCCCGGCCTGCAAGTAGCCGATGCGGTGCAGAACGGCACTGTCGAGATGGGCCACACCGCCAGCTACTACTATGTCGGTAAGGATCCGACCTTCGCCTTCGATTGTACCGTGCCGTTCGGCCTCGACTATCGCCACCAGAACGCTTGGTACTGGCACGGCGGCGGCCGCGAGGTGCTCGACAATTTCTTCAAGGGCTACAACATCGTCAGCATCCCGGCGGCGAACACCGGCGCGCAAATGGGCGGCTGGTTTCGCAAGGAGATCAAGACGGTTGACGACGCCAAGGGCCTCAAGTTCCGCATTGCTGGTCTCGGCGGTACGGTGTGGTCGAAGCTCGGCGCGGTGCCTCAGCAGCTGGCGGGCGGCGACATCTATCCGGCGTTGGAGAAGGGCACGATCGACGCCGCTGAATGGGTCGGTCCCTACGACGACGAAAAGCTCGGCTTCTACAAGATCGCCAAGTACTACTATTACCCCGGCTGGTGGGAAGGGCAGGCGAATCTCGCCCTCTACATCAATCGTGACCAGTGGAACAAGCTCTCGAAGCAATACCAGGCGGTGATCGAAGCGGCCGCGGCCGAAGCCAACAACTGGACGCTCGCCAAGTACGATGTCGACAACGTGCCGGCGTTGAAACGGCTGATCGGCAATGGCGTAAAACTCCGGCCATTCAGCCGGCCGCTCCTCGAAGCTTCATACAATGCGGCGTTCGGGTTATATGCCGATCTGGCTACGAGCAACGCCAAGTGGAAGGCGGTCTATGAGCCGTGGAAGCAGTTCCGCGAGAACGAGCTCGAATGGTTCCGCGTCGAAGAGTGGAACTTCGACAACTTCATCTATTCGCACCGGCTACCGGCGAAATCCTAAACGGCTCCGGCGGTTCGCGAATGCGAAAGCCCCGCCGTAGCGGGGCTTTCTTTTTGTGCGACCGGGCGATCAGTGATCGCCGGGTGGCGCCATCGGATTGTCGGGATTGGGCGCGGGCGCGCCGAAATCCGATCCCGGCAGACCGGGGCTCGCGCCTTCGGGAATCTCCGGCGCGATGATCTGGATCTGGTTGATGTCGATATGCTTGGCCTCGACCGAAGCCAGGACCAGCTGCGGAAAGGCGATGACGAGGCCGACCATGACGAGCTGAATAACGATGAATGGGATGGAACCCCAATAAATCTGTCCTGTCGTCAGCGGCGCCAAACGCTTGCCGGTGACACGGTCGGTGTATTCCTCGCTCGGGGCGACGCTGCGCAGATAGAACAGCGCGTATCCAAAAGGCGGATGCAGGAACGATGTCTGCATCGTGACGCCGAGCAGAACGCCGAACCAAATCAGGTCGATGCCGAGCTTCTCCGCCACCGGACCGAGAAGCGGCACAATGATGAAGGCGAGCTCGAAGAAGTCGAGAAAGAACGCCAGAAGGAAGGACAACAAGTTGACGACGATCAGAAAGCCAATCTGTCCGCCCGGCAGGCTGGTCAGCAGGTTTTCGACCCAGAGATCGCCGTTGACGCCGCGGAACACCAGACTGAACACCGTCGAGCCGACAAGAATGAACATGACGAACGACGACAGCTTGGCAGTCGTGTCCATGGCTTGGCGCAGCAGCTTGCGATCGAGGCGGCGGTTGGCGAGAGCGAGGATGAGCGCACCCGCCGAACCCATGGCGCCGCCTTCGGTCGGCGTGGCGATGCCGAGGAAAATGGTGCCGAGGACGAGAAAGATCAGCGCCA
>Ga0187815_10001539_pt1 | contig 10869 bp, 8 predicted proteins | sample NC_S_5_FD_132962 | JGI IMG/M metagenome (GOLD analysis project Ga0187815, IMG submission 132962) | Wetland sediment microbial communities from Neuse River Estuary, North Carolina, USA - ASW-S_5 | ecosystem: Environmental > Aquatic > Freshwater > Wetlands > Sediment | place: USA: North Carolina...
ACCGGGACCTTGCGGATCTCGGTGGTGGCGAAGATGAACTTCACATGCGGCGGCGGCTCTTCCAGCGTCTTCAGCAGGCCGTTGAAGGCCTGCGTGGAGAGCATGTGCACCTCGTCGATGATGTAGACCTTGTAGCGCGCCGAAACGGGCGCGTAGCGCACCTGTTCGATGATGTCGCGAATGTCGTCGATGCCGGTGTGGGAGGCGGCGTCCATCTCGATCACGTCGGGATGACGACCTTCCATGATCGCCTGGCAATGCTCGCCGGGAATGGTGAGGTCGACCGAGGGCTGGTTGATCTCCGCCGTCTTGTAGTTCAGCGCGCGCGCCAGGATGCGCGCGGTTGTGGTCTTGCCCACGCCGCGCACACCGGTCAGCATCCAGGCCTGCGCGATGCGGCCGGATGAAAAGGCGTTGGTCAGCGTGCGGACCATCGGCTCCTGGCCGATCAGCCCGGAAAAATCGGTGGGACGGTATTTGCGCGCGAGCACGCGGTAGGCGCCGGCGGCCTTCGTCTGGGGGTCGTTTCCGGCTTCGCTCATCCGCTCTTCAGGTGCTCCTTGGGCCGCTTCGGGAGATCGGCCGATCCTGCAGTGTCCCCGTACAGCCAAAGGCCGTCAATCTGCGGCGCACCAGGCGGACAATCGGCGAAGAGGTGGGAGGCTGGAACAGTGACCCGTTCCGGGGCTCGTTAGGGCTGCTTCCTTCCGGACCTGACCCGGTTGGCGAGTGGATCGTCCACCACCAACCTCCCGTCCCCCATATCGGCAATTGTGCAATCAAATGCAAGAGCGATGGATAAATCACCCAATGAAACATCGCAGCTCATGGAATCGCTTGCAGGGCGAAGTCTGTCACTCTAGCTTTTCTGTCGAAACGCGAGGAAACGCACATGGTGCCGTCTGGGCTCAAGGCCGGATTCGAACTGGATGCCAGGCTGGAGGCAGACAGCGAACCCCTGATGTGGCTGGGGCTGTGCGAATTGCGCATCATGAACGATCGCCGCTGGCCGTGGCTGGTGCTGGTGCCGCAGCGCCCGGGCATCGAGGAAATCCACGATCTCACCCCCCTCGACCAGGCGATGCTGACCTTCGAGGCCAACACGGTCGCGCAGACATTGAAGCGGGTGACGGGCTGCACCAAGATCAACACCGGCGCGCTCGGCAACATCGTGCGCCAGCTCCATGTCCACGTGGTTGCCCGCAACGAGAGTGACCCGGCATGGCCGGGACCCGTGTGGGGACACGGCATGCGCGAACCCTATGTGCGCGCCGACCTGCACGGACTGTGCGAAAAGATCCGCGCCGCACTTCGATAACTCCTTCGATATTCAGGACTGGGCCTTCATGCTCGATTCCCCTCAACGGATGAATTTTCACCTTTTCGAAGCGCCCGAGCACGAGCCAAGCCAGTTCGTCGGCTTCGCCGGCAACAGGATCGACCGGCAGGCCGAGAACCGCGACGAACAATCCATCGCCCGGGCGATTGCCGCTCCGGCCGCGCGCCTGATGCTGATGCGCGAGGGGCGGCTGCACATCAAGCTCACGGACGCCGGGCTCGATCCTTATTTCACGCTCGACGAGGCGCAGGCGCTGGATGCACAAATCGAGGACGTTGTTCTGCTCGGCTATGCCGCTTCCGGCCCTGTCATGGCCGCCCCGGCCGGTCGCACTGCGGAGGAACTGCCGGAAGAAATCAAGGCGATCGAATACCGCTCCATCTACGTCCAGGGCCTCATAGATCCGGCGGCGCTGGGCGCCATGGCTCAAGGCGCCTCGCTGCTTGCCTGGCATGGCACGCACCGCTTCTGCAGCCGCTGCGGCCACAACACGGAAAGCCGAATCGGCGGCTACAAACGCGTCTGCCTGAACTGCAACGCCGAGCATTTCCCGCGCACCGACCCGGTGGCGATCATGCTGACAGTGGCGCGGGACAAATGCCTGCTCGGCCGGAGCCGTCATTTCGCGCCCGGCATGTATTCGGCGCTCGCCGGCTTCATCGAGCCGGGCGAGACGATCGAGGCGGCCGTGCGACGCGAGACCTTCGAAGAGGCGGGCATCCGGCTCGGGCGCGTCGTCTATCACGCCAGCCAGCCCTGGCCGTTCCCGCACACGCTGATGATCGGCTGCTTCGGCGAGGCACTGAACGAGGACATTCACGCCGACTTCAACGAACTGGAAGACTGCCGCTGGTTTTCGCGCGCTGAAGTGCGCGAGATGCTGGCCGGCACCCATGCCGACGGCCTCGCGGTGCCCCCACCCGGAGCCATCGCCACCCACCTGATCAGGGCCTGGGCCGAAAGTCGGACCGGCGACTGACCCGCCTCCGGGACATGCGCGCCATGGCGCTCGTTGCCCCAAGCCGGCTCGCCGTGCAAGCCACCCTCCTCCCCGAAGTGAGGGAGGGGACGGATTGGCAAGCCGACTCAGGCGTCGGCGTCTTGCGTGGCGCGGAACTCGTTGGCCGGGTAGACGCCGAGAATGCGCACTTCGCGCGAGAAGAAGCGCAGTTCCTCCAGCGCGTTCTTGACGCTCTGGTCGTCGGGATGGCCTTCGACGTCGGCATAAAACTGCGTCGCAGTGAAGGCGCCGAGCTGGTAGCTCTCCAGCTTGGTCATGTTCACGCCGTTGGTGGCAAAGCCGCCCATGGCCTTGTAGAGCGCGGCCGGCACGTTGCGCACGCGGAAGACGAAAGTGGTGACCATCGGCACGCCGGGCTGGCGCTCCGCCCACTGCTTGGTCTTGGACAGCACCACGAAGCGGGTGACGTTGTTGTCGGTGTCCTCGACATTCTCTTCCAGCATATCGAGCCCGTAGAGGTCGGCCGCGAGCCGCGGCGCAAGCGCGGCCATGGAACGGTTCTGCGTCTCGGCCACGAGCTTGGCGGCACCCGCCGTGTCGCCCGCCACCATCGGCTTCCAGCCGTTCTTGCGGATATATTTGCGGCACTGGCCCAGCGCATGGATGTGGCTGTGGACAGTCTTGATCTCCGAGCGCTGCACGCCCGGCAGCACCATCAGCTGGAAATGGATAGGCAGGAAATATTCGCCGACGATGTGCAGCTTCGATTCCGGCAGCAGGTGGTGAATGTCGGCCACGCGGCCGGCGATCGTGTTCTCGATCGGGATCATGGCGAGATCGGCCTTGCCAGTCTCCACCGCATTGAACGCATCCTCGAAGGTCGGGCACGGCAACGGCTCCATTGTCGGATAGACGTTGCGGCAGGCGGTGTCGGAGTTCGCACCCGGCTCGCCCTGAAAGGAAATGCGGTTGGTCTTTTCAGCCATGATCAGGCCCTGTCCTGCTTGGAAAGAATTTCGCGGGCGCGCTCCAGATCCTCGGGCGTATCGACGCCCAGCGGCACGGTCGCGACGATTTCGGCATCGATGCGCATGCCCGCCTCCAGCGCGCGCAGCTGCTCCAGCTTCTCCCGCCTTTCGAGCGGCGACGGCTTAAGCTTCACGAAGCGCTCCAGCGCGGCGCGGCGATAGGCATAGAGCCCGATGTGGTGAAAGAGCGGCCCCTCGCCCCACGGCGCGGTGGCGCGGGTAAAATAGAGCGCGCGCAGCCGGCTCTCCGAGCGCGGCGAGCCGACGATCTTGACCACATTCGGATTGGTCTTTTCTTCCTCGCGTGCGATCTCGACGCCGAGCGTGGCGATGTCCACGGCCGGGTCCTCGAAGGGCTTCAGCGCCGCCGCGATGGTTTCGGGATCGATGGTGGGCAGATCGCCCTGCACATTGATGATGGTTTCGACCTCGCCATTGGGGTCGAGCGCGGTCAGCGCCTCGAAAATGCGGTCCGAGCCCGATTCGTGGTCGGCCCGCGTCATCACCGCCTCAAAGCCGTGGGCGCGGACGGCTTCTGCGATCTCGGCTGCGTCGGTGGCCACCACCACACGGCCGAGTCCGCTCTGCCGCGCGCGGTCGGCGACATGCACGATCATGGGACGGCCGCAGATGTCGGCCAGCGGTTTGCCGGGCAGGCGCGTGGCGCGCAGGCGCGCGGGAATCAGGATGAGCTGCGACATGAAGGCTTCACAAGGTTCTGACAAGGCAACGGTGGAAAGTGGCAAAACGTCTCACTGACTGCGCTCTTATAGGTGTTGCAACGAACGAGCAAAAGACCTAGTTTCCGCCAAATTCTGCCGGCCCTGCCGGCACAGGGAATAATGCTGTCGGCTGCGCGGAGAGAGGGATTTCCGAAGCCAGCCGATTAAGGAGCCAGGGGCGAATGGACTCATTCGAATTGAACAAGATACTCGGCGGCCTGCTGGGCACCGTCTTTGTGATTTACTCCATCTCGCTGATCTCGGATGGCGTTTTCTATTCGCCCGCCCCCGAAAAGCCTGGCTTTGCAATCGAGGCGGCGGAGGCCGAGGCTCCTGCGGCCGGTGAAGCCGCACCCGCCGCCAAGCCGATCGGCGAACTGCTCGCCCATGCCGACCCGAAGGCCGGCGAGGCCGTGTTCAAGAAGTGCCAGGCCTGCCATTCCGGCGAAAAGGGCGGCCCGAACAAGGTCGGTCCGGATCTGTGGGACGTGGTCGACCGTCCGGTCGCCGAGCATGAGGGCTTCTCCTACTCGGCCGGCATGAAGGAGTTCTCGCAGAACGGTGGCACCCACTGGACCTATGACAACCTCAACCATTTCCTCACCTCGCCCAAGGGCCTCGTGAAGGGCACGGCGATGGGCTTCGCCGGCCTCAAGAATGAGGAGGAGCGCGCCAACCTGATCGCTTATCTGCGCACACTGTCGGACAATCCGAAGCCGCTTCCCGAGGCCGGCGCTGCCCCCGCTGGCGGCGAAGCCCCGAAGGAAGGCGCGGCTCCCGCCGAAGGCGGCGCAGCCCAGCCTGCACCGGCGCAATAACGAAATAATCATCGAAAGATCATGAAAAAGCCGGGTTTCGCCCGGCTTTTTTATTAGGATTTCCGCAAGGGCTGGCGGATAGTCGCGGCTGCGGGCTTTTCGGGCCGGCAGCGAGCGCTAGATCAGGATAACGTTTCCTCGAAGCGTCATCCTGATCTATCTCTTTGTTGGAGTGTGAACTTCGTCCGAAAACCGCTACGCACTTTTCGGGATCATGCTCCAGGTCGCAATGATGAAATCGGCGACCCGGATTGGGCAACAGGGCGAGACTGAACATGCGGGCAGGGCTTACGCGAATCATCGGTCAGATCGGCATCGTGCCGGCCATGCTTGCGGCAAGCCTGCTTTCTGTCTCCGCCGACGAGTGGCGCACGTCCTCCACGCTCGGCGCCGAATCCAAATACGGCAGCGATTTCAAGCAGTACGACTACGTCAACCCGAACGCGCCCAGGGGCGGCACGCTGAATTCGGTCACCAGCGGCACCTATGATAGCTTCAATCCCTATATCGTGCAGGGTGCGCCTGCGGCCGGTTTCGCCGAGTTTGGCGGCGGGTTGCTCTACGAGACGCTGATGGAGCAGTCGCTGGACGAGCCGAGCGTCAGCCACGGCATGATCGCGGACGCCTTCAAATATCCCGACGATTTTTCCTCGGCCACCTATCGCCTCAATCCGAACGCCAGATGGCATGACGGCACGCCCATCACCGTCGAGGACGTGATCTGGTCATTCAACGTGCTGAAGGCCAACAGCCCGCGCTATAACCGCTACTACGCAAACGTCACCGAGGCGGTTGCCGTGGGCGACCACGAAGTCGAGTTCCACTTCGACCAGAAGGGCAACCGCGAGCTGCCGAAGATTCTGGGCGACCTCGTCGTGCTGCCCAAGCACTGGTGGGAAGGCACCGATGCCAACGGCAAGAAGCGCGACATCACCCGGCCGACGCTGGAGCCGCCGCTGGGCTCCGGCCCCTACAGAATAGAGAGCTTCAAGCCGGGCTCGGAAATCATCTGGGCGCGCGTGCCCGACCATTGGTCGGCCAGCCTCGGCGTGAATGTCGGCCGCAACAACTTCGACCGCAAGCGCTACACCTATATCCAGGACGACAACGCCGCCTGGCAGGCCTTCACCAAGGGCGGATACCAGGACATACGGGCGGAAAACAGCGCGCGGCGCTGGATGACGGAATACAATTTCCCGGCCATCAAGGCCGGCGACGTGCTGAAGAAGGAGTTCACGAGCAACATCAGCGCCTTCATGCAGGGCTTCGCGCTCAACATGCGCCGCCCGCAGTTCCAGGACCGCCGGGTGCGCGAGGCGCTGACACTGGCTTTCGATTTCGAATCGATGAACCGCACGCTGTTCTACGGCCAGTACACCCGCACCAGCAGCTATTTCGTCGGCAGCGACCTTGCATCCAGCGGCCTGCCCACCGGCAAGGAGCTGGAAATCCTCGACCACTACAAGGATCAATTGCCGCCGGAGCTGTTCACTCAGGAATTCAAGCTGCCGGTCTACGACACCCCGCAATCCGAGCGGCAATATCTGCGCCAGGCCGTCGGGCTGTTTGCCGAGGCTGGCTGGAAGATCAGCAACGGCAAGATGGTCAACGACAAGGGTGAGCAGTTCCGGATCGAATTCCTGGGCCGCGGCCCCTCCGACGAGGTGATATCGAATTCGTTCATCAACACGCTGCGCAAGATCGGCATCGATGCCTCGCTGCGCATCATCGACACCACCCAGTACATCAACCGGATCAACAATTTCGATTTCGACGCAGCCACCACGATCCTCAACCAGTCCAACTCACCCGGCAACGAGCAGCGGGACTTCTGGAGCTCCAAGGCTGCTGATACGCCCGGCTCGCACAACCTGATGGGCATCAAGAACCCGGTGGTCGACGCGCTGGTGGAGCGCGTCATCTATGCGACCGACCGCGACGATCTGCTTGCCGCCACCCACGCGCTCGACCGCGTGCTCCTGTGGAACTACTACACGATCCCGCAATGGCATCTCGGAAAGCAGTGGATCGCCTACTGGAACAAGTTCGGAATGCCCGAAAAGCAGCCGGAATATACCGGCGCCGATACCGATTCCTGGTGGATCGACCCTGAAAAGGAAAAGGCTCTGGCGGCAAAATACAAGGGCGCCAATTGATGAGCCCCATTCTTTCGCGTCGCGATTTCCTCGCGCTTGGCTCGGCCGCGGCGCTTCTGCCTGACCTCGCTTTCGCGGCCGCGCCCACGGGAAGCAGGCTGCACGGCCTGTCTGCCTTCGGCGACCTGAAATACCCCGCCGATTTCGCGCATTTCGACTACGTCAATGTCGATGCGCCGAAGGGCGGAACCTTCATCTTCTCGCCGCCCAACTGGGTGTACAACCAGAACCCGCTGACCTTCAACACGCTCAACACATTCGTGGCCAAGGGCGATGCCCCGCCGCGCATGGAAATGTGCTTCGATCCACTGATGGCGAGCGCGCTGGACGAGCCTGACGCGCTCTACGGCCTGATCGCCGAGGGCGTGACCATCTCGGACGACCGCAACAGCTTCGAGTTCTCGCTCAGGCCCGAAGCGCGCTTCCACGACGGCTCGCCGCTGACGGCGGAAGACGTCGCCTATAGTTTCAACCTCTATAAGCAGGACGGGCATCCCGACCTGCTGCTGCCGCTCAGCCAGATGACGGAAGCGGTGGCGGTCGATGCGCGCACCTTCCGGCTGAGCTTCTCCGGCAAGCAAGCGCCCCGCACCATTCTCACCGCGGCCAGCTTTCCCATCGTCTCGAAAGCCTATTTCGAGGCCAATCCCTTCACCGGCGCCAGTATGAAGCCGCCGCTGGGGTCCGGGCCCTACAGGGTTGGCCGCGTTTCGGCGGGCCAGACCATCGAATATGAGCGCGTCGACGACTATTGGGCGCGCGACCTGCCGGTTAATCGCGGCTTCTACAATTTCGACCGCATCCGCATCGAGTTCTACCGCGACCGCCAGGCCGGGTTCGAGGCCTTCAAGAAAGGCGACGTGCTGTTCCGGCAGGAATTCACTGCTCGCGTCTGGGCGACGGGCTACGACTTTCCCGCGCTGAAGGAAGGCAAGGTGGTCAAGCGCGAGTTCCCGACCGAGAAGCGGCCGATCATGCAATCCACCGCCATAAACCAGCGGCGCGAGCGCTTTCGCGACCCGCGCGTGCGCAAGGCGATCGCCATGTGCTTCGACTTCGAATGGACGCGGCGCAACCTGTTCTACGGCTCCTATGAGCGCGCGCAATCCTGCTTCGAACGCTCGGACTATCGCGCGGAAGGAATGCCCTCGCCGGCGGAACTGGCGTTGCTGGAACCGCTGCGCGGCAAGATCCCCGACGAAGCCTTTGGCGAGGCCGTCATCCAGCCCGTTTCCGACGGATCGGGCAGGGACCGCAAGCTGCTGGGCGCGGCTTTGAAACTGCTCGGCGAGGCCGGTTGGAAGCGCAATGGGCAATTCGTGCAGAACGACAAGGGCGAGAACCTGAAGGTGGAACTGCTCGTGGACGACGAGGACTTCGTCCGCATCGATTCGCCCTGGGTCGAGAACATGAAGGCGATCGGCATCGACGCTTCGATCCGCATGGTCGATTCCGCGCAGTACACGGCCCGCCAGCTCGAATTCGACTTCGATCTCCTCATGATGGCGCTGTCCCTGACGGCAACGCCGACGCGCGATGAGATCGAGTCGCTGTTCCACTCCCGCGCCGCCACCCTGCCCGGTTCGAAGAACCTGGCCGGCATCGCCGATCCCGCAGTGGACGAGTTGGTGGAAGCCGCCGGAAAAGCACAAACCCGCGAGGACCTGACCATCGCGCTGCGCGCACTGGACCGGGTCTTGCGCGCGCGTCTGGACTGGATTCCAAATTGGTATCTGCCGAATCACCGGGCGGCGTTCTGGGATATGTTCGGCTTCAAGGAACCCAAACCCGACTTCGGCTTTCCGGTCGAAGCCATGTGGTGGTTCGACAAGGACAAGGCAGCAGCGATTGGCAAGGCTTGACGACCACAGCAGTACATTTGCAATCGAGGTAACGGTCTGATGGGCGCCTATATCCTGCGCCGGATCCTGCTGATGATCCCGACCCTGTTCGGCGTCATGGCGATTTCATTTGCCGTCGTGCAGTTCGCGCCGGGCGGACCGGTGGAGCAGGTGGTCGCCAAGCTGACCGGCCAGGGCGGCGGCGCAACCGAACGCATTTCAGGCGGCGGCGCCGAAGGCGGCATGACCAATTTCGACGCGGGGGGCATCTCCTCCTCGAAATATCGCGGGGCGCAGGGACTCGATCCCGAATTCATCGCCAAGCTGGAAAAGCAGTTCGGCTTCGACAAGCCGCCGCTCGAGCGCTTCTTCATGATGCTGTGGAACTACGCCCGCTTCGACTTCGGGCAAAGCTATTTCCGCGACATCAGCGTGCTCGACCTGATCCTTGAGAAAATGCCGGTGTCGATCTCGATCGGCCTGTGGGTGACGCTGCTGTCCTACCTGATCTCGATCCCGCTCGGCATCCGCAAAGCGGTGAAGGACGGTTCCTCCTTCGACACCTGGACCAGCGCCATCGTCATCATCGGCTATGCCATTCCCGGCTTCCTGTTCGCCATCCTTTTGATGGTGCTGTTTGCCGGCGGCTCCTTCTTCGACTGGTTCCCGCTGCGCGGGCTGACCTCCGACAACTGGGAGCAGCTATCCTGGCCGGCACGCATCCTCGATTATTTCTGGCACATCACGCTGCCTTTAACGGCGCTGGTGCTTTCAGCCTTCGCCACCACGACGCTGCTGACGAAAAACTCCTTCCTTGACGAGATACGCAAGCAATATGTGGTCACCGCCCGCGCCAAGGGCCTGTCGGAGCGGCGGGTGCTTTATGGCCATGTCTTCCGCAATGCCATGCTGATCGTGATTGCCGGCTTCCCCGGCGCCTTCATCTCGGCCTTCTTCACCGGCTCGCTCTTGATCGAGAACATCTTCTCGCTCGATGGGCTGGGCCTGCTCGGCTACAAATCGCTGCTCGACCGCGACTATCCGGTGGTGTTCGCCAATCTCTACATCTTCTCGCTGATCGGCCTGTTCGTCAGCCTGCTTTCCGACCTCATGTACACATGGGTCGATCCCCGTATCGATTTCGAGCGGAGGGAGGTGTGATGGCGACGGTGGAAGAAGTGACGGGCGCGCGCAGCAGGCGGCCCCGGCTGTCGCCGCTCAACCAGCGACGCTGGGCCAACTTCAAGGCCAACCGACGCGGCTACTGGTCGCTCTGGATATTCCTGGTCCTGTTCGTACTCTCGCTGTTTTCGGAATTCATCGCCAACGACCGGCCCCTGATCGCCTCCTACAAGGGCGAAATCCTGTTCCCGGTTCTGGTCGATTATCCGGAAGAGAAGTTCGGCGGGTTTTATGCCGTGACCGACTATCGCGATCCGACGATCAGCGACGAGATCAAGGCTCATGGCTGGCTGATCTGGCCGGCGATCCGTTACAGCTACAACACCGTCAACAACGAGATTCCGGAAGCCGCCCCCGCAAAACCTTCCTGGCTCTATTCCAAGGAGGTGCGCTGCCAGCGCTATCCGCAGGGCGTCAATGACGAGAATTGCACGCTCGGCAACTGGAACTGGCTCGGCACCGACGACCAGGCGCGCGACGTCCTGGCGCGCGTCATCTACGGCTTTCGCATCTCGGTGCTGTTCGGTCTGGTCCTGACGGCCGGCTCGGCGCTGGTGGGTGTCACCGCCGGCGCCATACAGGGCTATTTCGGCGGATGGACGGATCTCCTGTTCCAGCGCTTCATCGAGATATGGTCGGCCATTCCGGTGCTCTACCTGTTGCTCATCATCTCGGCCATCCTGCCGCCGGGTTTCTTCATCCTGCTCGGCATCATGCTGCTGTTTTCCTGGGTGGCCTTCGTCGGCGTGGTGCGGGCCGAGTTTTTGCGCGCCCGCAATTTCGAGTACGTTAACGCGGCCCGCGCGCTTGGCGTGCCCAACC
>Ga0187815_10001541_pt1 | contig 10863 bp, 11 predicted proteins | sample NC_S_5_FD_132962 | JGI IMG/M metagenome (GOLD analysis project Ga0187815, IMG submission 132962) | Wetland sediment microbial communities from Neuse River Estuary, North Carolina, USA - ASW-S_5 | ecosystem: Environmental > Aquatic > Freshwater > Wetlands > Sediment | place: USA: North Carolina...
GACTCGGCCAGCGGCGTGTCGATCACCCGGTCTTCGCCGAAGTCCTTCTGCAGGCCGTCGGTGACGCGGAAGACGCCGCCGAGCTTGCCGACGTCCTCGCCCATGATGAGGACCTTGGGGTCGTTCTCCATGGCTCGCCGCAGCCCCGCGTTGAGCGCCTTGGACAGCGTGAGGGAAGTAGGCATGGTCATCGCCGCTCACCCCCGTCGCCGGCGCCCTCGAAGGTCTCCAGGTACGCGGCGAACTGCTCGCGTTCGGTGCGCAGGATCGCAGTGGGCTCGGCGTACACGTGGTCGAAGATGGCCAGCGGCGGCGGGTCGGGCATCGTCCGGCACGCCTCGCGCAGCTCGGCGCCGACCTTCTTGGCCTCCGCGTCCACGTCGGCGAGGAACTCGGGCCCGGCCTGGCCGGTGCGGACCAGGTAGGCCCGGACCCGCTCGATGGGGTCCTTCAGCTTCCAGACCTCGAGCTCGCTGGCCAGCCGGTACCTGGTCGGGTCGTCGGTGGTGGTGTGGGCGCCCATCCGGTAGGTGAGCGCCTCGATGAGGGTCGGGCCCTGCCCCTCCCGCGCGGCCTGCAGGGCCTTCTTCGTTACCGCGTAGCAGGCCAGCACGTCGTTGCCGTCGACGCGCAGGCCGGGGAAGCCGAACCCCCTGGCCCGCTGGTACAGCGGGATGCGGCTCTGCTTCTCCAGCGGCTCGGAGATCGCCCACTGGTTGTTCTGGCAGAAGTACACGATCGGCGCGTTGAACACCGACCCCCAGATGAACGCCTCGTTGACGTCACCCTGGCTGGTCGCGCCGTCGCCGAAGTAGGCGATGACCGCCTCGCTCGCGCCGTTGCCGCCGACGGCGCCGTCGCGCTGGATCCCCATCGCGTACCCGGTGGCGTGCAGGGTCTGGGCCCCGATCACGATCGTGTACAGGTGGAACTTGTAGTCCTTCGGGTCCCAGCCGCCGTGGCTGACGCCGCGGTAGAGCTCGAGCAGCTTCACCGGGTCGATGCCGCGGCACCAGGCCACGCCGTGCTCGCGGTACGTGGGGAAGGCCATGTCGTCCGGGCCCAGCGCGCGGCCCGAGCCGATCTGCGCGGCCTCCTGCCCGAGGAGGGAGGCCCAGATGCCCAGCTCGCCCTGGCGCTGCAGGGAGATCGCCTCGGTGTCGATCCGGCGGACCAGGACCAGATCCCGGTACATCGCCCTGATGTCGTCCGCGGTGAGATCGATCGGGTAGTCGGGATGGTCGATCCGCTCGCCCTCGGGCGTGAGCAGCTGGATGAGCCCATCGGGTGCTTCGGTTGGTGCGGTGGTGGTCGCACCGCCGGGTTCGACGGTCACGTGCCACTCCTTTCCGAGCCGGAGCTGGGATCACCAGGTCCGGCCAGACTGGTTAAGATTCCCGACGCATCGGTCGGCCGTGCGGTCGCGTACGCTGCGGCGGGACGCTCCTCAGCAGACGATATATGCCCTGATTAACCAGGAGGATACGTGGCCCGGATCATCGTGGAAGTCATGCTCAAGCCGGAGATCCACGATCCGCAGGGGGAGGCCATCGCGGGCGCCTGCCGCCGCCTGGGCTTCGGGCAGGTGACCGGGGTCAGGCAGGGCAAGAGGTTCGAGGTGGAGATCGAAGGCCCCGCGGACGAGGGCGCCGTGACGGCTCTCACACAGCTGGCGGGAGACCTGCTGGCGAACCCGGTTATCGAGGAATTTACGGTGCACGTGCAGTAGCGCGGGTTTCAGCCCCGTCTACGGGGAATCACTCGAACCGTGAGGGTTCTTAGCAAGAGGGTGAAATCAGTTCCTGATGTGAAGTTCTGCCTGGTGTTCCGCTGCGAGGCCGTGAGCGTGCCGGTGATGCGCCGGGTGCTCGGGGACACCTTGCGCGGGCTCGGCGTGGACGAGGAATCGGTGTACGACATCCTGCTCGCGACCACCGAGGCGTGCACCAACGTGCTCATGCACGGCGGCCGGCGCGTCCGGGGGTACACCGTGGTGACGAGCGTCGGCGCGGTGCGCTGCCAGGTCGAGGTGGCGGGCGAGGGCGCCGGCGCCCCGCTTCAGGAGGCGGGGCTTCAGGAGGCGGGGCTTCAGGAGGCGGGGCTGCAGGAGACGGGGCGAGCCGGGGCGGCGGTTGCGGCTGGGGCGGACGGGGCTTCGGGCCAGGCGGGGATCGCGCAGCTGGCTGAGTCGGGGAGGGGACTGGCGGTCATGCGGGCGTGCGTCGACACCGTGACCCTGGACAGCAGCCCCGAGCGCGGCACGGTCGTCACCATGAGCAAGCACATCAGGTGGTCACGCGACGCGCCGCTGCGGCAGTTCAGGGCGGCCAGCTAGATAGGCTTCCTGCGTGCGAGTGGGGATCATTACTTTTCCCGGGTCGCTGGATGACCGCGACGCGGCGCGAGCCGTCCGGCTCGCCGGGGCCGAGCCCGTCCCGCTCTGGCACGCCGACCGCGACCTGCGCCGCGTGGACGCGGTGATCCTGCCCGGCGGGTTCTCCTACGGCGACTACCTGCGGTGCGGGGCGATCGCCAGGTTCGCCCCGGTGATGAGCGAGCTGGTCCCCGCGGCGGGGTCGGGCCTGCCGGTGCTCGGCATCTGCAACGGGTTCCAGATCCTCTGCGAGGCGCACCTCCTGCCCGGCGCGCTGACCCGCAACGCCGGCCTGCGGTTCGTCACGCGGGACGTGCGGCTGCGCGTGGAGAACACCGGGACGGCGTGGACGCGGGCCTACCGGCCGGGCGCGCGGATCACGGTGCCGCTGAAGAGCGGCGAGGGGGCCTATGTGGCCGACGCCGCCACGCTGGCGGGCCTGGAGGCCGGCGGGCAGGTCGTCCTGCGGTACGACGGCGGCAACCCCAACGGATCCCTGGGCGGCATCGCCGGGGTGTGCAACGCGGAGGGCAACGTGGTCGGCGTCATGCCCCACCCCGAGCACGCGGTCGGCGAGCTGACCGGGCCGTCGGCCGACGGGCTCGGGTTCTTCGCCTCGGTGCTGACATGAGCGAGCCGAAGGGGCGCGGCCCCGCCTGGACTGAGGAGCGACGAAGGAGCGACGAGGGAAGGCGGGGCCTTAAAGGCGCCCCGGAGGCGAGCGGGGAAACACTGCTCGGGCTCACCGAGGCCGAGTACGCCAGGATCACCGGGATCCTCGGGCGCCGGCCGACCAGCGCCGAGCTGGCGCTGTACTCGGTCATGTGGAGCGAGCATTGCTCCTACAAGTCCTCCAAGGTGCACCTGAGGCAGCTCGCGGCGAAGGCGCCGCCGTCGGCCGCGCTGCTCGCAGGCATCGGGCACAACGCGGGCGTGGTCGACATCGGCCAGGGCTACGCGGTCACCTTCAAGATCGAGTCGCATAACCACCCGTCCTACGTGGAGCCGCACCAGGGCGCGGCCACCGGCGTCGGCGGGATCGTCCGCGACATCCTCGCCATGGGCGCGCGCCCGGTGGCGGTGATGGACGCGCTCAGGTTCGGGCCCGCCGCGGCGCCCGACACGGGCCGGGTGCTGCCGGGGGTGGTCGGCGGCATCTCCTTCTACGGGAACTGCCTCGGACTGCCCAACATCGGCGGGGAGCTGGACTTCGACCCGTGCTACGCGGGAAACCCTCTGGTCAACGCGCTCTGCGTGGGCGTGATGCGGCATCAGGACCTGCAGGTCGCGGTGGCTGACGGGCCCGGGAACGCGGTCATCCTGTTCGGGTCGGCCACCGGCCCGGATGGGGTCGGCGGAGCCTCGGTGCTCGCCAGCGCGGCGTTCGGTGCATCGGTTACCGGTGGGGCGGCGGGTCAGGCGGGTGAGGCGGCGGCCAAGCGGCCGAGCGTCCAGGTGGGTGACCCCTTCCTCGAGAAGCTGCTGGTCGAATGCTGCCTGGAGCTGTACGCGGCCGGCCTGGTGGTCGGCATCCAGGATCTCGGCGCGGCCGGCGTGGCCTGCGCGACCACGGAACTCGCGGCGGCCGGGACCGGCGGGATGCGGGTCAGGCTCGACGCGGTTCCGCTGCGCGACCCGAGCCTGGGGCCGCCGGAGATCCTGATGAGCGAGTCACAGGAACGGATGATGGCCGTCGTCGAGCCGGGCCGGGTCGGCGCGTTCCTCGACGTGTGCGCCAAGTGGGAGATCCGGGCGGCGGTGATCGGCGAGGTGACCGATGCCGGCCGGCTGGTCATGACCTGGCACGGCGAGACGGTGGTGGACATCCCGCCCGGTTCGGCGGCGGACGGCCCGGTGTATGACCGGCCGTTTTCGCGGGGACCGGATCAGGACGCGCTGGCCGCCCTGGACCCCGCTGTGCTGCCGCGGCCCGCGGACGTCTCCGGCCTACGGGAAGCGGTGCTGGCCCTGATCGGATCCCCGGGGCTGGCCGACAAGAGCTGGGTCACCGACCAGTACGACCGGTACGTCCGCGGCGACACCGTGCTCGCCATGCCGGAGGACGGCGGCCTGCTCCGCATCGACGAGGAGACCGGGCTCGGCATCGCGCTCGCCACCGACGGCAACGGGCGGTACTGCCGCCTCGACCCGTACCTGGGCACCCAGCTCGTGCTGTCCGAGGCGTACCGGAACGTGGCGGTGACCGGCGCGCGCCCGCTCGCCGTGACCAACTGCCTGAACTTCGGCTCGCCGGAGGACCCCGCGGTGATGTGGCAGTTCGCCGAGGCCGTGCGCGGGCTCGCCGACGGGTGCGCCGCGCTCGGCGTGCCGGTCACGGGCGGGAACGTCAGCTTCTACAACCAGACGGGAACGTCGGCGGTGCACCCCACCCCGGTGGTGGGGGTGCTCGGCGTGCACGACGACGTGCGCCTGCGGGTCGGGATCGGGTTCGGCGATGGGGCGCCGGCCAGCATCTTCGTGCTCGGTGAGACGGAGGCCGAGCTGGGCGGGTCGGCCTGGGCGCACGTGCTCCACGGCCACCTGGGCGGCCGGCCGCCGGCCCCGCGCCTGGCCGCCGAGCGGCGGCTCGCCGGCCTGCTGGCCACGGCGGCCGCGGACCGGCTGCTGGCGGCCGCGCACGACCTGTCCGATGGCGGCCTGGCCGTCGCGCTCGCCGAATCCTGCCTGCGCGGCGGGGTCGGCTGCTCGGTCCGGCTGCCCGGCGACCCGTTCACGTGGCTGTTCAGTGAGTCGGCCGCCCGTGCCATCGTCGCGGTCCGGCCGGGTGCCGAGGAGGCCTTCGGCGCGCTGCTGGCCAGGCACGACGTGCCCGGGCAGGCCATCGGGGTGACCGGCGGCGACCACCTGGCCGTGGCGGGCTGCTTCAGCATCCCGCTGGCCGAGCTCGGCGCGGCCCACCGTGCGACGCTGCCCGCGTTGTTCGGCTGACGCCCTTCATCGGTTAGCGTCACCGGTATGCCGCCGCTCCGCCTGGACCCGCAGGGTCCGGACAGCGTGACGGCCGTCCTGCGCGCGCTGGACGAAGGCGCCACGCCCGAGGCCGGGGAACTGCGCGTGGCGGCGAGGTACCTGCTGTACCTGCTCGCCACCCGCCAGCCCGGCCGGGTCCTCGAGGTCCGGATCCCGCCGGTGGCCGCCGTGCAGTGCCTGCCGGGGCCCGTCCACACCCGGGGCACGCCGCCGAACGTCGTTGAGACCGACCCGGTCACCTGGGTCAGGCTGGCGGCCGGCCGCCTGCGCTGGGCCGACGCCGTCGGGTCCGGCCTGGTCCACGCGAGCGGCCCGCGGGCCGACCTGGGCGCCTACCTGCCGCTGACCTGAATACACTGACGTGGTGGCATCCCCCGGCGAGGACCGGCCGCGAGAGGCGTGCGGCGTGTTCGGGGTCTGGGCGCCGGGCGAGGACGTCGCCAAGCTCGCTTACTTCGGGTTGTACGCGCTGCAGCACCGGGGGCAGGAATCCGCGGGCATCGCGGTCAGCGACGGTCACCGCATCGTGGTGCACAAGGAGATGGGACTGGTCGCCCAGGTCTTCGACGAACCCGCGCTGACCGCGCTCCGCGGGCACATCGCGGTCGGGCACTGCCGCTACTCCACCACCGGCGCGTCGGTCTGGGCGAACGCGCAGCCGACGTTCCGCTCGACTTCCACGACCAGCCTGGCGCTCGGCCACAACGGGAACCTGATCAACACCCGGGAGCTTGCGGGCCTGCTCGGCGAGACCGGACCGGGCGGCGCCGGGATCGGGGCCACGTCCGATACCGACGTGCTGACCGCGCTGTTCGTCAGCGAGCACGTCACGGCGGGCGGGGCCCCGCCGGGCGTGGCCCCGCCGGGCGGGGCCCCGGCGGGCAGGGCCCCGGCGGGCGGGGTGGAAGCGGCGGCGGCGGCGGTGCTGCCGCTGGCCAGGGGCGCGTACTCGCTCGTGTTCATGGACGAGCAGACGCTGTACGCGGCGCGAGACCCGCACGGCTTCCGCCCGCTGGTGCTGGGCCGCCTGGCCAGCGGCTGGGTGGTGGCCAGCGAAACCGCCGCGCTGGACATCGTGGGGGCCGCGTTCGTGCGTGAGATCGCCCCGGGCGAGCTGATCGGCATCGACGGGCGCGGGGTGCGGTCCAGGACCTTCGCGGAGCCAGAGCCGAAGGGCTGCCTGTTCGAGTACGTCTACCTGGCTCGCCCCGACACCACGATCGCCGGCCGCGGCGTGCACGCCACCCGGGTGGCGGTCGGCCGGCGGCTCGCGGCCGAGCATCCCGCCGACGCCGACCTGGTCATCCCGGTCCCGGAATCGGGCACGCCCGCCGCGATCGGCTTCGCGGAGGCCAGCGGCATTCCGTTCGGCCAGGGGCTGGTCAAGAACTCCTACGTGGGTCGGACGTTCATCCAGCCCAGCCAGACCATCAGGGAACGCGGCATCAAGCTGAAGCTGAATCCCCTGCGGGACGCGATCGCCGGCCGCCGGCTCGTGGTAGTGGACGACTCGATCGTCCGCGGGACGACCCAGCGCGCGCTGGTTACGATGCTCCGCGAGGCGGGCGCGGCGCAGGTGCACGTGCGGGTCGCGTCCCCGCCGGTGCGGTGGCCGTGCTTCTACGGCATCGATTTCGCCACCCGCGCCGAACTCATCGCCGGGCACCTGCCGACGCCGGATATCTGCGCGTCGATCGGCGCGGACTCACTCGGCTACGTGTCGCTGGACGGACTGATCGAGGCGACCGGGCTGCCCGCCGGCCGGCTGTGCCGCGCCTGCTTCGACGGTCAATACCCGTTGCCGGTCGCCGAAGGCGACCGCGGCAAGCACGCGCTTGACGGCCTGGGCGTCGGATCTTAGTCGGGTCCTAACGCCTGCTCGGGCCGCTAGCGCGACCAGGCGTCTCCGACGTCCTTCCAGGCGTCCATGGCGGAATCAGACCCCGGGTCGTCGTCGTCGTCTTCATCCTCGTCCTCATCGTCGGAGTCCTCGGCGGGAGAAACTGCATTCCCGTCGCGGGAGTCCCCGCCGACACCCAGCTCCGCACGCAGCCGGTCAAGGTCCGTGTCGTCGCTCTTGTACTTGAGCTGACGGGCCACCTTAACCTGCTTGGCCTTGGCACGGCCGCGCCCCATTGGCTCGACCCCCTCGAACGTCCGGAGCCAGTCAGGCCCCATGATCTCCGCCTCGCTGGTTTTTGTGCGTCATACGACGCCGTCGCGACCCCCGCCACGAGGAGCGCGACGTTCACCAGCATCCGTACAGGTACAACCGTACCCGCTTTGGGCCCCGGTTGCCTACGCAGATCCCATGGTGCCGAGCCAGATTCCGCGCAGCCGGCCGACATCGGACATCCGCCGCTCCGCCAGGCGGTCCGCGGCCACCGAGGGAGGCACGCCGTCGGAGTCCGCGATCTGGAGCACCCTCGCGGTGGTGGCGAAGATTTTCTCCGTCGCGGCGCTGGCGCGCTTGAAGTTGAATCCGGCCAGCTCATCCGCCACCTGGATGACCCCGCCCGCGTTGACCACGTAATCGGGGCGTACAGGATGCCCCGGTCGGCGAGGACCTTGTCCATCCCCTCGTGCGCCAGCTGATTGTTGGCGGCGCCGCAGACGATGCGCGCGGTCAGCACGCTCACCAGCTGCTCCGTCAGGGTGCCGCCGAGCGCGCACGGGGCCAGGATGTCCAGCTTCTCCGCCGCGAGGTCGTCAGCGGCGCGAACTTCGGGATAACGGGCCTGGATGTCGGCGACGGCGCTGGCGTTGATGTCATGGACGACGACCCGGGCCTCGGCCTCGACGAGGTGCTCGACCAGCCGGTGACCCACCGTTCCCACTCCCTCGACGCCGACGGCGCGGCCGCGCAGGCTCGTGCTCCCCCACACGTGCTCGGCGGCGGCCCGCATCCCGTGCATGACGCCGAGCGAGGTAAGCACCGAGGAATCGCCGGCGCCGCCGTTGGCCGTGGTCCGGCCCACCACCCAGCGGCATTCCCGGCCGATGATGTCCATGTCCTCGCTGTGCGTGCCGACATCACAGGCCGTGATGTAACGGCCGCCGAGCGAGGCGATGAAGCGCCCGTAGGCCCGCAGCAGCGGCTCGGTCTTGAGCTGGGCGGGGTCGCCGATGATGACCGCCTTGCCGCCCCCGAGGTCCAGGCCGGCCAGCGAGTTCTTGTACGCCATGGCCTTGGACAGCTTCATCACGTCGGCGAGCGCCTCTTCTTCGGTCGGGTAGGCGTAGAAGCGCGTCCCCCCGAGCCCGGGGCCCAGCGCGGTGGAATAGATGCCGACGATCGCCCTCAGCCCCGTCCGGCTGTCCTGGCAGAAGACGACCTGCTCGTGGTCCGTCTGTCCAGCGGAGCCGTTCTCGGTATGGGGTATCGCGAACACGTTGGTCACGGTAGCGACTCTCCTCATCACGTCCGGCACTGGTTGAACCGGATCGGGAACAAGGGTATGGCCTGGTGTGTGTACTGGCCGGTAACCAGCAGGAGAGATGATCTCGTTACCGAGACCCCTGCCGTGGGGACGTCCCGTATGTCACGATACGACAGTGATGACTTACGCCGCGTATCTCCGGGTCTATGAGCCGGTCTCGGCGTTCCCCGAGCCCGACCGCTCCCGGTGGGCGGCCTACGCGGCCTCGCCGGCCCGGCCGGCCAGACGCGACTCGGTGGCGGCGGAGCATCTGGAGGCCCTGCGCCGGGCCGTGGTGACGCCTCAGATCGCGGTACCCGACCGGGAAAGCGGGCACGCCTACGTCCGCCGGGCGGATGGCGTCACCTACGTATGCCCGTGGCAGACCAGGCTGCGTTGCCTTATTTCCTATAGCCGCCTGCGGTCGGCTCCGGGCTCGCCGCTGGCTAGCACGCTGCCGGCCCGCGATGAGGACCTGGCGAAGGCGGCTATGGCCCGGCTGGCGAAGGAACGGCGGCAGGGCGGGGCCAGTCTCCACATCCTGGCCAGCAACTGGGCGGTGCCGCTGGCCTGGTTCGTCCCGTTCGCGGCGGGCGAGCGGTGGCTGGCCCTCGGCCTGGGCCGGGACCGCGCGTCCGCGGCGCAGACGGCATCCGCCACGCGGGCCCTGGTCTACACGACGCTCATGTCCCGCGCGCGCAGGCGCGTGGCGCGTGGCCTGGCGGCGCTGCGCGGCGTGCCCGCCGACGCCGCCTGGGGACCCCTGCGCGCGGAGGCCGAACTGGCGGAAGTCGGCAAGTGGCTGGAGGAGTTTCACCCGTATTCACTGGTAGAGCTGGATTTTGGGGGGTTGGTTCACGTGCTGAGCGACGAGGCACTCCAGGGCGATCAGTCGGTCGCCGAGATCGGAGCCGCCATCGATGGAGCGGCTCGAGGCGACGGCGAGCTCGCGGTGGCGATGTACAAGCGCGCCCACAGCCGGTGGCGTGCGTTCGCCGAATTCGAGACGGCGAACTGAGGACCGGGTCGGCCCGGGGGAGGGTGCCCGGGCACTATTTCCGAATCTGGTGCGATGCGACTATAAGTATCGCTAGAATCACCGTGCGTGACAGTGATCGGCGGAACAACTGGGCATCCCGGTACAGAATCTTTGCGCCTGGTGGTCGACGCGTCACGGCTGGTGATGGCAATATGGTCCGTGTCGGCCAATTAGGACATCCCCGACAGGCTCCACACGGAGCACCAGGCACAACAAGAATCGCAGGATCGCAACATTGGTCCAGGAGGAGAGGCCACCACATGTCCGCACGTACACCAGAGGCTGAGCCGCTGTTGACGCCCGCGGAGGTCGCCACGATGTTTCGCGTCGACCCCAAGACCGTCACACGGTGGGCGAAGGCCGGCAAACTGACCTCGATCCGCACGCTGGGGGGACACCGGCGCTACCGGGAGACTGAGGTTCGTGCACTGCTCGCGGGTATTCCGCAGCAGCGTTCCGAGTGACCGTCGGCCGTTTTCACCGGGCGGGCGCAGCAGCCTGGCCCAGGGTGGACACGGCGGCACTCGATCAGGAAATGGGGGGTCGGCCCCGGTGGGGCATGCCACATCGAAACTGCAGTCCGGCATCGCGACCAATACGCCGGGCACATCGCGCAGGGCATGCTGCCGGGGCCGGTCCGCTTTCAGGGGAGGGTCGAAGGAATGCGTGATCCAGAGTTGGTGGCACGCGCCAAGCGGGCCGCGACGCGGCTGGAATCGGCATGGGAACAATGGCGCGCGCTGCACGGACTCGCAGTCGCGCCCGGGCAGCCGGTCGTGAGTTACGTCGGCTACTCGCTCAAGGAGCCATGGGGTGAGCCCAGGGTCGTGATCGGGATCGACGCCGACGAAGCCGAATCCCTCGCGGCGTTTCTCGACCGCGACGAGTGCATCCACTGCGCCCAGATCCCGCGGCAGCAGGTCCGGCTGTCCGAGCCGTCGCCGGTAAGCGTCGGCGAGTACCCGCGGCCGACGTTGCTGAGCGCTCCGGTGGGCCGCAGCGTGGGCGCCCAGGCGGCGGAGACCCGCGATCTAACCGCC
>Ga0187815_10001543_pt1 | contig 10856 bp, 4 predicted proteins | sample NC_S_5_FD_132962 | JGI IMG/M metagenome (GOLD analysis project Ga0187815, IMG submission 132962) | Wetland sediment microbial communities from Neuse River Estuary, North Carolina, USA - ASW-S_5 | ecosystem: Environmental > Aquatic > Freshwater > Wetlands > Sediment | place: USA: North Carolina...
CCGTACGTTGCCAACTCGGCGGGAGCATGCGGAGCAGAATTTCCCAGACTTCGTCCAGGGCATTCATGCCCACAAAGTACGGGAAATAGATAGGCATGTCAAGTCTTATCTTAGCGCTTATGGGGTTTCACCCCCGGCTACTCAATTGGCTCCCCTCCGGGGAGCACCCCGCAGCCCGTCGCGGGCCTCGCAGTCCTGGGACACGAGCTTCACACGCGTAACCAACAATCCCTGTTGCAATAAGAAACAGAAGGTTCTGAAACAGCTTCCGGCAGCCCTGACGCCGTTTGAGCTGAGTAGGGCTTCTCCGAAGTGCACCGCCGTGGGTACCGCGGTATCATCTAGACGGTTGCTGCCCTCTGGTTGGTAAGACCAATGCGGGCGATGGGCTGAATAGTCAGACCCGGGGAGGTTTCCGGATACGAAAGGACAACCACGCGCGGTAATTGGTGTGCGATGAGCTGTTGCAGCCTTCGCCGCACGTTGAATGCCGTCAGAATCACCGATATGCCGCCTTGGGCAGATAAGGACTCGGCCTGATTCAGGATGCATTCAACGAGCTCGCTCCGCTCTGAGGAGGAGAAGGGTAGAGGCTGAGCGAGTCGTTTTTCAATCTCCGGATCAATGAAGTACGCCGCCAAGGCATTGCTGCCTCCTGTGTACTTGTGCGACAAATACCGACGCAGTGCCATGCGCACGCAATCGGCGTAATTCTCGCAACCAAGGTCAGGGAACTGCTCTCCGTGCTCCGCAGGGAAAGGGAAATGCACGGAAGGTACGAAGGCAACGAGCTTGGAAAGGTCAACTGAAATTGTCCCGTCGACTGAAAGAAGAGCGTCAAAAATGCTACGGAGGTCTCGGATCGATATCTCCTCCGTGGCGAGGAGGCGCAGAATGCGCGCGAGGCGTGTTTGGCCGAAGCGGAGAAGAACTTCGGCAATCAAGTCCGGAAATATCTTTGAGTACTGACAGGAGAATAGATCAAAGAGAGCAAGATTTACAAAGGCGCCTGCGTTCGCTCGAATCGCAGCACTGGCATGGAGTACGACGTAGCCCTCCGGTCCCCACGTGGTGAGACCTGCCTCAATGACCTTTTTTCTAACCTCTTCACCACCGCAGAGGAGGGCATATTCAACGCCGTTGGCCGGATTGACCCTCGGAGATGCTTTAAGGCCGAGAGACGCTAAGGCGTCTGGGGTATCGTTTACCAGGAATTCGTCCTCTGCTACGCCTTGGATCGGCGGAACTGGGATGTCATTCCATTGAATACGGAACCATGGCGGCTGCAGGCCATCGTCTATCTCCACCTTATCGAGGTGGAAGGAGATTCCCAATTCATAAAAGAGGGCATCGGCCACCATCTCCAACATCCCAGGGAAATCGAGATCCTCCCAAACACTCGCGCGAGCCTTGCTTCCCTCGAAGTTCCGAGCATATTGGGCTGGGCTTACGAAAATCTTTACTGATCCCGGACCCGACTGACCCGCTGCTTGCTCGAAGATCTCCTCCGCGACCGAACGGCCGATCAATTCCGCTCCACGTGTCACAACGGCGCTCTGTACACGCCCAAGTCGCAGCCCATACCGGGTTGCGTCTCGAAGCAGGCACACAACCCCATCCAGCGAAGCGTCTTCTAAAGAGGGGTCCGACGCCGGAAACCACTCGTGCCAGACCCGCCGCGCCAAAGGCGTCGTGACAAGAAATTCGCGGCACTGATAGATGAAATGAGAAACTTGTTCGCCAACGTTGCGACCCGTAGATTCCGGCAGCGCAAACACCATAGGGTTTTCACCAATCACAAGGCGAGCACGATGATCAGATCTTGTAGCTGAGATGGCCAGCTCGATTTGCAAAGGTAATTCCAGGCTCTCCACGAGTAAACCGCAGTATCTCTCGACAGCTTCCCGGAACGCAGAATCCTCAGCCGTCTGCTGCAAGGTTGCCGGGAGCTCGATCACGACCGGGACCGCCAGCCGATCAGTCGCTGCGAGCGTCATGGTTGGACCTCCACCTGCCCCACAGGCACAGCCTCAGCGCGGAGTTCACTCTTTGAAAGCACCGGCAATTGAGGAAACTCCAATTCCACCAACTTTCGGATAAAGGGACGCAATTTGGGGTCGGCGCTGAATAGGGCCGCTGCCGGATGCGCGGCGACCGCCTCGCGCAACGCGCGGGACGCGCGTTGGTAAGGCTCGGGCTCCATCACGAGAACTGGAATGCCCCCATTGGCTTGAACTCCCGTTTCGATCAGGTGTCGAAAGCTGGGACCGATCGACAGGTAATCCGTTTTCGGCAGGTTGCCCGGCAAGTGTTCCACAATCCCGGGCATACGACGAAGTTGCTCCACCATCTCCACCGGATCAGTTCCCTCCTGGCTAAGGCGAATGTAGCCCTCGCATATGCTGCGAAACTCCGCGACCGGCACGAGCTCCACCAACAAAGCGCGCAGAATTCGTGTCAGGGCAGGTACGCCTCCAGCGGTTTTCTGAACCCTCTCGCGAAGATCCGGACAACGCTCATCAATCAGCGTGTATGTCTCCTGATTCCCAACAAACTCACCCAGGCTAAATTCCAGCAGCAACTGGAGATGCCGCACCAGGTACTCGGGGATAGTCCACAGAACTTTTCCCAGCGCGACAACCTTCTCCCAGTCGGGCTCCGGAACCCAGGTTCCGCTCAGACCGCCGAAGAGATTTTCCGCCACTTCGCCTTGAACACCTACGCTGCGAAGCTCTGCGAGCGGGGTTGGGCAAAAGCGTTTCTTTAAAGACAAGTTGTCAGAAGCCAGGGGAACCTCCATCAGAAAAATCACGTAGGTTCCGTTTGGGAAACCCGTTTCGTTCTTCCGGAACCGAACGCCGGAAATGTGCACTCCGAAACGCTCGAGAATTTCGGTGCGCATTACCTTCACGAGCTCCTGCAGGTCCGGGGCAAGATCATTCCCTTCGCCTTGGACCAGCGGAAGGATGTCGCCTGCGACCTCGACTGCAATTGGGGTCACTACGGGCACTCGCTCGAGTGTTTTTGCGCCGAACGCGGGCACCAGGCGTCGAAGCGCCTGCAAACGCTCCAGTTCGCGACCGTATTTGCGATTGTCGGGAGCGAGGCGGCACGCCTCTTGCACCGCAGAAATCGCGGAATCCAGATGCGAGAGGTCCGTAGTCGGGTTCAACTCCCACGCGCCCGCCAAGTTCGACCGCAGGACCGCATCTTTAGGATCCAATGCGATTGCTTCCGTGTAGAGTTCAATGGCCCGCCCATACTCGCCCTTATCATATTTCTCGTTGCCCTCATCATTCCAAGCCGAGGAAACGGTGCCGCGAAGACCTTCGTCCTCGCGGATTTCGGCTGGCGAGCGGTTCCATAACTCCCGGACTGCCTTCCAAGCCCTGAGTCGCCTTAACGCCCCTGCTAAGTTCGAGTAATACACCGCCGTTTTCGGATCGGCTTGGATTGCAAGGGAGTAATGCTGAGTGGCAGTTTTATACTCCTTCTTGGCATAGTAGAAGTTACCCAGCCGATTCTGGTGACTCGCTTCGTCCGAGTCGCCCTTGATTTTGCGAATCTCGGCAAAGATGCGCAGCGCTTCGTCCGGCTTGCCGGCGCTGTCGTAGTCTTTCGTCATCTCCACAAGAGTGCCAACATCTATGGTCGGATCCAGACGAAGTGCCTCGAATATGCTGGCCTCTGCGTTCTGCAGGTCGCCCATCTGCCATTGCATCCTGCCGGCCTTGGCGAGCGTATATGGCCGAAATTCCGGCTGAACCTCCCCAACCTTGGCAAAATTGTAGGCTGCCTCTTTCCATCTTTCGCGTGATTCGCACAGCAATCCCAGTTGCCAGTACCCAGCGTAAGCTTCGGGCGCGACTTCGATCGCTTTCTCGAAAGCTCCCTGCGCCGCATCATACTTGCTCTCCCCTTCATCGACATAAGCCAGACCGCGCGATATGTAAGCGCCGCTTCGGCTGGAGTCGAGCTGAATTGCCTTTTGATACCACGAGTGGGCTTGGTCATAGCCTTTGCCGCCGGAGTATGCGTCCCCTACCGAAACGTAGGCCGAATACTCTCCGGTCTCGTCCACAGCGATCGCCCGTTCGGCCAGGGCAGGGATATAAGCCCCGTACTTTTCGATGCGACCCGGACCGGCGTAAACCGAAATCAGCCGAGTATATGCGGTGGAGTTATAAGCGCATTTGGTGATGGAGGTCTGGTACCAACTGCTGGCTTCTTCGTGCTTCCCCTGTCTTGCGGCCAAGTCGCCCATCGCCACGTAACCTTCTGGCCGGTCGGGGGCCGCTTGCATGGCTTGCTCGCAGTACGTCCGCGCGACACTCAGATCGCCGTTTTCCTGGTGATAGGAGGCCAGGGCAGCCAGGACGGCGCCTTGATTAGGAGCCAAGCTTTGCGCTTGCTGGAACCAGGTTAACGCCTGGTCCAGAAACCTGAAATGATACAGATGGATCTGCCCCAGTGAAACCAATATATGAGCTCGTGTGCAAGGAGGTACTACATCCTGTCCACCCAGATACTGGAAGAATTTATAAACCTCGGTCCAGCGTTCGTGAAAGATCAATCGGACCGTGCGCTCGAGGTTCTGGACGGGGCTGAATGGTTCCAAAGCGAGCCACGCCGGATCCACCAATGCCTGGCACAGCAACAAACGCCAGCGGGAAAGAGCTTCAGCGAATGTGCGAAGCCACTCCCGCCACCCGAGAGCCTGGTCGTGCTCGATCCAACCGCGCAACCGTTCTTGTTGCTGAGTGATGAGTTGGCGGTCGAACCACTTGCGAAGGACAACCAGCATGGGCTGCAGCGTAGTGACATCGGCGGTGCCGATCTCCTCGTCCAGCACTTGCCAAATCTCGAAAGCATCCTTGCCCGCGAGAAACGACGTGCGCACCCGTTCCAGGGTGCGCACCGCCGCCATCATGTCGGCTCCTGCCAGCGCACAACGGCGGTAGGCTTCTGCCATGACCTCCGTGACCAGGCGGCGCTCGGATTTGAACGGAACGCTGACCCGAGATTCAGTCGGAACCGGTGGCACTTCAGGTTTCTCGGCAGCTTTTGCTACCGCAGGCTCAAGCCCAGTGCCAGGCTTGGGAATCTGATAACGGCACGCGCCACACAGCCCAATCGTGCGATCCATTAATCTCCCGCAGTTAGGGCACGCCGCGAGTTCGTGCCCGCATAGGGGGCACATCATTTCCCCGGCAGATATCGAACCCATGCACCGTGGATTAGGACAGGGGCGCAGTGTAGTGCTGGTCTCCGCGCTTTGTGGGGTAGCCTGATCCATGTGGCAAAGTCCTTTCAGTGGGCTGCAATTCCCGCCGCGGCGGTTTGCTGCATTTTCGGCTTGGCCACCGCGACGGCATCATCGCTTGCGCCCTGTGACGAAGGCACGGCCGTTACTACAGTCGTTGGCCGTTCACCGGTACGGTAGCGGCATTTACCGCAAAGGCCGTTGGCGAGATCGATCCATCGCGGGTCATTCTTCTTCAAGCATTCGGGACACATCGCAATCTCGTGCTGGCAGAGCACGCAGGTGGTATCTCCGAATAATGGCCTGCCGTCGCACTTTGGGTTGGGACAGGGGAACTTCTTGTCTTGGTAAATCGTATCAGCGGGAGGCGCCGGCGGCATTTCCACGATTGCCTTCTCGCTCTGCAGATACAACACGGGAGTTCCAAAGCGCCGGTCGCTCCAGGTGCCTTTGTTGTCGTATTCAGGTGCGCCCAAGAACTGGCGGGCCCGCCGAACAGCCTCATCTACATCCACACCCTGGCTTAGCTCGCGATAAAACTTCTGCGCAAACGCGGCCGCGTCTTTGGTCTTGATCGAATATTGCATGGCCACTACCGCCGCAATTTTCGTATTCACCAGCGTGCTTGCCAAATCCGATAGAAGCATGCCCTTCTCGTCACGGCCGGCTTCACCGGACGCCTTCTTGGCGGTTTCGCACGCCTGAAGGAACACCAACCGCGGCGGCGAATCTGTAAACAGGTCACTGATTGACTCGTTGTTGTGCCATTGCGATTCGTCCAGGTTCCTGTTTTCTTTTCTCAGTGCCATGCCCTCGGCATCTATCTTCAGGGCTAGGCCTTTTATTCGGTCCCCGTGGCCGATGAAATGAAGAATGTGGGGTTTGAACGCTTCCTCCCCAGGTCGGGGCGGGGTGTTGATGGCGTCGAAGAGTTCCTGCCAGGTGGGATTAGGAAGGGTCCTCACCTGCACAGAGTCATTCCGCGTCCTGAGGTCCTCGATGACCTTAATGGCGCTGCGCGTTTCATCGGTATCGATATCCGCCCAGTTGGGCATGTAAGGATGGGAAAATACCAGCAGGATGCGCAGTTGTTTGGCGCGTTCCAGTTGCGGATTAACGTCGGGCACAAATCGTGTGAGGATGAGATCGGTTTGTTGTCCCGCCAGGAAAAAGCCGTCGCGCTTGGGCTTCTCCCCCTCCCGTGGCCGGGCCGGCATGTGCAGGAACTCCCAAGGATACTTTGCGAGTTCTTCTGCTTCCTTGCGAAATACGAGCGTAACTAAAAGACGATCGCCCAGCCGGTGGACCATGTCATAGTCCGCCTCGAATTCGCGGCGGATTTCCGAAAGGTTGGGAAACAATATGTCATACAAATACTCGCCGACTAACTGCAAATCGCTTTTCTCGTTGAGTTTTTCATATTCGATCCAGTAATCGAAGCGCTGAAGCAATTTGGTTGTAAGGTCATCGATAGGGCGCATTGCATCGACCTGAGTCCCACTGACCCTGGTATACGTAATCTTGAATTGGTCCCGCTGCTTGACCTTGACCTCGACGACGCATTTGCAAGTGGCCACGCTTCACACCTCCCGTGATGCGCTGGGCGATCCCCCGGTTTGCCCTACAACACCGACACCGATTTGGCTCGTATCAGGTCAAGGCGAGCACTCAGTGCGCTCAAATCCTTGTCCTGGCCGGGCACAACGGCGGCCGTGGCAGGACCCATCCGACCGGCGGCCGATTTTACCCTTTCATGCTTCTCATTCATCTGCGCGTAGCACCTGTCAGCTAACTGGTCAGCTTGGCCCGGCAGTAGATCGGGACTCAAGGCCATCATCTGGTACAGCGTGGTCCAGTTCGCACACGCGCTCTTCCACTTCTCCGGATCTGAGGTAAACGATTCAGCCAGCGCAGTTCTCCACTGCGTGTAGAACGGAAACTGATCGTAATCATCACGCCACGTTGTCTGATTGATGCTGTAAAGAACGAAATTCGCGCCGCTAAAATCCTGGGCTGAGTCCCTGTCCTTCCCGAAGACGAGTTCGTTGTCACGCACCCAGAGCTGGTCCTGTGGAACCGGAGTCTTCCCGCTCTCAATCAGGGCAAAATATCCGGGCTTGAAATCGTCGCTTTCGCTGAACTCCTTGCGCAAGCCGATGATCGGCTGGTTGTCCTTGTCTGAGCCGATGACCTCTCCGACTGTGTCCACCAATACATGGGCGATCTTGAGATAGCTCGAGAGCGCCTGGGAGAAGTCCAGCACTGATGCCAGGTTCTCAACCACCTTTAGAAGCTTGCCCGCCAAGTCGGTGCGCTTGACCCGATATAAGATCACGGTCAACTTCAGACCGTCCCCCTTGTAGGCATTGATGCCAGCAACCTTGGTATCCGCAAAAACGAAGCCCGCCGGCAAGTCGATTTTGTTCTTCTCCAGCATTTGCGGACCGACCACAAAAGGTACAACCGTGTCATTCCCGTCGTAGCTGAATTCGGACACGGCGAGCGCCATGGGCGCGTACGTCGTCCAGAACTCACGCGAATACTTCAGGAAAATACGGTTCACGGTCACGGTGAAATAGTGCTGATCACGCTTGAACCGCTCCTGCGCCGGCTTACCCGTGTGCTCCGCCGGAATGGCGTAACGTGCAGGCAATATCGTTGGGCTGCTTTTCACTGTCCCCCAGAACCCATCCCACCATTCCTTTAATGTGGCCATTATGTCTCTCCTCGAACCGCTTCAGAAAACCAGAATCGGCTACCGCAAAAACGATGACTGGATAGTCCACCCGCAAATGTTCCTTAGACGGATTTGTGAGAGGACGAATAGGTCATATTTCGTAAAGGTCATGTTTCCTCCAATTCGGCGGGGGCGCCTGACCTTGGAAGAAACCGAGCATGAGCTACGACTTCGAACCCAAAGCATGTAGGGGTGCTCCTGAGCGTGGATACTAATCCTACAACAGATGTTTGGCAGGTGTAAAGCCTACGCTTCCGGCACTTTCGGCGATCTCGCAGGCATGCCCTGCCTGAGCTCGCTATTCTGTGATCAACAGCTACTTGATTACGTAACCCCTTGATGCTAAATTCTAAATCATAATCCCGGTCAGACCAAGAGGCGTACGATGATTATCAAGTACCGAACCCTTGCTTTGCGCGTTGCACTCGCCGCGATTTCAAGCGTGGCCTGTTGCATCTCTCTTCATGCCCAATTCAACACTCCGGTAATCGATGGCGTCATCCAGCCGGGCGAGTATGGCAATACCCAGAACGGCACAAACCAGCTTGGCACGAGCACCGCTCAGACCTGGTACATGACCTGGGACGCGTCGCATCTTTACGTGGGCATTGCCAATGCGGATCTCAGCCAGGGCGCGGTGCTCTATATCGATGCCAACCCGCTCAACCCGCCCAGCGGCGGCTCGACCGCCAATGGCAACCTCGCCGGCTTCAATTACGACAACGAGGATATCGCTACGCTGCCGTTCCGGGCGCAATTCGTTACCTATTTCAAGGAGGGCTATAACGAATATCGGACCTCGGACGGCAACGGCAATTGGACCAACCAGACTTCCAATTACGGAACCTACGCCTCGAACGGCAACGTGCGCGAGTTTGCCATCCCTTGGTCGGCCATTACGGGCGGCGGCATGCCCTCGTCGTTCCTTTTCCTTGGGTTGCTGACTTCGAGCACTGGCTATGTTTATGGTCAGACTCCGAACGGCAACGGCGGCGGTAACGTGGGCACGTCGGCCGCCTATGCGCAATACTTCCTTGTCAACAGCACTGCCAATGGCTCCAGCACGCCGCCGTTTTCCATTGTTAATTCCAACAACGTTGTGAATCTTTCGGCGCTGTATCACAACACCTTCGATCCTTACTACCGCAGCCAAGAGGGCTCGGTGCCGGCAGGGACCACGGTGACCTTGCGCCTCAGGACAGCTCATCTGGGCGCCACCGGCGTCAATTTGCGGGTCTATGTGTTCAATACCGGATTGGGAAATACCACCGGACCCACCGACTCTCCCATGGCTTTCCTCGAAAACCAAACTGTGAACGGCATCGTCTACGACGAATACACCATTGCCTACACCACTCCCAGCACGCCCTCGATCGTGTATTACAAATTCGTGATCTTTAACGGCTCCGGCACCGCTTATTACAGCGACGATTACATCGACGATTACGACAACCTCAACAAGGATGGCACCGGCGCGGCGAGCGCCAGCGAGCCTCTCGATGCCTTCCAGATTACGGCCTATGATCCCACGTTCCAGACACCCGCCTGGATGGCCAATGCCAATGTCTACCAGATCTTTCCGGACCGCTTCCGCAACGGCAACCCCGGCAACGACTATTGCGTGACGGGAAGTTCGGCCGGTTGCCCTTCGTTTTACGGCGCTCCGTCCAGCGGCAACATCGCCGTCACAGTCTGGAACACGCAGCTATGCGATCCCAACAATCAGAACCTTGCCTGCTATAACAATTTCGGCAGCATCTTCTACGGGGGCGATCTACTGGGCATACAAAACGAGCTGGATTATATTCAGGGCCTCGGCTTCGATACCATCTATCTCACTCCGATCTTCGAGGCCAGTTCCAACCACCGCTATGATACAGACGACTTTCTGAATGTCGATCCGGCTCTGGGCGGGAACTCGGCGCTGAGCTCGCTGCTCACTGCCATGAACCAACGCGGCATGCACGCCATTTTCGACGCGGTCTGGAATCACGCCTCTTCCGACAGTACTTATTTCAATGAGTACGGCCGCTTCTCCACGGCAGGCGCCTGCCAATCGCTGAGCTCGCCCTACCGAGCTTGGTTCCATTTCAACCCCGGAGATACCCACGTGCCCTGCACGCCGGCGGATTATCCCGGCTGGGGTGGTGTCAATACCCTGCCGACATTCGATCATACGCAGACCGCCGTGCAGAATTTCTTTTACAGCGGCCCCGGCAATGTGATGCAGACTTGGTATAACGCCGGCGCCGGCGGCTGGCGCTTCGATGTGGCCCCCGACCCCAACTTTCCTCACGCCTGGTGGGTTGCCACCCGGCAATACGGCAAGGGCTACAACCCCAATGGACCGCTGATCGGTGAGATCTGGAACAATGCCAGCCAGTGGCTGGCGGGCGATCAAATGGATTCCGTAATGAATTACCGCTTCCGGCGCAATGTGACGGGCTTCGTACGCTGGCCTTACAACTGGGTGGATGACAACGACAACGGCAACGATGCAATCATCCCGCTCACGCCCAGCCAGTTCGACACCGCCAATCGCGCCATCCGCGACGACTACCCGCCACAATCCACCGCGACCATGCTGAACATGATCGATTCGCACGACACCAACCGCGCGCTCTTTGTGATGACGGAGTTGGGCGACACCGTCCTTGTCCAGGCCAAGCGGCGGCTCGAGCTGGCCGCCTTGTTCCAGTTCACTTACATGGGCGCGCCCACGGTGTTTTATGGGGATGAAGCGGCCATTAACGCGCCCTCGCTGTATAGCGGTGCCAACGGTCCGAAGGGCGACCCTTACTGCCGCGCTCCCTATCCATGGACCAATCAGGCCGGCGACCCTACCGTTTACGGCCC
>Ga0187815_10001545_pt1 | contig 10852 bp, 9 predicted proteins | sample NC_S_5_FD_132962 | JGI IMG/M metagenome (GOLD analysis project Ga0187815, IMG submission 132962) | Wetland sediment microbial communities from Neuse River Estuary, North Carolina, USA - ASW-S_5 | ecosystem: Environmental > Aquatic > Freshwater > Wetlands > Sediment | place: USA: North Carolina...
GCCGCCGCAAGCGGCGACTCGCCCTCCTCCATGTGGCGGACGATGTTCTCGATCATGACGATGGCATCGTCGACCACGAAGCCGGTGCCGATGGTCAGCGCCATCAGCGACAGGTTGTCGAGCGAGAAGCCGCAGAACCACATCACGCCGAAGGTGGCGATCAGCGACAGCGGCAGCGCCACGCCGGCGATGATGGTGGCGCCGATGGTGCGCAGGAAGATCAGCACCACCAGCACGACGAGGCCGACGCTGAGCGCAAGCGTGAACTGCACGTCGTGCACCGAAGCGCGGATCGTGCCGGTGCGGTCGTTGACGACGGTGAGCGTCGCCCCGGCCGGCATGGCGCTGCGCAGCCGCGGCAGTTCGGCTTGGATGCGCTGCACCGTGTCGATGACGTTGGCGCCGGGCTGGCGCTGCACGTCGATGACGACGGCGGGCTGGCCCTTGTACCAGGCGCCGACCTTGGTGTTCTCCAGCCCGTCGATCACGTCGGCGACGTCGGAGAGCATGACCGGCGCGCCGTTGCGATAGGCGACGATGACGCTCTTGTAGGCGTCGGCGCTCGAGATCTGGTCGTTGGCGGCGATGCTGTAGGACTGGTGCGCGCCGTCGAGCGAGCCCTTGGCGCCGGCGACGTTGGCGCTGACGATGGCCGTGCGCAGGTCCTCGAGCGCGATGCCGTAGGCGGCGAGCCGCGACAGGTCGGCCTGGATGCGGATCGCCGGCTTGATGCCGCCCTGCACCGAGACGTGGCCGACGCCGGTCATTTCCGACAGCCGCGGCGCCATCACCGTGTCGGCGAGGTCGCTCAACGTCCGCTGGTTGATGGTCTTCGACGTCAGCGCCAAGGTGATGATCGGCGCGTCGGCCGGGTTCACCTTCGAATAGAGCGGCGGGTAGGGCAGGTTGCGCGGCAGCGTCGAGGCGGCCGCGTTGATCGCCGACTGCACGTCCTGCGCCGCCGCGTCGATATCGCGGTTCAAATCGAACTGCAGCGTCACCTGGCTGATGCCGAAGGACGAGGACGACGTCATCGCCTGCAGCGACGGGATCTGCCCGAACTGCCGCTCGAGCGGCGCGGTCACCAGCGCCGCGATGGTGTCCGGATTGGCGCCGGGCAGTTGCGTCGTCACCTGCACGGTCGGGAAGTCGACCTGCGGCAGCGCCGACACCGGCAGCCACCAGTAGCCGAGCAGGCCGCCGAGCATCACCGCGATGCCGAGCAGCGAGGTGGCGATCGGCCGATGGATGAAGGGCGAGGAGACGCTCATTGCAAACTCGGCGACATTCCGGGCCGGCGCGCAGCGCCAGACCCGAAATCCAGACACAAGCTCTGTGTCCCAGTCCTGGGTTCCAGGTTCGCTCGCTGCGCTCGCGCCCCGGAATGACGAAGCAGGCAGTGCGTGCTTTGCTTCATTGCTGCGCGGCGGGCTTCGGGCCGTTGCCGCTCCGCTGCCGGCGCTCGCCATTGCCGCGCTCGCCATTGCCGCGCGCGCCGTTGCCCGGCTTTGCCGCCGCCGGATCCGCCGCCGCGGCATCGGGACCGCCGCCGATCGTCACCTGCGCGCCGTCGGTCAGCCGCGCGAAGCCGGTGGTCACCACCTTCTCCGACGGCGTCACGCCGCTCGCCACCACGGTCTGGTTCTCGTCCTGCCGCTCGACCTTGATCGGCCGCACCGTCGCCTTGTTGTCGGCGCCGATCACGTAGACGAAGGTGCCGGTCGGCCCGCGCTGCACGGCGCCGGTCGGAATGACGGTGACGCCCTTGAGCGTGTCGACCAGAAGCCGCACGTTGACGAACTGGCCGGGCCAGAGCTGCACGGCCGCATTCGGAAACTCCGCCTTCAGCTTGACGGTGCCGGTCGAGGAATCGACCTGGTTGTCGATCACGGTCAGCATGCCGTGCTCGATGACCTTGTTGGTGTCCGAGCGCAGCGCGTCGGCCGGCAGCGGCCCCTTGGCGAAGGCGTCGTTGACGGTCTGGATGTCCTGCTGCGGAATGTTGAACGTCACCGCGATCGGCTTGATCTGGGTGATGACGACGATGCCGCCCGAGTCGGAGGCGTGCACGATATTGCCGACGTCGACCTGGCGCAGCCCGGTGCGGCCGTCGATCGGCGCGCGGATGTCGGTGTAGCCGAGCGTCGCCTGCACGCTCTCGATCGCCGCGGCGTCGGCCTGCACCTGCGCCGTATACTGTGCGACGAGGGCGCGCTGCGTGTCCGCCTGCTGGCGGTTGATGGCGTTGGTGGCGGCGAGCTGCTCGTAGCGGGTGAGGTCCGTCCTCGCATTGGCGAGCAGCGCCTCGTCCTGCGCCTTCTTGGCGATGGCCTGGTCGAGCGCGGCCTTGAACGTGGTCGGATCGATCTGAGCGAGGATATCGCCCTTCTTGACGTCCTGGCCTTCCTGGAAATTCACCGCGATCAGCTTGCCGTCGACCTGCGGGCGCACGGTCACGGTGTTGAGCGCGCGCGTGGTGCCGACTGCGGTCAGATAGACCGGCACGTCGGCGGTCACCGCCGCCGCGGCCAGCACCGGCACCGGCCCCTGCGCGGCGAAGCGCGCGGCGCGGCCGCCGCTGCGCTGCTGCGGCGCGTTCATGCCGACGAACACATAGGCGAGCGCCGCCGCGACCGCGGCGAGCACGATCACGATCGACAGGCCGCGGCGCCAGCGCGACGCCGGCTTCTTCTTGAAATCTGCCTTGGGGAGTTCACCGTGCATTCGCGGTTTCCGGAGGCTTGGGCTGCCAGCCGCCCCCCAGCGCCTGGTAGAGGCTCACGATCGCCTGGATGTGCGCGAGCCGCGCCACCACCAGGGTGTCCTGAGCGGAATACAAAGTCTGCTGCGTCTGCAGCACCGTGACGAGATCGATCGTGCCTTCGCGCAAGCGTTGCTCGGATATATCGAAGGCGCGCCGCGAGCTTTCAACCACCGCCCGCTGCAGCCGTTCCCGCAGCGCGGTCTGGCGCACGCTGGTGAGCGCCGTCTCGACGTCGGAGAAGGCCGAGATCACCGATTTGCGGTAGGTCTGCAGCAGCTCGTCCTGGTGGCCCTTCTGCAGGTCGAGATTGCCGAGCAGCCGGCCGCCCTCGAAGATCGGCTGCGTCAGCCCGGCGGTGAGCGTGAAGAACGCCGATTCCGGCCGCAGCAGCGTCCTCAGGATCGCGCTCTGATAGCCGCCTTCGCCGGTGAGCGTGATCGACGGCAGGAACTGCGCCCGCGCATTGGCGACGTTGGCATTGGCGGCGGCGAGCTGCGCCTCGGCCTCGCGGATGTCGGGCCGCTGCGCCAGCAGTTCCGACGGCAGGCCCGGCGTCACGCGCGGGATGGCGATCGCGTCGAGCGAGCCGCCGCGGATGCGCACGCTTTCCGGCGACCGCGCCATCAGCACCGCGAGCGCGTTCTTGAACTGCGCCACGGTCTGCTCGAGCGGCGGGATCGAGGCATTGATCGTGTCGATGACGCTCTGCTGCTGCGCCGTCTCCAGCGCCGAGGCGGTGCCCGCCTTGACCCGTTGCGCGATCAGGTCGCCGACGCGCTTGGCGCTGACGAGGTTCTGCCGGGCGACGCGGAGGCGGTCCTGCGCGGCCAGCACCTGGAAATACGAATTGGCCGTCGTGACGACGGTCGACAGCGCCACCACGTCGCGGTCGAAGCGGCTGGCGATGGCGGTTTCTTCCTGGGCGCGCAGCGCGAAGCGGTTCTTGCCCCAGAAGTCGATCTCGTAGCTCGCGGTCAGCGACGCCGACAGCAGGTCGCGTTCCGAGCCGCCGAGCGAGCCCGAGGTGCCGCCCGCCGTCGTGCTCTGCGACGAGCGCACGCGCGAGGCGCTGCCGTCGAGGCCGACCGTCGGCAGCAGCGCCGCGCCGACGACGCGCGACTGCGCGTCCGCCTGCACGATGCGCGCGACCGCCGCGGCGACGTCGAGGTTGGCGACATTGGCGTTGTCGATGATCTCGGTCAGTTCGCGCGAGCGGAAGCCGCGCCACCAGTCGAGCGACGGCGTCGCCGCATGCGCGACGGATGGCGTCTTCGGCCCGGCGCTGTAGGCGGCGGGGATGTCGAGGCCGGGCTCCGGCGGCGTCCCGTTGATCCAGCACCCGCCGAGCGGTCCTGCGAGGCAAGCGGCTTGCAACATGGTCCACACCGGGCGCGCGGTTGTCGTCGCCGCCCATGTTCTGCCCGCCCGAAACCGCATACCGACCTACTGCTCTCGACCACCGACACGACCGACCCGAAGCCTAGCGCGGACTATCGGCCCTTGCTCGCGGATTTTCGGTTCGGCGGCCAGTCGGCCAGCGCGAGACGGCCGGCAGGCGACATCTTCGCGGCGGCATCGGCAAAGATGCCCTGCAGGATCTGATCGAAATTGAGCCGCGCCGTGCGCGTCTTGGTCATGGCGGCGCGCATGGCGTCGGCGTTGAACGGCTCGGCCCGCAGCGCCGCGCGGATCTGTTCGCGGGCGCCGAAATACTGCTTCTGTGCTTCCTGCAACGCGTCGCGGCGGTGATCGGTCTCGCCGCGCAGGAGATCGGCATCGGCAGCCGGCAACGATGCTGCGATCCGGTCGATGCGCACGAGGACGTTACGGTCCCAGGTCGGGCCGGAAGGCGCGCGCACCGCCATCGCCACAGCGATGCCGACGAAGAACAAATTGAGCGCGAGCGAGCCCAGAAGCAGCCAGCGCGGCGAGCCGCGGGTCAGCGCCGCCGGCGCGAACTGGGAGATGGTCATGGCAGCGCCCCGCTGATGGCCTCCGGCTCGAACACGAGCGCGGCGATGTCGCCGCCGCTCGACGCGGTCATGCCGGGATCGAACGAGCGGTCGAGGCCGGTGATGCCGACCATGAAGCCGATGACGGCGCAGCAGGCGAGCGCGGCGACGCGCGGCCAGGCCGGCGCGAACTGCCAGTCGAGCAGCACCGCGGGCAGGCGCCACCAGCCGCGGTCCTGCCGCGGCAGCGGCGCCGCGAGGCGGCTGAGCACGCGCGCGGCGGCGGTGTCGTCGGAGGGCGCCAGTCGGGCGTAGTCGGCCAGCGCGGAGTCGAGCTGCTGCGCGGCCGCATGCGCGGCGCGCGCCTCGGCGTCGGCGGCGATCAGGCCGAGCGCCGCGACGCGCAGCGCTGCCGGCCAGCGCGCCGGATCGGCGCCGTGGCTGTCGAGCAGGGACTGCAACTCGTCATTCGTCATCTTACTCACCTTCGTCGATCACGCCGCTGAGCGCGCGGCGCAAGTTCTGCTTGCCCCGCACCAGCAGGGTTTCCACCGCCGACACGGAGGTATCGAGCGCCTCGGCGACCTGCGCATTGCTCATGCCCTCGCTGTAGGTGAGGACGATGGCCACGCGCTGGCGCTCCGGCAATCGTTCGATCGCGGCCGCCAGCAGGCGCTCGCGCTCGTCGCTTTCGGCCCGCTCGACCGCGCCGGGCGAGGGGTCGACGATCTCGCCGGCCGCCTCGAGATCGACCCAGCGGGCGCGGCGCTTGCGGTCGAGGCAGAGATTGACCACGACGCGCGTGAGCCAGGTGCGGAACGCCGCCAGCGGCTGCCAGCGCGGCGCATGGTTCCAGACGCGCAGCATGGCTTCCTGGGCGACGTCCTCGGCCTCGGCGGCATTGCCGAGGACGCGGCGGGCCAGTCCGACCATGGCCGGCAGATGGCGGCGCGCCAGCAGGCGGAATGCCTGCTCGTCGCCGCGTGCCACCCTGGCCATGAGGGCTTCGTCACTATCGTCCATCGCGGCTCGGCGATCGGCATCGGAACCCGTCCATTGGCGACTTGCCTGACCATTCAACGGGCAATGGGGGCAAAACCTGCCCTTGCGGGCGGCCCCGGCGCGCGGGCGAAAGCCGGGTGTTCGCCTTCCCAAGTAACTGATTTCCCGCGCTCTGGCGACCCGGACGGTGGCTCGAGGGCTTGTCGCCGGGATGGCGGTGGACAGCGCCGCGAATGCGCGTGGGCAGGCCCCGGTCCCTCTGCCACCATGCCGGCAGACAAGCCCGAACCCAGAGGAGACGACGTGGACAAGGCCCTTTACGATGAAGGTATGGCGATGCGGCGCAAGGTGCTCGGCGACGACTATGTCGACCGGGCGGTCGCCAATACCACCGAGTTCGATCGCAAGTTCCAGGGACTGCTCAACGAGTTCGCCTGGGGCGCGGTGTGGAGCGACGGCGATCTCAAGCCGCGCGACCGCAGCCTGCTCAATCTCGGCATGATCGCCTGTCTCGGCCGTATGCACGAATTCGAGCTGCATTTGCGCGGCGCGCTGCGCAACGGCCTGACCGAGACGGAAATCGGCGCCGCCCTGCGGCAGGTGGCGATCTACTGCGGCTTCCCGGCGGCCGTGGAGGCCCACCGGGTTGCCCGGAAGGTGCTGGCCGAAGCGAAAAGCTGAGCACGGTCAACGCTTGTTGCGCTGCGGAACCTTCGTTGGTGGCTGACATTGACCCCCGGGCCCGAGGTGGCCCGGCGGGATTTGGTCGATGGCACTCACCGGCGAGCGGCACGATGAGGACGCGCGCGATCTCCCGCGTGCCGACGATGCGCCCGCGATCGAGTCGCCGGGCATCGCCGTCGAACGGGCGCGCGCCGCGCAACGCGGCGAGGCCAAAGCGGAGCGCGACAAGCCGTCCGTGCTCGGCCGCATGCGGCGGCATCCCTACGTCGTGGCGGCGGCGCTCCTCGTCCTGCTGGCGGCGATCGCCGGCGGCATCCTCTGGTGGCTCGAGGCGCGCAACTACGTCTCGACCGACGACGCCTTCATCGACACGCGCGCGGTGCAGATCACGCCGCAGGTCGGCGGCACCATCGTCGCCGTGCCGGTGACCGACAACCAGTCGGTCGCGAAGGGCGCGCTGCTCGCGCGCATCGATCCGCGCGACTACGAGGCGGCCTTGCAGCAGGCGAAGGCGCAGGTCGAGCAGGCGCAGGCGAGCGTCGAGAACGTCGACGCCCAGATCGCCGCGCAGCAGGCCAACATCGCGCAGGCGAAGACCGCGGTGACGCAGGCGCAGGCCGCGCTCACCTTCTCGCAGCAGCAGAACGCGCGCGCCGAGCAGCTCCTGCAGCAGGGCGCCGGCACGCAGCAGGCGGCGCAGCAGGCCCAGACCGACCTGACGCAGAAGAAGGCGGCGCTGCTCGCGGCGGAGGCGAGCGAAACCGCGGCGGAGAAGCAGCTCGGCGTGCTGCGCGCCCAGCGCGTGAGCGCGATCGCGCAGGTCGACGCCGCCAAGGCCGCGGTCAACACCGCGCAGATCAATCTCGACCGCACCACCATCACGGCCGCGCAGGCCGGCCGCATCGCCAGCCTCACCGCCGGCATCGGCGCCTATGCGCAGCCCGGCCAGGCGGTGATGACCCTGGTGCCGAACGATGTCTGGGTCACGGCCAACTTCAAGGAGACCGAGATCGGCGACATGAGGCCGGGCGATCCGGTCGACATCGCCATCGACGCCTATCCGGGCAAAACCTTCCGGGGGCATGTCGACTCGATCCAGCCCGGCAGCGGCACGGCGTTCAGTCTGCTGCCGGCGCAGAACGCGACCGGCAATTACGTCAAGATCGTGCAGCGCGTGCCGGTCAAGATCGTGTTCGACAGCGTTCCGGATGTCTATCTCGGTCCGGGCATGTCGGTGGTGCCGACGGTGAAGATCAAATGAGCGAGGCCGCGGCCGCCGGACGGGGCACGCTCAGCCGCTCGGCCGCGGGCGACCGCAATCCCTGGCTGATCGCCGTGGTGGTCTCGATCGCCACCTTCATGCTGGTGCTCGACACCTCGATCGCCAATGTCGCGCTCCTGCAGATCGCCGGCAGCCTCGCCGCCAGCCAGGAGCAGGCGACCTGGGTCATCACCACCTATCTCGTCGCCAACGCCATCATCGTGCCGGTGAGCGGCTGGCTCGCCAGCGTCATCGGCCGCAAGCGCTACTACATGATCTGCGTCGGCGTGTTCACCGTCGCTTCGCTGCTGTGCGGGCTCGCCTGGAATCTGCAGTCGCTCATCGTCTTCCGCGTGCTGCAGGGGCTGGGCGGCGGCGGCATGGCGCCGAGCGAGCAGGCGATCCTCGCCGACACGTTCCGCCCCGACCAGCGCGCCCAGGCCTTCGCGCTCTACGGCATCGCCGTCATCATCGCGCCGACGGTCGGCCCGACGCTCGGCGGCTGGCTCACCGACAACTACTCCTGGCACTGGATCTTCTTCATCAACATCCCGTTCGGCATCCTCTCGCTGTCGCTGGTGCAATGGCTGCTGGTCGAACCGGAGGCGCTGGAAGCGGAGCGCCGCGCGCTGCTGCGCAAGGGCCTGAAGATCGACTATGTCGGCTTCGTGCTGGTGGCGCTGTGGCTCGGCTGCCTCGAGATCGTGCTCGACGAGGGCCAGCTCAAGGACTGGTTCTCGTCCGGCTTCATCCTGACCTTCACCGTCATATCCGTCGCATCGCTCGTCGCGCTCGTGCCCTGGGAGCTGAGCCGCGACGACCCGGTGCTCGACGTGCGGCTGGTGTTCGGCCGCCAGTTCGGCACCTCCTTTGCCGTGATGATGGCGGTCGGCGCGGTGCTGTTCGCCTCGACGCAGATCCTGCCGCAGCTCCTGCAGGAGGCGTTCGGCTACACGGCCTATCTGTCCGGGCTGTCGATGATGCCGGGCGGCATCGCCATGCTGATCGTGATGCCGATCGCCGGCCAGATCACCAACCTCGTGCAGCCGAAATATCTCATCGCCTTCGGCCTCGCCGTGATCGCGGTCGCGATGTGGCACATGACTTCGCTGGTGCCGGACGCCACCTTCCATTTCTTCGAATGGGCGCGGGTGTTCCAGATGGTCGGGCTGCCGTTCCTGTTCATCCCGATCAACACGGTCGCCTATTCGGGCCTGGCGCCCGAGAAGACCAACAACGCCTCGGCGCTGATCAACATGGCGCGCAATCTCGGCGGCTCGTTCGGCATCTCGCTCGCCAACACCGAGGTGGCGCGGCGCTCGCAGTTCCACCACGAGCGGCTGGCCGAGAATGTGACGCCGACCTCGGACGCCTATCACCACGCGCTGAACCAGGCGATCGCCTTCTTCGAGGCGCAGGGCGCCAACGCCGCGCATGCGCGCGACCTCGCCTTCGCCTGGATCGCGCAGACGGTGGGCAGCCAGTCGGTGCTGCTCGCCTATATCGACGTGTTCTGGGTGTCGGCGGTGTTCGCGGCGGCGATGGTCCCGCTGGTGCTTCTGCTGCTCAAGCGGGTCGACATGGCCGCCGGCCGGCCGGCGGTGCATTGAGACGGGCGGCCGCGCAAGCGGATTGCTAACATTCTGCGAATGTTCAGGCTTTTTTGACCGCGTGGCTTGTATGCATCACAAGGCCGGCGAATTGCCGGACTGGTCTTGAATGTGCCCATATCCCGGGGCAAGTGAGGCCAGCGATCGGCGGCGCAAGGGCCGCGGCCTTTCCCAAGGGTGACGAATGATCCGGACTTTCGGCGGTTTTCTGTTGGTTCTGCCGGCCTCGGCGGTTCTGCTGGCCGCGCCGGCCAGCGCGCAGCTCTTCGGTTCGCAGCCGCCGGCCGTGACCTCGCAGCAACTGCCGCCGCCGACATTCGGCGCCGAGACCCGTTACAACGACCGCGGCATGCCCGGCCGCTATCAGCAGCCGGTCGAGGCGGCTCCGGCCGCGCCAATGCCGCTGTTCGACGATTCCGCCGACCGCGAGGCCGGCACGCTGCCGCCGCCCGGCCTGCCGGTGCAGGACGGCCGCGCCTACGGCCATCAGTTCGGCGGCAACGAATCCGACGCGGTGCGTCCGCCGGCCGCCGTCGGCCCCGGACCGCAGGCGCCGATGAACCAGCCGCGCACCGCGGCCGCCCCGGCCTCCGCCGACGCGGTGCCCGGCACCAGCGTGATGACGCTGCCGCCCGAGGACCAGCCGGAGACCGGCCAGCCGAAGGAATTGCCGGAGAACCTGAAGAAACAGCTCGTCGACTACCAGACCAAGGAGCCGGCCGGCACCATCATCGTCGACACGCCGAACACCTACCTCTATCTCGTGCTCGGTCAGGGCAAGGCGCTGCGCTACGGCATCGGCGTCGGCCGCGAGGGCTTCACCTGGGCCGGCACCGAGCGCGTCTCGCGCATGAAGGAGTGGCCGGACTGGTTCCCGCCGTCCGAGATGATCGAGCGCCAGCCTTATCTGCCGCGCATGATGGCCGGCGGTCCGGGCAATCCGCTCGGCGCGCGCGCCCTCTATCTCGGCCATACGCTCTACCGCATCCACGGCACCAACCAGCCCTCGACCATCGGCCAGACCGTGTCGTCCGGCTGCATCCGCCTCCTCAACGAGGACATCGAGGACCTCTTCAGCCGCGTGCAGGTCGGCACCCGCGTCGTCGTGCTTCCCGCGTCGATGAAGGCGCCGGAGACGGTGGCCAGCACGGGAGCGGCGTCGGCGCCGCCGCCGGCGCAGGGCCCCGCGGTCAACACCGGCAGGCTGCCGCCGGCGCGCTGAGGCGCCGACGCAGCGTTAGGCGATCAGGGCGGGCCCTTGCGGCCCGCCTTTTTGTTTTTCGGTGTCGCGTCTGCGCGGGTCGGGCCAGTTGAAGGGAAGGTCGCGGCGGGGCCGATTATCAAATGCGTCCCGCCTCGCGCGCGTCGCGTCTGCCTGCCGCTGCGAGGTGCGGCAAGAGCCGGCTCACTCCGCCGCGGCGCTCTTTCCGATGGCGGCGTTGACGCGCGGCATCACCTCTTCCGCCATCAGTTGCAGGGAGCGCTTCGCCAGCGCCGGATCGACCCAGTCGAGCCCGGCATAGACGAGCTCGCCGAAGTCGCCGGTCTCCTCGCGCAGCTTCAGGATGGCCTCGACGAC
>Ga0187815_10001546_pt1 | contig 10846 bp, 13 predicted proteins | sample NC_S_5_FD_132962 | JGI IMG/M metagenome (GOLD analysis project Ga0187815, IMG submission 132962) | Wetland sediment microbial communities from Neuse River Estuary, North Carolina, USA - ASW-S_5 | ecosystem: Environmental > Aquatic > Freshwater > Wetlands > Sediment | place: USA: North Carolina...
AACAGCCGGTCCACCGGCGATTTCGTCCCGTAACCAGTCCGTCACTGTATGCCGGAACTCAACACGTTTGAAGGAACGTCACCATGAATAAGACCGTTCGCGTCGCCCTGGTCGCCCTGCTTTGCGTTGGCGCGGCCGCCTGTTCCAAGAAGCAGGAAGTCAAGCCGCAGGCTCCGGCCAGCGAGCCTGTCGCCCAGACCCAGCCGGCCGAGACCAGCGGCAAGTACACGCCGGCCGACCTCAACACCGATGCCTGCCTGAAGCAGCGCGTCGTGTACTTCGACTTCGACAAGTCCGAGATCAAGCCGGAGTTCCAGCAGATCATGGCTTGCCACGCCAAGTACCTGCAGGACCGCCCGATGGCCCAGATGCGCCTGGAAGGCAACACCGACGAGCGCGGTTCCAAGGAATACAACCTGGGCCTGGGCGAGCGTCGTGGCAACGCCGTGTCCAGCGCACTGCAGGCCAACGGCGCTTCGGGCAGCCAGATCAGCGTGATCTCCTATGGCAAGGAAAAGCCGGTGTGCCGCGAGCACAACGAGGACTGCTGGAGCAAGAACCGTCGCGTCGAGATCGTCTACACGGCCGAGTAAGCGATGAAACCACTGGCCGGCAAACTTGCAGCCAGGATCGGCATGGCGGGCGCAATCGCGTCCGCCATGCTTTTCGTGCTGCCGGTGTTCGCGCAGGACTCACGCCTGAGTCTCGCCGACCGCGTCTCCCTGCTTGAGCAGCGGGCGCAGAACAAAGACCAGAGCAGCGTGGCGATGCTCAACCAGCTGCAGCAGATGCAATCGCAGCTGCAGCAGATGCAGGGCCAGATCGAGGAATTGCAGCACCAGCTGCAGCAGCTCCAGGACAAGAGCAAAGAACAGTACATCGACCTCGACTCCCGCGTGGGACGTCTCGAGGCCGCCAGCAAGACGGGCGCGGCGCCGGTCTCCGGCAGCAGCGCACCGGCCACCGCGGCAGCCGCAGCCCCGGGCGCAGCCGCCGCTGGCGCCGTTGCGACAGGCAACGCGACTGCCCCGGCTCCCACCGCCAAGGCAGCACCTCCTGCCAAGAGCGGCAAGCCCCTCTCGGCCGCGGACAACGCCGCAGCGCAGGCTGCCTACGACGCCGCCTTCAAGACCCTGCGCGGTGGCGACTACGTCGGCGCCTCGCGCGATTTCCGCAAGTTCATCGAGCGGTATCCGGATCACCCGCTCACCTCGAACGCGTTCTACTGGCTGGGCGAGTCGTATTACGTCACCACCAACTACAAGGTGGCGCTGGAGGCGTTCCAGCACTTGCTGAGCCAGTTCCCGCAGAGCGAGAAGGCGCCCGATGCGCTGCTCAAGGTCGGTTACTGCCAGTACGAACTGAAGCAGGTGCCCGCCGCGAAGGCCACGCTCGAGTCCGTGGTCAGCAAATACCCCAGTTCCAAGGCCGCCGGCCTGGCGAAGGAGCGGCTGCGCCGCATCCAGACCGCGGCCGGTTGAGGGCCGGCCGGTGAGCGAGACCAGCACCAGCGCGGTTGACGCCGTGTTCCCGGTCGCCGCCGAGCGGCTGCGCATCACCGAGATCTTCCACTCGATCCAGGGCGAGGCCGATGCGATCGGCTGGCGCACCGTGTTCGTGCGGCTCACCGGGTGTCCGCTGCGCTGCGTGTGGTGCGACACCACATATTCGTTCCATGGCGGCGAATGGCGCGCCATCGACGACATCCTTGCCGACGTCGCCAGCCATGGCGCGCATCACGTCTGCGTCACCGGCGGCGAGCCGCTGGCGCAGAAGCGCTGCCTGGCCCTGCTGCAACGCCTGTGCGACGCCGGCTACGAGGTCTCGCTGGAAACCTCCGGCGCGCTGGACGTGGCCGCGGTCGACCCGCGCGTGCGCAAGGTGATGGACCTGAAGGCGCCGGACTCCGGCGAAAGCGCGCGCAACCTGTGGTCCAACCTCGACCACCTGCTGCCGCACGACCAGGTGAAGATCGTGATCGCCAGCCGCGCCGACTACGAATGGGCGCGCGGCGTGGTGGCCGAGCATGCGCTGGAGCGGCGCTGCATGGTGCTGTTCTCGCCGGTCTGGGGCAAGGTCGAGCCACGCGAGCTGGCCGAATGGATCATCGCCGACAAGCTGCCCGTGCGCTTCCAACTGCAGCTGCACAAGCTGTTGTGGAACGATGCGCCGGGAAGATAGCCGTGTTGCGGCGTACGACAGAAAACCGGTGCTGCGGCCTGTGTCGTCGCATGCGCTTTCCCGGCCGGTGACCGGTCGTACTTCAGTGGCTGAATCCCATGTCTGAAGCATCCCAACGCAAGGCCGTCGTGCTCGTTTCCGGCGGCATGGACTCCGCCGTCACCATCGCCATCGCCCGCGAGCAGGGCTACCAGGTGCATGCGCTCAGCGTCGCCTACGGCCAGCGTCACAGCTCCGAGCTGGAAGCTGCCGGGCGCGTGTCGAAGATGCTCGGCGCGATCGAGCACAAGACCGTGCACGTCGACCTGCGCAGCATCGGCGGCTCGGCGCTCACCGCCGATATCGATGTGCCGCTGGACGACGACGCGCACGATGGCGATGGCCACATCCCGGTGACCTACGTACCGGCGCGCAACACCATCATGCTGTCGATCGCGCTGGGCTGGGCCGAGGTGCTGGGTTCCACCGACCTCTGGTGCGGCGTCAACGCGGTGGACTACTCGGGTTATCCCGACTGCCGGCCCGCCTTCATCGAAGCCTTCGAACAGCTGGCCAATGTGGCCACCAAGGCGGGCGTGGAAGGCGCGGGCATCCGCATCCATGCGCCACTGATGGCGATGAGCAAGGCGGACATAGCGCGCGAGGGTGCCCGGCTGGGCGTGGATTTCGCGGCCACTGTCAGCTGCTACCAGGCCGACGCCGAGGGCCGTGCCTGCGGCCACTGCGACGCCTGCCGCCTGCGCGCGCAGGGCTTCCGCGACGCGGGCCTGCCCGATCCCACGCGCTACGCCTGAGGCGTTCTTGCTTGTGTGGTCGACCCGCAGCCCATAAAATCGCACGCTTGTCCTGAGCGCGGGCCGTTAGCTCAGTCGGTAGAGCAGTAGACTTTTAATCTATTGGTCGACGGTTCGAATCCGTCACGGCCCACCAGGATTCCAGGAGCGCCCGAGGGCGCTCCTTTTGTCTTTGCATCTGCTCAGCGCGAGCCGACCACCAGCGCAGTGAAATCCTTCACCGGAGCGCGGCGTGGCGCGGGTGCGGCAGCGACCAGCCAGATGCGATGGGTGGCCTGGTCCAGCGCCATGGTGCGGGCACCGACCTGGGTGGGCACGTTCGCCACCACGCTGTAATGGTCGGCATCGTCCTCGTGCACGATGGTCAGCGTGCCATCGTGGTTGGAGCTGTAGACCAGCCGGGTGGCGGGGTCGAAGCGTGCGGCGTCCGGCCCTTTGCCGATCGCCACGGTGGCGACCTGGTGGCCGTTGTCGGCGTCGGTGACCGCCATCAGCTGGTTGTCGCAGACCGAGAACAGGCGGTGGGACTTCGTGTCGATGGCGAGGCCGCTGGGCGAATCGCAGGGCGCGAGTTTCCACACGGCATCGACCTTGTTCGTTCTGGTGTCGATGCGCGCCAGCTCGCTCTTGTCTTCGAGGTTGGCGAACACGTGGCCGCGACCGTCGCTGACCGCGAACTCGGGGCGGCCGGGCAGGGCGATCTCGGCGATGGCCTTGTCGCTGGCCGGGTCGATCACGCTGGCGTCGCCGCTGTGGCCGTTCATGGTCAGCACGTGGCCGCTGGCCGGGTCGAACACGATGGCGTCGGGTCCCTGGCCGTGGATCGGGATATCGCGCAGGTTCTTGAGGCTGTCCAGGTCGGTCACGTGGACGCTGTTGGCGGCGCCGTCGCTCACATAGCCGTGCCGCAGCTTCTGCACCAACGCGATGCCGTGGATGTGCTGCATGCCGGGAATTTCGCCGACCAGCTTGCCGTCGCGGGTGTCCACCACCATCACGCGGTCGTTGCGGGCGATCAGCAGGTGGTGCGCGGCCGGGTCGATGGTGACGTAGTCCCAGCCGCCACTGCCGCCCAGCGGATGGCGTTGCAGCACGGTGTACTGCGGCGCGGCGGCGAAGGCCGTCGCGGCAGCGGCGCTGCCGGCGACAAGGAACAGCAGTGAGGCAAGGGGTTTCATGGCTGGCTCCGGCGGAATGGACGACAGGGGTCCACGCAAGCATGCGCGCCGGAAGATTAGCAAACGCTGTGGACGTTCAGTCCCGCGTATCGGGCGGCGTGATCTGCCGTCGGCGCCGGGTGAGGCGCTCGATCGCCAGCGGCAGCAGCGCCAGCAGGGCCAGTGCGCCCATCGGCAGCAGCACCGCGGGATGCAGCAGCAGCCCGAAATCGAGCGTACCGTCGTGGCCCAGCGCCTCACCCAGCCCCGCGCCGATCAAACACTCGAACACCAGCGACACCGTGCCGCCCAGCCAGCTGGCACCGAGGAACAGCCACAGCGGGCAGCGCAGCCACGCCAGCCCCACGGTGACCGCGCCGAACGGCATCACGGGCACGAAGCGCAGGAACAGCGTGTAGCTCACCGGATGGCGTTCGAAGCCCTGGTGCAGCCGGGCCGAGAACGGCGGCGGCGGGCGCGTGCCCGCGCCGAAGGCATAGCGGCTGGCCAGGTACAGGATCAGCGAGCCCAGGGTGAGGCCTACCGAGGAGCACAGCGTGCCGTCGACCACGCCGAATGCGAAGCCGCCGGCGAGGATGATCACGATGGTGCCGGGGATGCCGGTGGACATCGCCAGCGTAAGCAGGCCGATGTAGGCCAGCCTGCTCAGCCAGGGGTGTTCGGCGATGTGTGCGCGCAGCTCGTTCTGGTGGGTGACCAGGTGCTGCGGGCTCAGCCGGTCCAGCGAGCCGGAGGCGTACAGCACGATCCCTGCAAGCAGCAGCAGGATCAGTGGCAGCGCGGCGCGCAGGCGTTTCAATACGTTGCGCCGCGGGCGCCGTAGCTGGCGAGCACAGCGCGCGCCTCGTCGCGCAGGATGTCGCGGCGCACCGCGATGCCGCGCCGCGCGAGCTCGCCGATCCAGTCGGCGGGCAGCGGGCCTTCGTCGAACTCGGTGAGCTCCTCGACGTCCTCGGCGCGCGCGCCGATCAGCAGCTCGTCGACGCCGGCCCACACCGTGGCGCCGTAGCACTGGCAGCAGGGCTGGGCGCTGCTGGCCAGCGTGTAGCGGCCGCCACCGGCGTTGAGGCGGTAGCTGGCGAGGCGCTGCTGCGCGCTCATGTAGGCCATCATCTCGGCGTGCGCCGCCGAACAGGTCTGCGGCACCACGCGGTTCACGCCCGCCGACACCACGCGCCCTTCGGCATTGAACACCACGGCGCCGAACGGTCCGCCCGGACCGTGTTCGATGTTGCGGCGGGAAAGCGCGATGGCCAGGCCGACGCGCTCCTCGTCGCTGACGTAGCGGCGGCTGTCGTCGACCAGTTCCTCGACCCAGGGCGGCAGGGTGAGGTGGATTTGCATCGGCAGGAACACGGCGCTCAGGCCTTCGCTGCCCAGGTGTCGCGCAGGGTCACCACGCGATTGAACACCGGCGCGTCGGCGCGGTGGTCCATGCGGTCGGCCACGAAATAGCCCAGCCGCTCGAACTGGTAGTGCTGTTCCGGTTCCGCCTGCGCCGCGGCCGGCTCGACCCAGCCCTGCACCACGCGCTTGGCCTCGGGATTGATGTGCGAGGTCCACGGCTGGCCATCGTCCTCGGCGTCCGGCGCGGGCACGTTGAACAGGCGATCGTAGATGCGTACTTCGGCGGCCACCGCATGCGGCGCGCTGACCCAGTGGATGGTGCCCTTCACCTTGCGGTCTGCCCCCGGCAGGCCGCTGCGGGATTCGTGGTCGAGCGTGCAGCGCAGCCCGGCAACGTTGCCGGCGTCGTCCTTCAGCACGTCCTCGCACTTCACGATGCCCACCCCGCGCAGGCGCACTTCGCCGCCGGGCACCAGGCGCTTCCAGCCCTTGGGCGGCACCTCGGCGAAGTCTTCGCGCTCGATCCACAGCTCGCGCGCGAACGGTACTTCGCGCGAACCGACACTCTCGTCCTTCGGGTGGTTGGCGAAGGTGAGCGTTTCCTGGTGGCCTTCCGGCAGGTTGGTGATGACCAGCTTCAGCGGGTCGAGCACCGCCATGCGGCGCGGCGCCTTGGCGTCGAGATCCTCGCGCACGCAGTTCTCCAGGATCGCGTAGTCGATCACGCTGTTCTGCTTGGAGACGCCCACGCGTTCGATCAGCAGGCGGATGCCGGCCGGGGTGAAGCCGCGCCGGCGCAGGCCGCGCAGAGTGTTCATGCGCGGGTCGTCCCAGCCGTCCACATGGCTCTCGGCGACCAGCTGCGCCAGCTTGCGCTTGCTGGTGATGCAATAGCTGAGGTTGAGGCGCGAGAACTCGATCTGGCGCGGCTTGGCCGGCCTCGCTTCCAGCCCGGCGGCGACCACCGACTGCCACAGCTCGGGATGGTTCGGCAGGTCGACCTTGTCCACGCACCAGTCGTACAGCGGGCGGTGGTCCTCGAACTCCAGCGTGCACAGCGAATGGGTGATGCCTTCCATCGCGTCGGAGAGCGCATGCGCGAAGTCGTACATCGGGTAGATCGGCCAGGCGTCGCCGGTGTTCTGGTGGGTGACCTTGCGGATGCGATACAGCGCCGGGTCGCGCAGATTGATGTTGCCCGCGGCCATGTCGATCTTCGCGCGCAGGGTACGGCTGCCGTCGGCGAACTCGCCGGCGCGCATGCGCCGGAACAGGTCGAGATTTTCCGCCACCGAACGCTCGCGGTGCGGCGAGTTGCGGCCCGGCTCGGTAAGCGTGCCGCGGTATTCGCGCATCTCCTCGGCGCTGAGGTCGTCCACGTAGGCCAGGCCGTCCTCGATCAGCTTGAGCGCGCCGCGATAGAACACGTCGAAATAGTCGGAGGCGTGGCGCAGCGCGTGCCACTCGTAGCCCAGCCAGCGCACGTCGTCCTTGATGCCCTGGACGAATTCCGGGTCTTCCTTGCCGGGGTTGGTGTCGTCCAGGCGCAGGTTGCACCAGCCGTTGAACTCGCGGGCGATGCCGAAGCTCAGGCAGATCGCCTTGGCGTGGCCGATGTGCAGGTAGCCGTTCGGCTCGGGCGGGAAGCGGGTATGGATCGCGGCGTGCTTGCCCGAGGCCAGGTCTTCGCGGACGATCTGGCGGATGAAGTCGCGCGGGCCGTCGGCCGTCGTGGCGACGGTGGCGGACTCGGCGGGGCTGGACGGACTCGACATCGGGCACGACTCGCGGAAGGCAATGGAATCCGCCAAGTTTACCCTGTCCCCGTCGGCGACCGAAGGCGGCACTTCCTATTGCGCCGCGGCTTCCGGCGAGCTGGCGCAGACCCGGTTGCGGCCTTGCGCCTTGGCCAGGTACAGCGCGACGTCGGCCTGCCTGATCCAGGCTTCCATGTTGGCGTGGCGCGGTCCCACCTCCGCCACGCCGAGGCTGAGGGTGCAAGGCTGCACATGCGCGTTGTCGGTGCGGCCGATCCGCTCGACCCGCTGGCGGATCCGTTCGGCTACCTCGCGCGCGTGCTGGAGGTCGGTTTCCGGCAGCACCACGCCGAATTCGTCGCCGCCGAGGCGGCCGGGCGTGTCCACGCTGCGCAGGCTCTCGCGCAGCACGGCGGCCAGCTCCTGCAGCAGGGCGTCGCCGGCGGCGTGGCCATAGCGGTCGTTGACCAGCTTGAAACCGTCGATGTCGAGCAGGATCAGCGAGGCCGGCCGCTGGCTGCGCAGGTAGCGGTGCATCTCGTTCGCCGCCGTCTCCAGCCAGTAGGCGCGGTTGGCCAGGCCGGTGAGCGTGTCGGTGCGGTTGAGCCGCTCCAGCAGGCGGTTCTGCTGGCGGATGCGGCGGCCGAACTTGAAGTTCACCGTACTCAGCCAGAGCGGATAGATCGTCATCATCGGGATGCAGGCGACGATGTCGAACATGTCGCTGGTCGGCTGCCAGGCGAAACCGGTCAGCCAGGCGGCCAGCGCGCAGGTCGCGATCTGCAGCAGCAGGGAGCGGGCCAGCACCCGCAGGCCGCCGGCGCTGATCCGGTCCATCGCCATCATCGAGGCCAGCAGCACGCAGGGCAGCAGGTTGAACCGCATCGCCGCGATCCACGCCCCCAGCATGGCCGAGTCGATCATCAGGTTGAGCTGCTCGTGCCGCACCGGCCGGTCGGCGCGCACGGCATGCAGCCAGGCCAGGTGCGGCCACAGCAGGCCGTTGGCGAGCAGCAGCGACCACAGCCATGGCGGCGCCTGCTGCTGGTACAGCACGGCCGCCACCGGCAGCATGCCCAGCCCCAGCCCCAGCGTGCGCAGGCGATGGGCCAGGCTCACGAACCTCAAGCCTTCGTCGTGCTTGCCCATTGGATTGACGGCCCCCGCGACGCTACCGGCGCCGCTGCGCTGGTATGACGATAGAACAGACGGCTGCCGCCCTGCCACTGGCGGCAGCGCCGGCCGGGGCTTGCTGTCGGCGTGCGGCGGGGCTAGCGTGCAGCCATGCATACCGTCTATCGCGCCGGAAACCTGTTCGATGCGCATCTGGTGAAGGATGCGCTTGAGCATGCGCAGATTCCCGCCTTCATCGCCGGTGAGTACCTCACCGGCGGGATTGGTCAACTGCCGGCGCTGGACTATCTCGCGGTGATGGTGCCCGATTCCAGCGTGGCGGCCGCCGAGGACATCGTGCGCGAGGTCGAGGCGCAGCTGGCCGAGGCGCGCGAGGCGATCCGCGAGTTCGGTGATGGCGATGCGCCGGACGGTCCCTTGCCCGTGCCCTGTTGAGCGGCACCAGGCCCGCCTCCGCGTCGGGGGGGCATTGCCGGCGGGCCGCCCCGCGACCGACCGTTAGAGGAACACGATGCACGCCTTCGCAGGACTGATTCGCGCCGTACCGGATTTCCCCAAGCCTGGCGTGCTGTTTCGCGACATCACCCCGCTCCTGGCCGATGCCTGCGGCTTCGCCGACTGCATCGCCGCGCTGGCGGCACCGTGGCGGGCGGCCGGAGTGCAGGCGGTGTGCGGCATCGAGGCGCGCGGCTTCATCTTCGGCGCCGCACTGGCGCAGGCGCTGGGCGCGGGCTTCGTGCCGCTGCGCAAGCCGGGCAAGCTGCCGTCACCGGTGCTGGCAGTGGACTACCAGCTGGAGTACGGCAGCGATCGGCTGGAAGCGCGCAGCGACGCGCTGCAGCCCGGCGCGCGGGTACTGCTGGTGGACGACGTGCTGGCCACCGGCGGCACCCTGGCCGCGGCGCAGGCTCTGGTCTTGCGCTTCGGCGCCGAACTGGCGGGCGCCAGCGTGGTCATCGAGCTGGAAGCGCTGCGCGGACGTGAGCGCTGGACCGGCGGTCAACCGTTGCACGCGTTGTTGCGTTACTAGTTGGCTATGCCGTCGGCCATAACTGCCGATGGCGGAAGAGGGGGCATATCATGATCGGCATCGGTGCGTGGAAGCAGCGCATGCCTCGTCCCGACGAGGCCTTGCCGGGCCGCGAACAGGCCCGGTTGCCGAAGCAGGTGCATCACGTGCTAGGCAGCTCGCTGCTGGCGGCGGATCACCCCGGCATGGCGCAGATCTGGTTCGGCATGGGCTGCTTCTGGGGTGCCGAGCGCAAGTTCTGGAGCCTGCCTGGCGTGCGGAGCACGGCCGTCGGCTATGCGGGGGGCTATACGCCCAACCCCGGCTACCGCGAAGTGTGCAGCGGCATGACCGGGCATGCCGAGGTGGTGCAGGTGATCCACGATCCGGCGCAGATCGCCCTGGACGACCTGTTCAAGGTGTTCTGGGAGGGCCACGACCCCACCCAGGGCATGCGCCAGGGCAACGACGTCGGTACGCAATACCGCTCGGCGATCTACGCGGACGACGTGATCCAGCTGGCCGCCGCCGAGGCTTCCGCGCGGCGCTACCAGGCCGCGCTGGAGCGTGCCGGACTGGACGGGGTCACTACCGAAATCGCCTTGGCCGGCCCGTTCTACTACGCCGAGGACGAGCATCAGCAGTACCTTTCGAAACACCCCGACGGCTATTGCGGATTGGGCGGCACGGGCGTGAGTTGCCCGGTCGGACTTGAACCCAGGCTCTGAGCCTCAGTCGAAATCCGCGGCCAGTGCGCTGCACTGCTCGGGCGTCAGCTCCGCTTCGGCCGGCATCGCCGGCAGGCTGCAGGCCAGCGTCACCGGTGCACCCGCCTTCCATGCGGCGATGCGCGCCGCGTCGAGCGGAAAGCGCAGGAAATGCACGGCGGCGGTTTTTTCCTCGTTGCTGCGCTCCATGTCCTCGTCGGCCACCGCCACGGACGGAGGGTGGCCGTGCACGGTCAGCGCGATCGCGTGCTCGATGCCGCGCAGCCGTACCAGTTCGCGCTTGCGCTCCTCCACGTCCTGGTACTCGATCAGCAGCGTGACCTTGAGGTTGTCGCCGTCGGGAATCAGCGGGTTGTAGGCGTCCAGTTCGTCCTGGATGCCGGCGGGCTCGAATATGCGCTCGATGCGCAGCATCTCCTGTACCTGGTACTGGATGCTCAGGCGATCCTCGAAGATCAGGCTGAGGTGGTCGCCCAGGTGCACGGTGCGCCGCTTCTTGTGCGCCATCGCGCGGGCACGGAACCTGGCGCGTTCCAGCGCATAGTTCTCCAGGCTGAGCAGGTCGCTGCGTTCGAGCTTGTCCATGGTCATATTCCCTAGGGAAACTCCGATTTTGCCCCGCTGTCGAAGCGGAGCCGCCACTCACCGAGCGTAACCGATGCCTCAGCAGCTGACCTTGGCCACGCAGTCCGATGCGGGTTTCGAAGCCCACCGCAAG
>Ga0187815_10001547_pt1 | contig 10844 bp, 10 predicted proteins | sample NC_S_5_FD_132962 | JGI IMG/M metagenome (GOLD analysis project Ga0187815, IMG submission 132962) | Wetland sediment microbial communities from Neuse River Estuary, North Carolina, USA - ASW-S_5 | ecosystem: Environmental > Aquatic > Freshwater > Wetlands > Sediment | place: USA: North Carolina...
ATCGGTTTCGCCAGCGCCAGCCCTTATGCCTCGATTGGGAGTTCGCGGGAAATGATGATGCTTTTATCAGTCGAGCCCATCCTGGCTGTCGCTCTGTGCGTGGGCGCGTTCAAGGCCAAGACATTGGCGCTAGTTGGGATTGTCAACTGGCAGGAGCAGAACGGGCCGAGTATCAGCATGGCGATAGCGGGCGTGGCATTCTTCCTTGCTCTTCAAGCCGTGGCAGGCAAATTGCCGTTCGATATTGCCGAGGCCGACCAGGAGATCATGGGAGGTCCTTTGGTGGAGCAAAGCGGCCCGCGCTTGGCCCTCATCCGGTGGGCGATGTGGGCCAAGCAGCTTGTGCTCGCCTTTTTGCTGGTGGAAGTGTTCTTTCCTTGGCCGCACTTTGGAACCGGCCTTGATCTGGTCGCAACGCTCGTGAAAGTGCTCATGGTTCTGGTGCTGGTGATGCTGATTGACGTCGTAAATCCGAGGCTCCGCATTGACCAAGCCATGGGTTATTTCATGCGAGTCGGGGTTTCGTCTCTAGCTGCCCTGGCCTTTGCGGTAATTGGAAAGTAGCGGGAGGTTGAGGTGTTTCTGAGCAAGCTGCGAGAAGCGCTGATTTGCTTGAAGGCTGGGCGTGTCACTCTCCGATATCCATTCGCACCTCGGGAGCCGAAACCTGGGTTCCGCGGCAAAATTACGATCGATGCTGACCTGTGCTTCGGATGCGGTGGATGCGCGAACGTCTGCCCGGCCAATGTGATTGTGGTGTCGGATGCGGAACAGCACACGAGGACGCTCGAATTCTACTGGCGCAGGTGTACGTACTGTGGCAGGTGCGAAGAAGTGTGTCCCGAAAAAGCTATCCACCTTAGCCAGCAGTTCGAAACTGCCACGAACGCTCCCGAGGATATGTACATGCGGCTGAAGGTTTTTATGGGGCCCTGCCAGCGATGCGGCAGGTGCTTCCCGCCTCCAACCGTGCTCGACCGCATGATGAAAACTGGTTTCAGAGAGGGCTTGCGGGGAGGAAATGTATGAACCCCGAAGCACTGCACAGCGGTTTAATCGAGACGCTGAGCTTGACGTTGGTGATCACCTCGGTGGCCGCGGTTGAGATGCGCAGGCTGAAGTTCTCGATAGCTGCCTACCTTTGCCAGGCACTCCTGATTGTGGGGTTGCTTCTGAGTTTTGCTTCCGTCAATAAGGCTCTGTACTGGTGGGCTGCCACTGCTCTGCTCACGAAAGTGATCCTGACGCCTTGGTTCCTCTTCCGCGCGATTCGCGGTGTGGATGACCACGAATTGAAGCCCGTGATTGGTTTTGGCCCCTCGGTCGTGATCGTCGCCTTGTTAATGATCAGCTTCTTCCGTCTCACCCACGGCAGATTCGCGCTTCTGGCGCCGAGCGGGATGGCGCAACTCGGGGTGTTTAGAACGAATTTGGCGGTAGCGTCCACAGTTTTCGCGTTGGGTTTGTACGCCGTGCTGACGCGTCGGGATGCGGTCAAAGCGGTAATCGGGCTTTGCCTGCTTGAGAACGGGGTCCACCTCAGCTTAGTTAGCCTCGCTCCCGGCTTGTCCGAGACTGCTCTCTTTGGCGTTGCCTCGGAAGTGGTTGTGACGGTTTTTCTGTTGCTTTACGTCATCGGTGGGGTCCGGCAAGTGTTCGGCTCGACGGATACGTTCAGGCTGCGGGAATTAAGGTTTTGAGTAGGAGTTAGTAGTTTGTCCAGAGGACGTTGATATGCCCGGAGAAGCCTTGACACAGACATCAGTCCTACCTGCGGCTGTCTTTCTCTTGCCGGTCTTGGCGGGCGTGGTTTTGATCTCGGCGACACGCGCGAGCCGAGTTCTTCAGCAATGGATATCCGTTTTGACCATGGTAACTGTCACAGGATTGGGTGCTTGGATGGCGCGCCAGATTCTTCGGGGGTTCGTTCTCACAACCTGGAACCAGGAACTTCGCGTCGATGCCCTAAGTGCATTGATGGTCGTCATCATCGGTGGCATCGGACTGCTCGCATCGATTTATTCCCTGCGCTACATCGAGGAACGCACGGGAAAGAACCTTGTTGCCAGCCGCACGCATACCTTCTACGGCCTTTTGATGTGGTTCCTCGGAACTATGCTGTGGGGATGCGTGACCAACAACGTGATCATGCTTTACGTCGCGATTGAGGCCACTACTCTTACATCGGGCCTGCTTGTAGCTTTCTACTGGGATCGGCGCGCGCTGGAGGCTGGGTACAAGTACCTGATGTTGCTGACGATTGGGATTACCTTCGCCCTGTTCGGTTGCGTTCTGCTTTACGCCGGCGCCGCGGCCACAAACAAACTCGATGGAGCAAGTGCCCTGCTGATAAGCGACATCCGGCGCGTAACGCAGTTCATACCTGGGGGCACTGCGGCGGTCACGATCGCTTTTCTCATCATCGGATTTGGGACAAAAGCCGGGATTGCGCCCTTTCATCCCTGGCTCCCTGATGCGCACGCAGAAGCACCGGCACCGATTAGCGTGCTGTTATCGGGCGTGATGATCAAAATGTCGCTGTACGCCCTCGCCCGCACGGTCAGCCCATTCTATCCGGCATGGCCCCAGGTCACGATTTTCATTGTGGCGCTCGGTACATTTACGATGCTGCTTGGCATCATTTTGGCGTTGACCCAAAACGACCTCAAGCGGCTGCTGGCCTACTCATCCGTAAGCCAGATGGGTTACGTCCTGGCCGGAGTCGGCCTGGGAACGTATCTCGGATGCTACGGCGGCTTATATCATCTGGTCAACCACGCCCTCGCCAAATCCCTGCTGTTCATGTGTGTGGGTGCCGTCATGTATGCCACCGGTGCCCGGCGAATATCCGAACTCGGCGGACTGAAACACCAGATGCCTATCACCAGCGCGTGCTACTTCTTGGGAGCGTTGGCCCTAGCGGGTTTTCCTCCGCTGAATGGGTTCTGGAGCAAGCTGACAATTTACCTCGCCCTGGCCAGGGCTGGACTGTGGTGGGCGGCGGGCATCGCTATCCTGGCGAGCATCCTGACCGCGGTTGTTATGGTTCGAGCGGGGTATAGAGTGTTTTGGGGGAATGGACCATCTGTCGATGCCCCCTCGCCCAGTTTCAAAGAGGTACCGGCGGGGATGTTCGTCCCCATGATGATTTTGGCGGCCATATGTGTCTTACTCGGGGTTTATCCCCAGGCGCCATACCCTCTGTTGCACCGTGCAGCGGCAGTTTTGGCAACCCTGGGAAGGTAAGTGCGCTGGGGGTGCAGCGATGTTAAGACGACTCTGTAAGAAAGCTTTTGGTAAAGCGCTTTGGGTGTACCACGCGAACACTGGTGCGTGCAACGGATGCGACATAGAAGTCATCAATGTTCTGACCCCCTACTATGATGCCGAGCGCTTCGGGATCAAGCTCGTAGGGTCTCCCCGGCACGCGGATGTGCTCCTGATTTGTGGTCCCGTCACCAGACAAGTTGCGCCGGCACTAAAGAGATTGGTGGACGCTGTTCCCAATCCCAAGCTCACTTTCGCCATCGGCTCCTGTGCAACCGGAGGAGGTTGTTGGTTTGACACCTACAACGTGATGGGTGGTGCCGACAATGTGATTCCTGTCGATTTCTATGTCCCGGGCTGTCCACCCCGGCCGGAAGCCATCCTTTACGGAGTGGCTCTAGCATTGGGGTTGGTTCCAAAGAAGGTGGGCCAGGAAAGCCTGACGCAAGAAACGCTCGAGGAACTCGCGCAAGGCAAATCCATCGTGCAGGGCAAATCCCCAGCAACGGCGCCTTGAACCTTCTTTTTACTCCACTCTTCCGTGTCTGGATTTGGTGGTGCCGCGAGGCGCAGCGATCGATGAATCGTTCGTCAACCAATTGCGCCATTTCGTATCCGCGGTCCGGGGTGAGGAGGAACTGCTGGTAACATTCCCTCCTCGCTGCCGAGCATGGAAATCGTTTGCCGCGCCTAAGGAAGCGCGGGACGGAATGCAAAATAGAAGAAAATCAAAAGAGGCAGAAAACTAAACTTGGCTTCCGGATGGGCAAAGTGAGTACGTGAGCTTCGGAATGTTCAGGACTTCTCTGCCGGCGCCATTCAAAGAAATGGCCATCTAGCTGCTGGCCATAGCTGGTTTGGCTGTGATTCGCTTCTTTATTCGCCCAACTGTGGACATTCGATGCAGCGAAGATTATTGTTCTGCTATCGCCCGCTCAGCTCACTCACACTGCCTTTACTTCGACACGCGTTGTCTTAGCCAGAGCAGTCTTAGGATATCGAGTTCCTCTGACCTTGCTCGGGTTTGTACTCGCAAAAACCTGAGACTAAGTATTCGGATCTCGTTTTCGGTAGGGGAAACTCAAGAACCGAGGTGAACATCGTATGAGCAGGAGATTGTTATGGGGGTTAGGTCCAAGTCGGATGAAATCGAAAGGTCGCTTACTGAGCGACTCTCGGGGTTTGGGCACGTGGTCGCACCCGTGCGCGAGTCTCCTCTCAAGAGTTTACTCTCCAATCTGAGGGATTTCCTTGCGGCACAGCCGTTGAAAATTCGCCCCGGCCAGGCGACCGCGTTTCACATGCCCCAGTTCGGCGATAGTCTGCGTGAGAATTTCGCAGAGCTGTTCAAGCCCGCACCACGAGATGTGCATTCAGACCTCCTCGTTGGCTGGAGCAAGAATAACCTTTGGCAGAACGTTCGCGACGCGCTCTTCCCGAAGAAGCTGCCTCCATTGAAAGTGACCAGCAAGCCTCTCCCGGTGAAGGACATATGGACCAAGGACACACAGTTCACTCGCGTTGAGGCGCTGTCCATTACCATTCACGTTGGTCTGCTGGTACTCATCATCGTCCCACTTCTGCCGGAATTCACCTCGCTGACAATCACCAAGGCAAACAATGTCCAGGTCACGCAGATCGAGAATATCTCGCCCTATCTTCCCGAACTGAAGCCGGCGGCCAAGAAGGCTGGCGGCGGTGGTGGCGGCGGCGAGCACAATCCACTTCCCGCCAGCAGGGGTAAATTGCCGAAGTTTGATTGGACGCAACTCACTCCGGCGAAAGTCAAAACGCCGCCCCATCCGATGTATGTGGTCAAGCCCACGGTGCTCGGTCCTCCTCAGCTCCAACTCCCCAGTCCAAACATGAATAACTGGGGCGACCCCCTATCGAAGGTGATCAACGATTCGAGCGGCCCGGGCAGTGGCGGCGGAATCGGGCCGGGCAGCGGCGGAGGCATCGGCAGCGGATCCGGTGGCGGTGTCGGACCCGGCTCAGGCGGCGGCACCGGAGGCGGCGTCTTCAATGCTGGAACGGGCGGATACGGCTATCCGGCCTGCTTATATTGTCCCGCGGCCCAGTTCTCAGATGAAGCGGTCAAGGCCAAGTACCAGGGGACAGTTTCGCTCGTCGCAATCATTACGCCTGACGGTCGTGCGACCGACATTCGCGTCGTACAACCCGTGGGGTTGGGTCTCGATGAGAAAGCGATCGAGGCCGTTCGCACCTGGCGATTTAGGCCGGCTCTGGGGCCCGATGGAAAACCAGCCGCCGTGCGTCAGATCATCGAAATCGCATTCCACCTGTACTGATATTTCTCCATGGTCTGCGCCCCGCCTGTCGATCAAGATCGGCGTTTCTTGTGCCGGGAAAAACGAGGCAGACTTGCAGGACCCCATTGACAACATTCCCGGGCACCTGGAAATCGCGGCTGAAGCAGAACCTCCGGGCACCAAGAAGAACGCGAAGGGAGGACGGCCACGCGAGATTGAACTGGCAACCCTGTACGCCCAGCGAGATCGGCTCGTCTCTCTTCTAGCCTCATCCTGGGAGAGGATGGGGTTGCAGCTCGAGCGGTTCAGGCGGGCGCGAGCGCTCGGATTGAAAGACCTGCGGGTTGCGTTCGCACCTTTGAAGGACGACCCTCGCGGATATCTACCGGCCTCTCTATTACGAGAAACAACGGAACCCGCGACACCCAAAGCAATAAGAGAATCGAGAGCGACGGTCGCCGATTTGTCTGATCGGCTAAGGAAAGCGATGACTGACTACCAAGCCGAGCATGAACGACTCCGAACAGCAAAGGACGCATACCAGCAGTTGACCGCCAAGCAAAGAGTGGCTGCGGATCAACCGTGGAGACAAGCTGTGCGGCGTGAAAAGGAGGCCGTCAGGCCAGCGGTGAAGCAACATTGCATCGAATTCAGGAAGGCTAAAGCCACACTCGACGACTGCAAGAGACAATTGAATCAGGCGGAACGCAAGCTGACAGACCAAGAGGCACACTTTGCGCAATCCGAAGTCCTGAAATTTCTGAGGTGTGGAAGAAATCGGCTCAATCCAAAGCGGCTTGCCGATGCGATGGCAGGCCTTCCGCGTCTAGGCTGTCGGCAATCATCACGGCTTTGTGCGAAACAATCCTGTGAACTCTGGCCGCATCCTCACTACCAGATGTTGACGATAATCGAGCGCATTTGGCAAGGCATCGGCCCGAAAGACCGAAACCTAGCAGTCGAAATCTTCCGCAACGAGATAATTCTTCTGCCAAAGAAGTCGCCAAAAACGAATGAGGCCTATCTCCGTCACCTTTGCCAGAACTGGCGGTATCTAAGACTTGCAATTATGGACTGTCTTAAACAGGGCGTCAGCTCACGAGAAATGCCCTACCAGATCATGTCTCATTTCAGCACTCGTCTCGCACGGCCCAGGTATGCCCTAGAATCGCTCCGCGCTGAACAAGAGGCTCTGTGAATTGCCTATGGCGAGCGCAGTGCATCGTCTCGTCTCATAAGCGAGGTTCTTGAATCCATCAACCACCCGGTGAATCCAAGCGCGAGTGCAGGAGGTGCAAGACCATGAATATCGGCATCATCGGCTCCGGTCATATCGGGGGCGTGGTCGGCAAGCTCTGGGCTCGCGCGGGCCACAAGATCCTCTTCAGCTCGCGGCATCCGGAAACGCTTGACCCGCTCGTTGCGGACGGGTCCAAACGCTTCGCGTGGCACAATTGACCGGGCGCTCACTTTTGGCGAAGTGATCCTGCTCTCCATTCCATATGGTTCGGTCGAGAGTTTCGGCCAGCAATACAGCCAGAAGTTGAACGGCAGAATCGCCATCGAAACGGGCAATCCCTATCCAGAGCGCGACGGCAGAGTGGCGGAAGAAGCCGTACGCGCTACAGCCTGTAACGGATGGGTCCCGTACAATCTTCGGGTTAAGAGCGATGGCACGGGCTGACCAGACCAAGTGCGATAACGCGGGTGAATTCAATGGGTCAACGCAACACTCACTCGAAGGCTAGGTACTGCAGTTTCAAAGACTGAATTCGTTCCCGAACGTTAATTCAAAGAAACAACTGCCCTGTTTAGGTGTAAATAGAATCGAGCCCTGGAGATCGATCCTCTTTGAAAAGCCTGCAGAAGCAATCAATTAGAGGGGTGTTGCGTCGACCGTCTGAGCCGGCACGACTACACGCTCAATTGCTAGGAGACAGTGCGGCCACTGGGTAGAAACGGCGCTCTCTGGATTGCCAACTCTCCTCATAGCAACGAGCACGTACTCTGGTATCTTGGCGCTGCGTGGGAGGCACGGATCTGCAAGTTCAAGCTCTGACAGCGCTCCGCAGTGAAATCACCGACATCGTTGTTGGAAGTGTCTTCCTGTTTGTGGGACTGGCCAGTTGCCTTATTGCGGTCATGCGCCGACGCAGGGGCACGCGCGTGCTCCTGTGGGTGGGAATCTGGAGCATGCTGCACGGAGGGCGCCCCGTGGTTGATGCGCTGGGGCGTATGGGCCTTCTGCCGCACTGGATTCAGGCGAGTGTTCTCTACGTGGACACTATGGTCAGCTATGTGGTGTTGGTCGTGGCGCTGCTGGCCTGGCGGGAGCTAAGCCGCGGCAAATTGCGCGTGTTTCTTCGCGGCGCGGATCTTGTGGCACTTGCGATAGCAGTAGCCGGGATTGTCGTCTTCCTCGCTACCGGCGCAAGCAAGACTTTGATTCCCGCCAACAATCTCGTTGCTGCTTGCACGCTCGCTGTCCTGTTGACGGTGGTGGCAGTGCCGAAACTAACGCGCAAGTTCATGGTCCTGCCACACCGAGGCGTCTTGCTTGCGGGGACGCTCGTCTTCGTTACGCAAGCCGTATACACAAACGTTATGGGTGCGCTGGGGCAGTCATCATCGCCGATCTGGGGGACGCTGGGGTTCGCAGCTCTGCTGTGCTCGTTCGGATATGTATCGGTGCAAACGGTGTTTGCGGACGAGCGCCGATTGCTGTCGATTGACAACGAACTGGCCATCGCGCGCGAGATTCAAACATCGATTCTTCCCAGCGGCAGTCCAGAAATGAAGAACTTGCGCATTGCCGCGGCTTATCGGCCGATGACCGCCGTGGCAGGCGACTTTTACGATTTCATTGACGTCGATGAGAACCGCCTCGGCGTTTTGGTAGCCGATGTGTCGGGACACGGCGTCCCAGCCGCACTGATCGCGGCGATGATCAAGGCAGCGATGGAATCGATAGTGCCTAGCGCGCACGACCCACAAGCGGTGCTGCGTGGGTTGAACCGGATCGTTTCCGGGCAGCCGCACGATCAGTTCGTGACGGCAGCTTATCTGTGGCTGGACACTGAAAATCGCCGAGCGCTCTACTCCGCGGCAGGACACCCGCCGCTGCTGCTCTGGCGAGAGGGCAAATTGGAGCGCATCGAAAGCAATGGGATCGTCTTCGGCGCGACGCGGCAGCCTGACTATCCTGTTTGCGACATGGCCGTCCGCAGTGGTGACCGGTTCATCCTGTACACCGACGGCGTGATCGAAGTCGAGAACGGAAAAGGCGAGTTTTTCGGCGACACTATGTTGGAACAGGTGATCCGCAGGAATGAGTCGCGGACCGCTTCGCAGTTGGTGGATCAACTGCTCGCTGAGCTACGCGACTGGCAACCTGGTTCTACGGCGCAGCAGGATGACATCACGCTGATCGTTGTTGACGTGGTACAGCCAGGCGAATAGCAATGCTGCAGAGGCTTGGCTAACGCATGCGAGTCAAGCTTCGCTTGGGCGCGCGAGTCAAGGCTTTGCTACGGTGTGCGAGTTCGCTGCCGTCTCCGAATTTGCAGTCGTTTGCGAATTTGCGTTCGTCTGCGATTTTGCCGCCGCGTCGCCCATTAAGGCAATCAAGCCGTCGGCGAGAGTGCCGCGCCAACTCAAGTAATCATGGTCGCCTGCGAATTCCTGGTATTGGACCTGATAGCCTTTTGCGCGCAAAACGTCGCGCAGAGTGCGGGTGGCGAGCAGGATGGAGTTGCCGCCGCCAGTGACGTCGATTTCTTCACTACCGGCATCGAGATAGAAGCGTAGCGGCAATTTCGGACTAGCGATGAACTGACGCGCGACCCAGTTCGGCTCGGAATCCACTGCTGAAGCCGAGGCGGCGTCACTTGCCGGTGGGACCCAGTGGAACGATCCTGATTGGGCGAGTATGTTTCCAAAGGTTTCGGGATGGCGCAGGCCCGCACACGCGGCAGCCAATCCTCCGAAACTGGAGCCACCTACAATGACCTGCTGCGGATCGGCGGTGAAGTTGTACTTAGTGCGCATCGATGGAAGGAGTTCAGAACCAAGAAAATTCAAGAAGGTCGAATTGCAGGGGAGTTCGCGATCGCGAGCGCCGGGAACGTTCCCGACCAGGAGCGCCCCCATCGCTGGAACACGTTTTGCGGCAATCAGATTATCAAGAATGGTTGGCGTGGGCACCAGAACGATCTGCTTCGGGTCGCCCAAGTAGGCAATTTCGTCGAACAGAACGAGAAGCGGATATGGTTGATGAGTTCTCGAATATCCGGGGGGAAGATAGACCGCAATCTCTCGTTCGTTCTTCAGCAGCGCACTCTTGAACTGGGATTTTTCAATCTGGCCCTTCGGGACTCCTGGCTTTTCCGCGAGCCATGGCTGCTGCGGCGCATCGGGCATTTCGACCACTGACCTTTCGTCGTATTCGGGTGAATCCAGACTCTGAGGATCAACCCTCGAGCGTTTCGGGTTGAGGGGATCCGCACGGGCGGCGGCTGCGATCATGGCGATAACGTCCTGATCGATTCCCAGTATTATCGGTCGAATTTTGGGAACACTCGGAGCGATGGAGTATTCGAATCTCGCTGCGTGCGCAACCGCAATGGTCTTGTACCAGACGTCGGTATCGCGGATACGATCCATGAAAAAGTCGTCGGGCACAGCGCCGGCATAGGGCAGACGTATCAAGAAGACGTTGACCGTGTCGGGGGTGCCACGCCAGAGGAAAGTCGCCATCATGTTCTTGTCGTCGCCGGGGAGCGGTTCGATGATCGGAGTGCCTTCTTTCTCAATCTTTTTCCAGAAGACGTCAATGGTCCCGGGATTTCCCGCCTCAAGTGAATCTCTGAGTGCACGAATCCGGTGACTCTCATATGGTGGTTTGAGAGGCGCGAGCCGCGCTTGCAACGTGACGATCTTCTCGAGCGTGATGGCATAGGATGCTTCACCGGTGTTATCAATGGCCACAACTTCAATGCGGTAGGAGCCTGCGCGATCCACGACGAAGTTGAAGCGATCTTCATCGGGCCCAAGCTTGGCACCACGAAATTTGCTGCCCGAAGGATCGTTCACGATAAGCGCAAGCTCTTTTCCATGAGGATCAAGCTTGATCTGCGCATAGTCCTGCGCCTTGAGAATGATGACGAACGATTGGGGATTACCTGCGCTAACAACGCCTTCTCGCGTCTGGCCTATGTTAAGTGCGGTGTCGCTCGCGAATGAGGGCATGCTGACAAATATAAGGACTGACCACAGCATTGGGGATAGATGCTTAGCCAGCATCGC
>Ga0187815_10001548_pt1 | contig 10841 bp, 8 predicted proteins | sample NC_S_5_FD_132962 | JGI IMG/M metagenome (GOLD analysis project Ga0187815, IMG submission 132962) | Wetland sediment microbial communities from Neuse River Estuary, North Carolina, USA - ASW-S_5 | ecosystem: Environmental > Aquatic > Freshwater > Wetlands > Sediment | place: USA: North Carolina...
CACTCAATTCACGGGCACCGTTAAAGGCCCTTGCCGGTGGCGGCGATGCCATCGGCGCAGGCCCGCGGTTCCATCAGAGGGAAGCTACTCTCCGCCGGCGAAAAGGTTCCGAGCGTGTAAATTGAAAAAAATTCGTGTTAGACGAATGGCGGTAAAACCCGCAGCTTTGGCGGGCTTTTAGCGCGCGTGCAGCGGCGCGTGCGTCACTTTTTGGAGCGCATCAAGCGTCAACCCTTCGACCATATCCCGCACGGCAAAACCCTCGGGTGTGACGTCGAGGACGGCGAGATTGGTATAGACGCGTTTGACCACCCCGAGTGCGGTCAGCGGATAAGTGCAGCGGCGGACCAGCCGGCTTTCGCCGGATTTGGTCCGATGCTCCATCAACACCCACACCCGCCGTGCGCCGACGGCGAGATCCATTGCACCGCCGACGGCGGGCGCGCTGTCATTGTCGGAAATCGACCAATTGGCGATGTCGCCGTTATCGGCGACCTGAAAAGCGCCGAGCACGCATAGATCGAGATGGCCGCCGCGGATGAGGCCGAAGCTGTCGGCATGATGCATATAGGCGCCGCCGCTACGCAGCGTGACATATTGCTTGCCGGCATTGATGAGCCAGCGGTTGATCTCTTCGCCCGCCGGCGCCGGGCCCATGCCAAGGACGCCGTTCTCGGAATGGAAAATGACTTCGCGGTCGGCCGGCACATAGTCGGCCACCTGCAACGGCGCGCCGATGCCGAGATTGACGTACCAGCCTTCCGGAATATCGCGCGCGACCCGCGCCGCCATTTCGGCGCGCGTCATCGGTCTGCATTTTGCTACCGCTTTGGCCGCGGTCTCGTTCACTGCCGCCTCATCAAGTCACGGTCGGTTCGCCATAGGGCACGTGCAGGACGCGATTGACGTAGATGCCGGGGGTCGCGATCTTTTCCGGATCCAACGCGCCGAGATCCACAATGTGCTGTGCCTGCGCGATCGTCAACGTCGCCGCCATCGCCATGACCGGATTGAAATTGCGCGCCGAAGATCGATAGGTCAGGTTGCCCCAGCGGTCCGCCTCCCACGCCTCGATCAGGGCGACATCCCCGGCGAGCGCATCTTCAAGCAGATAGTGGCGTCCGCCGATTTCGCGCTGCTCCTTGCCGCCGGCGAGCTTGGTGCCGACGGCGGCGGCGGTGAAGAACGCAGGAATGCCGGCGCCGGCGGCACGCAGCCGTTCCGCCAGCGTACCCTGCGGCACGATTTCCAGTTCGATTTTTCCGGCGCGATAAAGCTCCTCGAACACGACCGGATCGACAGAACGCGGATACGAGCAAATGATCTTGCGCACGCGCCCGAGTTCAAGAAGCCGCGCCAGACCGATGCGCCCGACGCCGGCATTGTTGGACACGATGGTCAGATCTTTCGCGCCGTGCTCGATCAGCCCATCGATCAGCGCGTTGGGTTGACCGATGCTGCCGAAGCCGCCGAGCAACACGACCGCGCCATCGCGGATGTCCGCCATGGCTTCGGCCATGGTCTGCACGATCTTGTTGATCATTGGGAGTGCTTTTCCCGGAAATGAATCCCCCTCCCCCTGAAAGGGGGAGGAAGGCGGCCCTAGGCCGCCAGGTGGGGGTCAAGTCTCCTGGTCTGTCAACTTGACCCCTCCCCGACGCGCATTGCGCGTCGACCCTCCCCTTTCAGGGGAGGGATTAAATCATGATGCCCTCACCCCACCACGCGCGCGCGCCGCTCGTCGCTGAAAGCCGGCATCACTTCGCGGGCGAAACGGCGCAAGCTGTCCTGCGCCGGGCCGCCGCCGTTCAGCAGCACGTAGCCGACGCCGAGCGCCTGCAGGTTTTCCAGTTTCCGCGCGATTTCGTCGGGCGTGCCGTAGAGCGCGCTCCCTTCGCTCGCCTCGCGCGTGTCGGAGAACGCCATGATGCTCGCCTTGCTCTTGGTCCCGTCCGGCGCGTTCGAGGCAGCCGCGAGGCGGCGCTGTGCTTCGAGCCGGCGCTCCAGCGCCGCCTCCTTATCGGCCTGATCCTTCGCAACGTAAAAAGCGCGCGCCACGCCGACATCCATTGGATTAAAGGCGCGGCCGCGCGCTTCGACCGCCGTTTTGAACGTGGCGATGCGCTCGGCCACGGCTTCGAACGAAGCAAATTGATCGAGCAACAGATTAAAACCGCGCTCGGCAACTTGGCGGATTGAATCCGGATTGCCCGCCGCCATCCACATCGGCGGATGCGGCTTTTGCGCGGTGGGCGGCTCGACGATGATGTCGTCGTAGCGCCAGTATTTTCCGGAATGCGAAAAGCGCTGCTTGGAGGTCCAGGATTTCAGGATGACGTCGAGCGATTCATTGAACCGTGCATCGGCTTCCTCCATCGCAATGCAGAAGCCGGCGAATTCGCCGTGCCGATAGCCTTTGCCGACGCCGAAATCGAGCCGTCCGCCGGACAATAGATCGATGGTGGCGGCCTGCTCGGCGAGCAGCACCGGATTGTGCCACGGCAGCACCAGCACCGCCGTGCCAAGGCGCAGCGTTCGGGTCTTTGCCGCCACCCAGGTGAGCAGCGCGAGGCTGGCCGAGACTTGACCGAAGCCGGTGAAATGATGTTCGACCAGAAAGGTCGAATGATAGCCCAGCGCCTCAGCCTCGACATTGTATTCGACGAATTGCCGATAGCCCTGGCCGGAATCCACGTCGGGGCCGCCATGGCGGGCCGTGGCGCTGCCGAACAAACCGAAGCGCATGAGCAGATTCCCTATTTTGCCGAGCTAATGTAGCCCATGGTCGGCGGCGGGAGCTATAGTGCCGGCCGGGAGGACATCGCATGATCCGGATCATCGACGCGGCGCGAACGGCGGGTGCCGCCATTCTGGCTTTGTGTTGCGCACAAGTTTTTTCGGCTGTCGCGCAGGATTATCCGACCAAGCCCATCACCATGATCGTGCCCTATCCGGCCGGCGGCGGCGTCGACCTGATGGGGCGTTTGATCGGCGCAAAGCTTTCCATTGCGCTCGGCCAGCAAGTGGTGATCGAGAACCGCGGCGGCGCCGGCGGCATGATCGGCACGCGGGATGCGGCACGCGCGGCGCCGGACGGCTATACCCTTGTCATGCTGCTAACCGGGCTCAGTCTCGGCAGCAATACCGGCTATGACCTCAACAAGGATTTTGCGCCGATCGGAATCGTCGCCTCGACCCCGATCATCGTTGATGCGCATCCATCGCTGCCGGCGAAATCGCTCGCCGACGTGATCGCCTTGGCAAAAAAGGAGCCGGGCAAGCTTTCCGCCGGTACGCCGCCGTCGCCGACCATCAATTACTTCGCGGCGCGACTGTTTAATTTGCTGGCCGGCACCGAGATCACCGTCGTGACCTATAAGGGCACCGGGCCGCTGACCACCGATCTCCTCGGCAATCACGTGCCGCTCGGCTTCAACACCATTCCGGCTTCGATCAGCAATATCGCCGCCGGCCAGTTGCGCGGTCTCGCGGTAACCGGGAGCAAACGCTCGGCCGCCGTGCCGGAGGTGCCGACCGCTGCGGAGTCCGGCCTGCCGGGTTTCGAGGCGGTGCAATATTACGGCCTCGCCGCGCCGGCCGGCACGCCGCGCCCGATCGTCGAGCGGCTCAACAAAGAGCTGCGCGCAGTTCTTGCTTCCGATGAGATGAAAAAACGTTTGATCGACGATGGCGCCGATCCGGCGCCGAGCACGCCGGAGGAATATGCCGCCAATATTGCACGCGAAGAGGGCAAGTGGGCGGCGCTGGTGCAAAAGCTCGGATTGAAGATCGAGTGATCGTCATAACAGGGACCTCTCCCCGCGTGCGGGGAGAGGGAAGCAATCGAACGCGGCGACAGTTGAGGAGAACGATTGGCATGGAACTCGGATTGAAGGGCAAAACCGCGCTGGTGACAGGATCGAGCCGCGGCATCGGACGCGGCATCGCGCTGGCGCTGGCCGCCGAAGGCTGCGATGTGATGCTCGTCGGACGCGACCGCGCCGCGCTTGACGACACTGCCGCCGCGATCGGCAAATGCGGCAGCCGCGCCGGGATCGCGGTGATCGATTTGCGCGAGAAGGACACGCCGGCGAAACTGATCGAGCAGGTCCGGCGTGAATTCGGCATGCTCGATATTCTCGTCAACAATGCCGGCGCCACCAAGCGCGGCGATTTTTTGAGCCTGACCGACGCCGACTGGGAAGACGGCTACGCGCTGAAATTCTTCGCCCATGTCCGGCTCGCGCGCGCCGCTTGGCCGTTATTGGCCGAGCGGCGCGGTGCGCTCATCTCGATCGGCGGCACCGGCGGGCGCAAGCCGACCGCCGAGTTCACCATCGGTAGCTCGGTCAATGCCGCCGTTGCCGCCTTCACCAAATGCCTCGCCGATCGCGGCAAGAGCGAAGGCGTGCGCGTGAACTGCATTCATCCCAGCATTGTCGAGACCGACCGGACGCGGCGGCGGATCAAAGCCGAGATCGATCGCACCGGGGCCACGGAGCAAAAAATTCGCGAACAGCTGTTGCGCGAATTCAATAATCCCATTCGCGTCGGCACCGTCGAAGACGTGGGCAGCCTCGTGGTGTTCGCCGTCTCCTCGCGCGCCAGCTGGCTGCACGGCGCCACGATCGATCTCGACGGCGGTGAAATTCCGGTGTTGTGAAGCAGTCGCGGAAATAATTTCCTCTCCCTGAAAGGGGGAGGGTCGGCGGCGATCCGCCGCCGGGTGGGGGTCTGCCCGACGGCCGTTGTAATCAAAAGTGACCGCTCCCTGGCGCGCTCCGCGCGCCTTCCCTCTCCTTTCAGGGGAGGGAAAACCCTGTCAGCACTTTGAAAAAGACACACGCATACAGAACTAACTTGAAATGAACATCCTTCTCACCCCGGCGCGGATCGGGCCGGTCGAAATCAAGAACCGGATCGTCATGCCGCCGATGACAACCCGCACGGCGGACGACGAAGGTTTCGTCACCGAGGATTGCATCGCCTATTACCTCGCCCGCGTGCAAGGCGGCACCGGGCTGATCACGGTCGAGATGGCCTCGCCGGAAAAAGTCGGACGGCATCGGCGCCGCGAAATTGGAATTTACGACGACCGCTTCATTCCCGGCTTGAAGCGTCTCACTGATGCCATTCATCGCGGCGGCGCCAAGGCCTCGATCCAGCTCGGTCATGCCGGCGGCCATACCCGCGTCGACATCTGCGGCGAGACGCCGATTGCGCCGTCGGCCATTCCGCACCCGGTCTACGAAACCACCTTCGAGACCATCGTCCCGCAGGAGATGACCAAGGCGCGGATCGAGGAAACGATTGCGGCCCATGTCGCCGCCGCGCAGCGCGCGCGAACGGCCGGCTTCGACTGCGTCGAAATCCATGCCGCGCATGGTTATCTGATCTCGCAATTCCACGCGCCGTTCGAAAACCGCCGCAACGACGAATACGGCGGCGCGCTTAAAAACCGCGCGCGCTTCGGTCTTGAGGTGCTGCGCGCGGTGAAACGCGCGGTGCCGGATATCGCGGTCGTGTACCGGCTGTCGGTCGAGGATTTCTTCCCCGGCGGCTTGCGCTTCAGCGAAGGCCGCCAGATCGCGATCTGGGCCGCGGCGGCAGGCGCCGACGCGCTGCACGTCACCGCGGGTCATTATCGCTCGCGGCCCTCGGCGCAGGTCGTGCTGCCGCCGATGAATTTTTCCGACGCTACTTTTCTCGATTACGCGGCCGATGTGAAAAAACGCGTCAGCGTTCCGGTCATCGCGGTCGGCCGTCTCGGCGATCCAACGATCGCCGAGCGCGCGGTTACTCAAGGCAAAGCCGATTTCATCGCGCTCGGCCGCACGCTCATTGCCGAGCCGCAATGGGTCGAGAAGGTGCGCCGCGGCGAGCCGATCCGGCGCTGTCTTTCCTGCAATACGTGCATCAACGAAATGCGCGGCGGCGCCCGCATCGGCTGCGTGGTGAACGGCGCCGCCGGCCGCGAAACGTTGTTCGCCGCGCCGCAAATTCCGCAGGGCGAGCGCATTGCGGTGATCGGCGCCGGTCCCGCCGGGCTGACCTATGCGTCGCTGGTGGCGGAAGGCAACCACGTCACTGTGTTCGAGAAAGAAGCGCAGCCAGGCGGCGCATTTAAATCCGCGGCCAAAGCGCCGTTGTTTCAAGAAGTCGACACCGAGCCGCGCAGTTTTACCCGCTATATCGCCGATCTCGTTGCCGCTTGCCGCGCCAAGGGCGTGCAATTTCGTCTCGCGTCCGATGCGGGTGCTGCATCCGGGTTGCTGGCGGGATTCGATACTGTCGTTATCGCCACTGGCGCGCAATATCGCTTCGGCCTGCGACCGTTCGCCAACTGGCTTCTTGATACCGGCATCGCGCGCGCGCCAGGCATTGCGCGGCTATTTACATCGCCGTCAATCCGCAACTGGTTTTACTACAAGGTGCGCCGCGGCACCGCGCCGCGGTTCCGCCATCTGGCGCGGCCGGGGCAGCGCGTCCTCGTGATCGGCGACGCCGCACGTGCCGGCAAAAGCAAGGAGGCGATCGCCAGCGCCTTTGAAGCGGCGTTGCTGGGAACGAGTGCCAAGGATAGTCTGAAGGATAATCTGAAGAATAAGCTTTAATCGCGAGCACAATCGCGAATAACCAACCGGGAGGAGCCGATGGCGAGCCAATTGCATCGCGTCAAGATCGCGCCCAAGGGCATGGGCCTTAATGATTTCGTCGCCATGCAGGAGGGTTACTTTGCCGCCGAGGGCCTTGATGTCGAGCTCGATTGGAAAACGTTCCGCGGCACGCAATCGAGCTGGAAGGGTCTGGAATATCTGCAACGCCCGCAGGACCGTCCCTATACGCAAGATAAATCCGAAGTGATCCAGGGCGCCTGCGTGTGGGGCAGCATCTGCAATGCCAGCGCCGGCATGGGACGCTTCGTCGCCGATGCCTATGGCGTGTCGCCATGGGCGATCTTCGTGCGGCCGGATTCGCGCATTCGCACGCCGGGCGATCTCAAGAACATTCCGATCTCGGTCGGCATGCGCGCCGGCAGTCACTTCAACGTGCCGTATCGGCTGGAAAAATTCCTGCCGCTTGAGCACATCAAGACCGTGAATACCGGCGGGTTCGGCGCGCGCCTGCGCGCGCTGCTCGACGGCGAAGTCGAGGCCGCGAGCCTGTTGCCGCCGCAGATCGCCATGGCCAAGCAGCTCGGCTTGCGCAAGATCATCGAGGATACTTTCCATACGCTGTGGTGGGTGCCGCAGGGCTCGCCGTCCGAAGTCGTGACCGGCTATCTGCACGCGCTCGATCGCGCCGAAGCGGCGCTCGACGCCGATCTCGCAAAATATCTGCCGCTGTGGAAGCTCGCGGTGCCGCCGGAATTCGAAAATGCCCAGCCGTGGGATTTCACCAAATTCGGCCGCGGCGAGCGTTTCGTCTATCGGGCGATACCGCGTTCGGAATTCGACGAGGTGCTGGACCAGGTCAAGCGCTGGGGGCTCGATCAGTATCTAAAGGACAAGAGCTTCGAACATTTGGCGGCGGATTTGAGCGCCGGCGCGCCGCAGTGATTCGCAAGACCATTCGCTCATTCCCGCGACCCGCCGACGCTCTCTTCACGAGCTTCGGCGGGTTTGGAGTCCGCCGAAGCGCGAAGGCGGAAAGCGGGAATCCAGTTCTTTGTGAAAAATCGCTCCTGGGTCCCCGCTTTGGCGGGGACGATCTGAGAGTGCCGCCACTTCGCAGGCGTTCAAGCGATATCCACTCTTACTCCAATATCAGACATTGGTCGGCATGCTCGATGTGAGCTAGGTGCCAGCGCCAGGTATAAAGCAGCGAATTTGGGTGTTGCCGTAACGGTCGTTATACGGCCACACAACGGCAAGGCTGAAACAGTTGGGCTCAGTCACAACGGCATCATCGGGCATTACAAACCATTCTCCCTGAATGCGGACACGATAATGGCCCTCTTGTGTGTCCCAATCGACGTCCTGCACACTGACACCGTCGGCAAAAGCGCAGCACAACCCACGGCTAGCTTTTCTTTTCCCAGCGCTGCGCCATCTGATGCCAAACACTGGCCATTTTCAGGTATAGCGCGCGTTTCTCATGCGAGGGATTCGTCTGAGCTAATTCCATGCATTCGGCGGCAAATTCCCGGAATAGCGTTGGCGGACTCAGACCCTCAAAACAGAGCTCTTCGTTTTCTTTCGGCATTTCTTCGGCTTTAGCGTTATGAAAACTCCTATTGAAATAGTCCCAGCCGATCTGCCGTGGCTTGATAATTCAGGTCAATGTATTGCTCATTCAGGCCGTTTCCGTAAGCGTGTTCCAATCGGCGTCATGGCGCCCTAAAACAACTATCTGGCCCGATAAAACAAGATTTCATCCACCGCACCGGTAAAGCTCTGAGCCTCGTAGCCGCCAGAGCGGCGTAAACTGGCGCACGCTGTCCCGGTAGTGGGGGGATGGGCCTGTCGGAGACAATCGGACGCGGTGGGACGGCGCAACGTGTTGTAAAATCACGGGTGCGTCGCTCTCATTTGCGAAGCAAGCAGCACAACGTTCGCGCTGTTTTATCGGTCGTGCGAAAGGGCCGCATGTGGCGCGTGCGGATCACTCGGCCAAATGGCTGCGTCCGTTATTTCGGCAGATTTAGTTCTGCAACGCGTGCGCGCGACTGGATCGCCGCTCATGCTTGCCGAGTAAATCCAGTGTCGTAAGCGCACGGAATTCACATTCAGCCTCGTGGCGGGCTGCAGCACGCACGCGGCGCGCTGATTCGCAACATCATTCGCTCATTCCCGCGCAAGCGGGAATCCAGCTCTTCTGAAAAATTAAGCTGGGTTCCCGCTTCCGCGTGAACCCGTCTACGGTTCAAACAATGGCTTTGAGCCTCAACGACGATCTACAGTTGGCAGGACGAAATGAAATGACGCACCGCCGCATTTACTGTCCGACGCTGCGGTAAGTTTACCGCCATGATAGTCAATGATCATTCGAGAGATGGCTAATCCTAGTCCCATTCCATGCGGCTTCGTCGTAGCAAACGCAGTGAAGATGTCGCCTAATTGATCTTTATCAATTCCCGGCCCGGAGTCTTCTACCGCCACCGCGATATTGTCACCTTGAATTTCAGTTTGTATGAGCAACAGTCGTCCTTGAAGACTCGTAGTCTCCATTGCTTCAATACTGTTTATGATCAGGTTGGAGACAACCTCCTGCAGCTGACTCTTATTTCCAGAGACGAGTGGCAGTTTGGGCGTGAGATCGACACGAATCGAGACGTGATGATCCTTAAGCTGACTGTTAAGTGACTCTAGTACCTCTGGGATAAGTTCGTTCATGTCCACCAGCTGTCGCTCCTCATCGGCCTTTCCGAACAAGGAACGAAAGCCGTCGATTACTGCACTAGTGCTGTGACCAGCATTCACTACCCCATCAAGGGCAGCTTGGGCTTTATCGAGTTCGGGTGGGACCGTTTTAAGAAATCGCTGGGCTGCACACCGCCTGCCGTGATCCTCGTCAGCGGCTGCCTTATTTCATGGGCAATTGCTGCTGTGATCGCCTGCGCACTCATTATTTTCGTCTCTTGCTCATGCCGCAGGCGCACGATTGCGTTAGCAAGACGCGCATAGAGCACCACCGCTTCGGCAAGCAGCGCACTCAACACGATGGTTGAAGCACCCAACGAAAAAATCCGCTGTGTGTAAAAACCCAGACTGAAGCGACTCGTGATTACAAACGTAGTACTCGCAAGTTCTGCCACCAACGCACACACCGAAACGATAAGCCATAGATCAAGTACCGACTTTTGACGACGCCACAGCACCACTAACGCAACAATGCTAATTCCAAAATCCATGCTTGTGATGCGGTTGGCCCAGACAGTAAAGCCGATCTGATCTACAAAGAGGGCGGGCAGAGCGTCATCGTGCACTGTAACGATCCATGTGAGTACCAAAACGAGACCGATGACGAGCGCTACGCTCCAATAGATTGCTGAAGTGGCCAGAGCGCGCCTTTCGTCAATCAGGTAGGCATAGCCAATTACTGAAACGGGTAATCCCAAATGCCAGAAGATAAAAAGCCATGCTGTGGTTGAAAGTCCGGCACCAAGAAGACCAGATGCCGCAAATGCACCGGGAAAAGTCAAAAGGTGCGGAACGACCATTAGGGCGCTAAACAAATAACCGCTTGCGAGCAGCAGAAGGCCGCGCGATCCAATGATCCTTGACTGACTGAATAATAGGACGGCAGTAAGAAAATCGGTGATAATGATGGCGGACTCAGTGGCTGGGATAAAACCGTCTATCCTGCGCAACTGAATTGCGCCGAACGGGGCAATAATTGTGGTGGCTATGAGCACAGTCGCGGCAAGCACAAGCGTCAACCGACGCTGCCGTGTTGTAGGCGTCATCGTCGCAATCGAATACTCAGACTTGTCGACGACTCTATACTCGGTCAAAGTCGCTCCAACCGACGACGCTTAATTTCATAACTTTGCTGCGTACCGCGCTTCAGAATGCCAATCCGTCGTTGATAATAGATTGTGCGCGATGATCTTGAATTTATCCAGATGTAAAATGTCGGAGCCCCAGTTCGCCATGAAGTTGAAGTATGGGCCGATGTCCCCTTTGGATCAAAAGCGGACATGGCGACAGGTCAGCGTGATGTCCATTTACTCCCAATAGCGGACATGGCTGAGAGCGATTGGCATGTCCGCTTCTGGCCGATTTTGTTGCAGAAGTCGGCGATGACAGGTGCGTGGCGACCGGCGCGAACTTCTTTAAGTAGTCGTTTGCCATCCACTCCCTAGCAAGGAGTGGGCTGACACCACTGCCGCCGAACTC
>Ga0187815_10001549_pt1 | contig 10839 bp, 11 predicted proteins | sample NC_S_5_FD_132962 | JGI IMG/M metagenome (GOLD analysis project Ga0187815, IMG submission 132962) | Wetland sediment microbial communities from Neuse River Estuary, North Carolina, USA - ASW-S_5 | ecosystem: Environmental > Aquatic > Freshwater > Wetlands > Sediment | place: USA: North Carolina...
TACGGGTCGAGCCGGTCGACAAGGCTCGGTGGCGCGTTCACGCGGAAGGAGCACAGCGACTGCGGGTCGACTATACCGTCTACGGCTACGACCTTCTGACGGAAGGGTTCGACCTCACGCCCGACCACTTGTTCCTCAACGCGGCCCTCTGCCTGCCGTTCGTGGACGGACACCTCTCTGAGCCGGTGTCGGTAGCCTTGGAGCTCCCGCCCGAGTGGAAGGTCGTGACCGAGCTCGAGGAAGTGGGGAAGGCTCCCCCCCGGTACCGAGCCCGCCACTATGACGAGCTCGTCGATTCGCCCATCGACGCGGGTCGGCCGGTCGTGCTGACCGTTCGCCCCGCGGGGGTCCCGCACCGTATCTCCCTCTGCGGCGATGGAGGGAACTACGAGGTCCAGGCGCTCGAGCGGGACGTCACCAAGATCGTCGATGCGGTCGTCGCGTTGCTGGGCGACACTCCCCTGAGCGGGTACACCTTCTTCTATCACCTGACCGACCGGCGGGACGGGGGTCTCGAGCACGAAGCTTCCACGTCGTGCGTGGTCGAACGAACGTGCTTCCGGCCGGCGGAGTCGTACCGCCGGTTCCTGAGCCTCACGGCGCACGAGTATCTGCACCTCTACAACGTGAAACGGATCCGACCGAAGGCCCTGCAGCCGTTCGACTACACCCGCGAGAACTACACGCGCCTGCTCTGGTGGATGGAGGGCACGACCGACTACTTCACCTACCTTGTCCTCCGGCGCGCCGGACTTCTCACGCCCACGCAGTATCTGGAGCAACGCGCGTCGCTCGTTCGGGACTACCTCGGCATTCCGGGCCGCAATCGAATCTCTCTCGAAGAATCCTCGCTCATCGCCTGGGTCGACTACTACCTGCCGTACGAGGAGACCCCGAACCAATCCGTATCCTACTACCTCAAAGGAGACCTCGTCTCGATGTGCCTCGACCTCGAGATCCGTCATCGCAGCGACGCCCGGGCCTCGCTCGAGGATGTCCTGCGGCTCTTGTGGAAGGAACATGGCCGCACCGGCGTGGGGGTGGAGGAGGAGGGGATCCTCCCCGCCGCGAACCGCGCGACGGGGCTCGACCTCACGAGCTTTTTTGACCGGTTCATCCGGGGGACGGACGACGTGGACCTGTCGGCGTTCGCTCGGTACGCCGGGCTCGCCCTCGCCCCGAAGCGGAAGACCCCGGACGAGCGGGAGAGGTCCGAACCGGGGGACCTCGGGGTCATGGTCGAGGACCAGGGGGGACTCGCCCGGGTGCGTCACGCGTTCGCCGGACGACCGGGGTACGCCGCCGGGCTGACCCCGGGGGACGAGATCGTGGCCATCAACGGCGTCAAGGTCACCTTCGAGGGTCTTGAGAAGGCGCTCGAGCAGTACCCCGCGGGAACCCCGGCCGACCTCACGATCTTCCGCCGGGGCTACTTGCACCGGGTCGCTCTCACCACCGGGGCGCGGCCTCCGTCCGCCTACGAGTTCACGCCGATGGATTCCGCGCCGGAGCCCGCCCGCAAGGTGTACGAGAGCTGGATCGGCGAGAAGTGGGCGCCCGCGTCGGACCCGGGTTAGTTAGTCCGCTTTCCGCAGTGCCGTCGCGGAATGGGCCGGGATGGCCTTGCGGCCGTACCGCCACTCCCCTTCCATCGGGTAGAGTCGCCGGAGCATGGTGTTGACCCGGTCGCCGACCTTGAGCTCCCCCGGGACGACATCGGTCACCTGGAGGGTGACGCGCATGCCTCGGGCAAGCTCGACGAGGGCGACGTCGTACGGCCCCAGCGCCTCGACCTGTGCGTCGAACTCGGTGGGTTGACCGCCCTTGCCCACGGTCGTGACCGCGACGACCCGCCCACCGTCGTACGGAAGGCGTACCGGGGTCAACGCATCGGTGTGACCACAGCGTCGACAGACTCCCCGCGCGGGGAACGTAGTGCCCCCGCAGGCGCCGCACGCTTCGGCGAGGAAGCGCCACCGGCTCGGGAGGTTCTCGAGGTACCGGGCGCGTGGGACGTAGGCCCCCTCGGAGGTCCCCGTGAGGTCCCCTTCGGCCGTCCGCTTCGGGATCTTCCGTTCGACCGTGCGGCCGCTGCCCGTGGCCCCACCCCAGTCTCCGACCAAGGTGACGTCATGGCCCTCCTCCTTGCCGGGCTCACCAAGGCGCAGGGTCGCTTCGACCGCGGAGCCCCGTGCGCCGGTTCTCGGTAGCGGGAACGAGCTTGGCTCCTCCGAGCTCTCGAGGAGATAGGCCACCGCGGCCGCTCCCAGGGCGGTCGACTTCGCGCTCCCGCGATCGGTGCTCCGTTCGGGGAGCTCGGCGCCCACGATGAGCGCCGGCCCACCGCTCCCTTCCTCGAGGGCTCGCACCGTCTTCGCGAGCTCGCCGCCGGTTGCGGGATGGCGGACCACCTCGACCTCGCGCCCGAGGAGCGCCGCGAACCCCCAGTCGGCGGCGAGCGGGGGCTCGCCGAGGAGGTGGACCGCGACCGCCCCGGGTTCTTCGCGCGGTCCGGCCCAGGCGCGCTCGACGGCGGTCGCGCCGAGGGTGAACTCGTCTTCATCAAGGGCCGCCACCGGTACATCGCCCGACCGGCCCACGGGGACATAGGCCCCGATGCGGACCACGCGACGCATCGACCTCACCCCACCGAGAACAGCGACACGGCCGCGGTGGCCCCCGCGCCGCCGACGTTGTGGGCCAGGGCGTGCTCCGCGTGCGGCACCTGCCGGGGTCCGGCCTGGCCACGGAGCTGGAGGAAGACCTCGAACGCCTGGCTCACGCCCGTGGCGCCAATCGGATGCCCCTTCGCCTTCAGGCCCCCGTCCGGATTCACCGGGAGGCGACCGGTCCGACGCGTCGCCCCGGAGAGCGTGAGCGCCGGCGCCTCCCCCGGGCCGGCAAAACCGAGGTCCTCGAGCGCGAGCAGTTCGGCGATCGTGAAACAGTCGTGGACCTCGAGCAACGAGACGTCCGACCGATTCCAGCCGGCCGAGCGAAACGCGTCGTGGGCGGCACGATGGGTCGCACGAAAGCGCGTCAGCTCCTTCCGTTCCTGCACCGCCAGAAAATCGGTTCCCGCGCCGGTCCCGTCCACGTACACGGGGGTGTCGGTGTACCGATGCGCCAGCTCCGGGGGTGCCAGCAGGAGGGCCGCGGCTCCGTCGCTGACCGGGCAGCAGTCGTAGAGACCCAGGGGTCGCGCGACCCGAGGGGCGGCCCGGACCTCGGCGCGCGAGACGAGCTTTTGAAAGTGCGCATTCGGGTTCAACGCACCGTTCTCGTGGTTCTTCGTCGCGACCTCGACGAGCGCCTCGGAGGCGTCCCCGTGCTCGGCGAAGTACCGTGCGGCGATCAGGCCGTACACCCCGGCGAAGGTGAGTCCCGCCAGCCGCTCCCACTCGGTGTCGCCCGAGACCCCCAGCCAGTAGCGACGCCGGGCGTTGGTGACATCCGTCATCTTCTCCACGCCCACCACGAGCGTGAGGGGCGACGACCCGGCCGCGATCGCCCCGACCGCGGCGCGCAACGCGAACCCTCCGGACGCGCAGGCATTCTCGACCCGGGTCACCGGGACTCCGACGAGTCCCGCCTCCTCGGCGAGGGCCGCGGACGAGTTCCCGATCTGGTGGCCCCCGAAACCGAGGGTCGCGAGGAACCCTTCTCTCACGTCGCCCCGGTCGGCGCCGCGGTCCACGCTCGCGAACGCCGCGTCGACCGCCGTCCGGGTCAGAGCTCGGGGTCCGGCGTCCAATACACCGAACCGGGTGTGTCCCGCGCCCACGATTGCCGCTCGATGCGTCAACGCTTCCGCCTCGCGAACCGTCTTATGGTCCGAGCCGATTCGTTGGACTCTCTTAAGGAGAGAGACCCATTAGGATGGCGGAACCCTCGATTGTCGTGGGCGTGTCGGGAGCCAGCGGAGCCCCGATCGCCATTCGGGTCCTGCAGGCCCTCCACGACGCTCACGTTCCGGTGTCCCTCGTGGTCTCCGATGGCGCGGCGGTCGTGTTGCGCGAGGAGTGCGACCTCGCCCCCGAGGCGCTGCGTCCGTGGGCTGAGCGCAGCTACGCCGACGACGACCTGGCGGCCCCGATCGCGAGCGGGTCGGTACCGACCCGTGGGATGGTGGTCGTGCCATGTTCGTCGAACACGGCGGCTAAGATCGCGCTCGGTCTCGGAGACACGCTTCTCACCCGCGCGGCCGCCGTGCACCTCAAGGAGCGACGACGGCTGGTCGTGGTCCCGCGCGAGACCCCGCTATCCACTGTCCTCCTCCGGCATCTTACGACCCTGAGCGAGCTCGGGGCGGTCGTGCTGGTCGCCTCGCCGGCGTACTACCTCAAGCCGAAATCGGTCGAGGAGACGACCGACTACTTGGCAGGGAAGGTGCTGGACCACCTCGGCGTTCCGCACCAGTTGTATCGCGGCTGGAGGTCGGACTCCCGATGAGCACGCCGGGCCGTCCGGCGGTCCTCAATCGTCGGCGCCCTCCGGGGCGACTCGGCGCGTTCGCTCCCTGGCCGCTTGTAGGGGTGACGCTCCTCCTGCTCTCGCTCATCGTGTTCACCCCGGTCCTTATCGCGAACACCCACCAGCCCGGTCCCGGCCTCCTGACGCAGGCGGAGCTCGTGGTCGACAAGACTACGTCGAACGACTCGCTCCACTTCTACGTCTGGGCGCTCGGCGAGACGATCCGCTATGACGAGATCCACATCGGCGTCGCCTCGTCGTTCAACTGGACCGGAACGAACACGCTGAACTGGACCACCCTCAACTGGACGCAGTGGCACAACGGCACGGACGTGCTTTCCATGATCGTCGCGGTCGCGCAGAATCCCGTGGCCCTCAACATCTCGGCCTACTACGTCAGCCCCTCGGGGAGCACGTGGTACGTGGGGATCTTCGCGTTCTACGTGGCGACCTCGTCGCCCCCCGGCAGCCAGACACTCTACGGGGCGTCCGAACTGCCGGGGATCGCTCTGACGTCCCCGCTCGCCGTGTCCAACGACACCCTGCCGTTCTTTATCCTGTTGAAGGACGTCGGCCCCGGAGGGGTCCCGTGAGAGCGAACCGTGTCGCCGTCGTGCTCTGGGCCACCCTGATCGTGGTCCTGCTCGTCGTGGAGATCGCCGAGATCACCCGGCGTTTCACGATCCCGATCCAGAACGTCATCGGCGACCCGCTCGCCTTCGTGGTCGCGCTCGTCTTCACCACCCTCGTCGCGCTCGTCGGGGCGATCTTCATCGGTGTCTACCTGTCGCACCGGCTCCTCACTCCCACGGGGTTCACTCCGTTCGAGGAGGAGATGCTCCGGATGCGCGCGGACCTTCAGGACGTGAAGCGCAACCTCGCGGCGCTCAAGGGGCCCGACGGCCACGACCCTGCGGCGCCCGCCGACGACGCCACCTCGGAGCAGGAACCGTGAAGGTCCCGGTCCTCGACAACGGCGGCCAGTGGACGCACCGCGAATGGAGGGTCCTTCGGGACCTCGGCGCGGAGACCCGGATACTCCCGAACACCACGCCGTTCGACGAGCTGGACGCCGATGGCGTCGTCCTTTCCGGAGGGGCCCTGAGCCTCGAAGGGACGGACGCACCGCTCGGCCGGGTGGGCGAGTGGATCGACGCGGGGAGGGTCCCGGTGCTGGCGATCTGCGTCGGCCACCACTTCCTCGGCCGACATTTCGGAGGTCGGGTCGAGCGGGCGCCCGCCCCCGAGTTCGGGTCGGTCGAGCTCACGGTCGACCGACCCGACCATCCGATCTTCACGGGGCTTCCCGAGCGATTGCGGGTGTGGTCCAGTCACAACGACCATGTGGCCGTGCCTCCGCCCGGCTGGAGCGTCCTCGCCCACTCGGCCGCCTGCCCGGTCCAGGCGATGGCCCACCCGACCCTTCCGATCTGGGGCGTCCAGTTCCACCCCGAGGTCGAACACACCGAGGGGGGCCGCGAGATGTTCCGTCATTTCCTGGAGACGTGCCGTCGCTGACCCCCGAGAATAAGTACCGCCGCCCGCTCCCCGGTCGAGGCGAAGTGTGGCTCGGATCCGTAAGGCGTCCGGAATCCGCGAACACGACCTGACCGCCCGCGCGAAGGTCCTCCGCGGGAGCGTCGACCCGCTCCTCCCTCGGTTGGGGCCGGACTGCCCCCACGAACGGTTCGACCGCCGGCGCGCGGAGCTCGATGAGGTGCGGGAAGCGCGGGACGATGCGAAGCGCCTCGAGCGCCTTTCCCGCTGGGGGGACCCGCTCGCCCGGGCGTACGCGGGCCTCCTCCACTTCTACCTCGACCCGAAGCCCCCGGCGGTGATCGCCTTCTCGCTGCCGGGAGGTGAGGTCTCCTACGCGCCGTTCGCCCGGACGGACCGGGAAGCCGAGGTGGCGGTCCAGCAGTCGGACGACCCGGACCGCCTCCTCCTTGGATACCTCGAGTGGGCGCGCAAGGGCCTCCACTTCTTTGCGACCCGCAAGATCCTCTACTGCTCCGGTCTCACTCCGGAGCCACCGGCGGAGTTCCGGGCCGAGAAGGTCGCCGACCTGCCGTACCGGCTGGTCGAGAACACGAACGACCACCGGTTCGAATGCGTGCACCTCCAGGCCCACGAACCCCGGCCGTACCTCGAGGTCGGCTGGCCCGGGGCGGGAACGGCGTTCCGCGTCTGTCGTCGGTGCGTGAAGAACGACCGGCACCTCCTCTCGAGCCTCTCCGACGGCACGGCAGGACCCGACCCCTCGGCCGACTTTCCGGTGTCGGCCGAGCTCAACGTGCGCTGCCGCGGCGGACCGGAATGCGTGCACGCTTCGCTCCCGCCCCTTTCGCGCGGCCTGCGACGCGACTACGAGCTCGGGAAGCTTTCCGACGCGGGCCTCCTCGACGCCTTCGCCGCCGAGCTCGGGACGCGGGTCGAGCGGAGCGGGCGCACGACGCTCCTGGCGGGAGGCGTCTGTTACGGGAGCTCCCTGCCTTCCTTCCTCGACGCGCTCCAACCCACGGCCGTCGAACGGCGGGCCCTCGAGGCGGTCCTCGCCTCCTGGGAGGGCCCGTTCGAGGTCGACGAGCCCCGGGCGAGCCGGGCGCTCGAGCGGCTATGGAACGACCACGCCGAAACGATCGTCCGCACGATCGTTCCCGACGCCAAGGAGGCCCGGAAGCTCATCGACGAGACCCGCGCGTCGCCCGGACGGGTCGCGGAGCTCCTCAAGCGGGCGGAACGCTCGAGCGAGGAGAAGGTGCTCCTCGACACGCTGCCCCACTATTCCAAGCTCGCTCAGGAGGCGGCGTGGGTCGACCGGGTCGCCCGCTCGTACCGGACCCACCACGAGGCGGGCGCCGAGCGCACCATCCTCCAATCCCTTCCCAGCGAGGGGAAGGAGCGGGGCCTGGCGTTCGCCTTCCTGCTGGCGCTGGGGCGCGACGGCGCCCATGCCTGGCAGTTCTCCCCCACCGAGCGGGAGTTCGGCGCGTCCCTCCAGGAGCGAGCCCGGGAACTGCTCTCGGTGCCCGCCGACCGCTACCACGGGGCGCTCGACCGGCTCCTGCAGGCGGCGGGGGTGGCCGACTGGGGGACGAGCGAGCCCGGACCGACCTGAGATAAACCCACGGACCGGGCGGGCCGGCCCCCCGGGGGGTGGCTTGGAGGCGTACCCAGAAATAGGGCGACGTGGTGTATGAGCCAAAGCCCGGATCGGGGCAAACCGGGTCCGTCCGGGCCCGAGGACCGTGAGCGGCGGCGTTGAACCTACGTCGAGCGCGGTGGTCGTTGCGGGAGATGAGGAAACGCGCGTTCTGCTGCGGGGCCTGCTCCGACTGCATCACTTCCGCGTCGACGGCGAGGCCGAAGGGGTCTCCCCGGCGATCGAGCTGATCGGGGTCCATCGCCCGTCGCTCCTGGTCGTGGACGCGAGCCTCGCGGAAGGAAGCGTGGGCCCCCTGATCGGGCAGGCCCGAAAGCTCGTCCCCGGCTTGCGGGTCATCCTCGTCGCCCCCGCCTCCCGGCCGACCAGCCTCCCCGACGACCCGACCCAGCACCCGGACGTCCTGTTGCTTCGACCGTTCCGCATCCGCCAGTTCGCGGAAGCGCTCGCCCGCCCGGGCGCCCCGGGAATCCCACGGCCCCGCTAGAGGGCTAGGCCGGCTTCGGTCGGATTTCCTCGTCGGGCAGAGCGTAGCGGAGCAGCGCCGCCTCCTCCTCGAAGTGGAGGGTCGGCGCCAGCACGACGATCGCATGCATCGGAGGCCCGAAGTCGACCGCGCGAAGGCGCGCGAACGGGCCGACCCACGCGCGGGCGTCCTCCTGCCCCACCCGGGCGACGACCGCGACCCGGTCCGTGTCGGCGATGAACCCCTCGTGCGGGTCGCGCTCCCGCATCAGCGCGAGGGCCGCCGAAGCCGTGAGGAACCGACCCTCCTCGGGCCTTAGGTCGAGGAGCACGAGCGTGTGAAGGTCCCGGGCGCGATTCGCGACGATGTGCTCGAGGGGGGAGGTCGGTGCGAACCCCTCGGCGGGGAGCGGCAGGGAGACCGTCCGTCCGAACCGGTAGTGCATCAGCCCGAGCAGGCCGGCGGCCGCCGTGAGGATGCTCGCGTTCGGGCAGTAGCTCCACGAGTGGCCGGCCTTCTCGGCCGCCAGGCGGAGCGCGAGGTGGGTCGTCGCGGCGAACGGGTCCCCCACCACGACGAGGGCGACGCGCGCGTGGGCGGCGAGCGCCTCCAGGATCGGGCCCTCGGACTCGAGCAGCGGACGGTCGAGGCGGCGGATTGGCTTCCCGACGAGTCGCCCGAGCCGTTCGAGCGTCCCCACGGGCGCGACCGCGGTGTACTCCTCGGCAAAGACCACGGCCGAGGATGCGAGCACCTCGCGCGCCCGTTCGGAGACGCCCCGCTCGTCCGTGAGGCCGAGGCCAACGAAGGCGAGCTCGCCCATGGGTGGAACGACCTCTTGCTAGTCGCGGAACGCGAGGACGGGGCAAGGGGCGGACCGGAACAGCTCCTCGAGGAAACGACGGGTGAGCAACGCGCTCCCGGCTCGCTCCTCCTCGCCGACCAGCAGGAGCCCGTAGCGTTCGCGCTGCGCGGCCTGCAACAGGAGCTCAGGGAGCCGTCGCCGACGGCCCAGGGTCACCTCGGAGAAGAGGGAGAGACGGTGCACGATACGGATCCCTCGTGAGCTCATCTCCTCCGACTCCTCCTCCTCCTCTTTGGAGGATCCTCCGCGCGCGCCCAGGGTAAGCGCGATCACCGGGGCCGGCGGATTCCGCACCGCGAGCTCTTCCGCGAGCATCATCGTCTTCGGGGCGGGCTGCTCGCGGAACGTCGAAACGAGGATCCGGGCGATCTTCGGGGTGGCGAGGGCGAGGCGGTTGAGCACGAGCACGTCCGCCCGGGAGTGCTGAAGGATTCCGGTCGCCGTGTGCCCCACGAAGAAGTGGGAGCTGCGCCGGTTGCCGGAGAGGGTGAGCAGGATGGCGTCGACGTTGTGGGACTCGGCGCTCTCCAGGATCTCGCCCGGGACGTCCGTCGCCGCCCGCACCTCGGGGTCGACCCGGATGTCGAGCGCTGCCCCGGTCTCGTGCGCGGGCACGACGATGTTGACCGACGCGCGCCACTCCCGGGTCACTTCCGGCAGGGTGGTCGTGGGAATGACGTGCAGGAGCCGAATCTCCCCGTCGGCGTCGAGCAACATCGAGGCGAACCGGAGCATCGGCTCGACCTCGGAGGCTCGCTGCACGGGTACGAGGATCTGTCGATACATGGTCACTTCCCGATGTGGGGGAGAAGAGCGACGTCGAGCTGAAGCACGTTCACGTACGCGACCCCGATGTAAGGGATCACCGGGTTCGTGATGTGGGCGTTCACGAACCCCGTGAGCCAGGCTATCGAAAGGTTCGTGGCCGCGGCCACGCGCGGGATTTGGATCAGCACGGCTTCGGGCACCAGGTCCGGATCGATGGATGAGGCCGACGGGGCCACGAACCAGTACGGGAGCGAGGAGTTCGTGCTGAAGTTCCACGCGGCCTTGGTGTAGTTGATCGTTTCGTTGATCAACTGCCCGAGGGCGGGATCGCTCGGTCCGGGCGGGGTCGAGGCGCCCAGGACCGTCTCGTAGTCCGTCAGCGACGGCCGGCTCCAGAACAGGTACGGGGCGCTCGTGTTCTGAGCAATGAGGGAGGAGCCGATAACCGTGCCGTTCGGGTCCTTGAGCAGCGAGCCCGCGGCCCCCGACGGGTTGAGGACATCGGCGATCCCGGTGACAACGAGGGGGTAGGCGAACCCGCTCACGAGAATCGCCAGCACGAGGAAGATCACCGTGGCCCTCACGTGACGGAGTGCGGAGTGCGCCGGCGACTCAGGCGCCTCCGGCGCGGCTCGGGGCGCCATGGGCGGCGGGGAGGGTATAGGACTGCTCATAGACCTCCGAGCGGCAGGAGGTGGGCCACGACGACGCCGAGATGCTGGACCCAGGGCTGGGACTCGAGCCAGGCGAGGAGCAAGTAGACGAGCTTGATCCCGACGAACGCGCTCAAGAGTCCCCCGACCCCGTACAGGAGAAGATTCCTTCGCAGCAGGTCGATCGCGGTACGGGGCCGGAACGGCACTCCGTACAGGGCGAGCGGGATCAGCACCGGGATGATGAGCGCGTTGAACACGAGCGCCGAGATGACCGCAAGGTCGGGGTTCGAAAGGCCGAGGACGTTCATGACCGCGATCCCGGGCAGCGTCCCGGCGCCTGCGGCGATGAACACCGCGGGGATGATGGCGAAGTACTTCGCCACGTCGTTCGTGATCGAGAACGTCGTCAGACCCCCCCGAGTGATGAGAAGCTGCTTTCCGATCGAGA
>Ga0187815_10001551_pt1 | contig 10833 bp, 11 predicted proteins | sample NC_S_5_FD_132962 | JGI IMG/M metagenome (GOLD analysis project Ga0187815, IMG submission 132962) | Wetland sediment microbial communities from Neuse River Estuary, North Carolina, USA - ASW-S_5 | ecosystem: Environmental > Aquatic > Freshwater > Wetlands > Sediment | place: USA: North Carolina...
GAGTACCGCGCGCGCGGTGAGCTGCCGGCGCTCTTCCACGCGTTGACCGCAGAGCAGGAACACTGTGTCCGGGAGGTCATGGGAATGCCGAAGCCGGTACTGGCCGCGCTTCCCGGGGTCGCTGCGGGTGGAGGACTCTCCCTGGCGCTCGCCGCGGATTGGCGGATCGCGAGCGAGGAAGCGGTGCTCGTCCCGGCGTTCCCTGCGCTGGGGGCGGTCCCCGACGGTGGACTGACCTATTTCCTTCCTCACTTTCTTGGGATCGGGCTGGCGCAGGAACTCCTCTTCACCAACGCGCGGGTCAGCGCCACACGCGCGCGCGAGCTTGGGCTCGTGCACGAGGTCGTTCCGTTCTCGGACCTTGCCCGTCGAGCGGCCGAGCGCGTCCAGGAACTCGCGGAGGGTCCGACGTTCGCGTACAGTTGGGTGAAGCGCCTCCTCCATGCGTCGTTCAGCGAGAGCGCCGAGTCCCAGATGATGCTCGAACGCCGCGGGGCGGTCGAGGCGGCCCAGCGAGGAGAGCTACCCGAGGGGATCCGAGCCTTCCGCGAGAAGCGGAAGCCGAGGTTCCCGCCTCCTTAGGTCGGAGGTGACCCGCTGCCCAGCACGGGAGCGGTGGAAGCGGGCCAGGGGCGGGCCAGAAGCTCCTCGAGCCGGGACTTCACTCTCGGCCATTCCTGCGCGAGGATGCTGTAGCAAATCGAGGTGCGGTAGGTTCCGTCCCGAAGCAGGTATTCCCCTCGATGGACCCCTTCTCGTACGGCGCCGAGGCGTTCGATGGCGCGCTGGGACCGTAGGTTGCGGAGGTCGGTCTTCAACTGGACTCGGTGGACGTTCTCCTCCTCGAACGCGTAGCGCAGCCCGAGGTACTTGACCTCGGTATTGATGGGAGTTCGCCAGACCGCGGAATCGAGCCACGTGCCGGTCTCCACCGAATGGTTCTCTCGGTCGACGTAGAGGTAACGGAAGATCCCCAACGGCCTTCCGTCGGGGAGAGCCGCGATCGTGAACGGAAGGACCGAGCCCGCGTCCTGAAGCGCGAGGAGCTCGCGGATCAGAGCCCCCATCTCGGCCTCGTTCCGCCCCGGACCGATGCGCAGGAACTTCCAGACCGCCGGGTCGCCGCCCGCGCGGGCCAAGTCCGGACCGTGGTCCCGTTCGAGAGGCACCAGCCGAACGAAGCGGCCTCGGATCGTGACCGGAGGATGGAAGCCCGTGCCCACCATCCTCGCGATAGGACCGGGGAAGCGAATAACCCCAATGCCTCGGACGCGTCGGCCCGCGACCCCGGGATTCAAACGGACCCGTTCCAGGGTCGGGTGAGCTGCTCCTCGAGACGGCGCTTCATAGAAGGCCACTCGTCGATCACGATGCTGTAGATCACCGACGTGCGATACGCACCGCTCGGCAGGAGACGATCCTCCCGCCGTACCGCCTCACGGACCGCCCCTAGGCGCTCGATCGCGTGTTGGGAACGCTCGTTCCTCAGGTCGGTCTGAATGCACACTCGATGGGCGTGCTCGACGTCGAACGCGTAGCCGAGCATGAGATACTTACTCTCCGTGTTGAAGGGGGTCCGCCACCAGCGACGACCGAGCCAAGTGCCGCCCACTTCGACCGCATCGTTCGCCCGGTCGATGTGCAGGAACCGGGTCATCCCCACCGGCTGCCCATCGCTCGAACGCACGGTCGTAAACGCGAGGTCGGTGCCGGCTGCTTGACGGGCGAGGAGGAGGGCGATGAGGGCGTCCGTCTCCTCGGGGGTCGCCCCCGGCCCGTTGAGCATGTACCGACCGACCTCTGGGTCCGCACCGGCGTTCCAGAGCGCGATGCGGTGCGAGGCGTCGAGCGGGAGCAGCCGGACGATCCGCCCCTCTAAGGTGACCGGAGGACGGAAGCTCTCGGGGCGCATCCGGCCGCTCCAGCCGGGCGCGTTTCTTAACGGCGCCTGGCGGTCCTCAAGAAGGTTTCCGGCGCCTCGCACGCGAGGGTCCGGCGCTCCTCAGGCCCCTGAGGTTAAATAACGCGGTTGGGTCCGAAGGGTGTAGTAGGCCAGCGGGGAGTGGAAACGATGGAGGCGGGAGTCGTCACGTTCCTCGTTTTCGCCGTGATTGTGGCCGTGTTTGGCGTTGGATCGCTGGTCGCGAACCGGATGCTGGGGGCGAAACGACGTCAGTCGTACCTCCAGCTCACGACCTACGAGTGCGGGGAGGAAGCGGAGGGAGAGGCGCAGATCGACTTCCCCACCCAGCACTACACCTTTGCGATCGTCTTCGTCGCGGTCGATGTCCTCGGGTTCGTGCTCGCGTTGTGGGGACTCACGTTCCGCGGTGTGAACTCGGGCTGGTACCCTGTGTTCATCGCCGTCGCATTCACCGGCCTCGCGGTCACCGGGATCTACTACGCGCTCAGTGGCGAGAAGAGGTGGGTCGTGTGACGGCCCCTCAGGCTCGGGTCGCCTCCGCACCGTCGGCCGAGGAGTTCCAACTCCGTGGCGAGCTCCCGATGACGCAGCAACCGGCAGTTCCGTTCATCGAGATCGAGACCCTCCGCACGCGGGAGTTCCTGCCCGCCGCGAAGGAAGCGCTCTCGGCATGGATCGCCGAGGAGGGGCAAGCGAAGGTCCTTCGGCCGGTGTTCAACTGGGCGGGCCGGAACTCCCTCTTTCCGCTCCACTGGGGGCTCGCCTGCTGCGCGATCGAGTTCGCCGCTGGATTCGGGGCGCGGTGGGACGCGGAGCGCTTCGGCGTCGTCCCTCGGTCCTCACCGCGGCAATGCGACCTCATGATCGTCAATGGCACCGTCACCTGGAAGGTCGCGCACAAGCTGATCACCCTTTACGAGCAGATGCCGGAACCGAAGTGGGTCATCGCGATGGGAAACTGCGCGACGGGCGGAGGACCGTTCCGGACGGCCTACTCGGTCGTCCCCGGGGTCGACAAGCTCGTCCCCGTGGACGTCTACATCGCCGGATGCCCGCCACGCCCCGAGGCGATGCTGGACGGTATCCTGCGTCTGGAACAACTGATCCGCGAGCGCAAGGAGTAATCGGACGGCTCTTCGGGCACGGTCCGTGGAGGAATAGGGTGCAGCCAGAGGACGTTCAACGAGCACTCGGCCCGAAGATCGGGCCGCGGCTCGTGGCGGTCGAGGCGTTCCCCGGAACGGCCGGACGGGTCCGATTCCAACGTGAGGCGGCGCTCGACGTGTTCCACGCGGTTCACGATGACCTTGGGTTCCTTCACTTGTCGATGGTCGGAGGGATCGATTGGGTCGACCGTCGTGAGGTCTTCTACGTCGTCTGGTCGGACGACACGAAACAGTACCTCTTCCTTTCCACGGACGTTCCGGCGAACGACGCCCACGTGGAATCGGCCTCGCCCGTCTGGCCCAGCGCGAACTGGCATGAACGGGAGACCTGGGAGCTCGTCGACATCGTCTTCGACCACCATCCGGACCTGCGGCATCTCCTGATGCCGGACGGGTACGTGTTCCACCCGCTCTTGCGGTCGTTCAAGCTCCACGAACCCGAGGAGTTGGAGGTCAAGACGCGCCATGTCTGAGATGTGGATCAACATGGGGCCGCAACACCCCATGACGCACGGGCTGTGGAACCTACGCGTGCGAATCGATGGGGAGATGATCCGGGACGTCGATCCGGAGGTCGGCTATCTCCACCGAGGGATCGAGAAGATCAGCGAGGACCGTCACTACAACGAGGTCATCACGCTGATGGACCGCTGCTGCTACGTGGCGGGACTTGCCTGGGAACACTTGTACATCCTGAGCGCCGAGAAGGCGCTCCACATCGAGCCTCCCGAACGAGCCGAGTACCTTCGGGTCCTGTCCGAGGAGTTCCAGCGAATCGGCTCGCACGTGATGTGGTTCGCCGCCTTCGTCCAAGACCTGGGTCTGACGAGCCCCTTCCTGTACGGCATGCGGGACCGGGACCTCGTGCTCGACCTGTTTCAGAGCTACACGGGCGCCCGCCTCACCTACGAATACATGCGGGTCGGCGGAGTTCGGAACGACCTACCGCCCGGGTTCACGGACCAGGCACGCAAGGTGCTCGACTGGCTCGTCGCACGGTTCCACGATTACGACCAGCTCACGCTCGGGTCCGACATCTTCCGAAAACGGTGCGATGACCTCGGGGTGCTCAAGGCCCGCGACTGCGTTACCCATGGGGTGACGGGGCCGATGCTGCGCTCGGCGGGCGTCAAGCGCGACCTCCGCAAGGACCGACCGTACTCCGTCTACGGTCAGCTGGAGTTCGACGTCGCCGTAGCGGACGGGGCCGACGTGACCGCGCGCTACCTCGTGCGCTTGGAAGAGCTGCGCCAGTCGGTGCGTATCCTGCGGCAGGTGCTCGACTGGCTCGACCGCCATCCCGGCCCCGTCATGGCGGAACAGCTCCCCCGTTGGCTCGGGGCGCCCTACGCGCCCCAGGGCCGGGAAGGCTACCTACTCAAGCGCAACTATCCGAAAGGCCTCGGCTTCTCCGCGATCGAGGAGCCCCACGGAGAGGCTCAAGCCTACGTGGTGAACGAGGGCGGTGAGCATCCCTACCGCGTGAAGTTCCGCTCCCCCATCTTCGCGAACTTGAGCGCGGCACGGCAGTACCTGGTGGGATACCACGTCGCGGACATTCCCCCGATTCTGGGGAGCGTCGATGTCTGCGTCGGGGAGGTGGACCGCTAGAGCGCACCGGCCATGTCGAACGTTTCCCTCTATTCGGTCTCTTACGACCTGGTCCATCTCGTGCTGGTCGCGATCGGCTCGGTCTTTCCGGACCCCTACCGGGCCTGGATCACGAACGGGGACCTGGTCACCGGCCTTGCGATCCTCGTGTTCGGAGCCATCCTGCTCGCCGCGAGCATGCTGAACACGATCATGCTCATCTGGTGGGAGCGCAAGCTCCTCGGTCGGTTCATGGACCGCCGTGGGGCGATGCACGTCGGCTACGCCGGACTCCTGCAGAATTTCGCGGACGGCTTCAAGCTCTTCCGCAAGTCCACGGTCCAGCCCCGTGAGGCCGATGCGCTCGGATTCTTCACGGGACCCACCGCCTACATGGTGACGAGCCTGATCATCTTCGGAGTCCTTCCGATCTCCTCGGGCTGGAACTCCGGTGTCCTGCCGTTGAGCCTCCTCTTGGCCCTCGCGATCTTCTCCTTTGCCCCGCTGTTCATCTTCGTCAGCGCCTGGTCGAGCAACAACAAGTACTCGCTGATGGGCGGGATGCGGTCCGCCGCCCAGATGATCGCCTACGAGGTCCCGCTGCTCTTGGCGGTCGTCGCGGTCGTGGTGGTCTCCGGAAGCTTCGACCTCACGACGATCGTCTACGAGCAGCAGAACTACTGGTTCTGGGGGCCTCTCGTCGTCGCGTTCGTCGTGTTCGTCGCGGGAATGCTCGCGGAGATGGAGCGGATCCCGTTCGACCTCCCCGAGGCCGAGGCAGAGCTGGTCGAGGGCTGGAACACGGAGTACGGCGGAATGCTGTTCGCGTTCTTCATGTTCGCCGACTACCTTCGGGCGCTGGTCGCGAGCATCCTGGTCGTCCTGCTCTTCCTCGGCGGCTGGACCCTCCCCTCCTGGGTACCGTCGGCCGCGACCTCGTTCCCCCTCGCGGGGATCTTCTGGTTCATGGTCAAGACCTACATCGTGTTCGGGGTCTTCGTCTGGGTGCGTGCCTCGCTGCCCCGCGTGCGCACGGACCAGCTCCTGCGCGTCGGCTGGAACCGCATGATCCCCCTCAGCCTATTGTCCGTGTTCCTGGCGGCGCTCCTCGTCACCGCAAAATGCCTGCCCGTGTTCGGATGCGTTCCGTCCCCGGGGGTCTAGTTCGGAGGATATCATGGCCGCCGAGATCACCGCGAAAGAGAAACCCGACGAACATCCGTTCCTGTGGGTCGCCCGCCCGATGGCGACGGCCGCGCGCCAGTTCGCGAAGAGCCTGTTCCGGCCCTCGACGATCGTCTACCCCTACGAGCGCCTCGAGGACCCGAAGTTCCGCGACACGCTCGAGGTCGCCTCGGGGAAGCCGTTCGGTGTCGGCGCGGTATGGGACAACTACCGCGGGGTCCACGCGTTGAACATCGCGACGTGCATCAGCTGCAATCTCTGTGCGTTCTCCTGCCCGGACATCTGCATCGACATGGTCACCGTCCCGGGCGCGGACCCGAAGCATCCGAAGAAGTGTCCGCAGATCGACTACGGGAAGTGCAGCTACTGCGGCTTCTGCTCGGACGCGTGCCCCGAGGGATGCCTCACCATGACGACTCGCTACGAGCTCTCGACCCCGAAGCGCTCGGAGATGGTCTACTCACCGGCGAAGCTCTTCGAAGTGTTCCAGTCGAAGCTGCCGATGAACCCGATCCGCCTCGCGCGGCCGGCGAATGAGGATTCGATCCTCCTCGAGCCCCCGCTCTGCATCGGCTGCAACGCCTGCGCCCGCGACTGCCCAACGCAGTGCATCACGATGCTGGACATCCCAAAGCCGGCGGCGAAACCGGGCGAGAAGGTTCCCCGCCGCATCTGGAAGGAGCCGGTGATCAACGATTCGGACTGTGTTCGCTGTGGGACCTGCATCAGCGTTTGTCCGAAGGAATGCCTGTTCTGGGGGACCCACAAGTGATCCTCGAGGAACTGGCCTTCCTCGCGCTCGCGTCGGTCGCGGTCGCCACCGCGATCGCCTCCCTGCTCGTCCGGGAGCTGGTCCATACGATCCTCTGGATCGCGATCTTCTTCGTCGACCTCTCGGCGATCTACTTCCTGCTGGACGCCCCGTTCCTCGGAGTCCTTCAGCTCGGGGTCTATGCCGGGGCCGTGACGATCTTGCTGCTGTTCGGGATCATGACCACGCGCAAGCGGATCTTCTCCCGCGAGGCGGCGACCGGCATCGGAGCGGTCCCGTTCGCGCTCGCGGTCGTGACGTTCATCTTCCTGGTCGCTGCGGTCGGAGAGTTCCCTCAGAGCTCGAGCCCGATCACAGTCTATGACCCGGCCGCGCTCTCCGCGAACCTGTTCAACGTCAACGGCCCGTGGCTCCTCCTGCTCGGCCTGATCATGCTCGCCGCGGTGGGGGGGGCGATCTACCTCGTCCGGGAGGGGCGGGAATGACCGACCTTTCCGAGGTCGGCTTCCTGGGCCTTTCGGGCGGCCTGCTCGCGATCGGCCTATTCGGTATCTTGACGCGTCGCAACTTCATCCTGCTACTGATCGCGATCGAGATCGCGATGAACGCCGCGATCCTGAACTTCGTGTATTTCGCCGCCTTCTCGAGCGGTGCCCCGGGATTGACGGGCCAGTCGATCGCCGTCGTCCTCATCGGATTCGCCGCGACCGAGGTCGCGGTCGGACTCGGCATCGTGCTCGCGCTCAACCGGGTGAAGGGCACCATCAACGTCGCGTACGCCACGGAGCTCAAACTCTAGGGAGGGAGACGCACGGCGTCGCTGGACTCTCTCTTCGGTTGGGCGTTTCTCGTCCCGCTCTTCTTCGTCATCGCGTTCGTACTCGTCGGGCTCGCCGGTACCCGGCTGAAACGCCTCGAGTGGGGAGGCTGGGTCGCGGTCGCGTTCTCGGGCGCCGCGATGGTGGTCGGGGTCCTCATCGCGGCCGGCGAGATGATGGACCCGGGCCGGTACACGGTCGTCCAGTACACCTGGCTCCAGCTGGCCCCCGCTCCCGGAGCCTTCCCGAACGGCCTCTCGCTGGTCGCCGGAACCCTGGTCGACCCGATCTCGGCGTTGATGCTCCTGGTCGTCACGGTGATCGGGTTCGTGGTGATGCTCTACTCGATCGAGTACATGCATCACGACCGCGGCCTGCCGCGGTACTACTCCGAGCTCTCGCTCTTCCTCGCCGCGATGTCGGGGCTGGTGATCTCGAACAACCTTCTCGAGTTCTTCATCTTCTGGGAGCTCGTCGGGGTCTGCTCGTACTTCCTCATCGGATTCTACTACGAGAAGCCGAGCGCGGCGAGCGCCGCGAAGGAGGCGTTCCTCGTCACCCGCGTAGGGGACGTGATGTTCCTGCTCGGGATCTTCATTTACTTCTACCAGTACGCGCTCGCGGGACCCGCGGGCTCGGGCGGCTGGGCGGCGAGCGGCTTCGTCTTCACGAACGGAACCCAGCCGTTCCTTCAGGCGTCGATGGGAGGGAACTCAACCCTCCTCACGGTCGCGGGCATCATGATCCTCGGTGGGGCCGCGGGGAAGAGCGCCCAGTTCCCCCTTCACGTGTGGTTGCCCGACGCGATGGAAGGCCCGACGACCGTGTCGGCGCTCATCCACGCGGCGACCATGGTCGCCGCGGGCGTCTACCTGCTCGCGGTGGCGAGCCTCTTCCTCGGATTCACCTCGGTCGACCAGCTCGCGATCGTCGCCGTCGGCGGTTTCACGACGTTCTTCGCCGCGACCATGGCGGTCGTTCATCCGGACATCAAGCGCGTGATCGCGTACTCGACGATCAGCCAGCTGGGCTACATGGTCCTCGCCGTCGGGGCGGGGTTCGCGATGGTGGGACTGTTCCACTTGTTCACGCACGCCTTCTTCAAGGCGCTCCTCTTCCTCGCGGCAGGGTCCGTCATCCATGCGGTCGGCACGCAGGACCTGTTCAAGATGGGCGGCCTGCGGAAACCGATGCGCCTCACCGCGGCCGCGTTCGCCATCGGCGGCCTCGCGCTCGCCGGGATCCCGCCCTTCGCCGGCTTTTGGAGCAAGGACGACGTGCTCGCGGCGGTCTACTCGCAGCTCGGTTCGCACCCCGCGTACTGGCCGTTCTTCCTGCTCGCGTTCGCGGCCGTCTTCCTGACGGCCTACTACATCTTCCGGGCCTGGTTCCTCGCGTTCTCGGGAGAGGCTCGACGCGACCCGACCCTGCCGGCCGGCCACGAGGGTCCGTGGGTGATGCAGGTCCCGCTCATCGTCCTGTCGGCGTTCGCGGTCGGCGCGGGCTTCTTCGTCCTCTGGCCGAACTTTCAGACGCTGCTCTTGGGCGGCAACGGCGTGGCGGGGATCCCGCCGACCTTCGGCACGACGGACCTCGTCCTCTCCTCGGTAAGCGTCCTGCTCGGAGTCGCGGGGATCGGTCTGGCCTGGTCGCTCTGGGGGAACGGCAAGGTCTACGTCCTCCCGGAGTCGAGCCCGGCGCAACCGGTCCGCCGCCTCCTCCTTAACCGGTATTACTTCAAGGTGGGCTACGACTGGATCGGAGCGAAGGGCGTCTACACGGTCGCGCGCGCCGCCGACTTTTTCGACCAGTTCGTCATCGACGGGACCGTCCGGGGCTTCGAGCGGATGTTCGCCCGCTTGAGCGACCGCCTCCGACGGATCCAATCCGGATTCGTCTCGGACTATGCGGCGTACGTCGTGGCGGGGCTGATCGACCTCTTCGTCCTCCTCCTCCTGGTCGGGCCCTACCTCGTCTCGAAGCTCGGAGGGAGCTAGATGTTCCCGCTGCTCTCCCTCCTTCTCGCGACCCTCGTCGCAGGCACGGTCGCCACGTTCCTGTCGGGCGCGAGGGCCCGATGGGTCGCGCTTGCCACCTCGGCCGCGTTCCTCGCGGAGGTCGCGGTCCTCTTCCTGAGCTACCCCGGTTGGCCCGGGTACAACGGCTCCCTGGTGCCCGGGTTCGCCGACGGCGAGTCCTACCCGTGGATCCAGCTCTCCTGGATGCACGTCAACTACACCGTGGGCGTCGACGGGATCTCGCTCGTCCTCATCCTCCTGACGGCGGTCCTCCAGGTGGCGACCGTCGTCTACTCCTGGGGCGAGGAGAAGCGCCCCGCCGGCTACTTCGGCCTCGTACTGCTCACGTGTCTCGGCTGTTTCGGGGTCTTCGTTGCGCTCGACGTCCTCCTGTTCTTCCTGTTCTGGGAGGCCGTCCTCGTGCCGATGTTCTTCCTGATCGGGTTCTGGGGCGGCCCGCGGCGGCGATACGCGGCGTTGAAGTTCTTCGTCTACACCCATGTCGCGTCGATCGTGATGCTCGTCGGCCTGCTCGCGCTCGTCTTCTACTCGGGGGCGCGCTCGTTCGACTTCGCGGACATCTATGCGTCGGCCCGGGGCCTCGCGCCGGTCGCCCAGACGTTCCTGTTCCTCGCCCTCTTCTTCGGGTTCGGGGTCAAGTTCCCGATCGTCCCGTTCCACACGTGGCTACCGGACGCGCACGTCGAGGCCCCGACCGGTGGCTCGGTCCTGCTGGCCGGCCTCCTCCTGAAGCTCGGCGGCTATGGATTGATCCGCTGGGCGGTCGAGGTCCTGCCGCACGGCCTCCACACGACGCAGCCGATCCTCTTCTTCGTCGCGTTCCTCTCGATCATCTGGGGGTCGGTCCTCTCGCTCTCCCAGCGGGACCTGAAGCGCCTCGTCGCCTACTCTTCCATCAACCACATGGGGATCGTGCTGCTCGCGATCGCCCTCGACTCGTCCCTCGGGCTCCTTGCGGCGGTGCTCCTGATGTTCGCCCACGGGATCGTGAGCGCCCTCCTGTTCATGACGTCGGGGAGCGTCCACCATGCCTTCGGAACCCGCGACATCCCGTCGATCGGTGGGATCACTCCGACGACCCCGACGCTGTCGACCCTGATCATGGTCGGCTCGCTCGCCTCCCTGGGCCTCCCGGCGTTGATCAGCTTCCCGGCCGAGTTCACGGCGCTGCTCGCGACATGGAACGGGGTCGCCTACTGGGTACTCATCCCGCTCGTCATCCTGGTCGTCACCGCGGCGTTCTACATCTGGATGATGCAGCGGATGCTCTTCGGCCCGCCCCGGGGGATCCCGGTCGGAGCCCAGGACGTCCCGTGGTACGAAGGCGTCGGGATGGGGA
>Ga0187815_10001552_pt1 | contig 10831 bp, 10 predicted proteins | sample NC_S_5_FD_132962 | JGI IMG/M metagenome (GOLD analysis project Ga0187815, IMG submission 132962) | Wetland sediment microbial communities from Neuse River Estuary, North Carolina, USA - ASW-S_5 | ecosystem: Environmental > Aquatic > Freshwater > Wetlands > Sediment | place: USA: North Carolina...
GGCCGAGAGCATCTACTACATCGGCGACCTGGTGCAGAAGACCGAGGTCGAGCTGCTGAAGACGCCGAACCTGGGCAAGAAGTCGCTCACCGAGATCAAGGACGTCCTTGGCTCGCGCGGCCTCGCCTTGGGCATGAAGCTCGAGAACTGGCCGCCGGCCGGCCTCTCGCACGGCATGCAGCTTGGTTAATGAGTTACTAGTGCGATCATTCGTGATCGCCGTTGTAGATGGACATTGGCCAGGGCGCAGTTAGCGCTCTGGCCAATCGCTGGAAGCGGCCATCGATGGCTGCGGCGTAACTTTTGTGATCGTCCTTGATCGCTGCGCCATATCCGTTTGGTGATCGCACGTTGCGTGCCTGCCGTCACCGAGCGCCAGAACGGCCATCCATGGCCGCACTCTGAACAGAAGCCCGTACCACCAAGGGCCTCATCAGCGGGCAACCGCGGGAAGCCGGACACAAGCGCCGGCTTTTCATAACAACAGACCCACAGAGAGTATTCCGCCATGCGCCACATGAAATCCGGTCGCAAGCTCAACCGCACCAGCGCCCACCGTGAAGCGATGTTCAAGAACATGGCTTCGTCGCTGTTCAAGCACGAGCTGATCCGTACCACGCTGCCGAAGGCCAAGGAACTGCGCCGCGTCGCCGAGCCGCTGATCACCCTGGCCAAGACCGACGGCGTAGCCAACCGCCGGCTCGCATTCGCGCGTCTGCGCGACAAGGAAGCGGTGGGCAAGCTGTTCGTCGAGCTGGGCCCGCGCTACCGCGAGCGTCCCGGCGGCTACCTGCGTATCCTGAAGTGTGGCTTCCGCGACGGCGACAATGCGCCGATGGCCTACGTCGAGCTGGTTGGCCGCCCGCAGGTCGAGGCCGTCGACGCCGAGTAAGCGTACGTACGGACATCCAGACGTCCAGACGTCCGAATGAAATCCCGGCCGGGCAACCTGCCGGGTTTTTTACATCTGCGAAGCGCCACCGGGCGAAGCGATGCTGACAGTCCGGCGGCAAGCGGGTAATGTCGTATTTCCGCTCCCTGCCGTGCCGTCCATGAACCCATTGCGTTGGTCGTTTCGCGTCAGCCTCCTTGCCGGCTTCCTGGTCTGCGCCGGCCTGATCGGTTTCGCGCTGTACGCGCAATACGTGCTGCAGATGGATCCGTGCCCGCTGTGCATCCTGCAGCGGGTGGCGTTCATCGCGCTGGGGGTGGTGTTCCTGCTCGGCGGCCTGCATGCGCCGCGCGGCGGCGGGCGCTGGGCTTACGTGGGGCTGTTGTTGCTGATCGCGCTGGCGGGTATCGGCATCGCCGTGCGCCATCTGTGGATCCAGTCGCTGCCGCCCGGCCAGGTGCCGAGCTGCGGTGCGCCGTTGGGTTATCTGCTGGAAACCCGCGCCAGCAACGGCGGCCTGGTCGGTGTGCTGCTCAAGGTGCTCTCCGGTTCCGGCGAGTGCGCTGCGGTGCAGCCGATCCTGGGTCTGTCGATGCCGTGGTGGTCGCTGATCTGGTTCGTGCTGCTGGGCGTCTGGGCGATGCTGGCCGGCGCACGCCGCTCGACGGTGGCACGGCGATGAGTGAGGCATTCCCAACCGTGCTCGCCGCGGACTGGACGCCATCGTCCTGGCAGGGCCGCACGGCGCTGCAGCAACCCCAATACGATGATGCCGCCGAACTGGCGCAGGCCACCACACAGCTGGCCGGGCTGCCGCCGCTGGTCACCTCGTGGGAGGTGCTGGCACTCAAGCAGGCGCTGGCCGAGGCACAGGAAGGCCGACGCTTCCTGTTGCAGGGCGGCGACTGCGCCGAGAGCTTCGCCGATTGCCGCAGTCCGATCATCTCCAACCGGCTCAAGGTGCTGCTGCAGATGAGCCTGGTGCTGGTGCACGGCCTGAAGCAGCCGGTGCTGCGCGTGGGACGCTTCGCGGGGCAGTACGCCAAACCGCGTTCGGCCGACAGCGAGACGCGCGACGGCGTGACCCTGCCCAGCTTCCGTGGCGACGTGGTCAACGGCCCGGAGTTCACCGCGGCGGCGCGCCGCGCCGACCCGCAGCGGCTGATCAGCGCCCATGCGCATTCCGCGCTGACGATGAACTTCGTGCGCGCGCTGATCGACGGCGGCTTCGCCGATCTGCATCACCCCGAGTACTGGGACCTGGCCTGGGTGGAGCATTCGCCGCTGGCCGCCGAGTACCGCCGCATGGTGTCAGGAATCGGCGATTCGCTGCGTTTCATGGAAACCCTCGCCGGGCCGATCGCCGGCTTCACGAAGGTGGATTTCTTCACCTCGCACGAGGCGCTGCTGCTGCATTACGAGCAGGCGCTCACGCGCCAGGTGCCGCGGCATCCGGGCTGGTTCAACCTCTCCACCCATTTCCCGTGGATCGGCATGCGCACGGCGGCGCTGGACGGCGCGCACGTGGAGTACTTCCGCGGTATCCGCAACCCAGTCGCAGTCAAGGTCGGCCCCGCGGTGACGCCGGACCAACTGCTGCCGTTGATCGATGCGCTGAACCCACGGAACGAGCCGGGCCGGCTCAGCCTGGTCCACCGCATGGGCAACGCGAAGATCGCCGCCGCCCTGCCGCCGTTGCTGGAGGCGGTGAAGCGCGAGGGACGGCGCGTGCTGTGGGTGGCCGATCCCATGCACGGCAACACCGAGAGCACGTCCAACGGCTACAAGACCAGGCGCTTCGACAACATCCGCGGCGAGCTGGATCAGGCCTTCGACATCCATGCCGCCGCCGGCACCCGCTTGGGTGGTGTGCATCTGGAGCTCACCGGCGAGGACGTCACCGAATGCACTGGCGGCGCGCGCGGGCTTTCCGAGGTTGATCTCGAGCGTGCCTACAAGTCGATGGTCGACCCGCGGCTCAACTACGAACAGTCGCTGGAACTGGCAATGCTGATCGTGCGCAAGTCGGCGGCTGGCGCGGCCGCATGACCGTGGCCGTGCGAAATCCCTGATTTCCCGGCGTCGTGCATGGGCGAATGGCGACGCAGGATGATTCAGCCCGCCGTTTCCAGCGATTCCTCAGCCTCGCGGGAGTCGCCGTTCTCGGGCGGCGGAAAGTGGTACCACTGTTCGTGCGGCGAGCTCCGCTTGCACGACAGGCATTGCGTCATGGCCCAGTAGTGCCCGCAACCCGGGCAGCAGCCCGCGGTCCAGAACGTGTTCCACACGGTACCGCAGCCGGCGCCTGATTCGCGCGGCGTGCAGCGCCAGCGGCTGTCGGCTCGCGGTTCCCACGCGCAGAGCGGGCAGTGGATGTGCGGTTGGCGCTCCATCGGTGGCGTTTCCCTGTGCGTTGCCTTACCGCCCCGGCGGCACCGGCTTGCCGTCCACGGTGGCGAGGAACTTCGGCGCCCGCCATGCGTGCGTGTGCTGCTCGAAACCGTAGGCGATGCCGATCAGCGCGGGCTCGCTCCATTTCGTTCCGAAGAACACGATGCCCACCGGCAGGCCATGCGCCCAGCCGGCGGGCACGGTGATCGAAGGGTACCCGGCCACCGCCGCCGGTTGCGAGACGCCGCCGATGGTGGGGTCGCCGCTGACGATGTGGTCGCCCAGCACCGGGTCGGTCGTGAAAGCGGGCCCCCACGAGGGTGCGAGCAGCGCGTCGAGGTGGTCGGCCTTCAGCGCCGCATCGATGCCTTCCGGGCCGGCCAGCCGCTTCGCCTTGGCCAGCGCGTCGAGATAAGCCTTGCCGGTGAGCGGCCCCTTCGCCTCGGCCTGCTCGAACAGCTCCTGCCCGAACCAGGGCATCTCCTCGGCGGCGTGCGCTTTGTCGAACGCGATCAGGTCGGCCAGCGTGTGCACGGCGAGGCCCTTGCGGGTGGCGAGGTAAGCGTCGATGTCGTGCTTGAAGTCGTAAAGCATCACGGTCATTTCCGGATCGCCGAGCTCCTTCAGGTGCGGCAGCTTCACCGGGTCGACGATGATCGCGCCCTGCGCCTTCATCGTGGCGATCGCCGCGTCGAGCACGCGGTCGGCGTTCGGCTCGTTGCCGGCTAGCTCGCGCACCACGCCGATGCGCTTGCCCCTGAGCCCGTTCGGATCGAGGAACTTCGTGTAGTCGGTGGCGTGCCTGTCGGCGTCCGCGGTGGCCGGGTCGCGTGGATCGCTGCCGGCGATCACCGTGAGCAGGGCGGCGGCGTCGGCCACGTCGTGCGCCATCGGGCCGGCGGTGTCCTGGTTGTGGCTGATCGGCACGATGCCGGCGCGGCTCACCAGGCCCAGCGTGGGCTTGATGCCCACGATGCCGTTCATCGAGGCGGGGCAGATGATCGAGCCGTCGGTCTCGGTGCCGATCGCCACTGTGGCGAGCCCGGCCGCCACCGCGGCGCCGGAGCCCGAGCTGGAGCCGCAGGGGTTGCGGTCCAGCGCGTAGGGATTCCTGGTCTGCCCGCCCACGCCGCTCCAGCCGCTCGAAGCGTGGTTGGAGCGGAAGTCGGCCCACTCGCTGAGGTTGGTCTTGCCGAGGATCACCGCGCCGGCTGCGCGCAGTTTCGCCACCAGTGTGGCGTCGCGCGGCGCCGGCGCAGCCGTCAGCGCCAGCGAGCCGGCCGTGGTCAGCTCGCGGTCGCCGGTGTCGACGTTGTCCTTCAGCAGCACCGGGATGCCGTACAGCGGTCCGCGCGCCTGGCCGCGCTTCGCGTCGAGCGCGGCGGCGATTTTCAGAGCGTCGGGGTTGGTCTGCAGCACTGCGCGCAGCGCGGGGCCGTCCTGGTCGATCCGATGGATGCGGTCGAGGAACTGCCGGGTCAGCGCCTGGCTGGTGAGCGTGCCGTGGTCCATGCGCTGCCGCAGCTGGGCGATGGAGGCATAGGCATCGTCATGCTGCTGGGCGCACAGCGGCGCGCTGGCAAGCAGGGCGGTGGCGAGCAGCGAGCGGACGAACAGCTGGTACGTCATGGCATCCCCCGGCAACCGCGACACGGCGTCGTGCCCGATAGAGCATAGCGTGCGGCTTCGCGACACGGCATTGAACAGGTTCTTATACTCGGCGGATGAATCTGCGCATGTCTCGCCTCCCGCGTGCCGTCGCCGGGCGTGCCGTTCGGCGCCTGCCGTTGCTGGCCCTGTCACTGCTGCTGGCGCCGGCGCTTGCCGCCGCGCCCGCGGCACCCGCGTCGTCAGCCTCGCCGCCGGTGCCCGACACCTTGCAGCAGCGCATCGCCGCCTGCACCGCCTGCCATGGCGTGCAGGGCGAGGGCTCGCCAGGCAGCGGTTTCTTTCCTCGCCTCGCCGGCAAGCCGGCTGGCTATCTCGCGCGGCAGCTCGCGGATTTCCAGAGCGGCCTGCGCAAGTACGCGCCGATGCAATACACGGTGCGCGGGCTCGACCCGGCCTATCTGCGCGAAATCGCCGGGTACTTCGCCGCGCAGGAGGCGCCGTTTGCGCGCTCCAAATTGCCGGCCTTGCCCGCCGCGACGCTGCAGCGCGGCGAGCAACTGGTGAGTGCGGGCGACCCCGCGCGCGGCGTTCCCGCCTGCGAGCGTTGCCACGGCAGCCAGCTCACCGGCGTGGAACCCGACATCCCGGGCCTGGTAGGCCTGCCCTACGACTACATCAGCGCCCAGCTCGGCGCCTGGCGTACGCACACCCGCGCCACGGTGGCGCCGGATTGCATGGCCGAAGTGGCCGGTCGCCTGAGCGCGGCCGACATCACCGCGGTGGCCGCCTGGCTGGCCAGTCGCGAACTGCCGGCCGACATGCACGCGCAGCCGGCCGGCAGCGTGCAACCGCCGCTGCGATGCGGCGTGCTGGCGGGCAACGGCGACGGTACCTGACGTTGCTCGCCACGGCGGGATGACCATGGCACTCGTCCTGCTCCCCTCACCGAGAGGGAGCGGGGCTAACGCGCGCGCATCGCCGCGGCCAGCTCCCGCCACGGCCCGATATCCCAATGCCCGCGCGCCTGCCCGGACGGCGAGGGCAGCACGAACACCCGTGTGCCGCCGATGCATTCGTCCTGCAGGCCGTAATCGACGGCATGGCCCAGTGCGGCTCGCGCGGCGTTCTTGCTGGTGAAGGCGAGCAGGCGCGGCGCGTAGCGCTCGATCTTCGCGTGCAGCGCCGGCGCGTCGAAGGCGCCGGGCGGCAGTTCGTCGTCGTTGCCGCTGTGGCACTTGGCAAGGTCGGTGAGGCCGATGCCGAACTGCGGCAGCAGTGGAAACTCGGTCGGCACGAGCAGCCGCGGGGTCAAGCCGGCCTCGTGCAGCGCGCGCCAGAACAGGTTGCCCGGGTGCGCGTAGTAGGCGCGTTCGGCGGCGGAGCGCTTGCCCGCGGCAGTGCCGCAGAACACCAGGGCGAGGCCGGGCTGCAGCACGTCGGGCAGGACATGCGGTTCAGCCTTGCGCGCCATCGTCCAGCAGGAAATCGGTGAACTGGAAACGGCCGTCGCGCAGCACGGATTCGCCGCGCCTGAGCGTGATCGCCTGCTTGAACAGCGGGCCGCCGCAACTCAGGGTGTGGAATTCGCCGCGCTCGCCACAGGGGTCGACGCCCGCCGGCAATGCGTCGAGCAGGGCGGTGTCGTAGGCGCGGCCGCAGTAGTCCGCATCGAGCTGCTGCGTGTCCACGCAGCACAGCACGGCACGGTGGCCCTCGGCCACGAAGCGGCGCGACAGTGCGGCGGTGTCCTCGCCCCACAGCGGAAACACCGCGCGCCAGTTGTCGCGGCCGAGCTGGCGCACGCGGTAGTCGCGCACGTCTTCGAGGAACAGGTCGCCGAAGGCGCAGTGGCGGATGCCGGGCCAGCGCATGCGCGCCTCGACCAGCGCCTGCGCATGCGCGGCCTCGTAGGCCTCGTTGCTGCCGGGCCAGTCCAGCAGCACCTCGACCAGGGGCAGGCCGAGCGCGTCCACCTGGGCCTTGAGCACGTCCTGCCGCACGCCGTGCATGGCGATGCGCTGGTAGCTGCGGTTGACCGTGGTGAGCAGGCCCACCACCCGCCAGCGCGGATCGGCGCGCAGGCGCTGCAGCGCCATCAGGCAGTCCTTGCCGCCGCTCCAGGCGAGCAGGATGGGCTTGGGAGTGTCGCTCATGACGCAGTGGGCTCCAGGATGATGGCCGATCGCCAGTCCAGCCTGGCATGCAGGCGCTGCTGCGGATCGAGCCGGAAGTCCAGCGCCAGCCCCAGCGCATGGGCGGCGGCGGTAGTGAGCGCCAGGCCCAGCCCGGCGTGGCCGGCGTGCGGCAGCTGCTTGCGCCAGAAACGCTGGCCGAAGCTGGCGAGGTCCGCGTCGCTGAGGCCGGGTGCGGCGTTGTCGATGGCGAGGCCGTGCATGTCGACGCGCAGGCGCACGGTGTCGCCCTCGGGCGCATAGGCGCAGGCATTGCCCAGCAGGTTGCCGACGATCACTTCCAGCAGGGCGGGATCGGTGTACAGGTGTTCCGGCGGCTTGCCTTCGCTCGCCAGTGTGAGGCCGCGCGCCGCGGCGGTGGCCTGCTGGCGCTGCAGCTGGCGTTCCAGCCACGGCGGCAGCGCCAGCGTCTGCCACTGCGGCTGCTCCAGGCCGGACTGCAGGCGGGTGAGCAAGAGCAGGGCGGTGACGGTCGCTTCCAACTCGGCGCCGATGCTGCCGATCTCGGCGAGCAGCTCGGGCGTGCTGCGGCCGCTGGGGTAGCGCGATTCCACCTCGGCCAGCGCGCGCAGTTCGGCGAGCCGGGTGCGCGTCTCATGGGCGAGGCCGCTGGCGAACTGGCGCTCGCGCGCGAGGCCCTCGTCCATGCGGCCGAGCACGTCGTTGAAGCGCGCCACCAGCGGATCGAGTTCCTTGAGGCCGATCGCGGCCAGCCGCTGGCCGGGCGCATTGGGGCCGATGCCGTGCATGCGCTCCACCAGCGCGCCGATCGGGCGCAGGCCGTGCCGCACCACCAGCGGCACCGCGATCAGCGCAATGGCGGCGGCCAGCAGCGGGCCCAGCGCGAGGACCCAGTCGATCGCTAGCAGCAACTGGTCGAGCGAGTGGCGGTCCTGCACGAACAGCAGGCGGCAGGTAGCGGGTGCGGTCGCGACGATGGCGCTGGCGTCATCGTCCTCGCCGGCAGGGCGGGGGAAGCTCAACCGCACGGAGTCCAGATGGTGTTCGTGGTGGCCGAGCCGCGCGAAACGCGGCTGCGAGCCTGTGTCGTCCGGCCAACCTTTTGGGACGGCAGGTGGCGGCGGATCGCTGCGCTGCGGCGCGCTGCCATCGCAGCGCAGTTCGTACCAGCTGCCGCCGCCGGGCAAGCCGGTGACGGGGCGGCCGGCAGGCGCGTCCTGTTCCAGCGCGACCATGTTGCCCAGGGCGCGGGCCTGGCCGAGCAGGTCCTGGCGGAAGCGGCTTGCCAGCTCGTGGTCGATGCGCCAGTCCATCAGCCTCGCGCCGCCGCCCAGCACCAGCAGGCAGACGATGGCCAGCAGCACGGTGACACGGGCGGAGAGCGAGGCGGGTTTCATGCGCGGCTCGCTTTTATCTCGTGGGAGAGGGGAGCAGGGAGAGGGGCTTCTGCTTCTGTGTGTTCGCAAGGAACAAAGCGGTTTCGAGCCGCTGCCGCGGCCCGAGTTACTTTTCTCTTGCGTGGCCAAGAGAAAAGTGACCCAAAGAGAAGGCCACCCCGGTTGGCGCTTGCCGGGCGTCCTGCCCGGCAAGTGCGTGAGGCGGTGCCGGGCTTTTCGAGCGGGCATCCTGCCCGCGCGAAAAGGCGAGGCCATCCTTGGTCTCGCCCGCTGCGCGGCCTCCTCGTCCCCGCCTCACCGCCGCCCAGGGGCCCCGGAAAAGCAGGCGCGCATCGTGCGCGCCAGAAGCTGAAGCAAAAGCCAAAGCGCCGCGGGCTTGTGGCTTTTGCCGTTGCTCTTGCTTCTGCGCGCCGGGAGCGCGCTGCTTTACCTGGGGCCCCTATGGCGCGGCGGGTGGGTGGAGGAACAGTCCGTAGGATGGCCGGCATGGATGCCGGCCAGTTTTTCGCCGGCACAGGATGTGCCGTCGAAAAACCCCGTAACCCGCCCGCGCACCCGGAAGGCAGGATGCCTGGAGGGCGCGCCATCGGGGTGGCCTCTCTTTTGGTTACTTTTCTCTGGCCACTCAGAGAAAAGTAACTCGGGCCGCGGCAGCGGCTCGAAACCGCTTCGTCGCTTGCGACAAATCCCAAAGCAAGAGCCCCTCTCCAGCTCTGCGGGCAGCCTCTCCCGCAAGCGGGAGAGGCGAGCAATCCGGCAGGCGCTCGAAACCGCCCTGGACCCAGCGAAAGCGAGAGAGAAAAAGCCGTCACGGGATCAAATACCCCGCCCCGCGCCGCGTCTCGATCAGGCCGGGCAGGCCGGCGGCGTCCAGCTTGCGGCGCAGGCCGAACACCAGCACCTCGACGCTGCGGTCGGAGACCTCGCTGTCGCTGCCGGCGGTGCGTTCGAGGATTTCCTGGCGGCTGAATGCGCGGCCGCGATGGCGCAGCAGCAGGCCGAGCACCGCGAATTCGCGCGGGGTCAGCGCCAGCGGCTGGCCGTCCACGCTCACGCTGTGCGAGCGCGGATCCCAGGACAGCGCGCCGTGGCTGAGTACCGTAGGCTGCGCCTGCTGCGGGCGGCGCGCCAGCGCGTGCAGGCGGGCGACCAATTCGTCGAAGGCGAAAGGCTTGACCAGGTAGTCGTCGGCGCCGGCGTTCAGCGCCTCGATGCGGTCGGGCACCTGGTCGCGGGCGGACAGCACCAGCACGCGCGGCCGGCGCCCGCCCGCGGGCAGGCTGCGCAGCACGCCGATGCCGTCCAGCCGCGGCAGCATCAGGTCCAATACCACCAGTTCGTAGTCGTAGCTGGCGAGGAAACCGCAGGCCTCCACGCCGTCGCCGGCCGCGTCCACGGTGAAACCGGCGCCCGCGAGGCCGTGGCACAGTGTCTGGCGCAGGCGTTCGGAATCTTCGACGAGCAGCAATTTCATGCTGTTTCCCTTGTCCAAGCCATGGGCTGGCGCCGTCCATTGTCGCCGGGCTGGCTTAGCAAAGCATCACTGTGCGCCGCGCATCGACAGTCGACGCGGGCAACCGCTATAAAGACCGTCTATCCGGGGAGTTGGCTGTGAGTGAAGAAATACTGATCAACGTGACCCCGCGCGAGACACGGGTGGGCGTGGTCGAAAACGGCATGTTGCAGGAAGTGCATGTCGAGCGCGCATCGAAGCGCGGCTACGTGGGCAACATCTACAAGGGCCGGGTGCAGCGGGTGATGCCCGGGATGCAGGCCGCGTTCGTGGAGATCGGGCTGGACCGAGCCGCCTTCCTGCACGCCTCGGACATCGTGCGTCCGCCTGTCGCCGAAGGCGCCGAACCGGCCGGTGGCCACGGCAACGGCCACACGCCGTCGATCAGCGAACTGGTGCACGAGGGCCAGGAAGTGGTGGTGCAGGTGGTGAAGGACCCGATCGGCAGCAAGGGCGCGCGGCTGTCGGCGCACCTGTCGATCCCCTCGCGCTACCTGGTGCTGCTGCCGCATTCGCACACCCTGGGCATTTCCGCGCGCATCGAGGACGAGGCCGAGCGCACACGCCTGCGCGAGGTGATGGGCAGCCTGGTCGGCGAGCAGCCGCTGGGCTACATCGTGCGCACCAACGCGGAAGAGCAGAGCGCCGAATCGCTGGCCTTCGACGTGACCTACCTCGGCAAGGTGTGGCGCGTGGTGCAGGAAAACATCGCCAGGGCCAAGGTGGGCGAGCGGGTGTACGAAGAGCTCTCGCTGCCCTTGCGCAGCCTGCGCGACATGCTCACCGACGACATCGAGAAGGTGCGCGTGGATTCGCGCGAGACCTTCGAGAAGGTGGTGAAGTTCGTGCACAAGTTCATGCCCAGCCTGGACGA
>Ga0187815_10001553_pt1 | contig 10824 bp, 10 predicted proteins | sample NC_S_5_FD_132962 | JGI IMG/M metagenome (GOLD analysis project Ga0187815, IMG submission 132962) | Wetland sediment microbial communities from Neuse River Estuary, North Carolina, USA - ASW-S_5 | ecosystem: Environmental > Aquatic > Freshwater > Wetlands > Sediment | place: USA: North Carolina...
GGCGCACTGGGCGTCGTGAGCCTGCTGCTGCTGACATGGCGCCTGCCTCGCGGGCTGTTCGGCGCGCCCGTGCAATTGCGAACCTGGCTCGATCTCGCGCGCAACCGCCTGGTCGTGCTGTTGCTCCTGATCACCACGCTCTACATGTCCGGCCAGTTCGTGATCTTCACCTTCATGGGACCGCTGCTCTCGAGGCTGACCGGGACAAGCGCCGACGCCATCGGCCTCGTGTTCGCGATCTATGGCGCCTTCGGCTTCATTGGCGTCGTGGTCGCGACCCGCATCGTCGATGGCTGGGGCACGTACCGCACCTCGTTGCTGTCGCTATCGATGGTGCTTGCCGGCATCGCGGGCTGGGCGCTGACGGCAGGCAATTATCTGCTGATGGCCTGTTCGGTCGCGGTCTGGGGGCTGGGCTTTGCGTCCAGCAACTCGATGCAGCAGGTGCGCCTGATCGCCGCCGCGCCGCCGATGGCCTCCGCTTCCGTCGCGCTCAATACGTCCGTGCTTTATATCGGCCAGGCGATTGGCTCGGCGATCGGCGGCATCCTGTACGGCGGCGATTTCCTTTACGGGGCCGGCTATGTGGCGACAGCCTTCCTGGCACTGGCGCTGGCCGTGGTCGTCCTGACCCGTCCGCGTGCAGCCGGATAGGGCGACGGCCATCACAAGCTGCATCGTGACAAGACGCCCGCCGCATGCTTTGCTTGCCGGGCAGGGGAGGCGATCGGGAATCGCGCCGGGGAGGTTTCGCCATTTGGCCTCAATCGGGCGCATATTCGTCGCATTCCTTCCATCCCGTGGGACAGGACGAAAGCGAAGCGAGATGAAGAAGATTCTGGTGATTGCTGCTGTGCTGTATTCGGCCGCCGCCATTGCGCAAACCAGCGAGCCAGCCAAGCCGCCGATGATCGGCGACAAGCCGCTGGTGCAGGTCAAGCCGAAGGGAGCCAAATCCAAGGACACCCAGCCGGCGGATGCGGCCGCCGCCAAGTCGGCCAAGGCCGCACCGGGCAAGCCGAAGTCGATGGCGCAGAAGCTGCAGGCCTGCCTCGAGATCGACGATGGCACCAAGGAGCGGCTCAATTGCTATGACGCCGTGATTGTGCCCAAGCCCAATCCGAAGGCCAAGGCGCCGGTGAAATCCGTCACCGAGTGCGGCGGCTTCAAGGATGAGGAGGAGCGGCTGACCTGCTTCAACGGCTTCGCCGAGAAGCTGCCCAAGCTGCCGTCGTGACCTACGGCTCCGCGCGTTACGCTAGTCGCTGATCCGCGTCAGGACCGCCTTGAAGGCGACGCCGGGCACCTGCAATGCGGTGCCCTCGAAGTCGACCATGTCGCCGTGGGCGATGCCCTTCAGCGTCAGCGTGATCATGTCGGTTCCGAACAGTGGCCGGAATGCAGGATCGTGATTGTGCCGCTGCGTCGACACCTTGACCTGGATGCCGTCGTCCCGCTCGACATAGTTGCCGATGAAGGCAAAGGCGGAGTTTCCGCCGCGCAATTTGCCTCCGGCGGCGTAGATGACGCCGGTGCCGGTGCCGTGAACCGTGTAAAATTCGACCTTGTACAAGCCTTCGCGCAAAAGACGTCCCCAACAGCGATACACGGCTAAAATCGACGTATTCAGTAAAAGTTGTAGCCTAGGCCGCGCGCAACGCGCCGACAATGTCTGGCACGAGCTGCTGGCGGTGACATCAACATCACATTTCCTTTCAGCAGCGTTGAAGCGGAGCGCGGGTCAGGGAGTCCGGACGCCCGGTGCAGGGGCCAGCGGCTGATTGGTGCTGTCTTACCGCAAGGCTTGACAGTTGTTCCGCGTGGCCGCCACAATCAGACTTTCCCGAACGATGAGGAGGTCTCCATGCAATCGACTTCCACGCGCAAATGGATTGTTGCCGGCGTTGCTGCAGGCGCATTGGCGGCAAGCTCGGTAATCGCGCAACAACAGCTGGCTCCGGCACGAGGAAACCACGACTGGGCGCCGAAGGTGGCGGTAGGCAAGCACCACAGCCTCGCGGCGACGCTGGATACCGTGCAGTGGGGTTGGCTCGATCCGAAGGAGCAGCCGAGGCTCACCGTCGATTCCGGCGACATGGTTTCGATCGAAACCATGATGCATGCCCACGACAAGATTCAGCCGGGTACCACGATTGAGCAGGCCGTCGAACTGCGCAAAGCCAACCCCGGCGGCGGTCCGCACTCCATGACGGGTCCGATCTATGTCAACGGCGCTGAACCCGGCGACGTGCTCGAGATCCGCATCCTCCGCATCGAGCCAAAACCGTGGGCGGTCAACTTCAACCTGCCGGGCAAGGACTTTCCGACCATCGGCGCGCTCGCAAGCGAAATGCCCGAGGGCTACATCAAATTCTTCCCGATTGATCTCGAGAAACGAAGCGTCGAATTCAAGCCGGGTATCACAATCGACCTGCAGCCATTCCCCGGCACGCTCGCCGTCGGCATCGATCCCGACGATCCGTCGCCGCGCAAGGGCGGCGTGAAGGACGACAAGATGGCGCCGGTATCGACGCTACGTCCGTGGAAGAACGGCTCCAACATGGACATCAACGAGCTTCAGGAGGGCTCGACGCTTTACCTTCCGGTGTTCCTGAAGGGAGGGCTGATCTGGATGGGAGATTCGCATTGCCGGCAGGGCAATGGCGAGGTGAACCTGACGGCGCTCGAGTGCTCCTACAAGGACATCACGATCCAGCCGATTGTGCGCAAGGACATGAAATTGAACTGGCCGTTCGTCGAGACCAGGACTCACTGGATCACGGTCGGGCTGAACGAAGATCTCAACGTCGCCATGACGAACGCGGTGCGAGAGGCCGTCGACTGGCTGGCCAACCAGAAGATCGTCCCGATGAGCCGCTATGAGGCCTATGGTTTGGTCTCCATGGTCGGTGATTGCCGGGTCTCGCAGGTGGTTGACGTCCGCAAGGGCGTGCACTGCATGATTCCGAAGTCGATCTTCACCAGCCTGCAGCGATCTTGAGACGCGCAGGCCTTGCGATGCTGGCTGCGCTGGTCGCAGCCGTATCACCGTCGGCACAGGCGCAGCCGCAGCGGCTTCTGATCATCACCACCTCGCCGGACCTGAAGTCGCTGGTGGAGGCGGTGGGCGGTGATGACGTCGAGGTCGAAAGCATTGGTCAGCCGGAGCAGGATCCGCATTCGATCGAGATCAAGCCAGGCCAGCTGGTGCGCGTGAAGCAGGCCGCGATGCTGGTCAAGGTCGGGCTCGATCACGAGCCGTGGCTGGCGCGGCTTCCCGCCGTCTCCGCCACCATCGTCGATGCTTCCAAGGCTGTGCCGTTGCTGCAGACCGAAACGCCGCGGCTGCGCACCGAACGCAAGGCGCACACCCACGCCTATGGCAACACCCATTACTGGCTCGATCCGAAAAATGCCTGGCCGATCACCGCCTCGATCCTTGCGGCGCTGACCGATCTCAGTCCGGCCCATCGTGCGACCTTCGAGGCAAGACGCGAAGCCTTCCTGTCCCACCTCGAGGCGCGGCTCACGGCGTGGCAAACGATGCTGGCACCCTATCGCGGCGCGCGTATCGTGGTAATCCACGACAGCTGGAGCTATTTCGCCGACCGCTTCGGCTTGAAGATCGTGGCGGCGGCCGAACCCAATCCGGGCGTTCCGCCGTCGCCAGGCGAGCTGGCAGCGCTGCTCGGCCGCTTGCGCGATTCGGATGTGCGTCTTCTGGTGGCCGATCCGCACTCCGATCCGTCGCTGGTCCGTCAGATCGCGGAGAAGGGCGGCGTCAAGCCGGTCACACTGCTGCCGTCCGGGCGCGACTATGTCGCCCTGTTCGACGAGAATGTGCGGCGACTGTTGCAAGCGCTGAAGTCCGGGCAATGACCGAGCTGTTGTTGTGGCCCTTCGTGGCGGGCCTCGTCCTCACAGGCATTCACGTCTATTTCGGCCTGCACGTGCTGGCCCGCAAGGTCGTGTTCGTCGACTTGTCGTTGGCGCAACTGGCCGCGCTTGGCCTTGCGGTCGCGATCCTCGCTGGACATCCGGTGCAAAGCGAGGCCGCCTATTGGTATGCGTTCGCCTTTGCGATCGCGGGTGCGGTGCTCGTTGCGCTGGTGCGGCCGTATGAAGGGGCGCTGCAGCAGGAGGCGGTGATCGGCATCGTCTATGCGGTATCAGCGGCACTTGGCGTGCTCGTGCTCGACCGCGCGCCGCAGGGGGCCGATCACATCAAGCAGCTTCTGGTGGGGACAATCCTCACTGTGACGCCACAGGAGGTGGCTCAGCTTGCGGCGCTGTATGCAGCGATCGGCGCGCTCCATCTTCTGCTGCGGCGACCGATCATCCTGGCGTCCTTTCATCCGCAGGACATGCCGCACCGCCTTCTACTGCTGTGGGACGCGTTGTTCTACGCGAGCTTCGCGCTTGTCGTGACATCGTCCGTCCGCGTCGCCGGCGTTCTCCTGGTCTTCTGCTACCTGATCGTGCCTGCTGCGCTGGCCGGCCTGCTGGCGTCGGGGTTTGTCGCCCGCCTGCTGCTGGGCTGGGTGTTGGGCGCGGCTTTGACGGCGGCCGGTCTCATTGCATCCTGGGTCTTTGACCTGCCGACCGGGCCGGCCGTGGTCACCGCCTTCGGCGCCGCCATGGCACTTGCCGCGCTGTTGTTTGCCGCGCGCCGGCTCACCTGGCGCCGGTCCGCACTGCTGGCGAGCAGCGCCGCTGCAGTTGCCGGCGTCCTGTTGCTCGTGTTTCCCCAGATGGACCAGCCCTGGCTGGATGCGCTCGAAACGGCGGTGCCGCCGCTGCATACGGCGTTCCTCAATGCGAGCGAGCGCGCCACGCGCGACGAAACACTTCAATCCATCGCACGCGCGCGCGAGGAACTGACGCGCCTGCGCGCGCTCGAGCAGGATGTGCGCTGGAACAAGGTCGAGATGGACGCCGAGAAAGCGGAGCGCCTGCGGCAATACCTCGCCGGCAAGAGCGAGCTGTCAGCCGGGGACGCACTGGTATTGCGCCATCTGCACAGCAAGGCGCGCGAGCGGCAACGCTTCTTGCTGGGATTGCCCTTGGTTGCGATCGGCGTCTGCGGCCTTTGGGCGCTGCTGCGCCGGCGGCCGTTGAGCGGCTAGCGGCTCGACGCGGACGGCGCGCTCGCCATGCGCGTCGGCGGCGCGGCCATCTTGACCAGCACGTCCTTGACCGGATGCTCGGTCCAGGCCTGCGTGACGTAACTGCGGTGGGTAATGCCGTCGCGCGTCTGCACGAACACGACACTACCCGGCCGCAGCGGGCCGTCCATGTCCTCGCGATAGGAAACGCCCTTTTCGCGCAGCATCGCCATCAATTCCTGGTCACGCCTCTTGGTGTAGCGGGTGTAGGAGCTGACGAAGAAGCCGTTGCGGTTGTTCTCGATCCAGTTGGCGAACTTGTCGAGCTCGCCATAGACGGCATCGAGCAGGATCACGCCGGCGACGCGCTTGGTGATGCCGCCGACCTCGAGGCTCCAGGCCGTCGGCAGGAAGCCGCCGCTGTAGCCGACGATCACGATCGGCATGTTGGCGAACGCCTTCGCCGAGTTCGGATCGCCATAGAGGCGGGCGAGATGGGCTACCGACTCGTCCATGAAGCGCTTGAAGCCGTTCGGCTGCCAGAACTTGCCGGCGCTGGAGTCGGCTGCATCGACCGCCATCTGCGGCGCAAGCAGCACGGCGTTGACGCCGGAATCGGAGATCTGCTGCGGCACCAGCTGGCGGTCGCGCACGTCGCGCTCCAGCGTTGCGCCATTGCCGTGGAAGAACACCACGATCACGCCCGGCCGCTTCGCGTCGAAATGCTCGGGCACATGCACCAGCACGCGGCTGTCATTGTAGGTCTCGTCCTGCCAATAGACCTTGCCGGAGTAGCTGCGGTGACCCTTCCGCTCGCCGCTGGAGACGTTGAGAAACGGCGCTTCCGAGCGCGGGTTCTCGCCGAAATAGGGGAACGCGGAGGACTTCATGCTGACCAGCGTGGTCAGGTCCTCGCGCGGCCGCTCCAGTGGCAGCGTCGGCGGCGCATAGGCGGCAACGCGATAGGACGAGGCCGCAGGCACCGGATCAGGCGTGACCTTCTCGGTCCGCACCGTGCGCGTTCGCGGCGGCTCGCCGGGCGACGGCCATTTGATGCTCTCGGAATCGGAGGGAAAGCGCTCTTTGAACTGCGGGGTGGGGAAGCGGTCCTCAAACGTGTCGCTAGGCATCGCATGCGCGTTTGCCGCGATCGCTGCCGCGGGCGGGGCCTTGCCGCATTGCACGAGCAGCGAGGAGAGCGGCAGCAGAACCGTGAATAGGGCGATCGCGCGCCAGCGCGGCGACAAGCCAAGCGGCATCGCCAGACCAGCGCAATCGTGCGTCGTCGATTTCGGATCGACCCCGATCATCCACCCCCCAAAATCCACCGGACGGCAAGTTGAACCGGCCGGCGTTTAGGCGACCTTAAGAATCCGGAACAGCTCCCCACATCCGGACACCGAAAACTGAACACGAAATCGTGTCCTGATTGTGGGAGCGCCTTTTTGTCTTCGCATTGGTGCGGATGCTGAAAGGGGTAGCGCAGCTGACTCTTAGGTATTTTGATACCAAATCGGGGTTCGATTTAAACCTTTGTTAGCGTTGCTTGAACCTGCGGGCTTCAGCCTGCACCATTGGTGAACTCCGGGCGCGATGCCCCAAAGGCGTGGGACCGATATGGCGGCATCAGAAGCGGGCGGCGCGGCGGCCCTGCCGGGCGGGCTCACAGGAGGCAGCGGGTCGACGGTCTCGCTCTGGGTGGCGGCCGCCATAGTGGTCGCCGACATGGTTGGTGTCGGCGTCTTCACCAGCCTTGGTTTTCAGGTCAAGGACATCCCCTCAGGCTTCGCCATCCTGCTGCTCTGGGTGGTCGGCGGCATCGTGGCGCTATGTGGCGTGTTCTCCTATGGCGAGCTTAGCGCGATGTTTCCGCGGTCGAGCGGGGAGTACAATTTTCTCGGCCGCACCTATCACCCGGCCTTCGGCTTCGTCGCCGGCTGGGTGTCGGCGACCGTCGGTTTTTCCGCGCCCGTCGCGCTCGCCGCCATGGCCTTTGGCGAGTACGGCCGCTCGATCTTGCCCAACGCGCCGCCGCTGGCGCTCGCCATCGGCGTGGTCTGGCTGGTGTCGCTGATCCAGCTCACCGGCATCCGGCATTCCTCGGCATTTCAGATGATCGCCACCATCCTCAAGGTGGTGCTGATCGTCGCATTTCTCGCTTGCGGCTTTGTCATCGGCACGCCGCAGCCGGTCTCCTTTGCACCGCAGTCGTCCGACTTCACCTATGTCTTCAGCGCACCCTTCGCGATCAGCCTCGTCTTCGTGATGTATTCGTTCTCCGGCTGGAATGCGGCGACCTACATTATCGGCGAGATGAAGCTGCCGGAGCGCAACGTGCCGCGCGCCATGCTCATCGGCACGCTGACCGTGCTGGTGCTCTATGTGGCGCTGAATGCGGTGTTCCTGCACACCGCGCCGATCTCGGAGCTCGCCGGCAAGGTCGACGTCGCCCGCATTTCCGGCAGCCATGTCTTCGGTGAACTAGGTGGCCGCATCGTCGGCGGCTTGATCTGCATCGGCCTGGTCTCCTCGATCTCGGCCATGATGTGGATTGGCCCGCGGGTGATGATGACGATGGGCGAGGACATCCCCGCGCTGAAGATCTTTGCCCGCAGATCCCAAAGCGGCGCGCCGGCCTATGCCATCCTGTTCCAGCTGACCGTGGCGACGCTGATGCTGTTTACCCGCAGTTTCGAGAAGGTGCTGGAGTTCATCCAGTTCTCGCTCTTGTTCTGCTCGTTCTTCGTGGTGCTCGGGGTGATCAAGCTGCGCATTACCCACCCGGACCTGCCGCGGCCTTATCGTGCCTGGGGATACCCGCTGACGCCGCTGGTTTTCCTGCTCGTGACCGGATTCATGATGTACTATCTACTGACTACCCAGCCAAAGCCGTCGCTGCTTGGTTTATTGATCATGGTTTCAGGCCTTCTGATTTACGCCATTTTCCGCAATCAATCTGGTGATGGCCCCGCGGCCGCATCTTCGGGTCGCGAATGAAACTGTTTCGGTCTTTCGCCTCACTCGCCTTCGCCGCCGCCCTGATCTGGGCGGCCACTGGTCTTGCGCGCGCCGCCGAGGTCACCGCGGATGACACGGCCAAATTCCTCGCCGGCATGCAGCCGTCGGCGGATTCGCTGCTGCTGCCGCTGACCAAGGATCCATCCTGGCAGCGCCACGCCAGGTTCTTCGACCACGCCTTCGGTCAGCTCGAGCAGCGCCAGCTATCGAGAATCCGCGCCTGGTCGGACAGCCATCTCGCCGCGCCCAAGCCGACCATGTTTTACATGTTCTCGGGGCCGGACTTCCTCTACGCCAACGCCTTCTATCCGAAGGCGACGACCTATGTGCTGAGCGCGCTGGAACCGCCGGGACAGGTGCCCGACCTCACCAGGCTGCCACGCGGCGCCATGGGGGCGGCGCTCTACAATGTCGAGCATTCGCTGGGCTCGATCCTCTCTTTCAGCTTCTTCATCACCAAGCAGATGAAGACCGACCTGCGCGCCGGCCAGATCGGCGGCACGCTGCCGATCCTCTATGTGTTCCTGGCGCGCTCCGGCAAGACCATCAAGAGCGTGACGCCGATCGCGCTCGATGCCGAAGGGCAGGTCAGGACCGGCAACGAGAATCCCGGGCCCAATGCGCCGCGCGGTGCACGCATCCTCTTCACGGGTTCCGACGGAGTTGAGAAGACGCTGTATTACTTCTCGACCGATCTCTCCAACGGCGGCGTCAAGTCGAGTGGATTCCTGAAATTCTGCTCGACACTCGCGCCCGGTAACAGCCTGATCAAGAGCGCGTCCTATCTGCTGCACTCCGGCAATTTCACCGCGGTGCGCGATTACATCATCGCCAACAGCGCAACGATCATCCAGGACGATTCCGGCATTCCCCTCACTAATTACAATGCCAGGCAATGGCGCTTCTTCCCGTTTGGCCGCTATCTTGGGCCGATCGGCGAGTTCCCCGGGCGCTATCAGCAATCCTATGCGGATCTGTTCCGCCGCGCCGAGCCGATCAATTTCGGCGTCGGCTATCGCTGGCGCACCAACGAATCCAACTTGCTGCTTTCGGTGAAAATGCCGAATGACGGCACCGCGGCGGCAGAGACCACCTCGTCAGCCGAGCCGGCCCCGGCGCCGCGTCCGAAGAAGCCGAAACCGCCGCCGCCTCCGCCGCGCGGCTTCCTCTGGTTCGGCCGCTAGCTTCATTGGTTACCAGCGCACGCTTTGGCTCGGCACGATGAAGGCCGCCCTGTTCGCCGCTTGCGGGTGATGAGTGAAGTAGACGTAAGCGGCAGCAGTCGCGACCAGAATGACGATGATCACGAGCAGGTCGATGTGCCGGGGATCATGACCGTTGCGGCTGATTTTCCAGCGCATGCTGTTTCCTCCCCGAAGCCCGAAGAGGGCATCAAATTAACGCGAGCCCGGAACGTTTGGTTCCGTGGAGCCTGCCACGCGAATTCAGGAAAGAGGTGCGTTGACGCCGCGCCAGCGGCCGTAGCGCCAAGGCAGATACCAACGCGCGCCAGGCGGTCTTGTTGCCGGCACATTGTCGATGCCCGACGTACCCCAGGGATGGCAACGCAACAGCCGCGCCAACGTCATCCATCCGCCGCCCCACAGTCCGAAACGCTCGATCGCCTCATCGGCATAGGCCGAGCAGGTCGGAAGGTGCCGGCAGTTGTAGCCGACCAGCAGTGACAGCGTGTGGCGATAGATCCAGATCATGGCGCGACCGACATTGCGCGGCAGCCGCATCAGCGCGGCGGCGCAGTCGGGGCAACGTTGCAATGCAGGCTTCATAGACGATCCGCCGTCATCATAACCGTAGTCTTGCGGGGGTTCCAAAGCACGGAACCCTTATCCTGCAGGTATTTACGCCACAGTTGCAAAATATCGCACGCCGTTGTCGGCGGTGCAGCAAAGGTTCTATGGACGACGCCCGTCGGCACAGTTACCGTTTTGATAACGCGCAATGACGGAATCATGTCGCGTTTGGGGGCCATCGCAGCCGCAATGTTGGGGCTTGGGGAAGGAACCAAATTGAGATCTCTGAAGTCGCTTGAGCTTCGTGGCTTGGCGCTGATTGGTGCGACGGCTCTCTGCCTCGTATCGCCTGCCGTAGTCACGACGTCAGGCAATTCGGCGAAGGCGGGCGCTACCCTCGAGGAACGCAAGCAGCCGATGCGCTTCAACTGGGTTGAATGCAAGCCCGATTGCAGGGGTTGGGTCAGCGCCGTCGGCATCGTCACCACAGACAGCCCGCGCGACTTCGAGGAATTTGCCCGTGGACGCGACCTCGGCGGCGTGACCATCGTGCTCGACTCCAGCGGCGGGTCGGTCAACGACTCCATCACGCTCGGCCGGCGCTTCCGCAATCTTGGCATGTTCACCACGGTCGGCGTCACCCTGCGCGGCGACGGGGTGCGCCGCGCCAGCGTTGCGCCCGAGGCCTATTGCGAGTCGATGTGCGTGTTCCTGCTGCTTGCAGGCAAGACGCGCTACGTACCCGAAGCCGCGCATGTCCGCGTGCACCAGATCTGGATGGGCGATCGCGCCGACGATGCGAAGGCGGCGAGCTACACCGCGCAGGACCTGATGATCATCGAGCGCGACATTGGGCGTCTTGCAAAGTACACCTTCGACATGGGCGGAACCGGCGATCTGCTGTCGCTGTCGCTGAGCGTGCCGCCGTGGGAGGAACTGCATCGGCTGAC
>Ga0187815_10001555_pt1 | contig 10819 bp, 12 predicted proteins | sample NC_S_5_FD_132962 | JGI IMG/M metagenome (GOLD analysis project Ga0187815, IMG submission 132962) | Wetland sediment microbial communities from Neuse River Estuary, North Carolina, USA - ASW-S_5 | ecosystem: Environmental > Aquatic > Freshwater > Wetlands > Sediment | place: USA: North Carolina...
CTGCAGGTGGCCGAGGACATCGTGCGTCGCCTCGACTGGCAGGCACCGTGGTTCCTCGTTTCGGCACTGGCGCGCGAGAACACCATGGCGGTCTGCCAGCAGGTGCAGCGCTTCTTCGAGGACCAGCGCGCGGCGCGCGCGGAAGAGCGTGCCGGGATCGCGCCCGGCGACGTGCGTCTGCGCGGCGAGTAACCGATAGGAACGCGGCTGCAGGAGCGCACTCCGTGCGCGAATGCTCCGACGTCCAATCAGAGCGAAAAGCATTCGCGCACGAGGTGCGCTCCTACACGTTGCGGTGCAGGATCAGCTCCAGCACCGCCTTGCTGCCGAAGAAGGCCAGCAGCAGCACCGCCATGCCGATCAGGCACAGGTTCACCGCGCTGCGTCCGCGCCAGCCGTGCTTCCAGCGCCCCCACAGCAGCACGCCGAAGATCAGCCAGGCAAGCACGCTGAGTACCGTCGTGTGGATCAGATGCTGGGCGCGGATGTTCTGGATGAACAGCGCGCCGCTCAGCAGGGTCAGCGTGAGCAGGCCGAAGCCGGCGCCGATCAGCCGGAACAGCAGCGCCTCGGTCTGGGTCAGCGGCGGCAGCGCGCGCACCAGCCGGATCGGGCGGTGCGTGCGCAGCGCACGCTCCTGCACCGCCAGCAGCACCGCCAGCACCGCGGCGATCGACAGCAGGCTGTAGCCCAGCAGGGCGATCGCCACGTGCAGGCTGATTTGCCAGTCCAGCGGATTCGGCGTGGTGGGCGGCGCGAGGAAGATGTCCAGCCCCAGCAGCAGCGCCGCCAGCGGGAACACGATCACGCCCAATCCCGCCACCGGTCGCGCCAGGTTCACCAGCAAGGTCAATGCCGCCACCACGCCGGCGACCAGCGACAGCGCGGCGAAGAAATGCAGGTCCACGCGTCCGCCGTGCGCGCCCAGCAACACTGCGGCATGCAGCAGCACCGCCAGCGTGGCGATGGAGAGACCCAGCCGTCGCGGCGTGCGCGGGCAGCCGGTCAGCGGGGCCGCCAGCAGGCTGGCGCCGCCGAGATAGCACACGATGGCGAGGATGGTGGGCAGGGTGAGCGGCATGGCCCGGAAGTGTGGCACAGGCCTTCATGGGCCGTGAATGCGGCGCGGCGTGTCGCGGCGCTTGCAATATTTAGAAAAATATCTAAATATCTAGAAATGTTCCGTGGACGACGCATCCGATGAAACAGCAGGAAGTGTTCAAGGCCATGGCCGATCCCACGCGGCGCGCGATCCTCAAGCGGCTGCAGGGCGGGCCGCTCACCGCCGGCGAAATCGGCGAGGCATTCGACATCACGCCGGCTTCGCTGTCGCACCACTTCGCCGTGCTCAAGCACGCCGATCTGGTGCGCAACGAGCGGCGGGGCCAGTACATCGTCTATTCACTCAACAGCACCGTGTTCGAGGATCTCGCGCGGATGCTGATGGATCTGTTCCCGTCGAAGAGTGGTCAGGGAGGCAAACGATGAAATTGCATCGCAATCTGCTGGTGTCCGCGGCGTTAGTCGTGGTGGCGGTGATCGCGGGAGTGTGGCTGTATCCGCGGCTGCCGGCCGAAGTGCCCACGCACTGGGATCTGCACAATCGCGTCAACGGCGTCACACCGCGCTTCTGGGCCGCCGCGTTCCCGGCTCTGGGCGTGCTTGTCCTGGCTGCGCTCTCCGTGGTGTTGCCGGCGGTTTCGCCGCGCCAGTTCGCCATTAAGCGCTTTGAGGGCGTGTGGGGCGTGCTGATGCTGGTCATGCAGGGCTTCGTGCTGGTCGCCGGCCTGGGCATCCTGCTGCAGGGGGCGGGCTATGCGGTGTCGACGCCGGCCATCGTCATGCTGGCGGCCGGGGTGCTGTACCTGCTGCTCGGCAACTACATGGGCAAGCTGCGCCGCAACTTCTTCATCGGCATCCGCACGCCGTGGACGCTGGCTAGCGACGCGGTATGGGAGCGCACGCACCGCTTCGGCGGGCGTCTGTTCATGCTGGGCGGTCTGGCTGTGGTGCTCATCGCCCTGGTCGATCCCGTGCCATGGCTGCTGCTGATCGTGCTGGTGGCGGTGTGGCTTGTTGCAGCGGGTTATTCGTACTACGTCCATTTGCGGCTGGAAGGCAGTCGCTGACCTGCGGAGGGGATACGCACATGTTCAAGCAGGCAAAGGGTTCGATCGCGGTGATGCTCGGTCTGACACTGGCGATGCCGGTCATGTCGCAATCCACGACCGTCTGTCGGGCGCACGGGCAGGCTGCGCTGGAAGCATGGACGCAAGGGCGCTTCGACCAGGTCGGCAAGGATTTCGCTCCCGTGACAGCTGACAAGCTCACGCCGGAGATGCTGCGCGATGCCTGGGGGCAACTGCAGTCGCAGGCCGGCAGCTTCAGGTCGCTGGGCGCGCTGGCGCCACGATCCCTGGAAGGGAAGGACGTGCTGGTCGCGCCGCTGGTGTTTTCCAGGGCGCCGCTGGTCGCGATCATCCACTGCGACGCACAGGATCGCATCGACGGTTTCCGGGTAGCGCCGGCGGCGTTGGTGCCACCGGTCGCCGCGGCGCCGGAGCCGGCGATATCTGGCGTGGAATCGCAAGTGCTGCCCGTGCCTTCGCCGCTGGGGACGCTGCCAGGCACGTTGACCTTGCCTGAAGGCAAGGGGCCGTTCCCGGCAGTGCTGCTGGTAGCGGGTTCCGGGCCGCAGGATGAGGACGAGACGATAGGCCCGAACAAGCCGTTCCGCGATCTGGCCGAGGGCTTGGCCAAGGCGGGCGTGGCCTCGCTGCGCTATGAGAAACGCACCCATGCCTACGCCCTGCAGATGGCTGGCAAGTCCATCACGGTGGATGACGAGGTGACCGACGACGCGCTTGCCGCTGCGCGCTTGCTGGCACGGCAGCCAGGCATCGACCCGCGGCGCGTGTTCGTGCTTGGGCACAGCCTGGGCGCGCTGATGGCGCCGCGCATCGGTGAACGTGATCCGCAGCTTGCCGGCCTGATTCTGCTGGCGGCGCCGGCAAGTTTCGGCCTGGACACGGTGATACGCCAGATGCGGTACGTCGGACAGCTGAAAGGGACGCCTCCGGCCGAGCTTGGCAAGGAGCTGGCACCCGTCATCGAGGCGCGCGACGAGATCGCCCGGGCCAATCCGGCGAAGCCGCCAGCGGGGTCGTTTTTCAACGCGCCGGCCAGTTACTGGCTCAGCCTGCGTGACTACAACGCGGTCACGGCAGCGAAGTCCCTGCATATGCCGATGCTGGTGCTGCAAGGCGGTGGCGATTACCAGGTGACGCCGAAAGGCGACTTCGTCCACTGGCAGGCGGCTTTTGCGCACAGCCAGCGGGTGCGCTTGAAGGAGTATCCGGGGCTGAGCCACTTGTTCATGCCCGCCGGCCAGCCGCCGTCCCCAGCGGATCTCTTCAAGCCAGGGCACGTGGATGCCCGGGTGATCGGCGATGTGGCCCGATGGATCAAGGCGCAGCCTGCCCATTCCTGAGCTGGCGGTCCTGAGGAGACAGGGACGTCTGGTATATTGGGCGACTGACCCAGTCACGTGTCGCCGTCATGTTCGAATCGCTCAGCCAACGCCTGTCCACCACCGTCAACCGCCTGCGCGGCCGCGGCCGGCTGACCGAGGAAAACATCCGCGAGGCGCTGCGCGAGGTGCGCATCGCACTGCTGGAGGCTGACGTGGCGTTGCCGGTGGTGCAGGCGCTGATCCAGCGCGTGAAGGTGCGCGCGGTAGGCCAGGACGTGATGAAGAGCCTGTCGCCGGGCCAGGCGCTGGTGAAGGTGGTCAGCGACGAGTTGACCGCGGTGATGGGTACGGCGAACAGTGAGCTGAACCTAGCGGTCACGCCGCCGGCGGTGGTGCTGATGGCCGGCCTGCAGGGCGCGGGCAAGACCACCACGGTGGCCAAGCTGGCGCGTCTGCTCACCGAGCGCAAGAAGAAGAAGGTGATGGTGGTGAGCTGCGACGTCTACCGTCCGGCAGCCATCGAGCAGCTGCGCACGCTGGCCGAACAGGTGGGCGTGAAGTTCTTCCCATCCGCTGCGGGGCAGGACCCGGTGCAGATCGCGAAGGACGCGATCGCCGCCGCGCGCCGCGAAGTGGTCGACGTGCTGCTGGTCGACACCGCCGGCCGCCTGCACGTGGACGAGGCGATGATGGCGGAGATCAAGGCGCTGCACGCCGCGATCAGCCCCATCGAGACCTTGTTCGTGGTCGACTCGATGACCGGCCAGGATGCCGCGACCACCGCCAAGGCCTTCGCCGATGCGCTGCCGCTCACCGGCGTGGTACTGACCAAGACCGACGGCGACGCCCGTGGCGGCGCAGCACTGTCGGTGCGCTACGTCACTGGCCGGCCGATCAAGTTCCTCGGCGCCGGCGAGAAGACCGACGCGCTGGAGCCGTTCCATCCGGATCGCGTGGCGCAGCGCATCCTCGGCATGGGCGACGTGCTGTCGCTGGTCGAGGAGGTCGAGCGCAAGGTCGACCAGGAAAAGGCGCAGAAGCTCGCCCAGAAGGTGATGAAGGGCAAGCGCTTCGACCTCGAGGACATGCGCGACCAGCTGGAACAGATGAGCAACATGGGCGGCCTGGCCGGCCTGATGGACAAGCTGCCCGGCGTCTCCGGCCTGCCCGACAGCGTGAAGTCCAAGGTCGGCGACGGCGAGATCAAGCGCATGGTGGCGATCATCGGCTCGATGACCCGGAAGGAGCGCCGCCATCCCGACCTGCTGAACGGCTCGCGCCGCGCCCGCGTGGCGAAGGGCTCGGGCACCCAGCCCGCGGACGTCAACCGCCTGCTCAAGCAGTACATGCAGATGGAGAAGATGATGTCCAAGCTCTCCCGTGGCGGCGGCAAGGGGCTGCTGCGGCAGATGAGCGGCGCGCTGAAGGGCATGGGCGGAATGGGTGGGTTGCCGCCGCGCTGACCGGCCTCAGCCCGTCAGCGCGGGCCAAGGATGGCCCGCTCGTCACCCATCGCGGAGCGATGGGTGACGGAGCCCAGGAAGGGCAGGATGCCCTTCCCGGGCATCAGGCAAGGCTCTGGCTTTAGGACTGGTTGGCTGCCGCCGTCATGCCGCGAGCCGCATAACCTCTTCCTTTTTCAATCACATCCCCCTAAAATGCCGCGTTTACCGCGCACGGCCTCGTGCGTGCGGCCGGCGATTCCGGCATCTCTGGAGCTTTCATCATGGTCAAGATTCGTCTTTCGCGCGGTGGCGCCAAGGGCCGCCCGTTCTACCACGTCGTAGTCACCGACCAGCGCAACAAGCGCGACGGCCGCAACATCGAGAACGTGGGCTATTACAACCCGGTCGCCTCGGGCAAGGACAAGCGCCTCGAGCTGAACGTCGCGCGCGTGCAGGAGTGGGTCGGCAAGGGTGCGCAGCTGACCGACAAGGTCGCCGCCCTGGTGAAGGAAGCCGGCAAGCAGCAGGCGGCCTGAACGTGACGGCAGCCGGTCGGCGCGTCCCGGTCGGACGCATCGTCGGGCTGTATGGCGTGCAGGGCTGGGTCAAGCTCGAATCCTGGACCGAGCCCCGCACGCGGATCTTCGAATATCGTCCCTGGCTGCTGGCAACGGCGCCGGACACGGTGAAGGAGATCGCGGGAGCGAAAGGGCGCCCGCAGGGCAAGGGCCTGGTGGCCTGCCTGCCCGGCGTGGACGACCGCGACACGGCAGCCGCCCTCGTCGGCAGCGACATCTACGTCGCCCGCGAGCAACTGCCGCCTCCCGGCAAGGACGAGTATTACTGGATCGACCTCGAAGGACTCGAGGTCGTCACCACCGAAGGCGCGGCACTCGGACGGGTCAGCCACCTGTTCGCCACCGGAGCCAACGATGTGGTGGTGGTGCGGGACGGCACGCGCGAGCGGCTGGTCCCCTTCATCCAGGGCAGTGTCGTGCGTTCGGTGGACTTGTCCGGCGGGCGCATGGTGGTGGACTGGGATCCCGAATTCTGAAGGCTGGAGTTTGAGGTCCATGCGCATCGACGTCGTCACGCTGTTTCCCGACTTCATGCGCCAGTGCGCCGCCGTCGGTGTGGTGGGACGCGCGCAGCAACGCGAGCTGCTGCAGGTGGAAACCTGGAACCCGCGCGACTACGCCACCGACAACTACCGTACCGTGGATGGCCGCACCTGCGGCGGCGGCCCCGGGATGGTGATGTTGGTCGAGCCCTTGCGGGCGGCCCTGAGGGCCATGCGCGAGGCGGCGCCGGAACGGGCGCACGTGATCTACCTCAGTCCGCAGGGAGCGCGGCTGACGCAGGGCAGGGTGGAGGCGCTGGCGAAGATGCCGCGCATCGCCCTGCTTTGCGGGCGTTACGAGGGTGTGGACGAGCGCCTGCTGGCGCACGAGGTCGACGAGGAGCTCTCCATCGGCGACTATGTGCTGTCCGGCGGCGAGCTGGGCGCCGCGGTGGTGATCGACGCGGTGGGCAGGCTGCAGGATGGCGCGTTGAACGATGCGCAGTCCGCCGAGCAGGACTCGTTCTCGAACGGCCTGCTCGACTGCCCGCACTACGCGAAGCCGGTGCGGGATGCCTATGGCGAGGTGCCGGCGGTGCTGCTCTCCGGCGACCACGCGGCGATCCGCCGGTGGCGCCTGAAGCAGGCGCTGGGCCGGACCTGGCTCAGGCGCCCGGATCTGCTGGTGCAACGCGTGCTGGATGCGGAATCCCGCGTGTTGCTGGAAGAATTCCGTCGCGAATACCGCGCGACGGGTGGAAGCTGAAGGGTGCGGACAGGGACGGACGCTGTGTGATTCCCGCGGTCAGGACGATCGCAATTAACCAAGACACCTTGCGGCCAGGGATTGCCGCTTACAGAACTACCGCGGCAGGGACTGCCGCAAACCATCGAGGTCGCCATGAACAAGATCATCCAGCAGTTCGAAGCCGAGCAGATCACCCGTCCCTTGCCGGAGTTCGGCGCTGGCGACACCGTGGTCGTGAACGTCAAGGTGAAGGAAGGCAATCGCGAGCGCGTGCAGGCTTTCGAGGGCATCGTCATCGCCAAGCGCAACCGCGGCCTGCATTCGGCCTTCACGGTCCGCAAGATCTCGCACGGCACCGGCGTGGAGCGCGTGTTCCAGGCGCACAGCCCGGCGATCGATTCGGTCGAGGTGAAGCGCAAGGGCAAGGTGCGCGGCGCCAAGCTGTACTACCTGCGCGGCCTGGAAGGCAAGGCGGCCCGCATCAAGGAAGACATCGCCGCCGCCGCCGCGATCAAGGCCGCGAACAAGGCTGCCGCCAGCGCCGAGTAAGCGCGGGCGCCATCGCTGCACAGACAGGAAACCCGCGGAGCGATCCGCGGGTTTCCTGTTTTCCGGTGCGCCGCCGCCTCGCGCGGCGAGCGCCCAGAGGCACGGCGATCAGTCCAGCCGCTGCGGCACCTGCAGGAAGTTGCCCTGCACGAAGTCCACGCCCGCGGCGAACAGCAGCGAGGTGCTGGTGGCGTCCTCGACCCATTCGGCGATGGTCTGCTTCTTCAGCGAACGCGCCTGCTGGCAGAGCTCGGCCACCTTCTTCTGGTTCTCGGGGTGCTGCGGCAGGTCGGCCATGTAGCTGCGGTCGATCTTCAGGTAGTCCGCGTCGATGTGGTTGAGCAGCTGGAAGGAGTTGAGGCCTGAGCCGAACTGCTCCAGCGCGAAGCGGCCGCCGAGCTTCTTCCATGCCGTGACGAACTCCTGCGCCGGGCGCAGCAGGGTCATCACCTTGCTCTCGGTCATTTCCAGCACCAGCCGGCCGCGCTTGAGCCCGGCCCGGCCGAGGCGTTCGCCCAGCCACTTCAGCATCGTGTCGTCCTGCAGCGAGGCCGCCGTGAGCTTGACGAAGAACGTGGTCGGCTGGCCCAGGCCTTCGCGCCGCTGCAGCGCCAGGATGGTCTGCTCGAGCACCCAGCGGTCTACCGCGCCGGTGAGGCCGTGCTTCTCGGCGATCGGCATGAAGAAGCCCGGCAGCACCTCGCCCTGCGGGCCGTTCATGCGCAGCAGGATCTCCGAGTAGTCGCCCTCGGCGTCCTGCAGGCTGATCGTCTGCTGGTGGTAGAGCATCAGGCCCTCGCCCTCCAGCGCCTTGCGCAGCAGGTCCAGCCAGTAGCGCTCGCGCTCCTCGTCGGCCTTCTCGCGTGCGGCGGGATCGTGCAGCTCGACCTGGCTGCTGCCCAGGCTCTGCGCCGTGCGCAGCGCCTGGCCGGCCTGGTTGAGCAGCAGCTCGGTGTTGGCATTCTTCTCGCCGAGCAGGCTGCCGCCGACACTGGCAGTGACCGTGATCGAGCGCGATCCGGCGTCGAAGATCTCGCTGCCGATCGCGTGTTGCAGCTTGGCGATCCATTCCCGGATCGCCTCGTCCGCGCGGGGGGCGAGGATCACGCCCAGCGTGTGCTCGGCCAGCATGCCGGCAACGTCGTCGCTGCCCAGCAGCATGCGGACGCGGTCGGAGAAGCCGGCCAGCAGCTCGTCGGCCTTGGCCAGGCCGATGCCGCCCACCAGCGCCGTCCAGTTGTCCGGCTCGATCAGCAGCAGCGACTGCCCCTTCTTGCCCTTGGCGGCGTCGATCACCGCGTGGTCGATGGCCTCCAGCATGTGCGGGCGGTTGTACAGGCCGGTGACCGGGTCGCGCTGCAGCTGCTCCAGCGCCGCGGGGTCGACCAGCTGGCGGCGGAACACGATCTGCAGGCAGGGTTCGCCCTCGAACGTCGCCGGGGCGAATTCCACGGAGGCATCGAACGGGGTGCCATCGGCGCGGCGGGCGCGCAGGCTGACCTGGTTCGGCAGTTTCTCCTGGCGGGTGTGGCCGCGCAGCAGGTTCTTGAATTCGTCCACGTCGGCGGCGTCGATCATGTCCAGGATGGGCATGCCGAGCAGGTCGTCGAAGCTTTCGTGGCCGAAGGTCTCCAGGTAAGCCAGGTTCGCACGTACGTGCACGCCCTCGTGCACGTAGGTGATGGCGTCGCGGGAGGAGTCGAGCAGGGCGTCGCAGCGACGCTCCAGTTCGCGCTGTGTGGCTTCCAGCCGGCGCAGCTGGCGCCGGGTCTGCAGGGCCTCGAATTCGCGTCGCAGCACCGCCAGCAACTGGCCCGGCGTGCCTCGCGCGGCAACGCCGTGAACGCCCTGCTCGAACAGCTCGGCCACCTCGCGGTTGTCCAGCGAGCCGACCAGGCCGAGCAGGGAGTAGTCGCTGCCGTGGGCATCGAGCATGCGCACCACCTCGGGCAGGGCGATAGCGCCGTTGGCGGGGTCGAACATCACCAGGTCCGGCTCCAGCTCGGTCAGTGCCGCCTGCACCTGGTCCGCGGCGGTGGCCCGTGCCGGCCGGACCGCGATGCCGGTGTTGCGCAGCAGACTGATGATCTGCTCCGCCTCCTCGACCGAGTGTTCGATGAAGAGAATCCTGATGACGAAGTCTTTTTTCATGGGCTGCCGTGTTGCGGGAAGCGATGAAGGCCGCTTGCCTTCCGGGCGAGACGATGTGCAGGCTCGGTTGTAACGGATTGGCGGCGGAACTGCCAGCGGACGGCCAAACTGGCGTGACCGGCCACCGGTTTACAACGGGCGCTTGGACGGATCTCCGCCCACCTCGCGCACCAGCTTCGGCACGAGGTAGCCGGGCAGGCGGGCGCGCAGCGCATCCAGCAAGGCCAGCGCACGGGCGTCATCCACCTCGAAGTGCGCGGCGCCCTGCACGCGATCGAGCTGGTGCAGGTAGTAGGGCAGCACGCCGGCGGCGAACATCCGCTCGGACAGGGCGGCCAGCGTACCGGCATCGTCGTTCACGCCGCGCAGCAGCACCGACTGGTTCAGCACGGTGGCGCCTGCCGCGCGCAGGCGTGCGCAGGCGGCATCCACGCCGGGATCGAATTCGTTCGCGTGGTTCGCGTGCAGCACCACCACCTTCTGCAGCGGCAGCGCGGCCAGCCAGGCCGTGAAGGCGTCGTCGATGCGCTCGGGCAGCACCACCGGCAGGCGGGTGTGGATGCGCAGGCGGGTGACCCGGGGGACATCGGCCAGCCCGCGCGACAGCTCCTCCAGCTTGGCCGTGGACAGCGCCAGCGGGTCGCCGCCGGACAGGATCAGCTCGCTGATCGACGGGTCGTTGTGCAGGTGCTCCAGGGCCTTGCGCCACTGGCCGGCGGCGGCCATTTCCCCGCCGTAGGGGAAGTGCCGGCGGAAGCAGTAGCGGCAGTTGATCGCGCAGCTGCCGCTGGCGATCAGCAGGGCGCGGCCGTGGTACTTGTGCAGCACGCCCCGCGCCTCGCGGGCGGCCAGGTCGCCCACTGCATCGGCGACGAAGCCGGGCACTGCGTCCAGTTCGGCCAGCTGCGGCAGCACCTGCAGCAGCAGGGGGTCGGCCGGATCGCCGTGTCGCATGCGGGCCACGAAACCGCGCGGCACGCGCAGGGCGAAACCTGCATCGGCCGACGGCAGCCTCGCTGCGAGCGAGGACAGGCCCAGCAGGGCGAGCAGTTCGGACGCGTCGGTGACGGCCTCGCGCCACAGTTGCCGCCAGTCACCGGGCAGCGCGCCGGAGGCGGGTGTAATGCGTGCGCCGGGGCTTGCGGTTATCATGTGTGGCCTTGTCCGGGCCGTACCGGACCCTCGAACCGCCAATTCTAGCCGCTGCCGCGGCGCAGGGGCGCCGTGCGGGCCCCGACCATTCACATCCTGGAGTTCACCGCATGGCCACCGCCGGTCTCAACGACGTCAAGAAGGGCATGAAGATCCTTCACAACAACGATCCGTGGATCATCACCGAAGCCGAGTTCATCAAGCCCGGCAAGGGCCAGGCGTTCACCCGCATCTTCATCCGC
>Ga0187815_10001556_pt1 | contig 10816 bp, 8 predicted proteins | sample NC_S_5_FD_132962 | JGI IMG/M metagenome (GOLD analysis project Ga0187815, IMG submission 132962) | Wetland sediment microbial communities from Neuse River Estuary, North Carolina, USA - ASW-S_5 | ecosystem: Environmental > Aquatic > Freshwater > Wetlands > Sediment | place: USA: North Carolina...
AACAGCGAATACTCGCCGTGGTAAACGCCAGTCGCGGCGACCCAGTGCATGGGGCCGTCGATCATGATGATTTCCTTGGCGATGTAGCCCTCCTTGCTGATGCGGAGCCTCATGGGACGTTCCAGACGACTGCCAAAAACAGTGTGCGTCCTATGAAAATAGCCGCCGGGAAGCTTCCCTTCGTAGGGAGTGGTGCCAACTTTGACACCGTCGATTTCTACCGTTGCGCTACTGGGATGGCTGGTAATTTTCAGTGTGTTGGCGGCGACTGGTTGCGAAACAAAGAAGAAAAGAGGTAGAAACAGCAGAAGGCGGGCTGGGCAGTTGCTTTTCATATACAGTACCTCAGTGAAGAATTAGAGCCCGGTGCGTAGTGTACACCCGCGCGAGACCGGCAGAAGAAAATCTTCTCGCCATCAATATCGGAGATTACGAACAGCAGGTCAATTCAGGGGCGTGGAGTAAATCGCGCCGGCAATTTCACCCAGCGCTTGGCCGGCGATGTTCTGCGCCGCATCAGGATCGTCCATGGGCAGGGACACTCGATTCGCGTACGCGGCGAATGCGAGATGACGCCCGTCCGGCGTGGTCATGTATCCGGCGAGCCCTTTGCCGTTGAGCATGATCCGCTTGTTCAGCGCGTCGTAGGAATCGAACGTGCCGGTCTTCGCGAAAACGTGCCCGGCGGCGGGCGAACCCGTTTGAATTTTCCACAACGTGCCGTCGCGGCCAAGGATCGGCAGCGCGTTTTCGAAAATCACAAAATCCTTTTGCCTGCCCATGAAAGCCAGGTAATGCACCACAAAATCAGGCGTGAAATACGCAGACTGGGCGCCGCCGGCGCCATCACCTTGCGACGCGCCGGTCAGGTCGAGGCCAGCTTTGGCCAGAAAATCGTGTTCGAGATCGAAACCACCTTGATCGATATCAGTGGTTTTGTGGGCCAGGATGGAGCCGAGAATGAATGGCGTGGTGCTGGCGTGGAGATTTTGGCTGACCTTCAAGGTGACCTTAATCTCTTCCGAAAACGGCGGCGAAACGTGCTCGGCGAGCATGTTTTCGGGCGTATAGGAACGTGCCGCTGCCTTGAAATCGGGCTTCAGGTTCGAGGACGGCAGATTGACACTGATGCCCTTTTCGCGCAACGCGGCCACGAGCGCCACTTCCGCGAAACGCGTCGGCTCCGGCACGGGATAGGCATAAAGAATCGACTGCCGAGCGGGAATGGAGCCAGTCAGCGTCACCGTGTGCGAGCCGTCGGGATTCGCTGTGTCCGGCGTCATCTGCACACTCGGATGGGAATTAGGCGCGCCGGTCGTGACCCGGTTGATGAACCTGGTGTAGGGAGTATCCGGTGAAATTTTCACCGTGGCTGCCGCCCCCTGCTTGTCACCCGGCGAAACGGTAAGGTCAACAAGATTGTCGTTCACGCAAATCGGCGAGATCACAGTACCTGTGCCGTCTTCGCGCTGGCCTTCGGGGAAAAGGCTGGCGTCGACAAGAACGTTGCCTTGAATCCCCTTAATTCCGTGCGCAGCGATTTGCGTCGCAATCTCGCGAATCACGAAAAGCGGATCGCCGGGAACTGCGCGTGTGTCGGGGCTGCCATCGTACGCGTGATCTTCGTTTTCGAATGCTAGCGTGCCGTCGGGCTGGATCCGCCCGGAAAGGTTCGGGTCTCCGCTGGCAACGAGGATCAAATCGCCTTTAAGCGTTCCATTGCCGATGACTGGGCCGGTGCGGTAGACGCGCGTATGAAAGCGATAATCGGCGCCCAGCAGCTCCAGCGCAGTTCCTTCCGTCAGAAGCTTCGTCGTCGAGGCTGGAGTGAACAGCTCGTTGCCTCGCAGCGAAAACAGAACTTTGTTTTCATCCAGCGAATAGACTTCGACGCCGAATGTCGAATGCTTATATTCCGGGCGGGAGGTGATTGCGGCAATTTTCGCGGCCAGAGTCGCCTCATTCTGCGCGAGTGCGGTGTTGCGGAAAAGCAGCAGGACAGAGGCCAGAATCGAAACGACCGCGATGATCGCAAGGACGCGCCGGCTCGCTCGAAGATGTTTGATCATGGAGGGCAAAGTTTTATCAGACCGCGAAGAGATGTCAATGGCGCTGACGAAGCAGCGATTGCCGGGCACGGGCCCGTCCCTGCGACACGCAAAAGGGCGGTCTCGTGTCCCACGCACGCTATCAACAACGCACACGCCGGACATTCCTGAGTTGACATCCTCGTTGCTAGCTCTTGTAATGAATGGCTTCCCATGTTCATCTTCCTTGCCACTGGACTGTGAATACTTCCGCGACCAAACTGGCGTCACGCAGCAGGACGAAGCGGTTTGCTTTTCTCGTTGCGTCCGGAATCTTCCTGAGCCGCGTCGCCGGCCTGATCCGCGACCGCGTTTTCGCGCATTACTTCGGAAATTCAGATGCTGCTGATGCGTTCAAGGCGGCACTGCGCATCCCCAATTTCCTTCAGAACCTGTTTGGCGAGGGCGTGCTTTCCGCGTCGTTCATACCTGTTTATGCAAACTTGCTGGCGCGTGATGACGACGAGGAGGCGCGCCGAACCGCAGGTGCCGTCGCCGCGCTCCTGGCCCTCAGTACATCCGTTCTCGTGCTGATCGGCGTCCTGGCAACGCCTTACTTGATCGACCTGATCGCGCCCGGCTTTTCCGGGGAAAAGCGCGGAGTCACCATCCTGTTGGTGCGAATCCTCTTCCCCGGGGTGGGCCTGCTGGTCTTTTCGGCCTGGTGCCTCGGAATACTAAATAGCCATGGCCGCTTCTTTTTGTCCTACACCGCGCCGGTAATTTGGAACGCGGCGATGATCGCCACCATGTGGGGGTTCGGGCGCCAGCGCGCTCAATATTCGCTGGCAGAGATTCTGGCCTGGGGCGCTGTGGTCGGCAGCGCGCTGCAAGTGGGCGTGCAATTGCCGGTGGTGTTGCGGCTGCTGAAAGGCCTGCACCTCTCGCTGAATTATCACGCCGAAAACGTAAAGACAGTCGTGCACAACTTCACTCCCGTGTTCATCGGGCGCGGCGTGGTTCAAATCAGCGCTTACGTTGACGCTCTGCTCGCCAGCCTTCTGCCCACTGGCGCCGTTGCCGCTCTCGCGTACGCGCAGACGCTATACACGCTGCCGGTCAGCTTGTTCGGGATGTCGGTATCTGCCGCGGAACTGCCGCAAATGTCAGGTGCGCTAGGCAGCGAGCAGGAGATTGCAAACGTACTGCGCTCGCGGCTCGATTCAGGGCTTCGACAAATTGCGTTTTTCGTCTTGCCCTCGGCGGTTGCGTTTCTCGTGCTGGGCGACGTGATCGTGGCCGCCATTTACCAATCCGGGCGATTCACACGCACTGACGTGACCTACGTCTGGGGGATTTTGGCTGGGTCGACAGTCGGGCTGCTCGCGTCGACGCTGAGCCGGCTATATTCGTCGACATACTATGCGCTGCGGGACACCCGAACTCCGCTGCGCTATGCAGTCGTTCGCGTCGTGCTGACTACTGTTCTCGGCTATCTCTGCGCGATTCCGCTCCCTCATGTGCTAGGCATTGAGCCGCGGTGGGGCGTGGCCGGCCTCACGATTTCGGCCGGCATGGCCTCCTGGGTTGAATTCACGCTCTTGCGGCGAACTCTGAACCGGCGGATCGGAAAGACCGGTTTGCCGGCTGCGCACCTCGCGAAACTCTGGATTGCGGCGCTTCTCGCAGCGGGAATGGCCTGGATGCTGGATCATTACTTGGGACATCGCTCGCCGATTCCTGCCGGCGTCGTGGTCCTGGGAGTTTACGGCGGGATCTACTTTGCTGCGGCACATGCGCTGGGTGTGGCAGAGGCAGGCACGGTTTTCGCGCGGGCGCTCGGCATGGTCCGCCGCAAATAACGCGGAAGGCGGACGTTCACACAGACTGTTTTGCCTCTGAAGCGCGCGCGCTTCCAGGCGTTTCAGCAAAGTCTACTATTTCTCGTGCGGGAGTATCTGGCGGAGCAGCGCGAAGGTATTGAACGGGCCAGGGGACGCGGAAGCCGAACTGGCGCGCGGCCTGCAGAGGCCAGTAGGGATGGCGCAGGAATTCTCGGGCCAGCTCAACCAAATCGGCGTCACCGCGATCGAGAATCTCGCCAGCGAGCTTGGGATCGTCGATGAGGCCGACCGCTGCAGTCAAAATGCCCGTCGCGTCGCGAATCTGTCTCGCGAACGGCGTCTGGTAACCGGGCCGCGCGGGAATGTTCGCATTCGGCACGAGTCCCCCGGAGGAACAATCGATCACATCCACGCCGAGCGGCCCAAGTTGAGCCGCGAGCTCGGTGGACTGATCGAGATCCCATCCACCCTCGACCCAGTCGGTCGCGGAAATACGAACGAAGAGTGGATTGCTCTCGGGCCAAACCCGGCGCACCGCCGAAACGGTCTCACGGAGAAAACGAGTGCGGTTCTCGAGCGTGCCGCCGTAGGAATCCTGGCGCACGTTCGACAATGGCGATAAGAACTGGTGAATGAGGTAGCCGTGCGCGGCGTGAATTTCCAGAACCTGAAAACCAGCATCCAGTGCTCGCCCGGCCGCAGCGGCAAATGACGCGATAACCTGCCGGATACCGGCCTCATCCAGTGCGTGCGGGGCTACGTGGTTGGCGTCGAACGGAATGTCGCTTGGCGCGACGGGCGTCCAGCCGCCTCTCGCCGCGAGGATCGTTCCGATGCCCTCCCAGGGGCGAGGAGTGCTCGCTTTGCGGCCTGCATGGGCCAGTTGGATTCCAGCCAGGACACCCTGCTGGCGAATGAAGCGTGTAATTCGCGATAAGAACTCGATGTGCTCGTCTTTCCAGATTCCCAGGTCGTATGCGCTGATCCGCCCCTCAGGCGATACAGCCGACGCCTCAGCGAAAACGATGGCTGCGCCGCCGACCGCGCGGCTTCCCAAATGGACGAGGTGCCAATCGTTCGCGAACCCGTCGACGCTCGAATATTGGCACATAGGAGAAACAATGATGCGGTTACGAAGCGTCACACCGCGGATCGGAAGCTCATCGAAAAGGTGCATAGGAACTCCCTCGCTGTGATTCTGTGATTTTGAGCCGGTACGTGAAGGATTTCATCAAGACCAGAACGCAAATGGAAAATCTGAACCTATCACCTGCGTCGCGCCGCTGCCGCACGCCGTTCGGCGACAGGTTCAACGAGCCGGAGAATATGCTCACCCGTCTGCGAATCCAGCCGGTAAATCAGCACGGCGTCGGCTGCCCGATCGTCGCCTGCCAATTCGAGTTCAGGATTGTCGATGATGATATCGCCGTTGTTCTTGATGCGGAGTTCGCTTCCGACCTGCAGCACAATCCTCGTCTCATTCCCGCCACTTTCACTTGCTTTCATGATGGCTCCCTCGCACGGAAGTGTCTGCCCCTGCAAATAAGCCCACTGGCTTTGATGAGAGGAGCGCGCGGAAAGTGGCAGGATTAACCCGCAGCGCGATTGGCTCGTCCTAGTTGCCCGTCCGGCGATTTCGGACCTGGCGGCTCGGCTTCCCGCCCAGATGTCCACGCCGGCGGGTCGCTAGCGGGGAATGACTCCTCGGAAGCCTCTTCGACGACATCCGTCTTCTCAAGCACACTCGGATCTGGTCTTTCTGTCTGCGACTGACGTGCCGGACGCGGTTGATACTCCATAAATCGCTCCTAACTTTGTTTAGCACCGCCCGAATACGGATGCAAGTTCGGAGGCAAAAATACAGGAAAATTCCAGCCAATCCGCCCGCCGCAGCTACTGCGCTTTTGCGGAGGTGAATACTGAGAACTCGAATCCGTCGGAAATCCGCAGGGTCGTGGACAAGAATCCGTTCTTCCCTGACTGCATGTAGTCCACGAACGGGCGCAAAACCCGTTTGAAGGTGAAGATATTGTCGGCGAGCACGATGGCGCCTTCTCTGAGCTTCGGCTTGAGCAGTTCGATTACCGGGATGTACATCGCTTTCCACCCGTCGAGGAGAACCAAGTCAACAGGTGCTGCAATCGAAAGAAACGTCTGGCGCGCATCACCGAGAAGGATTTTGGCGTACCCGGCAAGTCCTGCCTCCTCGATATTTTTAGACGCGCGGTCATGCTTGGCCGGCTCGAGTTCCGACCCGATCACTTCCCCGCCGCCGTTATCGCGAATCGCCGCAGCGAGGTAGATCGTCGAGATTCCGAAAGATGTTCCGAACTCGACGATCCTGCGTGCGCGGATGGCTCGGGCGATGAGATAGAGCATAGCTCCTTGTTCGCGCGACACGGGAATGTACAAATCGTGAAAGAATTTGTGTTCGAACTTGGCATCGTACAAGCGCTTGCGCGCCCCCGCCCAGGCCAGCAGCGGAATGCGTGCCGCGATCTTCCATGGGTCCCGCGCAGCTTCGTGGTGCAACCGGTTCAACACATTCTCGATCCGCGCATCACGGATCGGCAGCTTGCCTACGCTCATGTGCGCCTTTCTGTTATGGAATCAGAGAGCTAACCTAAGATTACACGGCCAGAACCTGAGTCCCCAAAACCTGTCTTCCCGATTGACGCCCGATTGCAGAAGGAATAGAAGTGTCGCACAATCGTTCCCAGGACGGGCCTGCGAAAGAACGCTGCATGCCAATCGAGAGCGACGGCAAAAAGCAAGACGCACGCAACTGGGTCAGCCTGGTTCCTTACGGGCTGAACGAGCGGCATCCCAATGCTTACAAAGACATTGCGGTCTGCACCTGGGAGAATCGCGACAATCTGGCTTACGCCTGGCGCATCCTGAACGACGGATGCTGCGACGGTTGCTCGCTGGGCACCGTGGGCATGCACGACTGGACCATGAAGGGCGTTCATCTTTGCGCGCTGCGCCTCAAGCTTCTGCGGCTTAACACCATGCCCGCCATGGATATCAACCTCCTTGCCGATGTGGCGGCACTGAAAGAAGTTCCTTCGCGAAAGCTTCCGAAACTTGGCCGCCTTCCCTTCCCCATGCTGCGCCAGCGCGGCGACAAAGGTTTTCGGCGGATTTCCTGGGATGAAGCCATCGCGCTGGCCGCCGAGGGGTTGAAAGCGACGGATCCACACCGCATCGGTTGGTACGCCACGTCGCGCGGGGTGACGAATGAAGCGTATTACGCCCACCAAAAAGTCGCGCGCTTCTTCGGCACGAACAATATCGACACGAGCGCCCGCATCTGCCACGCGCCCAGCACCGCGGCGCTCAGCGCCACGATCGGGTGCGCAGCAACAACCTGCTCCTACACCGACTGGATCGGGACGGACCTGCTGATCTTCGTTGGCTCGAACGTCGCGAATAACCAACCCGTTTCAACCAAATACCTGGTTTACGCGAAACAGCAGGGAACGAAGGTTTTCGTCGTCAATCCCTATCTGGAGCCGGGTCTGGAGCGCTATTGGGTTCCGTCCGTAGCAAGCAGCGCGCTGTTCGGAACACGATTCGCAGACGATTTCTTCCCGGTGAACATCGGCGGCGACATTCCTTTCTTCTACGGCGTGCTCAAACACCTCATCGAATACGGCTGGGTGGATCGTGATTTCATCGCTTCGCGCACGGTGGGCTGGGATGTTCTCGAAGCGAAGGTGCGCACACTTTCGTGGAAAGCCCTCGAGCAAGGTTCCGGACTTAGCGAAGCCGAGATGTACCGGTTCGCGGAAGCATTCGGCAAAGCTCGCTCGGCAATCGTGGTGTGGAGCATGGGAATCACACAGCACCGGTTTGGCAGCGACAACGTGCGGGCCATCGTGAATTTGCAACTCGCTCGCGGCAACGTTGGCCGCAAGAAAACAGGCCTCATGCCCATCCGCGGGCACAGTGGCGTGCAGGGTGGCGCGGAAATGGGAGCTATGCCCGGGGCGTACGTGATGGGCCTGCCGGCGAATGAAGAAAACGCGAAGAAATTCGCGCAGCCGGATTACTGGGGATTCGAGCCGCCAGCATGGAAGGGTTTGACCGCCGCTTCGATGATCCTGGCCGCGGAGCGCGGCGAGATCGACGCACTGTGGCAAAGCGGCGGAAACTTTGTGGATACGCTGCCGGAGCCGGACCGTGTGCGCCAGGCCGTGCGCAATATACGTCTGCGCATCCACCAGGACATCATGGTCACCTCGAACATGCTCGTCGAGCCCGAAGACAGCGTGCTTCTGCTGCCCTCGCGAACCCGTTACGAGCAGCGTGGCGGCGGGACCGAGACGAGCACCGAACGCCGCGTCATCTATTCCCCGGAAATTCCCGGTCCACGCCCGGGCGAGGCAAAAGACGAATGGTTGATTCCCGTGCTGGCCGCGCGGTACGCGGACCCGGAACGGGCCGCGAAGTTCTTTGCGTGGCAAGACACGCAGGACATTCGCAACGAAATTGACCGCATCTGTCCCACCTACAAGGGAATCGCGAATCTGCGAAAAAAGGGCGATCACTTCCAATACGGTGGCCCGCGGCTCCTCGTCGACCGCTTCCTCACTCCCGACGGCAAAGGTCATTTCTCGGCGATTGAGCTGCCGGAAGAAAAAGTTCCGCAAGGATATTTTCTGCTCGCCACGCGCCGAGGCAAGCAATTCAATAGCATGATCCACGGCGAAATCGATCCTCTGACGGGAGCAGCACGCGACGCGATTCTGATGTCGCCGATCGACGCGAAGCGCCTCAATTTGCGTGACGGCGAGCCCATTCTCCTGCGCAACGATCGCGGCGAATTTCAGGGACGAGTGAAGATTGACCGCATCAAACCAGGCTGCCTGCAAGGGCACTGGCCGGAGGTGAACGTGCTGGTTCCCGCCGGCTGCCTGGACGCAAGCGGCGTGCCCGATTACAACGCGATCGTGGAAGTAATTCCGGTCGGCCAGCCCGCCACCGCCCCTTTGGTTGCAGCACCCGCGTAACGAATTAATATAAAAAAGCAGCTCTGTTCGAAGTTCGGCCCTGCACGCAAAATCGAAATCGCTGATTCAGCTTAAGAATCGGAGGGACGACGATGGCTGCTGATCGCATCCGCAATCGCTGGGGTATCGCAGTCGCTGCTGTAATCGTGCAGATTTGTTTGGGCGCCGTGTACGGCTGGAGCGTTTTCAAGAAGCCGCTCATGAGCGCGGAACACTGGACCGAAACGTCGGTCCAACTGAATTTCACGCTTGCGATTGTGTTCTTGGGCCTGGGCACGATTATTGGCGGGCTGTGGCAAGACAAAGTCGGCCCGCGGAAAGTCCTAAGCACCGCCGGAATTCTGTACGGGCTTGGCTATATCGTGGCCGGAATTGCTGCCACGCAGCATTCGCTCACCGGAATGTACTTGGGATATGGCGTCCTCTCAGGCGTGGGCATGGGAATGGGATACATCTGCCCGGTGGCCACGTTAGTGAAATGGTTTCCCGACATGCGCGGGCTGATGACTGGCGTGGCGGTCTGCGGCTACGGCTTCGGCGCCCTCATTATGAGCCCATTTGCCGCCTGGGAAATCATTCACTACGGAACTCCGGCGACGTTTTGGACGCTGGGTGCAGCTTACCTCGTTGTTGTATTCCTCGCCGGCCAGTTTTTCGCGAATCCGCCTCAAGGCTGGCGCCCGGAAGCTTGGGAGCCGCGCACTTCTGTTTCCAAAGCGGCAAGCACTTACGATTTCACCGTCGGCGAAGCAATGAGCACTTGGCAGTTTTACCTGTTGTTCCTGATGCTTTTCCTCAATGTCTCCGCGGGGATCATGGTCATTAGCCAAGCCTCGCCCATGGCTCAGGAAATGACAGGAATGACCGTGCTTCGGGCCGCCAGTATGGTTGGTCTCATTTCCATTTTTAATGGACTTGGCCGGGTCTTTTGGGCCTGGGTGTCGGATCACGTGGGTCGCTCACGCGTCTATTTCATGCTTTACCTCATCCAGATGCTTATCTTCTTTGTGCTTCCGCGAATCCATAGCTGGACTCTGTTCAGCATAGCGTTCGCCACGATTGGCTTGTGCTATGGCGGTGGATTCGGAACCATGCCGTCATTCACGGCTGATTTTTTCGGCGCGAAATTTATGGGCGGAATTTACGGAATCATCCTGCTGGCCTGGGGGCTCGCGGCGGTACCGACACCGATTATGATCGCGCGCGTCCACCAGAACATCGGCCAGTACGCACCCGCGATCAAGGTCATTTCGATCGTGATGTTGTGCTCGCTTGTTCTGCCGCTGATCGCGCGACGGCCTTCCAAGCCTGAACAAGTCTCTCGTGAGCCTGTTCCAGCTCAGGACTGAAGCAGTCAAGTTAATTGTCCAACGAGGCGGGGCAAACATCTGGGCGCCGCTATTGCCTACCGTTCACTTTTCGCACGTCGTAGCCATGCGCCGCCCCATTTCGGGCGACCGAAACATACAATACGATCAGTGTTTCCCTTCCTAAAGGAGTGGACAGTGCTGATCAAAGCGATGGTCGCCGTCGCATCGGTGGTCCTCATTGCGTCTCTGTTGCTCGCAAGGCAGCTCGATACGAAAACGAGCGCCGACGAAAATCGAATTCTGCAGCTTAGGAATGCCTGGAATTCTGCCAAACAGCAGAAAGACACAAAGGTGCTCGAAGAGCTTCTCGCTGACTCTTTGGTTTACACCGACTGTGACGGAACCTTCATGAACAAGTCCGAATTCCTGGCCAGTGTCGCGAACCCTGCTTTCCGCCTGGAGCAAATCGTGAGCGAATCTCTGACCGTGCACTCCTACGGCGACTCAGCCGTGGCCACCGGAATTTACCGCGAGAAAGGCGCCACAAACGGAAAATCGTACGTGCGCCGAGCGCGGTTTACGGATGTTTGGGTGAACCAAAACGGCGTCTGGCAGTGCGT
>Ga0187815_10001557_pt1 | contig 10814 bp, 10 predicted proteins | sample NC_S_5_FD_132962 | JGI IMG/M metagenome (GOLD analysis project Ga0187815, IMG submission 132962) | Wetland sediment microbial communities from Neuse River Estuary, North Carolina, USA - ASW-S_5 | ecosystem: Environmental > Aquatic > Freshwater > Wetlands > Sediment | place: USA: North Carolina...
ACATGGACCACTTCCAGTGGATCGTGGCGCTCACCCGCATCCTCTCCGCCGTGTTCCGCAAGGGCGGCGACGTCACCTTCATCGTGGAAGAGCTCAAGGCCGTGTTCGACCCCCGCGGCGGCTACTTCAAGGCCGGCGGCGTCTACATGCCCAGCATCGTCGCCGAGATCGGCGCGGTGATCGAGCAGCACATGAAGAACATCGGCCTCATCCACGATCCGGAGATGAGCGACAGCCAGCGCGCGCTGATCGCCGAGAAGCGCGCCGCCTACGAGGCGGCCAGCGCAAAAAAAAACCCTGACGCCAACACCGTCTCACCCGTAGGAGCGGCTTCAGCCGCGACCGAATCTGAAGGCAGCTTCCCGCCCGGCGCCACGCTGTGCCAGAAGTGCAACACGCAGGCGCTGGTGCTGATGGACGGGTGCCAGACTTGTTTGAATTGTGGGTATTCGAAGTGCGGTTGAGGCTTGGCGCGTATGGGCCAACAGAAACAGTAAAGGGCGGCTGAATTGCCGCCCTTTTTTATTATTAGGTCTTTTCGACTTGGTGATCAGATACAACAACGACTGACCTAAATAACTTCAACGGGGCTTGCGGCTGACGAGGCGGGCAAGCGAAGCCTTGAAGCAATAAGGGGACGGACGATGGACCACGTATTTCTGCATGGACTTCGACTAGCCAATTTCCGGGCATTCGGCCCTCAGAGGCAGACAATAGCACCGCTAAAGCAGTTCAATTTCTTTGTCGGAGCGAATAACTCTGGCAAATCAGCGGTACTTAACTTTGTCTCGCGATTCCTGCCGATTATGCGAACCCGGCTGCCATCAAATGAGCCGAAAAAGACGATCAACGAGCTCGATTACCACAATCAAAAGCAGACGCCCATTACAGTCGAGATTGGATTTCCTTCTGAAAAATTCATTGATCGAGTCAAATCTGGTCTTCCTCAAGAAGTTCAGCGACGCCTAGTCGGTGAGTTCGAGAAAATTCGTCGGCTCCTTGATGATCACGGATTCATATGGATTCGCCAGACGGTAGGATCGGGTGATATTGCCGTGGTCTCGCCTGCTCACACAAATGTTAAAGCTGGGCTATCCCCTCAGGATTGGAATCAACTTTGGAGCGCGTTGACCAACCAGCGTGGTGGTGGAATAGACACATGGGTCAATGAGACCCTGCTTCAGTTAGCTAATCGGCAGGATTACGGTCTTCCGTCCATTCACCTCATTCCGGCGATCAGGGAGGTGAGCCCTGCGGGCAATGCATTCGACCATAGCGGGAACGGGTTGATAGATAAGCTCGCGGAGCTCCAAAACCCGACCCACAACCGCAGGCAAGACAGGGATGTCTTCGACAAGATCAATCGATTTGTCGAGGATGTAACGGGCATCCAAAGTGCGGCGATCGAGATCCCGCATAATCGCGAGCATATCCTTGTTCACCAGCACGGAAAAGTTCTTCCTTTGCAGTCACTTGGTACAGGAATCCATGAAATTGTGCTGCTTGCATCATTCTGCACAATTTATTCGGAAGAAATAATTTGTATTGAAGAGCCTGAGATTCATTTGCACCCGCTGTTGCAGAGAAAGCTGATCAATTATCTGGTTGAGCAGACCTCTAATCAATACTTCATTGCTACTCATTCGGCCGCAATGATTGATACACCTGATGCAGCCGTATTTCACACTGTAAATGACGGAAGTCAGACAGAAATAAAGCAATGCATCCTTGCTAGAGATAGGCTGAACATTTGCCGAGATCTTGGCTACAAGGCATCCGACATCGTGCAGTCAAATGCCGTCATCTGGGTGGAGGGTCCTTCTGATCGAATTTATATATCTTATTGGATATCTCTACTCGCGCCAGAGATTATCGAGGGTGTGCATTACTCGATTATGTTTTACGGTGGGCGGCTTCTCAGTCATCTGTCCGCCGACGATGAGGAGGTAAATGACTTTATTTCACTGCGTGCACTTAACCAGAATATTGCGATTGTAATTGATAGCGATAAGCGAGACCAATCCGCAGAGATCAATAGCACAAAGCAGCGACTGGTGGATGAGTTTGAAAGGTCCAGAGGCGTGGCTTGGATTACAGCAGGAAGGGAGATCGAAAACTATGTTGAACCAATTGTTCTGCAGGAGGCTGTTAGGTCAGTTTATGAGTCAAGCTACGTGCGCCCGGCAGCAACTGGCCAATTTGATCATGCTTTGAATTTCTATCGGAAGAGGGCCGGTGACGTGAAGGCAAGCCGCTTCACCGAGGTCGACAAGGTCAAAGTTGCACGTTGCGTGTGCGCTGAAACCGTAACCAGTTTTCCAGGTCGGCTCGATTTGCGTGGCCGGGTTGATGCTGTCGTGAGTATGATTAGATCTGCGAATAGGTAGGGTGGCAGTAACGATGTCAGTGGGCAATGAAGAGATCAGGTTCCCTAATCCCGTCCAATCCAACGCCCCCCGCGCCACGAATCCGCCACCACCCACGCCGCCGCCGTCAGCACCCACGTCGCATACGTCTCGCCCCAGTTGAACGCGCTGACATGGCCGGCGGCGACCATGGGCAGCCAGATCAGCAGCAGGAACAAGCCCATCATCACGGCCGAGAGCGTGGCGGCCAGCCGGGCGAGCACGTTGCAGAGGATCGCCGCGCCGGCGGCGAGGTAGGCCGCGCCGGTGAAGTAGGCCCAGAACACCGGCGCATGCAGCCAGTGGGGGATCAGCGGAGCGGTGAGGTTGAGATAGACATAGTGCGAGAAGCCGAAGCCGAGCAGCGCCAGGCCGTAGAGCACGCGCGCCATGCGCAGGCCGCGGTGGCCGACGGCGAAGGCCAGCCGGCCCCGGTCGGCGTCGGTGGCGAACCACGCGTGCAGCACCCAGGCGGCCGCCACGATCACCGCCATCTCGCTGCAGTATTGGTACGAGCCTTCCGTGAGCGGCGCCCGCACGATCAGCGGCAGCTTGAACACCAGCAGCCACAGCAGCGTGTAGAAAAACAGCACGCGCGCGGCCAGTGCCGTCGCGCGCGACCACAGCAGGCCGAGGCCGCAGGCCAGCGAAACCACGGCGCAGAGAGTCGCCAGCAGCGTCGCGGCCGGCACGTGGTCGAACACCGGCTGCCATATCACGGTGAATCCGCCCTCGATCAGCCCCAGCAGGCCCAGGGCGACCAGGGTCGCCGCGAACACGGCATGCCCTATGCTGGCGATACGCATGGCTTGATCCTCTCCATAGAAAAAGGTGCAAGGACACTTCGGGTGCATCGAACAGTACGACATCCCGGCCTGGCGCTTCTTGCCATCGGCCTGCTGGCGCTGGCCGGCTGCGCCACCGCGCCGCCGCGCGATCCCCACAACCTCTGTTCGATCTTCGATCAGTACCCGAGCTGGTACCGCGATGCGCACGCGGCGCAGGAGCGCTGGGGCACGCCGGCCAACGTGCTGATGGCGTTCGTGCAGCGGGAATCCGACTACCGCGAGAAGGCCCGCCCGGGCCGGCCGCACTTCCTGTTCATCCCGCTGCCGCGGCGCTCCAGCGCCTACGGCTATGCGCAGGCGCAGGACCCGGTTTGGCGCGAGTATCTCAAGGCGAACGGCCACTGGTTCAAGAGCCGCAAGCACATGGGCAGCGCGCTGGACTTCCTCGGCTGGTACACCGACCGCATCCATCGCGAGCTGGGCATCTCCAAGTGGGACCCGCGGCACCTGTACATCGCCTACCACGAAGGCATCGGCGGCTACCGCAGCGGCCATTGGCGGCACGACCGCCACCTGCTCGAAACCGCCGACTACGTCGCCCGCCTCGCCGGCGAGTACGGCGCGCAGCTGCGGCACTGCCGGTAGCCACGGGGCGCCTTGGCCAGCAATTCCCGTCCCGGCGCAGGGATCTTCCGGCCCTTGCGCACGCCGCCGCGGGCCGCGATGATCGCGCGCTTCCGCCGGCCGCATCCGATGCGCCGGCAACGCGTTCACGGGAAGACAGGGGTGGGATATGGAACTGGAACCTGAGGCACACGCACACCCGCACAAATCGGGACACAGCGTGGTCGACATCATGCTGGCCATGAGCGCGCTGGTGCTCTCCGTGGTGTCGATGTTCATCGCCATCCAGAACCACCACGCCATGAAGCAGCTGGTGATGGCCAATTCCTGGCCGTACCTGCAGCACGAATCCAGCAACGTGGGCAAGAGCGGGGATGCCGTGGTCCTGCTGGGGCTTGCCAATGCCGGCGTCGGCCCCGCCCTGGTTGAGAAGTTCACGGTGAACTACCAGGGCGCGCCCATGAAGAGCACCACCGACCTGTTGCGTCACTGCTGCGCCAAGGATGCCGGCGACCTGCAAACCCTGCAGGCCAACCTGATCACCGGAACCATGAACGGACGTGCGGTGGCCGCCAGGGATTCCGCCTACTTCCTGGAAATGCAGAAGCCGGGCGAGGGGCCGCTGCTTGACCTGTGGAAGGCGCTCGACCACGCCAGGCGGTACGTTTCAACCGGGGTTTGCTACCGCTCGGTGCTCGGCGACCACTGGATCACCACCAGCGACGACTTCCGCCCCCGGCAGGTGGATTCCTGCGACGCGCTGCCCGGCCCGGCGTTCAAGGAATAGCGACCGCCGCGGGGCGGGCGTTGCGGCGCTTCAGCGGCGCTGCGACGGGGTTCGATCGCAACCGCTGCGCCGGTACTCGCCCGGCGTGACGCCGTAGCGCTGCAGGAACAGCTCGCCGAAGTGCGAGGGCGTGGCGAAGCCCAGGGCCTCGGCGATGGCGGCGATGCTCTGTTCGGTTTCGAGCAGGCGGCGGCTGGCCAGGTGCAGGCGGTGCGTGCGCACGTAGTCGCTCCAGCTCATGCCGACCTGCTGCTTGAAGCGGCGGCTGAAATAGGCGGCCGACATCGCGCACAGCGCCGCGGCCTGCTCCGCGCCGGGCGCTTCCGCGGGGCGCCGCCGCAGGCTGTCGATGGCGGGGCGCAGGCGCCGCAGGCCGCTCGCATGGGCGGCCAGCTTTTCCCCCGCGACCGCCGACGCCTGCGCGGCCGCACGAAACAGCAACTCGACCATCGGCAAGGCCAGCGGATCGAGCGGATCGAGCTCGACCAGCCAGTCGGCGAGCTGTTGCAGACGTTGGCCGAGGTGCCGGTCCGGCCGGGCGCAGAACGGTTCGTGCAGGCGTTCCAGCCCGGGCCGCCGCGCAAGGGACCCGCCGGCCGCGGCCTCCACCTGCACCAGCACCCAGTCGCGCGGACCGGCTTCCAGCGAGAAATCGTGCTGGCGCATCGAGGGAATGAAGGCGATGCAGCCGGAGGCCAGCGGGTAGCGGTGGTCCTCCACGTCGAAGTGCCCGGCCACGCGGCCGAACAGCACCAGCTCGTAGACGTCGTGGAAGTGCACGAACGGCTCGCTGCGCGCCGCGCTGCCGCCCTGCCGGATGCGTTCGACCCGCACCGGCGCGCCCGGCGGCAATTCCACCGGTTCGCAGATGGGGCGATCGAGGTGAGGGAGGGCCATGGCCGTTGCCTGTGCCGCCGTGACCCGCCGGATTGTCCCCGATTTCGCGGCTACGGGTGGTTCAGTGCGGCAGCGGCGTGCCCAGGATGCGCACCTGCATCGGCTGCAGCACCGCGTCCGCCGTGCCGGGTTGGCCGTCGTCCAGCAGGTCGGTCCACGCTGTTCCTGCCGGGAACGCCGCGCCCAGGTCCGGACGTGCCGCGGTCTTGCCGAGATTGACCAGCAGCAGCGTGCGCCGCCCGCCTTGTTCGCGCAGGATGCACAGCACCGCGCTGCCGTCGTCGCAGAGGATGCGCTGGCCGCCGCCGCCGATTTCCGGCCGCGCATGCCGCAGCGCCAGCAGCCGGGCGTACCAGTGATAGAGCGAGTCGGGACTGGCTTCCTCTTCCTGCAGCGAGACGCCGTCGTGCGAGCGGTTGTAGCGGTCCCGCCAGAACCAGCGGTCGCCGCGGTACCAGATGGCCGAGCCCGGAGCTTCCAGGTCGGCGGTCCAGCGGAACGCCTCGCGCACGGGAATGCCCACGGCGTCGGTGAGCGGGATGCCGCCGGACTTGCCGACGTTCTTCGGCTGCATGCCGCGCATGCCCAGTTCCTGCCCGTAGTAGATCAGCGGATCGCCCTGGAGCATCAGCTCGATCGCGGCGCCGGCGCGCGCCTTGGCGGGATCGTCGTGGACTTCCGACATGTAGCGGTCGACGTCGTGGTTCTCCAGCAGGATCACCTGCTGCTTGCCCGGCGGGGTGGCGGCCTCGGTGGCGCGGAGGGTCCTGACGATGGTCTGCTTGTCCAGCGACACCAGCGCGCCGCGCAGCGGGAAGGCGAACACCATGTCGGCGTGGCCGTCGGTCAGCCACTTCGTGCCGTAGCCCCAGCCGGCCTGCTCGGCGAGGATGCGCAGGGCGGGGCGGCGCGCCTTGAGCGCCTGGAAGATCGGCGCCCAGAAGCCGGCGAACAGGTGCCGGTCCAGCCCCTTGTGGTCGAGGTCGTCCATCATGTGGTCGATGCGGAAGCCGTCCACGCCGTCGCGGCCGCTGCCGTCGCCGTGCGGGTCGGCCCAGTACAGCAGCAGGTTGCGGAAGTAGTCGCGCACCGCCGGGTTTTCCAGGTTCACCATCGCGATGCCGATGTCGCGGCCGTCGTAGCCCAGCCATTTCGCCTGGTCGAGGAAGGGCTCGGCCACGCAGTGCTGCGGGTCTTTCCACAGCAGGTAATCGGCGTATTTCGCGTGCGGCTTGCAGATCGAGTCGCGCCACCATGGATGGCCTTCGGCGACGTACTGGAATTCCTCGTCCAGGTAGACCTTGAGGCCTTGTGCGTGCGCGGCGCGGACGAAGGCGAAGTAGTCGTCCAGCGTGCCGTAGGCGGGATCGATCGCCTTGAACGCGGTGGCGAAGTAGTTGTGGTAGTACGGCGAGGGTTGCAGCGGCGTGAGCAGGATCGTGGTGGCGCCGAGCTGCCGGATGTAGCCGAGCTCCGCGGTCAGCCCCTTGAGGTCGCCGATGCGGTCGCCGTCGGAGTCGCGGAAGCTGCGGAAGAAGATCTGGTAGAACACCTGGCTGGCGGGCTGCGCGGGCGCCGGCGTGGCGGCCTGTGCGGGCAGCGTGGCCAGGGCAAACAAGGCGCACAGCGCGGCGAAGGCGGCGGGCAGCAGTCGCGCGGGTTTCATGCATCGTCCTCCGTAGCGTGCAGCACCTGGCCGAAGAAGCGCAGCGTCTGTTCCAGCGTAGCGGACCAGTAGGCCCAGTCGTGGCCGCCGGGGGCCTCGGCATAGTGGTGCGCGATATCGCTGCGTTGCAGCGCGTGGTGCAGTTCGCGGTTGCCTTCCAGGTAGGGGTCGTCGAGGCCGCAGTCGATGCGCAGCGCAGGCCGTGGGCCGCTGGCGGAGGCCAGCGCGGCCAGCACGCTGCGGTCGGCGAGCGCCGGGTTCCAGCCGTTGCGGGTTTCTTCGATCAGCGCGTCGAACTGGCTGGCGTCGGTCACCGCCGACAGCGCCGCCGCCGCCGCGATGCGCCGCGGATACTTGCCGGCCAGCCGCAGGGCGCCGAAGCCGCCCATGCTGAGCCCGGCCACCAGCAGCGGCGAATGCGGGCTGCAGCCCGCGACGAGCTCCTGTGCCAGCGCCGGCATCTCGTCGACGATCCAGCGCTCGACGTCGTGGTCGGCGTGCACCACGTAGCCGGAGCCGTCGCCCCACAGGCCGTCCGACGGCATCAGCAGCGCCACCGGCGGCAGCGCGCCCTGCGCGATCAGGCGCGCGGCGGTGAGGTGCGCGCGGCCCTTCAGCGCCCAGGCCCAGTGCGAGCCGTACACGCCGTGCAGCAGCACCACGATCGGCAGGTCCGCCACGCCCTGCGCCACCGGGGGCACGTACAAGGTGACGTCGGCGCGTCGGCGCAGCGCACGGCTTTTCACGGTGGCGAAGCTGAGCCCGTCCGCCGCGATGGCGGGATCGGAGACTTCGATGGTGCGAAAGAGCCCGTCGTTCATGCGATGCGCAGCACGCCCTTGCTGCTCCGTCCGGCCAGCATGTCGTCGAAGGCGCAGTCCAGCGCCTCCATCGGGTAGCGGTGGCTGACCAGCGCCGCGAGTTCCAGCCTGCCTTCGGCAATCCACTCGAACAGCCGCGGAAAGTCGCGCGACGGCACGCAGTCGCCGTACAGCGGCGCGAGGTAGCGCTTGTTCCAGAACAGCTCGGTGAGTTCCAGCGCGGCCTGGCCGTGGGCGCCGCTCAGCTGCAGCGCGTTGCCGCCGTTGCGGGCGAGCCTCAGCGGCAGGAAGGCCAGCGCCGGCACGCCGGTGGCCTCGAAGGCGTGGTCGACGCCGCGGCCGTCGGTGAGCGCGCGCACCTCGGCGACGAGCTGCGCGTGGTCGCCGTCGTGCTGCTGCGGCAGCAAGGTGTGCGTGGCACCGAGTGCGCGGGCGCGCTCCAGCCGCGCCGGTACGCGGTCGATCGCGATGATGCGGCGGGCGCCGGCGATGCGCGCGCCCTGGATCACGTTCAGGCCCACGCCGCCGCAGCCCAGCACCGCCACCGTGTCCCCGGGCGCCACCGCCGCCACGTTCATCGCCGAACCCACGCCGGTCATCACCGCGCAGCCGAGGATGCAGGCCGTGTCGAGCGGGAGCTGGCGTGGCAGCGGCGTCACCGCTTCGGCGCGCACCAGCGTGTAGTGCGCAAAGGTGCCGAGGTGGAAGGAGCGCTCAATGGCCTGTCCGAGCCAGCGCGTGGCGCCGGCATGGGCACGGCTGCGGCCGAGGCGCGGCACGTCGTGTTCGTGGGTGCGCTCGCACAGCGCCGCGGCGCCGTGTCCGCACTGCCAGCAATGGCCGCAGGGGATGGCCCAGTTCAGCAGCACCGGCTGGCCGATCTCCAGGCCTTGCACGCCGGTGCCGATGGCCTCGACATGGCCGGCGCCCTCGTGCCCCAGCACCAGCGGGCCCGGCCAGCGCAGCGAGGCATGGTCGGTATGGCAGACGCCGGCGGCGGCGATCGCCACCCGCACTTCGCCCGCGGCGGGGGGATCGACCTCGATGGTGTCGACCACGAAGCGGCCTTCGCCGTCGGCGATGACCGCATGGCCGCGGACGACGCCGGGCGTCATGCGCCGGCCTGGTGCGCGGACGGGCCCCGCTCGAACAGCACCGGGTTCTGCGGCGTGTCCACCACCTCGCCCACGCGGGCGCCGGGGCACCAGCGCTCCCAGTCGGCCTGCTGCATGTGGTTGGCCGGCGCCTTCAGGCGCATGTCGCGGTCCATGTAGATCACCGTCATCACCGAGCGTGGCCGGGTCGAGCGGTTCGGACCGGCGCGGTGGAAGGTCCAGCCGGAATGGAAGCTCACCTCGCCCAGCTCGAAGGGCTCGTCGACCACGGGGAAGCCGTGCGCCTGCATGTTCGCGGTGATCGCGCGTTCGCTCTCGTCGGAGATGCCGAGGTCGCGGCCGAATTCCACGTGCTGGCTGCCGGCAAAGAACGCCAGCGGGCCCAGTTCCCGCGGCACCGCCTGCAGCGGCACCCAGGCGGTGATGGTGCGGTCGCTGGCCAGCGGCCAGTAGTACTGGTCGGCGTGCGCGGGGGTGATGCCGCCGCCCGGTTCCTTGTACAGCGACTGGTCGTGGTACAGCCGCACGCCGTCCACTTCCAGCAGCGCGGCGGCGATGCCGGCGAGGCGCTTGCCGAACACGAACTCGCGCACCGTGCCGCTCTCCTGCCACAGGTTCATCACCTGCAGGAAGGCGCGGTCGTAGGTGCTGCGCTCTTCGAGCGGCCGCGTCTGCGTGTTCAGCGCGATGGTGAGGCGGGTGATCTCCGCGCCGTAATGGGCGAGCTCGTCGGCGTCGAACACCTGCTTGAGCCGGATGAAGCCGTCGCGGCGGTAATCGGTGATCTGCCGCGCGGCGAGCGGGTAGGGGCGGTCGAGGTCGATGGCCATGTCGCGTTCCTGCCGTTCCGGTGCGCCCGTACCGGAAGCGGCAGAGGGGCGGCTTCATGGTAGGAACGGCCTCCGCGCCTGGCATCGGCGGCGCATGTCCAATGTGCGTCGACGACTGTCGGATTCATGACCTCATGCCGTTCCCCGCGCCGGCGGCCCGTGGCCACGCCGGGCGTGCCGGACGAGGCGCCGGCCATCGGCCCGGCGTGGGTTTCGGTGGCCCCTGGCACGGGCTGCACCCGTGCCAGGCCGGTGCTAGCCGCGCCTGCGCCCGGAAATGAGCGAGACGACGAACAGGATGATGAAGATGACGAACAGGATCTTGGCGATCGTGGCGGCCAGGCCTGCAACGGCCAGGAAGCCGAAGGCGCCGGCGACAATCGCAATGATCAGGAATACGACGGCGTACCAGAGCATGGTGTTTTCCTTGGTGGCGGGACGGGTTTTCAGTGCGGCGTGGTGGAAGGCGTTCATGGCGCAATGCACGGCGGGTGGTGACCGGCGTGTCCCGCGCGGAGGGCGTCCCGTGTTCGGCCGCGCGTGCAGCAGGCCTGGGTAAACGCGTTCGCTGCCTGCCGCCGGGGTGGGCCCCGGGCAGCCATGGGCTTGTTGCGGATGCAGGGCCGGTCGCAGGGAACATGCCGCGTCGGCCGGAAGACGCCACGGGTGGCGGTGTTCGAGGGCCGGGGGTGCGGATGCCCCGCCATGGGGCATCCGCGTCACGGACTCTTACAGGTCCAGATCGAGGTCGAAATCCTTGATCTGCTTTTTCGCCTCGTCGCGGGCGATGCCGTAGCGTTCCTGCAGTTTGCCCGCCAGGTATTCGGTACTGCCGTCGGCGACCATGAGGTCGTCGTCCGTCAGCTTGCCCCAGCGCGCCT